>Ga0134128_10011717_pt1 | contig 10471 bp, 8 predicted proteins | sample KB31754_FD_96462 | JGI IMG/M metagenome (GOLD analysis project Ga0134128, IMG submission 96462) | Terrestrial soil microbial communities with excess Nitrogen fertilizer from Kellogg Biological Station, Michigan, USA - KB3-175-4 | ecosystem: Environmental > Terrestrial > Soil > Unclassified ...
GAAATGCGGTCGCTGGCCACCATGAGCAGCGTGCCGTCACCAAGCTCGAACGTGTCGCGAACCTTCCCCCGGCGATAAAGCCGGAGGCCGGGGGCTTCGATGGTCGTCAACGTCATGTCAGCGCTCCTCGGGCTCCCTCCAGATGATTCCACATCACGTTTCAAGATCGATTTCACCGTTGACGATCTCCCAGAGTACCTGCGGATACAGCCGGCGCTCCTCGGCCTTGATGCGCTCCCACAGAGAATCCACGTCGTCGCCGGCCAGCACCGGCACGCTGGCCGACTGCGCGAGGATGTGACGCTCGTCGTCCAGGATCTCGGTGGCGACGTGGATCGTCGGGCCCGTGACCGGCACCCCGGCGGCCAGGGTGTCCCTGACCGCGTGCGCGCCCTTGAAGGCCGGGAGGAGGGCCGGGTGGGTGTTCAGGATGCGGCCGGAGTAGCGCTCGAAGATCACTTCGTGCAGGATCGTGAAGAATCCGGCCATCGCGACCAGGTCAATGTGCGCGGCCTCCAGGGCCGCGTCGATCGCGAGGGTGAAGCCGCGCCGGTCCCAGTCAGACCTGGGTCGGTAGCCGAAATCGCGGCGGTTGATCGGGACCGTCGGCACGCCGGCCGTCGAGGCTACGTCCAGGGCCGGACAGGTCCGGTCAGTTACCACGAGGGCGACCGGCGGGCCGTGCTCGATGATCGACCCGAGCACGGTCCCGGTGCCCGAGGCCAGCACGGCGATAGCCTTCGGCGCCGGCGAGGAAGCCCCGGGCGATGCTTTCTCCTTAATCAAAGGAATTCGCCGTGCACCAGTCGTAAGCGTTCTGGAACATCCTCAGCCACGGGCTGGCCGGCAGGTCGCGCCAGTCGGGTGGCAGCCAGGGCCACTGCCAGAGCTGGTTGGCCATGCGCTCCGGGTGCGGCATCATCGCGAGGTGGCGGCCATCGGGGGAGGTCAGGGCGGTGCCGCCGCCGGGACTGCCGTTCGGGTTGAACGGGTAGATCTCCGTGGGCTTGCCGTCGGGATCGGCGAACCGGAGCGGCACCAGGGACGGGTCGATGGCGCCGTCGGGCAGGTGCAGCCGGCCTTCGCCGTGCGCGACCCAGACGCCGAGCCGGGAGCCCGCCATGCCGCGCAGGAAGATCGACGGGCTCGGTGCGACCTCGACGGTGGCCAGCCGGCACTCGAACCGGCCTGAGCGGTTGCGGATGAAGCGGGCCCGGCGTTCGTGCCCGACCCAGCCGAGCAGGGCCATCAGCTGGGCTCCGTTGCACACGCCGAGCGAGAACGTGTCGGGGCGGCGGTAGAACGCGTCGAACTGGCTGGCCAGCTCGCCGTGGAATCTGATGATCCCGGCCCACGCCTTGCCGGCGTCGAGCACGTCGCCGTAGGAGAAGCCGCCAGGGAACGCGATCCCCCGGAAATGATCGAGCGAGATCCGGCCGTCAAGCATGTCGGTCATCGTGACGTCCCAGGCTTCGAACCCGGCCGCGTGGAAGGCCGCCGCCAGCTCGCGGTCGCCGTTGCTGCCCTGGTCGCGTAGTACGGCGACGCGGGGGCGGTCGGCCGCGGCCGGGCGGGCGCCCGCCGTCGGGGAGTACGTCAGGCGCCAGTCCGGGGCCGTGACCAGGTCGCGGGTGGCTCGATGCTCCTCGTCGACCGACTCCGGGTCGGCCTGCAGCCGGTCGATCCTCGTGCTGGTGTCCTCCCAGACCTCCCGCAGGTCGGTCATCGGGCGGTCGATCACGACCTGGCCGCCCAGGCGCACCACGATGTCGCCGCCCGGGGAGCCGACCCGGCCGATCACCGTGGCCGGAACCTCGGCGGCCGCCAGGGCACCCAGCGTCGCATCGGGATCGGCTGTTTCCAGGACCACGCCCAGTTCCTCGGCGAACAGCGCGGCCAGCGGGTCCTGGGAGCTGGCCAGCGCCAGGTCCAGGTCGAGGCCGGTGTTGCCGGCGAACGCCATCTCGAGAACCGTGGTGATCAGGCCGCCGTCGCTGCGATCGTGCACGGAGGTGACGCATCCGGCCGCAACGACGTCTTGGATTTCGCAGAAAGCTTTGCGCAGCATTGGGGCGTCGTCGACATCGGGCGTCTGGTCACCGAGTTGCTGCCAGACCTGGGCCAGGGCCGAGCCGCCGAGCCGAGCCTGGCCACCGGACAGGTCGACCAGGATCAGGGTGTTCCCCGGCGTCTTGAGGTCAGGCGTCACCTTGACCCGCACGTCCGGCATCGGGGCGTAGGCGGAGATAACCAGCTGCCCTGGAGCTTTGACTGGCCCCGGGCTGATTTCTGCTGCGCCGGTCCCGGTCACCGCCATGGACAGGCTGTCCTTGCCGCCATCCACCGCGATGCCGAGCTCGATCATGATCTCGCTCATCGCCAGCGCGGCTTGCCTGAGCTTGGCCCCTTCGCCGGGCAGCTTGGCGGCCCACATCCAGTTGGCCGAGCACCGGACGTCTGGCAGCTGGGTGATCTTGGCGCCGGCCAGGTTCAGCAGCGCCTCGGCGACCGCCATCCTGGCCATCGCCGCCGGGTCGACGAGACCCTTGACCGGCTGCTCGCCCAGGCTAAGGGCGACGCCCGAGACGCCGAACAGGCTCTGGGCGTACACCGCATAGTCCGACAGCGGCAGCTGGTTCGGCCCGACGCACTGCTGCTGGGCGACATGACCGGTGACGCAGCGGTCGACCTTGCGCGTCAGGTAGCTCTTGGACGCGACCGAGGGCAGGCGCAGCACCCGGTCCAGGGTCGCCTCCAGCGTGATGCCGTCGAGGCTTAGCGGGGCATGGACCTCGGGCACCGTCGACAGCTCGAGGTCCTTCGGCGCCACCTTGCCCAGGACCGGCTCCAGGGGAAGATCCACCGGCGTGCTGCCGTCGGCGGAGTCGTGCAGGCTGAGCTGGCCGTCGCCGGTGACCTCGCCGACCACGGCCAGCGGGGTCTTCTCCCGGGCGGCGATCCGACGAAGGCGGTCGAGATCGGCCGGCCGCACCAGGATCGCGTTGCGTTCCTGGGACTCATTGCCCCAGATCTCCAGCACCGACAGGCTGGCGTCGCCGACCGGGATCGCGCGCAGGTCGATGCGCGCCCCCGCCGGGTAGACGATCTCGGGCAGCGCGTTGCAGTCGCCGCCGGCGCCCAGGTCGTGGGCCGAGACGATCGGGTTCTCGTCGGCCAGGTCGATGCAGGCGCGCAGCACCCGGCCCAGTCGCTGCTCCAGCTCGGGATCGCCGCGCTGGACGCTGTCGAAGTCCAGGCTGGCCTCGTTCTCGCCGGACATCATCGAGCTGGCCGCGCCGCCGCCGAGCCCGATCCGGTAGGCGGGGCCGCCGAGCTGGACGACCAGCAGCCCCGGTTCGGCGGGCTGCTTGCCGACGTGGGCGTCGTCGAGCTGACCGGCGCCGGTGGAGTACATGACCGGCTTGAACCAGCTCCGGTACCCGCCGGGCACCTGCGCGCCGAACGTGCGCACGAAGCCGTAGATCAGCGGCTCGCCGAAGCAGTTGCCGTAGTCCGAGGCCCCGTTGCTGGCCTGGATGAGGATGTCGAGCGGGGCCGCGAGGTTTTCTGGGTGCCCCGGGTCGCCGCGCTCCCAGGCGTGCTCGTCGGTCAGGTGCAGGTTGCCGACGCAGTAGCCGGTGCCGCTGACCTGCACCAGACCGCCCCGGCCGACCGCCTGGTTGTCGCGGATGCGCCCGCCCGTGCCGGTCGCCGCGCCCGGGTAAGGGGCGACGCCGGAGGGATGGTTGTGCGTCTCGGCGGTGAGCGTCGGGTGGTAGATGCGCTGGCGGGTTTCCAGGGCCGACGGAGCGCCCGGCTCGGCGGGCGTGAACGCGGTGACCAGCTGGCCCTGGATAGCAGAGCTGTCGTCGCCGAACGCGATCAGCGAGTTGCCCGGGTTGCGCCGCCAGGGTTCCTTCACGATCGACATGAGGCTGCCCGGCTGGACCTCGCCGTCGATGATCATGCGGCCGGTGAAGAAGCCGTGCCGGCAATGCTCGGAGTTGCCCTGGGCGAGCTGAAACAGCTCGACGTCGGTCGGGTCGCGGCGCAGCTGCTCGGTGAACAGCCGGCAGAAGCGGTCCAGGTCGGCCTCGTCCATGGCCAGGCCCAGCTCGCGGTTGACCCTGCGCAGTTCGTCGATACCGCCCTGGGCCAGGCCGATGGTCCGGACCGGGTCGGGGGCCAGTCCGGTGTCGAAGGAGGTCAGCGGGACCGGGTAGATCGTCTCGGTCATCCGGTCGTGCAGCGGCTCGGCGACCTGGGCGAGCCGCTCGTCCGACAGGGGCGCGGGCGCGGCGAAGCCGAAGCGACGGCTGCGTTCCAGCCGGACGACGTTGTCCAGCCCGTTGACGTGGCAGATGGTCCTGGCGGTCGAGGACCACGCCGTCTCGAAGTTGATCCGGGGGCCGATCTCGAGGACGGACGTCGAGCCCGCCAGGAAGCTCGTGGTGGCCAGGCCGTCTGGGTCGAAGGTCTCGGCCAGGAGCCAGCGCAGGATCGGCTGCTGGGTCTCGTCGAGAGGCGACGTGGTCTGAACGTAGAAGCAGTGCTCCGCGTCTACGGCCAACAGCCCGGCGGCGGCTTGCGCGCGGGCGAGGTCCTGGGGCAGGACGGAGCGACGACGGTAGAAGCGGTACACCGATCCTGATCCTAATCGGCTAGGGTCACGCCATGACCTCTGGCCCGCCGATCCCGCTGGTCGGCCTGATCATGGGATCGGCCTCGGACTGGCCCTACCTGGAGCCGGCCGGGCGGCTGCTCGATGAGTTCGAGATCGGCTGGGAACGCGGGATCTTTTCCGCGCACCGCCTGCCCGAGGAGATGAGCCTGTACGCGCGGACCGCGAAGAATCGCGGGCTGAAGGTGATCATCGCGTCCGCGGGCGGCGCCGCCCACCTTCCCGGGATGATCGCGTCGAAGACCCCGCTGCCGGTGATCGGGGTGCCGCGCCCGGGAAAGGTCCTTGACGGCCTGGACGCGCTGCTGTCCATCGTGCAGATGCCCGCCGGAATCCCGGTCGCGACGATGGCGATCGGCGAGGCCGGGGCGGCCAACGCCGCGGTGCTGGCGCTGCGCATCCTGGGGACCGCCGACCCCGCCCTCAGCGCGCGGGCGGAGGCGTACGCCGAGCGGCTCCGCCGCAAGACCCTGGCCCAGCCCGATCCGGCCGCCGGCACCTACTCCTCGCCGTTTTCGTCGGTCGTGACGGCGGCGGACCTGACAGCGGCGGACCTAACAGAGGAGGACCTAGGAGAGCTGTAGCTCGTCGCTCTCGTAGGTGACGCCGAGTGGCTCGATGATCAGGCGGCGCGCCCCCGCTTCGACGGAGCCGGCCAGCACGGCGGTCAGGTCGACGGCTTCGGCCGCCTCGATAACTTCCCGTCCGCTTCCCTTACCGCAGAAAACCGCAAAACCACTTCCCATATTGAAAACTCCCCAGGCCTCATGCTGTCCCAGCCCAGCTCGCCGGGTCAGGAACTCCAGAACCTCGGGCACCGGGGGCAGGTCGTGCAGCCGGTAGGTGAACTCCCGCCTGGCCCGCATCACCTTGCGCAGGCCGTGTCCGGTGATGTGGCTGAGATAGGTCACCGGGAGACTCCTGCTGAGTAGTTCCTCGATGAGCGGAACGTAGATCACGCTGGGATCCAGGAGCGCCGCGCCGAACTCGCGGCCGCTGGGCAGCGTCGTCCGGTAGCCGTCCGGCAGGCCGGCGGCCACCGCCCTGGCCAGCGAGGCGCCGTTGGCGTGCAGCCCGGAGCTGGCGACCAGGACGATCTCGTCGCCGGGGGCCAGGTCCTGGCCGAGGATGGGGCGGTGGCCTTGCGGCACCTCGCCGACCGCCGCACCGGCGAGGTCGATCTCGTCGGGACCGATGATGCCGGTCAGGCTCGGGGTCTCGCCGCCGCCCCAGACCGCTCCGGCCTGCTCGCAGGCCCGCCGCCAGCCGGTGACCAGGGCGCCGTACCCACCCCACTGGCTCGAACCGGTCGCGAAGTAGGCGTTGACGACCAGCGGCAGCGCGCCGACGCAGCACAGGTCGTTGACGATCGCGGCGACGGTGTCGTAACCGATGTCGGTGAACCGGTCGGTGCCGCCCGCTTCGAGGTACTGCCGGGCGATCACCGACTTGGTGCCCAGGCATTCCAGCACGAACGCGAGGCAGCGGTCGCCGAGTTCGAACACGAACGCCGGCTCCCCGCGCGACGCATCGACCGCCGAACCGCCCCTGGCCTGAAGCAGGCCACTGGTGGCGAGCGCCTGGGCGGCCGCCAGCTTCTTGGCGGCGTCCAGCAGTTCGTAGCTGACCCCGGCGCAGGCGTAGTTGCTGTCGCTCATTTCTGGCTCTCTGTCCGTGTCTGGTGCGCGGCCACGATGGCCTGGATCTGACGCTGGCGATCGACGGCCTGGTCCATGGTGTCGGCGCAGACGGTGACGTGGCCGAGCTTGCGGCCGGGCCGGGGCGACTTGCCGTACAGGTGCAGCCGCGCGCCAGGAACGGCCAGCAGTTCGGCGGCCGGGGGATGGTCGCCGATGAGGTTCACCATGACGGCGGGCCGGGGGATACTCGTGTCGCCTAGCGGCAGGCCGAGGATCGCCCGGACATGGTTCTCGAACTGGCTGGTGACCGCGCCCTCGATGGTCAGGTGCCCGGAGTTGTGCACTCTAGGGGCCATCTCGTTGACCAGGAGCAGATCGCCTGCGTCGAACAGCTCGATCGCCAGCACACCGACGTAGTCGAGGGCTTCGAGCACGCGGATGGCGCAGCGTTCGGCGGCGGCCTGGGTCTGTGCGGCTAGCTCCGGCACGGGGGCCAGTGAGCTGCGGAGGATGCCGCCGTGGTGGGTGTTCTCGACTAGCGGATAACAGGCGATGGTGCCGTCCCGCCCGCGCACCGCGATGATCGAGAGCTCGCGAACGAAGGGCACCCACTGCTCGGCAATCAGCGGCGAGTCGCCCAGCTCCCGCCACGCCCTGTCTAGCTCGAACGGCTGGGTGAGAATCAGCTGGCCCTGGCCGTCGTAGCCGAGCCGCCTGGTCTTGAGCACCAGCGGCAGGCCGAGCTTGGCGACCGCGTCGTCCAGGGATTCTCGGCTGTCCACCGGAGCGAACCGGGCGGTCTCCTCGCCGAGCTCGACGAAGAACGTCTTCTCGGCCAGCCGGTCCTGCGACGCCTCAAGAGCCCGCACGGTCGGCTGGACCGGCGTGATCGCCTCGATCCGCCGGGCCGTGGGTACCGGGATGTTCTCCCATTCATACGTCACGACCTCAAGCCCGCCGGCGAACCGGGCGAGCTGATCCCCGGTGATCACCGGGCCCATCGACGCGGCCGGCGCATCCTGCATCTCGGCGTAGAACCGGCAGCCGACGTTCAGGTCGCGGGCGGCCTGCGCCAGCATCAGGCCGAGCTGGCCGGCGCCGAGGATGCCGATCCGTGCACCGCTCACTGGCCCGGATTCTCCGCCATCGCGATGTCGCGCCGGTACCGCACGCCGTCGAAGCTGACCTGGGCCAGGAGGTCATAGGCCGACTGGCGGGCGGCCGCCAGGTCAGCTCCGGTCGCGCTGACCGCCAGGACCCGGCCTCCGGCGGTGCGCAGCACGCCATCGGAGTCACGGGCGGTGCCCGCGTGGAAGATCACAGGGTCGTCGGGCCGCTCAGCCGGGAGGTCGATCGCGGCGCCGTAGCTACCCGAGGCGGGATAGTCCTGGCCGGCGGCGACGACCGTCACGCCGGCCGCGCTTCCCGGTACCCGTCCGTCGGCGTCCAGCTCGCCGGTCGCGGCTGCCGCGATCAGGTCGAAGACCTGCGTCGCATCGACCATCGGAAGCAGGACCTGGGTTTCCGGGTCGCCGAACCGGGCGTTGAACTCGATGACCTGCGGGCCCTGCGCGGTCAGCATCAGTCCGGCGTACAGGCAGCCACGGAACGGCGTCCCGCGTTCGCGCAGTGCCGTCAGGCAGGGGCTGATGATGTTCGCCGCGACCGAGTCCAGCAGCGAGTCCACGGCCACGCCGATTGGCGGGCTGTAGGAACCCATGCCGCCGGTGTTGGGACCCAGGTCGCCATCGAACGCGCGCTTGTAGTCCCGCGCCGGAGGAAGCAGCCAGGCCCGGGTGCCGTCGCAGATCGCGAAGACCGATACCTCAAGGCCGGACAGCAGTTCCTCGACGATCACGACTTCGCCGGCCGCGCCGTGCTTGCGTTCGTCGAAACACGCGGCCAGGGCGGCAGCGACGGCGTCCATCGAATCGCAGACCGTCACGCCCTTACCCAGAGCCAGGCCGTCCGCCTTCACCGCGACCCGGCCGTCGCGAGACTTGGCGAATTCGATCAGCTCCTGGCGTTCGGCCGACGCGGCCGCCCACCAGCGCGCGGTCGCTATCCCGGCCTCGTCCATCAGTTGCTTGGCGAAGACCTTGGAGCTCTCGATCCTGGCCGCCGCCTTGGTCGGCCCGAAGACCCTGGCGCCCGCCTCGTCGCAGGCATCGGCGACACCAGCCTCCAGCGCCGCGTCGGGCCCGATGATCACCAGGTCGATCTGGTGCTCCCTGACCGCGTCCGCCAGCGCCCGCGGGTCGGTCGCGCCGATCGGCAAGATCTCGGCGAGCAACTCCATCCCGGCGTTGCCGGGAGCGGCGAACAGCGCGCTGACGCGCCCGGATCGCCCGCACATCCAGGCCAGGGCGTGTTCACGCCCGCCCGCTCCCACCACGAGAACTCGCATCGACCCCGGATCTTAGCTGCCCAGGCCCACCGGCCGGCCGCAGCCTCCGGATTCACGCCCGCCAGTTCGGCGCAACCGACACCGGGACGCCCGCAGCCGCGACGAACAGGGTCTCGTGCGGGCCGGATCTGGCAGCCGAGTGCTCCGGCCGCCAGGTCGGCGATCGGCGTCAGGCCGCTAAGATCACGAAGAGTTCGCCGCAAGCCGCCCGCAAAGACTTCCCGATCAAGAAAATCGGTCCCATTTGCCGGGTTTTTGGCGAAGACTTTGCGTTCGGCGAAGACTTAGTGGTCTGCGTCGTAAGTCCTTTGGGGGTTGACAGTCCTGGTGATCGGGCCGGGTCTGCGATCAGGGGCCGGTGCTGGTCACGTGCAGGTCGCAGACGAGGTCGAAGGTTTCTTCGATGGTGCTGTTGAACCAGATCTGATTCTCGTAGCTGTCCGTGCTCGCGACGTAGATGGCGGTTCCCCAGCGGTGGGCGGATCCGCCGTAGCGCAGCCGCATGAGCGGCAGTCGCTCGCCGCTGGTCAGTTCACCGTCCATGTAGGCGAACTGACCGCGATAGCGGACGTGGATCGCGGCGAGCTGAGGCCAGTTCGCCCCGGCATGGTCGCGCAGTCGCTGGGCGAGCGAGGTCTTGGTCGACTCGGGGATGGCGGGCATGAGCGTCATCATGCCGGTCCGGCGCGTCGCTCGCCTGGCACGGGCGTCCTGGGCGGCATGCTCAGCGAGGCCAGATCTGAAGATCTCTCGCTGGAGCGTTCCGCCCGTGCCCGTCCCCCGCGCATGCCAGATCGTGCTGTCCGCCGCCGGGCGGCGCCGCCTGAAGAAGCTGGCTTGCTCTTATACGGCCCCCTGCCGGCAGGTCGTCCGTGTCCGGATCGTGCTAGACGCCGCGCACGGCTACCCGAACGCAAAGATCGCCCGCCGTCGCGGGGTGGTCATCGACACAGTGCGGTTGTGCCGGCCGGGGCCGGGGTGCCGCTGTCCAGGTGGAGTTGCCCGGACCTGGCCGCCTGCGCCATCAGCCAGGGCATCACGGCCGGGATCTCGGCCTCCACGATCCGCCGGATGCCGGCCGCTGACGCCATCAAGCCCTGGCAGTACCGGTCGTGGCTGTTCACCCGCGACCCGGATTTCGCCGTCAAGGCCAGCCGGGTCCTGGACCTTTACTCACGGGTCTGGGACGGCAGCCCGCCCGGCGACGGCGGATACGTGATCTCTGCCGGCGAGAAGACGTCCATCCTGAGTTGGCGGCGCGGCGCGGGGTCCCGGGGCGCGGCGGCGTCCGGTGCCGGACGGGCCCGCAGCGGCAGGCTTCATGATCGGGCAATGCGGTTCAGGTTGAGTTGATCTTGGTTCGGTGCGCTGGCCCTGGCGGTACCCGGGGCGGCGGCTTCCCCCTGGTTGGGGCTGACTTCCCCCTGGTTGGGGCTGACTTCCCCATGATTGCGCTGACTTACCCATGGTTACGCCGTAATTTTGTCGTCCTTATAGTGATTTGCGACCGCGCAATCATGGGGTAGTGCGCGCAATCATGGGTAAGTCGGCCCGAATCATGGGTAAGTGCGCCCGAATCATGGGGAAGTGCGCCGCAGCCGGGGGGACGTGCGCCCGGACGGGCGGCAGGTGGGTGCGGGCAGGCACCGGGCCGGTGACAAGACAGGGCCCCGGGCACCCGGGACCGGTCCGGCAGGTTCACTTGACCGCACGGGGCCTCGTCCGCGAGCCAGCTCAGCGGCA
>Ga0134128_10011720_pt1 | contig 10468 bp, 9 predicted proteins | sample KB31754_FD_96462 | JGI IMG/M metagenome (GOLD analysis project Ga0134128, IMG submission 96462) | Terrestrial soil microbial communities with excess Nitrogen fertilizer from Kellogg Biological Station, Michigan, USA - KB3-175-4 | ecosystem: Environmental > Terrestrial > Soil > Unclassified ...
CCGCCGGCGCCACGCTGCTCGAGGAAAATTGAAGAATCTTCCCGCAGCAGATCAAGGGGAGTTTGAATGCGCAGCAGCTCCGGCTCGACCGGAAGCACCAGCACGGTAGCCGAAGCTTCAGCCAGCGGCACCGGGGTCGCCGAACCGACAACGACCAGGGTCTCCGACCTCTTCGGCAGCGCCGGCGCGGAATCCGCGGCCTGTGAGCCGGCCGGTTGTTTCGGTCCACTCTGCGCGTTGGCGGCGAGTAGCGGGCAAGCGAGCAGAAAGGCACCCGCAATCGTACGAACGGGGAAGCAAGGCATATAGATTCATGCTACGCGGCACGGTGCCAGGCCATAAAAATAGGCGCGGAGCCATGAGCTTCCGCGCCTATTCGATTGCCCGGAGGAATTTATTGCGCCACCGGAGCCTGAGGCGGCATTTTGGGCGCTTTCAGGTGCCGCGCATTGGGAGGGACCGGGGCCTCAGGCGCACCGGGCGTCTCGGCGCTGGCGGGCGGCGGAGGAGTGGCAGGGAATCCCGAGCCCTTCTTGATCCGCAGATCGCCGACATCCGTACTGAGCACGATCTTGGCGGAGCCTGTGCCAATGCGCCCGGTAACGGTCTTGCTCTGATCTCCATTCACATCGAGCGGATACTCGGAGTCGATGTCGCCGTTGTGGGTCGATCCATTAATGGTCGCGGAAGCGTTCGGCGGAAGGGTGATATCCAGGTTGCCTTCGCCGCTCGTGCTCCTGGCATCAATACCAAATGCGCCCGCTGGGGAGATGGAGATGTTCCCATTGCGGTCTTCCACATACGTGTCGCCGTAGATCTGCGTGAGTTCCACGTTCTTCGAGTGCGTGGTCACCCGCACTGGCCCCTTGGCTTCCGTGACGCGGAGATCCTCGTCGTCGAGCGTCATATCGCCCGGTAGCTGCTCGAACTGCATATCCGTTACCGAGGTATGCAGATGTACCGGCCCGGAAAGATCTTCCATGTGCACGGTCCCGGTCAGGTCGCCGCTCACGCTGATGGCGCCCTTCACCTGGGTCAGCGTCAGGTCACGATAGCGGCCGTCCGCGGTCAGATCTCCGTTCATCTGGTGCGCGGAGAGGTCGCCGCGATCGGAAGTGAAGTGCACCTGCACCGAGCCCTGAATCGTGTTCAGGTGGACTTCGCCATGCCGCGCCGTGATGACGGCGCCTGCGCCCAGGCCGGCAGCATCCACAATTCCATGTCCCGAGTTGATGGTCACGTGCGCCGATTTGGGGATCACGAGCGTCAGGTTGACTCTGCCGTTGCTGTGCCCTGACGAGTACACCTGGACCGCGTTGCCCGCGACCTTAACGCTCGCCTTCTCCGAGTCGAAAATCTTGCGCGCCTCGCCATCCGAGTCGGCATACGCCACTTCGTGCGCTTCCACCTGCACGTTGCCGCCCTCGCCAGCGGTGATGCTCACGTCGCCGCGCGGATTGTCGATGTCGACCACGCCATTGGCGGGAATCTGCGTGTTCAGCACCTGCTGGTCCAGATCATGCTGCGGGCGGCCCAGCATGTTGAAGAAGTCGTCGTTATCGCCGAAGTTGGAGTGCATCCAGTTCCAGTTGCTGTGCGCCCAGGAAGCGCACACGCCGACAATGGCGAGGAGCACCAGGAGCCCGATGAAGTTGCCACCGCGCCGCACGGGAGTCTTGGAGCGCGCGTCCAGAGCCCACTCGCCCAGCATCGCCAGGCCGGCTCCGATCAGCAGCAGCGGCCACCAGTGCCCATACCAGTCCCAGAACTGCGCGGAATCGATGTGCCCGGAGTGGATGAGCAGGGCGATGACGCCGATTGCCACCAGGATTAGCGGTCCAATCACCGAGGGAACGCGCGGCACATAGGCGCCCTGCACCCCGCTCTTCCACGCATGGCGCTGGGCTCTCCAGGCGTCCCGCTGGGCACGCCAGGCTGCCCGCTGTTGTTCGCGATACACCCGCCACTGCGTCTGAGGATCGTACGGAGGCACTCCGCCCGGAGGCGGCGAGCCGGGAGGCACATTGGGAGGAATGCTGCTCATAGCTCACCTCCATTGGCCTGGTCGTTGTTCCGGTTGGCCGGAACGATCGAGGTCTCATTCACCGGCGGCTGCGGCTGCGCAGGCGCGCCGGGATAGGGCTGGTTCGGGTAGCTCTGATAGGGCGTACCGGGATACGGCGGATAGCCTTCGCTGCCAAGGGCTGCGCGCTCGGCGAGCTTGATAACGCCGATCAGAATCAGCAGCAGCGGCCAGAACAGGGGCCAGAATCGGATCACGTCTGCCTGCGCCAGCAGGGCAAGCACGCCGATCAGAAGCAGGATGGCCGGTCCGGTAAGACGGCGAATCATAATGTAGCGGTTCATTGTGCACCTCCGGGTCCGCCGTCAGACGGAGGATTGCCTGATGGCCCTCCGGGAAGATTCCCGGAGCGGCGCAGGATCAGCCACACGCCCAGGGCGATCAGCATCAGCGGCCAGGTGAACTCCCACAGCCTGCCGTTGAAAATATCGAGCTGCCCAAGCAGGAACAGCAGGCCGAGGGCAATGAGAACTACGGCCCCGATGGGCTCGCGGCGCTTCCAGAAGACCGGTGGAACCGGCGGAACGCCGGCGTAGCCTTGCGGCGGCGTATAGGACTGCCATCCGGGCTGTGCCGCCTGCCCTCCGGGTTGGTAGCCAGGATAGGGGGGCTGGTACGTGCTACCTGCGCCACCGGGCGTTCCCGGCGCCCCTGCCGGCCCCGGCCCTCCGGGCATTCCCGCGGCACCCGGTATTCCCGCACCCGGCATCCCGGGCGCACCCGGCATCGGATTGGCCGGCGGATAGTGAGTTTTGCCGCCGAAGTTCATCCAGTTGCTTACCTCGTTCAGGCCCAGCGGATCGGGCAAAGGCTGGCCGTCGCGCCGCGCCTTGGCCGTGTGAAAGGCCTCGAACGACTGGTAAATCACCCAGGCGCCGATGAAAATCCCGAAGATCCCGTGCACGTTGCTGGTGATGCTGATCAGCACGGCAAAGATCACGACGTGGATAAACCCTTTGAAGAACTGCCCGTTGTACATGGCGCCGACGCCCGGAATAATGCCCAGAACGGCGGCCACGGATGGATTGGGGGCGCTGACCGGCGGGGCAACAAACGGGTTCGGCACAGCCTGCCAGGCCAGATTGCACGGCTCACAGAGAACCTGACCGCCCGCGCCGTAGCGCACGCAGTTGGGGCAAAGAGCCCTGCCGCAGTTCTGGCAGAAGGCGGTTGCTGTTACACCGCTATGATTTACGCAGTCCATACACTGCTCCTTTTTCCTGACTTCGCGGAGCCCGGGCACCTCAGGACAAGATCCCTCCCCTGTCCTGGAGCGCCGATGGAATGCGCGGGCCGGTCGTGAAGTGATAGCGATGTCTCAAGTAAATCCAAATCACTGAGCGCCGGTGTGACCGACTGCTGCGGCGGAGTCACGCGGGATCCGCCGTCTTTGTGGGGGTTCTGCTTCGAGTCGCCGGAAGGCTGCGGCGCCTTCTGCTGGTCGTTTTCGCTTTCGTTGTTGCGGCGCAGCTCGCGCACGCGGGACTGCACTTCGTACACCAGGCGAAGGTGATCGTAATAGCGGACCAGCGGCGTATATGCCACCGTGATCTGCCGCTGCATATACATGCGGATCGAAGTCGGCTTCAGGTCGGCGAGGCGCAGCTTGCTGATGCGCACGCCGGTCATGTTGAGCGTCAGTGCGATGGAGAAAAACGCCATCGCCACAGTCATCATCAGCCGCGGCTCGGCAAAGCGCCGGACGGAGGCCATGAACCCGGGCCGCTGCCACGCAGGAGTGCTTCTGCGCAGCGGGATTCCGGCGGTCATTGCGGCCGGAACGCCGTCCGCAGCCAGGCTTGCGCCGGCGGTCTGCCCGGGGCCCGTGTGCGCCAGGATCTTATCGAGAAGGCCCTCGGGAACCTCCGGCTCGGCGGATAAAAAATCCAGCCACTCCTGTCCGCGGCGAGCCTCGTCGAATAGCGCCGTGCAGGCTGTGCAGCCCGCCATGTGCGCCGTAAAGGTGGTCTCGTCCTCCGGACGGAGCTGCCCATCGAGCGCGTCCGCCAACAGGGTTTCCCACTGTCCGCAGGCGGGAGAAGTCGGAATGTGGGTACGCTCGGGCATTTACATCACCTCCCGTTTACTACGTTCCAGAAGGCGCGCCAGTTCCGCGCGGCCCCGGCTGATGCGCGATTTCACGGTTCCTTCGGGGATGCCCAGCACCTGGGCGATTTCCTTGTAATCCATATCCTGCAAATCCCTTAATATCACGGCCTCGCGCAGTTCCACCGAAACCCGCGACAAGGCTTCCTGCACCATCTTTTCCAGTTCCTTGCGCGCCGCCATTTCGTGAGGCGACGGCTCGCGTCCCACCAGACGGTCCACCGGCCGCAGTTCCTCCGTCTGGTCCCACCCGTCATCGAGCGAGCCGGTTGCGCGCAGATTCTTCGTGCGGCGGAAGTTATCCACCAGCAGATTGCGGGTCATGGTGGTGATCCATACCTGCAGGCTGCCCCGGGTGGTATCGAAACTGGTCAGGTTCGAGTAAATCTTCAGAAAAACATCCTGCGTCAGGTCTTCGGCGTCCGTCGGGGACCCGGTAAAGCGGTAGCAAAGTCCATACACACGCTTATGATGCGAGCGGACGAGCTCGGCCCAGGCGGCGGAATCGCCATCCATGCAGCGGCGGACGGTCTGCGACCAGTCGACTTCGATCGGTCTGGCCTGGTCCATGCTGCGAGCTCCTTCATTCATGGGGCGAACAGGCTCGCCACGGTGCATTTCGCCGTTCACCCGGGCGCCTGCATGCACCGTCTCACCGGCGCAGGCCAGGCGTGGCGCCGCCGACGTTCCGGACTTTTTTCCGGCTGCGGCGGGCCGAGTCGGGGGCTTCCACACCCCCAGGCCCACATCGCTCCAGCGTAATGTGCCAACGCACTGCATACGCTGGCTATACGCAGCCATGTGGAGGCTGGTTCCCAAAGCGGCATGGGACGTTCGGAATAGCATTTTAACGCGGCGGGCGGGGCCTGGCCTGTGAAGAAAGTTCGAGCGCGGTCGAATCCGTTGCAGAATGGACCACGAGACCGGCGGAACCGCCAACTCGGCATCGCTCCGGCCCAGTCCCTCAATGAGTGGCAAAAAGTCCGGCTGAGAACATTTGCCTGCGTCAGACGGCATCTGGCGGAGACGTTTCTAAAAGGCGTTCATCCAATAGCTGCGCCGCTCCCCGCGCGGCTGGAGGCATCCAATGTATCGCTTTCTGGCCATAGCCACGGTCCTGTTCGTTTTCCTGCTGATCGGCCATGCTTACGTACAGGCCCGCCCCGCGGTGTCATCGCCGGTGCCGGCCGCGGCAACGGACGAGCCCCGTGCACAATCCCCCCAAAAGGAAACGGCTGTCTTCGCCGGCGGGTGCTTCTGGGGCGTGCAGGGAGTTTTCGAGCGGCTGAAAGGAGTTCTCGACACCACCGCCGGATACTCCGGCGGCTCCAGCGATACCGCCACCTACAGTCAGGTCAGCTCTGAAACCACCGGCCATGCGGAGAGCGTCAAGGTCGTCTACGATCCGTCCCAGATCACCTATGGTCAGCTCCTGCGCGTCTTTTTCAGCGTGGCCAACGACCCCACCGAGCTCAATCGGCAGGGCCCGGACATAGGTACCTCTTATCGCTCGGCCATCTTCTATGCCAATGACGAACAGCGGCGCATCTCCCAGGCATACATCGCGCAGATCGATGCCGCCCATGTCTTCAAGCGCAAAATCGTCACCGAGGTCACGCCTCTCAAGGGGTTTTACGATGCAGAGGCATACCACCAGGACTACGCCCTGCACCATCCGGACAATCCCTACATCCTGGTGTGCGACCGCCCCAAAATCGATGCGCTCAAGAAGCAATTCCCCGAGCTCTTCAGAGACTACAAAGGGAAGTAGCGCTCCACCGTTGTCACACCTGCTCGTGTGCCGGTGCCCCAGAGCCTGCCCTGAGCGTAGTCGAAGGGTCTCGATTCTGAGACCTGGGAGGGAAGCTCGGCCCTGAATCGCGACCCCATTCCCCGTTTTTTTCATCCGCCTCTGTGAAAAGGGCGGGACCCCCACCACCCTCTTCACTCTGTCGCTCTGTCACTTAGTCCTCAACCCCCGAAAACCTAACCCCTGGTCCCACCCCCCCCGGGCTAGCCGACTCCAACTTCAGCTACAATGGCGCGATTAGATGATCCCGTCCCCAGGGAGGAACCCATGCATAGAACTCTCCGAATGATCACGCTGCTCGTTGCCGCTGTAGCCATTTCCGCTGGTGCGCGCGGCCAGGGCCACTCCAGCCATGACATCTCCGCGAGCGACGTGAAGGAGCTTCACGACTACACGCTCACCATGGACAAGATTCACAAGATGGCGGCTGCCACCGCCGCGCTCATGGACTACAGCAAGCACCATCCGGAACTGAAAGACACCGGCAATTCGAAAAACATCGACGAAATGGTCGCGAATATCCAAAAGTATCCTGAAGTCGTGGCGGCCATTCGACAGAACGGAATGTCTCCCCGCGAATACGCCGTGTGCATGTTGACGGTGATGCAGGCGTCCATGGCGGTCGGGTTCAAGAAAGCGGGAACGTTCAAGGAGTATCCACCGGAGCTCCTCAAAAACGTGAGCCAGGCCAATCTCGACTTTACCGAGCAGCACTGGGATGAGATCCAGAACCTGATGCCCAAGAATTCAGAAGATAACACCGACCAATAAAACCCTCAGATCTCTTGACATCTTGGGTGCCCCAGAGCCGGGTGCCGGGTGCCCCAGAGCCTGCCCTGAGCGAAGTCGAAGGGTCCCTGGTCCCTAATCTTTTGGATACCAGTCGGAATGCGCCGACCACTTGTGGCAGGAGAGGCACATCGTCCTGCTCCACTGCTTCAGGCAGCCGGGGCAAGCCCCGCCCGTATCGAACGTGTTCCACGTGTACTTGCACGCCGTGCACATCCAGCGGTCCTCGGCGCGCGGCTCCCAGTGGCACAGCGGACACCGGATGCGCCCCTCGCCGCCTTTCCGATCATGGTCCGACGGTGCGGCAAGCGGCTGGCGGGGACCGACGACTGTGGGGGAAGCCGACTTCATGAGCGCCTCCGCACTCGATCTGACCGAGAACGATCGTATCGCAATCCGGCGTTCGCATCCGATCGATACCCGGATTTGGATCGGAAACACGTATCCTCACCGCACGGCGCCGTATCCCACCCTCGTGCCATTCCGGTTCAGAAATTGCAGTCTATAATCGGCCCACAGGAATCCGACATCCCAGCCTCCGGCTGCTCTTAGCCAATCAATAGCGGCGTGACCGAAAACACCGCCTGTATCGCTCGAGCTCTCGGCAGAGTTTTGTATTCCTCCAAGGAATCGCTTATGAGTACGGTGCTCCCGGCCCACGATCAGAGATCCGCTCCCGCAACAGTGGCTGCGCGTCCCAGCGTCTGGCTCTACTATGTGCTGTTCTTTATCTCAGGATTTCCAGCCCTGATTTACCAGATCGTGTGGCAGCGGGCTCTGTTTACCCTGTTCGGCGTGAACGTCCAGTCCGTTACCGTTGTTGTCACGGTGTTCATGCTTGGGCTGGGCCTGGGAAGCGTTGCCGGGGGAACTCTCTCCGCACGCCGCAACATCCGCCTGTTAAGGGCGTTCGGGATGATTGAACTCTCGATCGGCGCATTCGGAGTCTTTTCGCTTGCCATTTTTCATCGTGTGGCGGCTTTCACTGCGGGATCTTCGCTGCTCGTTACAGGATTGGTGGCATTTGGCCTTTTGCTCATTCCCACACTCCTGATGGGAAGCACCCTCCCCCTGCTCTGCGAGCACTTTGTCCGCCGCACAGGGAACGTGGGTGAATCGGTCGGGCTTCTTTATGGTGTGAACACGTTGGGCTCCGGCCTGGCGTGCCTGCTCGCCGCGCTCTTCCTCATGCGCGCCTTGGGTGAGTCCGGTTCGGTGCACCTGGCAGTCAGCCTGAACGTACTGGTTGGGCTCACTGCGGTGGTTCTCCAGTTTCTGCCGACGTGCCCCGTCAAGGCACCGGTGCAGGTGACACCCGCAGTCCAGGAGACTATTCCCTTCTGGGCGGGGTTCGTGCTCGCCGGGGCGGCGGGATTCGTCGCCCTCGCTTACGAGATCCTGTGGTATCGGCTGTATTCCTTCGCAACCGGAGGAACCGCCGCTTCATTCGCGGAATTGCTGGCCTTTTACCTCTTCGGCGTCGCTTACGGCTCTAGTGCCGTGCGCAACGCATGCCGCACCGGGCTTGGCAATGACGTGCGGCGCACCATGGCTGCCGGCGCGGAGGTGGTGCTGGTAGGCGCCATCGCGGCCTACCTGGTCGGGCCCATGCTCGGACTGTCCGTCGCTCACTTGAGCCACTTTCCAGTGGTCTTTGTGTTTGTCGCGGCTACCCTTCTGGGCTCCGCGTTTCCGCTTCTGGCACACGCGGCCATTGATCCGGCAGGCAAGGTCGGCCACCGCCTCAGCCTCATCTACCTCAGTAATATCCTGGGTTCCACGGTGGGCAGCTTCGTCGTAGGCTTCTGGATCCTCGACCGGCTCTCCACCCGCGCCACTTCGGTGCTGCTGCTCGCGTCTGGCGTGCTGATCGCCCTGGTCTTCGTTCGTTTTGCTGGCGTCAGAATGCGCAAGTTGGTCTTTGTGGCCGAGTGCGCCGTGGCGCTGACGCTCATCTTGCTATCCAACCAACTCTTCTCCGGAATGTATGAGCGGCTGTTGTTCAAAACCGAGTACAAGCCGGGTATGCGATTTTCTGAGGTGGTGGAAAACCGAAGCGGTGTGATCTCCGTGTTTCGCGATACACACGAGTTCGGATATCCAACCAACATCGTCTTCGGGGGCGGCGCTTACGACGGCCGCTTCAACATCGATCTGATGCACGATTCGAACGGGCTGGCTCGAACCGTCGCGATTGCGGGCATGCACCCGAATCCGCGCCATGTGCTCATGATCGGACTCTCCTCGGGTTCGTGGGCACAACTGATCGCCAATGAGCCCATGGTCGAAGACATCACCATCGTGGAGATTAACCCCGGTTATCTTCCACTCATTCGCCGCCACCCGGAAGTGGCCTCGCTGCTTGACAATCCCAAAGTTCACATCGTGATCGACGACGGCCGGCGCTGGCTTGTGGCTCACCCCGACCGCCGTTTTGATCTGCTTGTGATGAACACCACTTTCAATTGGCGGGCCAACATCAGCAATCTGCTTTCGCTTGAATTCCTGCGCCTGGCCCGGGCGCACCTCGCCCCAGGCGGAATCCTCTACTACAACACCACTTGGGCACGCGAAGTGATTGCCACTGGCCTCGCGGAGTATCCGTACGCGCTCCGCTACGGGAGTTTTCTGGCGGTAAGCGATCGTCCATTCATGCTCGACAAGAATCGCTGGCAAGCCGCCCTCGTGGCCTGGCGCGTCGACGGCCATCCAATGTTCGACCTGAATGATCCGGCGCAGAAAGCCAAGATGGAAGCACTTCTGGCCCAGGCAGACCACGTGGACGCTCCGCAGTCAGTGGTGCAGTCCCGTGCCGGCTTGTTGAATGCGGTCAAAGGCGTTCCGCTCATCACCGATGACAATATGGGCACGGAGTGGATAAGGCGCTGAGAGGATTTCTCCTGGAAAAGCACACCGGCCTTCGCCCCGAGGTGGACAAATCCCAGCGTCCGCGCGGAGCGCTTTTCAGTACCGCTCCAGAAACTCCGGATCCACCGGGTTCTCGAACAGACTGGCATCGCGCGTCACAATGGTCAGCCCGCTGGGCGTGACGAAGTAGCGCCGCTTGTCCTCCACCGGGTCGTAGCCGATCACCGTCCCCTCGGGGATATGCACATCGCGATCGATAATGGCCCGCCGGATGCGGCAATGCCGCCCGATGTTTACGTGGGAAAAGATGATCGACGCATCCACCTCGGTATACGAGTTCACGCGCACATCCTGGCTCAGCACGGAGTTCGATACCGAGGCGCCGGAGATGATCACGCCCGCGGTAATCACCGAATTGATGGCCATGCCCGTGCGCCCCGGCTCGCCGAAAACAAATTTAGCCGGCGGATACTGCCGCACCCGCGTGCGGATCGGCCAGCTGCGGTCGTACAGGTTAAAGGTCGGCGACACCGAGCAGAGGTCCATGTTCGCGTCGTAGTAGGCGTCCAGCGTGCCCACGTCGCGCCAGTAGAGCGCCTGCTGCTTGTTCTCGTCCACAAAGCTGTAGGCCATCATTTTTTTCTTGCCCAGCAGGTTGGGCAGGATATTGTGGCCAAAGTCGTGCTTCGAGTCGGGGTCCTCCGCATCGGAAATCAGCGCCTTCAACAATACCTCTGTGTTGAAGATGTAAATCCCCATCGAGGCATCCACCGTGCCCGGGTTGAACGGCGACCGGATGGTAGTAGTCGCCG
>Ga0134128_10011722_pt1 | contig 10466 bp, 9 predicted proteins | sample KB31754_FD_96462 | JGI IMG/M metagenome (GOLD analysis project Ga0134128, IMG submission 96462) | Terrestrial soil microbial communities with excess Nitrogen fertilizer from Kellogg Biological Station, Michigan, USA - KB3-175-4 | ecosystem: Environmental > Terrestrial > Soil > Unclassified ...
CATGGCGAGGTCATCAGGCTTCGCCGGCCTCGGCTCCTTGGCCAGCTCCAAAAACAGCGCCAGATCTTTTTGCCGGGTGAACCGCAGCATGAAATGCCGCAATGGAACGGATGCGAGGTCGAGCGCCTGCATGGCGTCAATGCGGCCGCTTTCAAAAGGGACAATCGCCTTCTGTTCAATCGAGGCGCCCACCGGTTGCATCAGGAAAAACGTGAGGATCAGCGCCAGCCCGATCATGGTCTGGTTCGTCGGCGTGGTCTGCGTGCCCAGCGCCTGCCGCAAGAAATGAAAGACCACGAGCAGCCGCACAAACGGAGTCATGGCCAGAACAATCGCGGGAAGCAGCGTCAGCACGGTAAGCAGCACGACGATATTCCACGGCACCGAACCGCTGGCGCCGCCAAAGCCGCTCCAGGAGAGCCCAGATGCAGGGCGCGGATGCACTACCGCGGCATGCGCGCTTTGCGCGAAGCCGAGCAGCAATCCTGCAATCAGCAGCCCTTTGCCGCAGATCCTGGCCCGCATCGTTGTTTTCTTGTTCCCTCTCATCTTCATTTCGGCTCTTTATTATTTCGACCCTGTATGATCATTTCGACCCTGTATTTCGGCGCTGTATTATCTCGGCCCTTTATTCCGCATCGCGCGCCGAAGCGGCCTCCGGCGCGGTATGCGGCAGGTGCATCAGCAATGACAAAGAATTTCCCGTTCCGCCAATCAAAAATTTCTGCTGCTCGAATTGCACAACCGCCAAAAAGCGCCGCTCTCCCAGCCCCAGCGTCTCGCACAGGCGAAGCTGCTTCTGCGGGCGCGTCCGCGATTGCAGCAAACGCGTGATCCGCGCCAGCCACTGCCAGCTTCCACCCACCTTCGCTTTTTGCGCCGCAAACGAAAAAAAAGAAAACTTGCCGCGCATCGTGTGGCTCCGGCAAGGCGTTCCCTCACCCGCGTTCATCGCAACTCCGTAATGCGGACAGCGAGATGGTTGCCCACAACCTCGAACTCTCCCCAGCCAATCAGTTGCCTGCCGACACGCAGGGGCACGTCCTCGCCTGCATGCCAGTGGGATTCGAGGATGGTTTTCGCCTGCAACCGGAAAAGGTCGCCCACCTTGAAGCCGGGGACCGGCAGCTCAACAGTCAAATCACAGGGCAGAGAGAGCACAGCGGCCCACTTCTCACGGTATTTAGACGAGCCGCCCGCCGCTTCTCCCACAGCCTCATGCGCGGCGATCGGTTGCGCAGGTTTTGCCTGCACTGCAGTGGCGCGGGTGTCATTGCCGTCATCTTTTTTTGACGCTGTTTCGGGTGCTGTTTTTGTCGCTGTTTTGAGCGCTGCCGCTGAGTCTGCCATTGGAGTCGTGAATTGAGAGCGAATGCATCTCACTTCTGCCGCAGGCAGAAGCAGACCACACCGATGACCTTGCAAATCACGTGCCGCAGTTGTGTGGATTGTTGGAAGAGGTCGAATGTAGCGCTGGCGTTAAAACGCACTGCATCCAAGCAGATAGCTGGGACGGGGTAGCCCGAGGCGGTAAACATCTCCCGGCGCATGTTCTGGAAATTAATTTTCGTTCATTAAGAAGTCCTCAAGAACGCGCAGGGGCAGAGCGCCCGCCTCCGTTCACCCTGAAGCGGACACTCTGCCGCGCTGCCGACAAACCACCCGCGAAAAAATCTATGGTTTCAAATTGATCGTGTCCTGCGTGATCTGGTCAAACGTGGTCACAGCCTTGGCGTTCGCCTCGAATGCCCGCTGCGCCACGATGAGGTTGGCAAACTCTGTGGCAATGTCCACATTGGAGAGCTCCAGCGCGCCGCCGGAAAGGCCGCCGCGCCCTCCTGTGCCCGGCGCGCCGACCACTGCTTGTCCGGAAGCCAATGTCTCCGTGAAATCGGTTTGCCCTATGCGTTGCAGACCTTGGTTATCGGCGAAGGTGGCGAGCGCAATCTGGCCCAGTGCTGCCGTTTTCCCATTGCTGAACGAACCGGTGACCGTGCCATCGGTCCCGATGCTGAAGTTGACGAGCGATCCGCTACCGGCGCCGTTTTGCTGCGTGGAGGAAGTGCTGCTGGGCGCGGCTACCTGCGTGATCACGGGCGTCGTCCCATTCAGCAGGTCCCAGCTAAAGGACATATCGGAAGCGCCATCGGCCAATCCGGCGACGGCAATTCCGTTGACATTGGTCAAGTTGCCGCTGCTATCGACGGGCCCTGTCAGCTTGCCGGTACCATCAAAGGACAGCGTCCCAGTGGAAAGAATTCCGGTCTGTGGCGCAGGCGGCGCACCCGTAGGGTTCAATTCATCCGAAGGAATGGACAAACTGTATCCCCAGGTATTGGCCGCAGTCTTGGTAAACGTAAACGTCAGCACATGGCTCGCGCCCAGCGAATCGAAGACAGTCACCGGGGTGGAGAATGTGTCTCCAACATTTGCCGATGCGTTCAAATTCGTCGTAAGCGTAACTCCGCTGGTAGCGTTCGGCGGACTGATTGTGCCAGCGCCAAGCTGAAGCGGAGTAATGCCTTGTCCCGTCGAGATGACGCCATTAACGGCCGGGTACCCGAGCACCTGCTGGCCTTCGGAGGTGACCAGGAAATTATTCGCGTCCACCGAGAAATCTCCCGCGCGCGTATAGCTGACCACTCCATCTTTCTGCACGGCGAAAAACCCGTCGCCCTGAATGGCGACATCCGTGGGCACACCAGTGGAATTCACGCTGCCCTGGGTGAACATCCCCGGCATGGATCCCACTTGCGCGCCCGCGCCCAGCTGGATGGGATCGCCTGAGCCGGTCGTGCCCAGGTTCTGGTAGAAGAGATCGCTGAACTGCACGCGCACATCTTTGTATCCGGTGGTGTTCTGGTTGGCCAAGTTATTGGCAATGGCCGAAAGCGCTGTCGAATCGGCCGTGAGTCCGGAAAGAGGAATGGAAAAGCTAGGCATTAGTTCGCTCCTTGTACCGGCGCGCTGGAGCCTGCCGGCGTGGTGGATGAAGGCACAACCGTTCCCGCCACCAGCTGCAATATCTGGTTGATTTGTGTGAGCTGGTCAAGCATGTTGAATTGCACCAGTTGATTGGTGAATTCGTTGGGGTCTACCGGGTCCAATGGCGTCTGGTTCTGCAATTGGGTTGTGAGCAGTTTCAGAAACGTGCTGTCCGGATCTCCGAATGGACTGGCCGAGTTGGCGCCCTGCGAACCACTATTCGCGTGGCCCACCGCCGTTGCCGGGCTGGCAACGGGTGAAAATAAATTAACGTTCATTGCTTTTCTCCTCCGATAGATTTGCCTGCGATGCCTTCAGGCATGAATGTTGATTCCCGCTGTTCGCGGCCATGAGGTTTCCAGAACCAATGCCTCGGCTATTTCTGCTGCGACGGAACGGGACGGCTGCATTGGCCAGTTCCCGGGCGGAGCGTGGGATTGGCGCTCTCCATCGAAGCCTCCCGCCGAGCTTCCTCGATAGCTTTCTCCCTGCGAGCCTGCCGATTGCCCACCCGGATGGCTGAAGTCCATACTTTCCAGATGAAGGCTGTGCTGGTGGAGCGCGGTTTGCAGCCCAGGAAGCTCAGGCGATAAGTATGTTTTCAGGTCGCCGCGTTCGCTCTCGACGGCCAACCCAACCTGGCTGTCACGCAGCTGCGTTCGCACTTCAACTTTGCCGAAATCGTCCGTCTTCATTCCAATCCGTATCTCCATATGCCCGTCGCGCTCCCAAATTCGCGCGACATGCACATCTCCGGTTTTTATCTTGTCCACGGAAGCGGAGTCCGCGGCGGCATTTTGCATAAGCGTGCCGGAAGATACGGGCCGCTTTGCGCCACTTGTAGGTGCCGGCCCCAGAACACCAGCGGTCGCGGGCGCGTTCGCAAGAACCGGCGGATTGAGGACGGTATTGGACAAACCTGCGGGGGACGGCAAATTTGCCGCCGGGGTAATTGAATTATTGGAGGATGCTCCCGGCATGGCGCTAGAGGAGTCTCCTCCCTTATCGCCGTGATCACCCTTGTTATCTGACGTTGCTTCATGTCCTGTTACCAGGCCGTTGATCTCCCCGGTGAGATTGCCGGTAGCCGGACCGAATGCTAGCGTTGCCGTCAAAGTTCCGCTCTGCTCATTAGCCGCGGCGCTGCTCGCCGGGACCGCGCCTGGATCGGAGGCGTCAGAACTCTGCATACCAGGCCCATTTTCCATGACGATTCCAACTGATCCGGCCGAGGCGTGTGGCAGCATGGAATGAGCTTCTGCTCCCTTTGTCTCCGGCACGGCTTTCGTTTTCATGCCCGCCGATGCATCGTCGTCGCGAGAATTAGCCAGCTCGGCTGCAAGGGCACGCGCAGCTTCGACCGCCGAGGCGGGTTGAATAGAAGCTGGGTTGGCCGGGCCTGTCACTGGCTGTTGATTCGTATCTTCTACCTGCGAAACAGCAGGGGCGGCGGAAGAAGAATTTATGTCGTGCTTTTCGTCTCGCTTGGCCGCTTGAGCCGGCGAGGCCTGCTCTGCCGAAAGCTGCATCTGTGCGGTTGCCTCGAATCCATCACTCTGTATATGAGAAGGGACATCTTGTTGCGCTTGATCAGAGGCGGAAACATTTTGTATTGCCGAGTCTGAAGATGTCCCCGCATATCCAAACGGGACGGCAGTCGGCGTGTCACTTCCCGGATAGAGACCGGCCGTGTTGAGAAAAGTCGCTTCATCTCCGGTTTCGTTTTCTGAAAGATGGTTGATCGGCTGCTGATGGGTTCCAGTTGATGGGCCCAACGCAAATAGAGGTGCGGATGGCAGAGCCATGCCTGCGGCGCTTTCCTTGGCGACTCCCTGCGAAACCGGACCGACCGCGCTTCCGGACAAGCCACTTGCTTCCCCGCCGGCATTCGGACTGAGTTCGCCTTCGGATACAGGGAGTTGTGCTGCTAGCAGATTCTGGTTTAATCCTGAAATTCCTGCCGGGAGAGAAACCAGCTGCGCGTACGATAGCTCATTCGCTGCCAGAGGCGCTGCATGAGCATTCTGCTGCGGGCTGTTATCTTCGCTCGGCAAGCTTCCATGCACCTTCCCCAACTTGCCGGTAAAAATTCTTTTCTCCCGATCTTTGTTTTCTTGCGCTCCTTTATGGAGCTTCACGCGCCCGGCGATACCTTTGAGTGCACCGGAAAACGTTTGGGCCTCGTTCGATTTTGCCTGATCGCCATCGGAAGATCCGTCAACTGCCCGGCCCTTTCCATAGTTCTTTCCGCCATCGGCAGGCGCCTTGTCGGTGCCTGAATGCATCCCGTCTGTTCCCGGCGCTTTATCTTCCTCGTGGCTGGACATCGCGCCCTTCAAGGTGGCGTCAAAATTTTTCCTATTGCCTGCGCGAGCGTTTTCGCTCGAGCTGGACGGGAATAAAGCCGCGGGTTGGAGTGGAAGAGTTTTCACTTGCGCTCAAGTCAGCATGAATGCGGCCGATGAGTCGATTGACATCCCGCAGAGACAGCCTCCATATTGCGGTCGAGCGGCTGCGCTCATGCTAAAGATCGAGACAGAATCCGGGGACAAGGGATGCATGTAGGCCGCCATCCGGCGCGGCTGGCGGACGAAGTGCGTGCGCTTGCGGTAAACGCATGCACAGAAAAGAATTGTGGTGATTATCCCTGCGGAAGAATGACGAGAAGAATACCGAGGAAGATGCTCGCGCAAGTGTCCAACGGCAAACTTTGCCTAAAAGAACCCGGCAAATTATTGCCGTCGGCGGTATTCGCGGCGCAGTAAAAACAGATCATCTACGCGGCGCTGCTCCCGCCGTGCTTCTTCTTGCTGGTATTGACGCAACTGCCGTTCCCGCAATGTTTCCAGAATCTCGCGCTCCTGCCGCGCCCGCAGCAAAGCGGCGCGGCAGGCAGATTCGATTTTCTTCAGATGCATTAGGTCTTTGTGCAACTCCCGAAGATTTTCCACGCCGCGCGAACGGATGTACAGAGCGGTTTGTAATCCGATGGCGTGTGCGCCGCTGGCGAGTTGTCTTTCTTCCTGCTCCATCATTTGGCGTAAAGAGCTTTCTAGTTGCGCTATTTTTTGTTGCTGTTGCGCAACGTTGCGGATTGCATCAGCCAGCGCAATTTCGTGTTGATGCTCCACGCTGCGGCGGAGCCGCAACAAAGAATCCAGACTGAAACGGAATGCCATCTTAGCCTGCTATCGCCAGCAGTTTTTGTATGGTTTCCGGCAGTCCGCCGGTTTCTTCCGGTTGTTGTTGCAGGAAGTTTTCGAGTGCTGGCATGATTGCAATCGCCCGGTCAAGGCGCGCATCGCTGCCTTTCTGATACGCCCCAATCCGTATGAGGTCTTCCGAGGCCATATAGGTGGCGAGCAATTGCCGCAGCTCTCCCGCTTTCTTTTTTTGCTCAGGCGAAGCGACGTCGCCCATCAAGCGGCTGATGCTGTCGAGAATGGCAATGGGAGGATAGTGGTTGCGCGCTCCGAGTTTGCGGTCGAGCATGATGTGCCCATCCAGCAGGGCCCGCGCGCCGTCCACAATGGGGTCCTGCTGATCGTCTCCTTCCATTAGTACGGTGAAGAACGCAGTAATGCTGCCGTTTGAAAAATTTCCGGCGCGTTCGATGAGCCGGGCCATCAAATTGAATACCGACGGCGTATAACCTTTGGCCGTCGGCGGCTCGCCCGCAGCCAGCCCAATCTCGCGTTGCGCCATCGCAATCCGCGTGAGCGAGTCCATCACCAGAAGCACATGCTTGCCGCGCGCGCAGAAATCTTCCGCGGCAGTCATGGCGGCCAGCGCCGCCCGCAAGCGCAACAATGGCGATTGGTCAGAAGTGGAAACGACGACTACGGACCGTTTGCGCCCTTCTTCCGCAAGCACGTCTTCTAAAAAATGCCGCACTTCACGGCCGCGTTCTCCCACGAGCGCGAGCACCGTGAGGTCCGCGGCAGCGTGCCTCGCCATCATGCCAATCAGCGTGCTCTTGCCTACGCCACTACCGCCGAAAATTCCCAGCCGTTGGCCACGCCCACAGGTCAGAAAACCATCTATGGCGCGGATGCCGCACCCCAATGGTTCGCGAATCGCCGCGCGCTCGAGCGGCGGCGCGGCATCATGGTCAAGGAGACGCTGCTCACTGCCAACATATGAGCCGCTGCCATCGAGAGGCGCGCCCATCCCGTCTAACACACGGCCGACCATTGCGTCTCCAACCCGCAAGGACGGGCGCACACCCCAGGTAATGACCCGGTCGCCAAAACGCAATCCTTCCGGACGTTCCAGTGGCATCGAAAGCACGGTGTTGCCGCGAAATCCTACGATCTCTCCGGGAAAGATGCGGCCCGCGCCATTCACAATATGGCAGAGCTCCCCAACCGAACAGAACGGGCCTTGCGATTCGACCATCTGTCCGGTAATTTGTGTGACCCGGCCCTCCCAGCGCGCAAACGATGAAGCGTTCAGCCGCTCGAAATATGGAGCAAGTATCGAGGGATTTTGCCGTGTGTGCAGGCTGGCTTCTCGTTGCATAGACTTTGAATGCCGGATTTCAGTTAGTAGCGCGCGGCCGTTTTTCCAGCAGGTCCATCAGCCCCTGTTCGATTTCCTTGAGCTGCACTTCCAGGCCGATTTCCGTCCTGCCGAATGTTGTCTCTAAAACGCACCGCCCTCGTTCCAGCGTGCTATCTTCTACAATCTCGGGCTGCGAATGCGGATCAATGCTCCTGGCGAAATAAACGCGCCATTCGCCTGCGTCCTGAGGATGCGCTCGTACCTTGACTCCCGTTCGGTCTTCCATTTTTTCGAGCGTCACGCGCACCAGCGCCCCCACCAGCAGCGGATCCACCTGCGCCTCGCGGTGCAGAACCTTCCGCGCGATACTGAGCGCCAGCTGCACGACTTCGGCTTCGACCTCTGTGAAATACCGCTCGCGCTCGCGGGCAAAGTCATGGATCGCGTGATTCACCATCTCCCGCAGATTGCCTATCTGTTCGGCAAAAGCAACCCGGGCCCGTTCTTCCCCTTCGCGCTGACCCAGAGCGCGCGCCGCCTGCTCCCGTTGCGCCATTTCCGACTCTGCTGCAACCGCCATTCCTCCGCGGCCGCGCGGCTCCCCTGCTGAGGCATAGGGAAACGGCGCCGTCTCCAAAATCTTGCCCGGTGGAATCCCAGTTTTCGCTCCTGCGATTTCTTCGGCGGCTGTGGCCAGGATGTTCCCGGCGGCATTCTGCCCCGCTTTTCCCGGCTCCAGGGCCGGGCTAAACGACGTACTCATCTTCGCTCTCCGCTCCCAAACTGATTTTGCCTTCCCCTTCCAGCTTGCGCGCCGCCGCCACAATTTCCTGCTGCGCCTTGTTCACATCGCGCGCGCGCACGGGCCCCAGGATTTCCATGTCTTCTTTCAGCATCTCGACGGCGCGCGACGACATGGACTTAAAGATAAAATTCTTCACCTCTTCGGCGGCCCCGCGCAGGGCCATCGCCAGCGTCTTTTTGTCCACACTGCCCAGCAGTTCGCGGATTCCGGCCTCGGGCACGCCCATCAGGTCCTGGAAGGTAAACATGAGGTTGCGGATGCCCAGGGCAAGTTTTGGATCGTCGCGCTCGATGCTTTCCAAAATTGTTTTAGAAGTGAGCGGATCTACCCGGTTGAGCAGGTCGGCAACGCCCTGCACTCCGGCATAGGCCCGGCGGTGCTGCTCGCCGAGCGCCTCCAGCCGCTTGTGCAATGCCATCGCAACTTTCTGCGCAATTTCGGGAGAGAACTGCCGCAACCGCGCCAGCCGGCGGATGACTTCCGCTCGCAACTCCTCTGGGAAGCGCATCAGCAGCGTGGAAGCCTGCTTAGCGTCAAGGTGCGCCAGAATCAATGCGATAGTCTGCGGATGCTCGGCCTCGAGAAATTTTGCCAGTTGCTGCGGGTCCGCTTTTTGCAGGGAATCCAGCTTGCTTGCGCTCATCTCCGCCGCTCGCGTCACCTGCACCAAAAGTTGCTGCGCTCCATCTTCGCCGAAGGCCTTCACCAGCAGCTTCTTGGCATAGTCGGTACCGCCCTGCGCCAGATACTCCTGCGTGACGGCCATGCGGTGATACTCTTCGAGCACTCCGAGCGCAGATTGCGGATCAATGTAGTCGAGCGATGCGATCTCCTGCGTAAGCTCTTCGATTTCCTGCTGCGGCAGATTGCGGTAAATCTGGCTGGCGACTTCCTCGCCCAGGAGCACCAGCAGGATCGCAGCTTTGTGCAGTCCATCGGTCGATCGGTGAGAGGCCGCCATGGTTTAATCCGACTCCCGTATCCAGGTCTGCACCAGCCGGCTCGCGCCGGCCGGTTCCGCTTTGATTTTTTCCGTCAACTGCTTTTTGAGCGCGGTGGCCCGCTGGCTCTGTTCCGTCCCTTGCGGCAATTCGATTTCCACCGGGTGGGCCCCAGGCGCGGAAGCGCCATGGCTGAGGTCTTTTCCGGTTTTCAGCACCTGCTGCGGCAATTCTTTGAATGCGGTCAGTATCTGCCGCTTCACCGGGCGCAGCACCAGCGCATAGACGATCAAAAACAGCGCCACAATTCCCAGGTAACGCAACAGCCCGGACCATTGCGCGAATATTTGCCGCGTTTTCTCCAGTCGGGTGGGTGGGGAGGGCATCTCTTCTGCGGCCTGCTGGAAGGGCATATCTTCGAGCGAGATCACGTCTCCGCGCTGCGTATCAATGCCAATCGCCGCCGCCGCGAGTTGCCCCAGCTGCTTCATCTCTTCGGGAGTGCGTTTGTGGCGGGTCACTGTACGTTTCCCGTTTTTGTCGGCCACATCGGTGGCATCGTCCACCAGCACTGCGGCTGCAATCCGCTTGATTCTTCCAGCCGGCAACACGGTGTGACGAATGCTTTTGCTCACGGCGTAGCTGGCGCTCTCCGAATGCGAGCTCTGGTTTTCCGCCGCAGAAATTACGGCCGGCGCCACCCCTCCCGGCAAATTGCTGGCTGTTCCCGGCACGCCCGCCGGAGCGCCGCCCCCGGCGTTTTCTTCCGACTTCTGTTCCGTCAAGGTCGCGGTAGCCTTGGGATCGTAAACTTCGTCGGTGTTGTCGCTCGTGCTCAGGTCATATTCCACGTGGACGCTGGCGCGAACATGCCCGGCGCCCACAACCGGCTCCAGCGTCTGCACCAGCGTCTTTGATAGCTCCCGGTCCAGGTCATAGGGAACATCGTCTCCCGCCCCGCGCCGGTGTAATAAGGAAGTGTTTGTGTCCGCATCCACCACGGTGACATTCGACGGCTTCAGTCCTTCCACCGCGCTCGCCACCAGTTGCGGAATGGCCACCTGCGCCTGCTCGGAAAGTTCCCCGCCGCGCGTCTTTAGTATGACCGCCGCCTTGGCTTCCGTCTGCTGATCGGTGAACAGGGAATCGTGCGGCAGCACCAGGTGCACCCGCGCGGACTGCACTTCGCTCAGCGTCTGCAAGGTCCGCTCCAGCTCGCCTTCGAGAGCGCG
>Ga0134128_10011723_pt1 | contig 10466 bp, 4 predicted proteins | sample KB31754_FD_96462 | JGI IMG/M metagenome (GOLD analysis project Ga0134128, IMG submission 96462) | Terrestrial soil microbial communities with excess Nitrogen fertilizer from Kellogg Biological Station, Michigan, USA - KB3-175-4 | ecosystem: Environmental > Terrestrial > Soil > Unclassified ...
GACCGGCTCGGCGAGCACCGCGTCGAGGGAGCGGAGCACGGCGGCTGCGAGTTCGGCTCTCCGAGCGTCGTTGTTCGCCTCCGTGATCAGCCGGCCGGGCAGCTGCAAGGCGAAAACCGTGAGCGTCTGAGCGCCGGCAGAGCGCAGCTCCGGCGACAGGATGCTCGGATCGGTGAGCGAGTGGCAGTAGATCTCGACGGGCAGCGGATCGGGGATGCGGCCCGCGACCGCGTCGTCGTACGCGGCGCCCAGCCGGGCGAAGCCCTCGTTCGCGTGGAACGTCCCGCCGAAGGCTGCCGTCGGATCGAGGTTCGTGTCGCGCAAGCGCGGGAGGCGGCGCAGCAGCAGATTGACCTTGCCCTGTGCTCCCTCGGGGCGGGGGGCATCTTCGCCCAGAAGCCGGGCGAGTTCATAGGGGGCGAGGTTGGCGAGGACCGTCTCGGCGGCCAGGCGATGTTCGGTCCCGTTGCGGACATAGCTGAGCTCGCCGTCGGGGGTGAGGGAGGTCACCTCGGCTCCGGTGAGCAACTCCGCTCCCGCGTGGTCGGCTGCTGTGCGAAGAGCGGAGCTCACCGCGCCCATTCCGCCGATCGGGACATCCCAGTCGCCGGTGCCTCCGCCGATCACGTGATACAGGAAGCAGCGGTTCGCGGCCAAGTCCGGGTCGACGGCGCGGGCGAAGGTGCCGATCAGGCCGTCGGTCAGAACCACGCCGCGCACCAGGTCGTTGGCGAAGTGGCGCTCGATGGTCGATCCGATCGGATGCTCGATCAGCTGGTGCCAGAGGGCATCATCGCCGAGCATGCGCCGCGTCTCGCCGCGCGTCATCAATGGTTCGGTGACGGTGGGGAAGAGCGAGCGCGCCAACCGCGCCGTGCCGTCGTAGAACGATGACCAGGCTTCGGCATCCTGCTCGGCGCCGATCGCGGCGAAAGTCGCAGCCGTGGCCGCGATATCCCCGGTGTCTACCAGCAATCCTGTTGTCGACCCGGGAAGCGGCGTATAAGACGAGTACCGTCGCCGCGCGAGCCGGATGCCGAGCTTCAGGTCCTCGATGATGCGATGCGGCAACAGGCTCACCAGGTAGGAGTACCTCGACAGTTGCGCGTCCACGCCGGGGAACGCCTGGGCCGAGACCGCGGCTCCTCCGAGCACATCGAGACGCTCGAGCACGATCACCCGCTTGCCGGCCTGCGCGAGGTACGCGGCCGCTGTCAGCCCGTTGTGCCCACCGCCGATGATCGCGACGTCGTAGCGCTAGGTGCCGCTCGACGCGGCCGCTGAGCGCGCCATGGCGGTCAGGCCGAGGCCTTCGCGCGGAGGGGGGCCGTCATCCCCGTCCTCGCCGCGCAGCTCCAGACCGCCCAATCCTGATCGCAGAGATCGCCGTCGGCCGCCATAGCTGGTCATGGTACCCGTCGGCATGACGGTCGAACCGGATGAGGCGGAACGAGCCGCCGGGCGAGCAGCAGCCCGGTGTCGATTCGTGCGACAACGTCGAAGAACCACCGCGCGAACGTCGATCTCGCATGAATCCTGCACGACAGCCCGATTTGTTCGCCGATCGGTGCGTGCTCCACGAGACTGGTCGGGTGACTTCAGACCCGACGACCGCGCTCCCCGGCCCGACGACGGAGCTGCCCACCGCCGAGGAGGCGGTGGCCCTGGTACGACGCTGGCTGGCCGCCAGTGCCGACGTCAAGCCCGATCCCAGCGCGCAGCGGCTCGCAGGTGTGCTCAAAGACCCGCGAGGTCTCGAGTTCACCCTGGGCTTCGTCGACAAGGTGGTGCGTCCGGAGGATCTGCGGGTCGCCGGCAAGAATCTCGAACTGCTCGCGCACCGCATTCCGCGGTTCCTCCCGTGGTATCTGCGAGCAGCCATCGCGGTGGGCGGTGGCTTCGCCCGCATCCTGCCATGGCCGATCATCCCGATCTCGCGCCTGGTCCTGCGACGCATGGTCGCGCACCTGGTGGTCGACGCCGACCCGAAGACGCTCGGCAAGACTCTGCAGAAGCTCCGCACCCGCGGCATCCGGTTGAACGTGAACCTGCTCGGCGAAGCCGTGCTCGGCGACCGCGAGGCCCGCAGTCGGCTCGCGGGCACTCAGCGACTGCTGGCAAGGGATGACGTCGACTACGTCTCGGTGAAGGTCTCGTCGGTGGTCAGCCAACTCTCGATGTGGGGCTTCGACGAGACGGTCACCCGGGTCGTCGAACGGCTGACGCCGCTGTACGAGCAGGCGGCGGCCTCACGAAGCACCAAGTTCATCAACCTCGACATGGAGGAGTACCGGGATCTCGATCTGACGATCGCGGTCTTCACGGCGCTGCTCGAGCAGCCGGCCTTGAGCCGACTCGAGGCCGGCATCGTGCTGCAGGCGTATCTTCCCGACTCCGTGGCCGCGCTCGATCGGCTCACCGCATGGGCCAGGCGCCGGGTCGCCGAGGGCGGAGCCGGGATCAAGGTGCGCATCGTCAAGGGCGCCAACCTGGCGATGGAGAACGTCGACGCGACCGTGCACGGCTGGCCGCTGGCGACCTGGTCGAGCAAGCAAGAGACCGACACCAACTACAAGCGGCTGCTTGCGCGCGCGTTCACCCAGCAGAACACGGATGCCGTGCGCATCGGCGTCGCCGGCCACAATCTCTTCGATCTCGCCTTCGCTTGGCTGCTGGCCAAGAAGCGCGGTGTGCAGCACCGCGTCGAGGTCGAGATGCTGCTGGGCATGGCGACCGCGCAGGCCGACGCCGTGCGTCACGACACCGGGGGGCTACTGCTCTACACGCCGGTCGTGCAGCCGGGCGAGTTCGACTCGGCGATCAGCTACCTGGTGCGGCGCCTGGAGGAGAACGCGTCGAGCGAGAACTTCATGTCGGGCGTGTTCGAACTGGATGATGCGAAGATCTTCGCGCGCGAGGCGGACCGGTTCGCCGCATCCCTCGCCGATCTCGACGACAGCGTGCCTGCTGCGCGTCGCGTGCAGAACCGGCTGCATCCCGAGCTGCCGGCGGCGAGCATCTCCTTCGAGAACGAGCCGGACACCGATCCGGCGATCGCGGTCAATCGCGAGTGGGGGCGCGCCATCCTGGAGCGCAGCGAGCACACCGAGTTGGGGACGGACACGCTCTCGGCGGCGACGATCACCGATCGGGATGTGCTGCTGAGCCGGGTGAGCGCGACCGCGAAGGCGGGGGCCGACTGGGGTCGCAGGTCCGGTTCTGAGCGCGCAGAGCTGCTCGACCGGGTGGGCGAGGTGCTCTCGGTCTTCCGCGGCCGACTCATCGAGGTGATGGCGTTCGAGACCGGCAAGACCATCGCCGAGGCGGATGTCGAGGTCAGCGAGGCGGTCGACTTCGCCCACTACTACGCGGCCCGCGCGCGCGAGCTCGACGCCATCGAGGGCGCCGAGTTCGTGCCAGAACCACTCACCCTTGTGGTGCCGCCGTGGAACTTCCCCGTCTCGATTCCGGCGGGCGGGGTGCTCTCGGCGCTCGCGGCCGGAAGTGCCGTGCTGCTCAAGCCCGCACCGCAGGCCCGCCGCAGCGGCGCGGTCCTCGCCGAGGCGATCTGGGAGGGCGGCATTCCGCGCGAGGCGTTCGGTTTCGTGGATGTGGCCGAGAACGACCTCGGACAGGCCCTGATCACCGCGCCCGAGATCGGCCGCGTCGTGCTGACCGGCAGCTACGACACGGCCGCACTGTTCCGCTCGTGGAACCCGCGGCTGCCGTTGCTGGCCGAGACCAGTGGCAAGAACTCGATCATCGTCACTCCGAGTGCCGATCTCGATCTGGCCGTGAGCGACGTGGTGAAGAGCGCATTCGGCAATGCCGGTCAGAAATGCTCCGCCGCTTCGCTCGTGATCCTGGTCGGATCCGTCGCGAAGTCCGAGCGCTTCCGCCGCCAACTCGCCGACGCGACCAACACGCTGGCCGTCGGGTACCCGAGCGATCCCGCCACGCAGATGGGTCCGGTCGTCGAGAAGGTGCAGGGCAAGCTCGCTCGCGGACTGAGCAAGCTGGCCGAGGGCGAGAGCTGGCTCGTCAAGCCTCGGCAGCTCGACGAGACCGATCGCCTCTGGTCGCCTGGTGTGCGCGACGGGGTCGCGCCCGGCAGCGAGTTCCACCTGACCGAGTACTTCGGCCCGGTCCTGGGCATCATGGAGGCCGCGACGCTCGGCGAGGCGTTCGAGCTGCAGAACGCGGTGGCCTACGGGCTCACGGCCGGCATCCACTCGCTCGACCCTGAAGAGGTCTCCGCCTGGCTGTCGCGCGTTCAGGCGGGCAACCTCTATGTCAACCGGCCGATCACCGGCGCGATCGTGCGGCGCCAGCCGTTCGGCGGCTGGAAGCGCTCGTCGGTCGGTCCCGGTGCCAAAGCCGGTGGACCGAACACGCTGTTCACCCTCGGCTCGTGGCGGCCGCTGCCGGCGCCCGAGAGCGGCGAGTTGCATCTCGACGGCGTGAATGCGCGGGTCACCGCGGTCATCGAGGCTTCGCAGCCCGCGCTCGACTACCTCGAATTCGAGAGCGTGCGGCGGGGTGTGCTCTCGGACGCCGACGCCTGGGCGCAGGAATTCTCGGTTGCCCGTGATGTTTCCGACCTCGGTGTCGAGCGCAACGTGTTCCGCTACCGACCGGGGAGTGCCACCATCCGCCTGGCGGAGGGCGGTTCGCTCGCCGACTTCATCCGCGTGCTGGCGGCGGGAGTGCTCGCGCAGGCGACGCTCGCGGTGAGTTCCGCGGTGCCGGTTCCCGCCGGCCTGCTGCCGTTGATCGAGGCGGCCGACCTGGGCGGCGAACGGGTGCTCGGCATCCGATCGCTGACCATCGAGTCGGACGCCGCCTTCGCCGCCCGCGCGCGGGCCGACCTGCCCGGCCGGGTCCGTCTCGTGGCCGGACCGGGCTCGACGGCGGCCGCCGACCTTGCGGATGCGCTCGACGGCAGTCCGGATGTCGCGATCTGGGCCGGCCCTGTGACCAGCGCGGGACGCATCGAGTTGTTGCCGTTCCTGCGCGAGCAGGCGGTGTCGATCACCGCGCACCGGTTCGGCAACCCCGATCGCGGGATGATCGGCCTGACGCTCTGACCGCGACCGGCTCGTAGGGTGGAGGGGTGACGATCCCCGCTCTCGAACTCAACACCGGTGCCTCGATCCCGCAGTTGGGCTTGGGAACCTGGCCGTTGAACGATGCCGAAACAGCTGACGCGGTGGCCGCAGCCGCCGAGCTCGGCTACCGTCACGTGGACACCGCGACCAGATACGGCAACGAAGCCGGCGTGGGCGACGGGATTCGGCGCAGCGGCCTGCCGCGCGATGAGTGGTTCGTCACCACCAAGCTCGACGGGGAGTTTCAGGGCGACGACCGAGCAATCGGCGGGCTTGAGGCTGCCCTCGACCGGATGGGCCTGGACTACGTCGACCTGCTGCTGATGCACTGGCCGCTGCCCCAACGCGATCTCTTCGTCGACACCTGGCGCACTTTCGAGAAGCTGCACGCCGACGGCCGCGCGCGAGCGATCGGCACGTCGAACTTCACGAGCGCCCAGCTTGAGCGACTGCTCAACGAGTGCGAGGTCGTGCCGGCCGTGAATCAGTTGCAGATCAGCCCGGCGATTCCGCGGGAGCAGCAGCGTACGTTCGATGCCGCCCACGACATCGTCACCGAGTCGTGGAGCCCGCTCGGCGGAGCGGGCGGCTCGATCCTCGGAGCGCCGGTGCTGGCATCCCTCGCGGCGAAGCATGGCAAGTCACCCGCTCAGATCGTGCTGCGCTGGCACGTGCAGAACGGGCTGGTGGCGATCCCCAAGAGCGCCGCACCGGCCCGGATGGCCGAGAACCTCGCGGTGTTCGACTTCGAACTGGATGCCGACGATCTCACCGATCTGACGGGGATGTCGCTCGGTCCGGATGCTGGTGTCGACTCGGACCGTTCAGGGCACTGAGCTTCACGACGGTGCGTGGGCCTCGAGAAACTCGTACACCTCGGTCAGATCCACACCGGTGAACGTCCCGGTCGGCATCGCGGCAAGCAGGGATGATTCGAGCCGGGCGCTCGGCCACGCCTGATCCGACCAGCGCTTCGCAAGCTCGGCAGGGGGCTGCCGGCAGCACGCCGGATCCGGGCACTGCGACACCATTCGCCATGTGGTGTCCCGCCCGCGAAACCACTTCGCGTGGGCAAACGGGGTGCCCACGCTCACCGAGAACACACCGCTTCCCGTGCTCTGGATGCTCGAGGTGCACCACGAGGTACCTGCAGGCTTGTCGGTGTATTGGTGGTAGGGGCTGAACCGGTCCTCGACGTCGAACACCCGCCGCGCGCTCCACTTGCGGCAGACGGGCTGGCCCTCCACGGCGCCGAGCGCATCGGTCGGAAAGGCGACGCCGTCGTTCTCGTAGGCCTTCGATATGGCGCCGCTTTCGTGCACTTTGAGAAAATGTACCGGCAGACCCAGGTGCTGGGTGGCGAGGTTGGTGAAGCGGTGTGCCGCGGTCTCATAGCTGACAGCGAAGGCGTCGCGCAGGTCTTCGACCGAGAGTTCGCGCGCGTCCTTGGCCGCACGCAGAAAGTCGACGGCGCTCCGCTCCGGCAGCATCAGCGCGCCGGCCAGGTAGTTGGTCTCGACGCGCTGCCGCAGGAACTCGGCGAAATCCTGGGGCTCGGGGCTGCCGAGCACATGGGCGGCCAGCGCCTGCAGCAACTCGGAGCGCGGATCGCCCGCGCTCTGGCGCACCGGCAGGTAGATGCGCCCGTTCGCCTGGTCGGTCACGCTGCGAGTCGTGCTCGGCAGGTCCGCGACGTAGTGCAGGGTGAAGCCCAGGTGGCTGGCCAGGTCTGACGCGGTGCGCTGCGACAGCGGGCCGCCCCGATGACCGACCGCCGTGAGCAGTTCGCGGGCCGTCTTCTCCAATTCTGGAAAGTAGTTGCCGCGCTTGCGTTGTTCGGCGCGCAGCTCCGCGTTGGCACGGCGAGCCTCTTCGGGGGTGGCTGCGCGCTCGCGGTGCAACCGTTCCACCTCGCCGTGCAGCGCGAGGATCGTCTCGATCGCCTCGTCGCTCAGGGTCTTGCGCACCGGCAGGGCGGGCAGGGTCAGGCTGGCATAGAGCGGGCCCCGCTGCGCGCGCTCCAGTGCGATTTCGAGCGCCGCCCGCTTTGACGGCGGCTCGGGACTCAGCAACTCGTCGAGCGTGACGCCGAGTGCCCGCGACAGCTTCTGCAGCTCGCCCAGCTTCAACTCGCGCTTGCCGTTCTCGATCACCGACACCTGCGAGGGCGCGCGGCCGATCGCGGTCGCGAGGGCGTCGAGGGTGAGGCCGCGGTCCACCCGGAGCTGCCGGATGCGACGGCCGATCGTCAGGGAGTCGAGCACCTCATCATCGTCGGGGTCGGCGCCGTTCGTGGGGGACATGCGGTCCAGGATGCCACGCCCCTTCTTCACAAAAACAGAAAGGTCTGAATATTTCTGGGCTCCAATCTCAAAAAACTCCGACGTCTGGGACGCAGAGTCGAGGCAGACCACGCGAAGGAGCAGCATCATGACCGCCATCCACTCCGCAGGAGACCAGACCCAGACCGCCGCCGATCTCGAAACCGAGTGGGCGGCAGATCCACGCTGGAGCGACGTGCGCCGCGATTTCAGTGCCGACGACGTGATCGCCCTGCGCGGCCCGGTTCGCGAGGAGCAGACCCTCGCGCGTCGCGGCGCCGAGAAGCTGTGGCAGCTCATCCGGAACAACGCCGAGAACCCCGACGAGTGGGTCGCGGCCCTCGGCGCCATCACCGGCAACCAGGCCGTGCAGCAGGTGCGTGCCGGGCTGAAGGCGATCTACCTGAGCGGCTGGCAGGTCGCCGCCGACGGCAACCTCAGCGGGCAGACCTACCCCGACCAGAGCCTGTATCCGGCGAACTCGGTGCCGAGCGTCGTGCGTCGCATCAACAACGCGCTGCTGCGGGCCGGGCAGATCGAGTTCGCCGAGTCGGGTGAGGCGGCAACCGATTGGATGGCTCCGATCGTCGCCGACGCCGAGGCCGGCTTCGGTGGTCCGCTCAACGCCTACGAGCTCATGCTCTCGATGATCGAGGCCGGAGCCGCGGGCGTGCACTGGGAAGACCAGCTCGCCAGCGAGAAGAAGTGCGGGCACATGGGTGGCAAGGTGCTGGTGCCGACCGGCCAGCACATCCGGACCCTTAATGCGGCCCGGCTCGCTGCCGACGTCGCCTGCGTTCCGAGCATCATCGTCGCGCGCACCGACTCGCTGGCCGCGACCCTGCTGACCAGCGATCACGACGAGCGCGACCGCGAGTTCTTGACCGGCACACGCACCGCCGAGGGCTTCTACGAGGTGCGCAACGGGATCGGTCCTGTGCTGGCCCGCGGACATGCCTACGCGCCGTACGCCGATCTGCTCTGGGTCGAGTCGGCCGAGCCCGACCTCGAGCTGGCGCGCACCTTCGCCGACAGCATCCATTCCGAGTTCCCCGACCAGAAGCTGGCGTACAACTGCTCGCCCAGCTTCAACTGGAAGCGCCACCTGGATGACGCGCAGATCGCGAGCTTCCAGCGCGAACTGAGCGCGATGGGCTACGCCTTCCAGTTCATCACGCTCGCCGGTTTCCACTCCCTCAACCACGGGATGTTCGAACTCGCCTCGGGCTACCGCGACCGCCAGATGAGCGCGTACGTGGAGCTGCAAGAGGCCGAGTTCGCGGCGGAGAGCCGCGGCTACACCGCGACCAAGCACCAGCGGGAGGTGGGCACCGGCTACTTCGATCGGATCGCCACCGCCCTCAACCCCGACAGCGCGACGCTCGCGCTCGTGGGCTCCACCGAGTCCGCGCAGTTCCACTGACCCTGATGCGAAATCAAGGAGATCGGCACGGAAGTGGTCCGTTTTGGCGGGAATCCGCACCGAGCATCCGGATTCTCCTTGATTTCGCATCCTCGATTTCGCATCCACGACGAAAGGCATGACCCATGAACACGAACGACCGCATGCAGGTGCTGGCGGATGCCGGCGACCGATTCGACGAGATCCTCACCCCCGAGGCGCTGGCCTTCCTCACCCGGCTGCATGACCAGTTCGCCGGGCGCCGCCACGACCGCCTCGACGCCCGGATGCAGCGGCGCGCGGCGATCGACAACGGGCGCGACCTGCGCTTCCTCGACGAGACGCGCGGTATCCGCGACGACGCGAGCTGGCAGGTCGCGGGCCCCGGCCCCGGGCTCGAGGACCGCCGCGTCGAGATCACCGGCCCGACTGATCCCAAGATGGCGATCAACGCGTTGAACTCAGGTGCGAAGGTCTGGCTCGCCGACCAGGAGGATGCCACCAGCCCGACCTGGGCGAACGTGATCGGCGGGCAGGTGACCCTGTTCGACGCCATCCGCGGGCGGCTCGACTTCACCAGCCCCGAGGGCAAGCAATACCGCGTCGAGGCCGAGCACACGCCCACGATCGTGATGCGCCCGCGCGGCTGGCACCTGGTCGAGAAGCACCTGCGTTACATCGACCCGGCGGGCATCGCGTCGCCGGCCTCGGGATCGCTGGTCGACTTCGGGCTGTACTTCTTCCACAACGCGAAGGAGCTGATCGCTCGTGGCCGCGGTCCGTACTTCTACCTGGCCAAGACCGAGAACCACCTCGAGGCCCGGCTGTGGGATGACGTGTTCACGTTCTCGGAGAACGCCCTCGGCATCCCGCATGGCACGATCCGCGCCACGGTGCTGATCGAGACGATCCCGGCGGCGTTCGAGATGGACGAGATCCTCTATGAGCTGCGCGAGCACGCGGCCGGGCTGAACGCCGGCCGGTGGGACTACATCTTCTCGATCATCAAGAACTTCCGCGGGCGCGGAACGAGCTTCGTGCTGCCGGACCGCTCGAAGATCACCATGACGGTCCCGTTCATGCGGGCCTACACCGAACTGCTCGTGCAAACCTGCCACAAGCGCGGTGCGCATGCCATCGGCGGCATGAGTGCGTTCATCCCGAACCGCCGCAATCCGGCGGTGACGGAGCGCGCGCTGCAGGCGGTCGCGGCCGACAAGCGCCGCGAGGCGGGCGACGGCTTCGATGGCACGTGGGTCGCGCATCCGGATCTGATCGAGACGGCACGCGCCGAATTCGACGCCGTGCTCGGCGACCGCCCGAACCAGGTCGACCGCCAGCGGCCCGAGGTGCGTGTCGAGGCGAGCGACCTGCTCGACCTGCGCATCGACGGTGAGGTGACGGATGCGGGGGTGCGGTCGAACGTGTCGATCGCCGTGCGATACCTCGAGAGCTGGCTGCGCGGCGTCGGCGCGGCGGCGATCGACGACCTGATGGAGGATGCCGCGACCGCAGAGATCAGCCGCAGCCAGCTGTGGCAGTGGATGCACCAGGGCATCGTCACCCAAGAGAGCACCCCGATCACCCGCGAGCTGATCGAGCGTCTGCTCGACGAGACGCTCGCCGGCGCAACGC
>Ga0134128_10011724_pt1 | contig 10466 bp, 7 predicted proteins | sample KB31754_FD_96462 | JGI IMG/M metagenome (GOLD analysis project Ga0134128, IMG submission 96462) | Terrestrial soil microbial communities with excess Nitrogen fertilizer from Kellogg Biological Station, Michigan, USA - KB3-175-4 | ecosystem: Environmental > Terrestrial > Soil > Unclassified ...
CGGGTCTCGCGGCGGTCCCGGACGATGCCAAGCAGGGCTTCGTTTCGCAGAACCGGTTCCTCGCGGATGTGGCGCATGTCGGCGGGAGCTTGGCGAATGTGGACGCGGTCAGCTATCACCCGTTCTCCGCGCCGACTCGGCCGAGCCTGGCCGGCGACTTCGCCGATGTATCCGGCAGCCCGGACAATCTGCTGCGGATCCTGCAGACCAGCGGCAACCCGAAGCTGCAGATCTGGATCACCGAGTCCGGCGACACCGAGTACGACGGCGCACTGCCGCCGTTCGGCACCAAACCCACGGCCACTCAGTTGCAGGGCCAGGCCGCCTATGCCACCGACCTGGTCAGGACGGTCTCGGCCAATCCGAACGTGGCAGCGGACTTCTGGTTCGCCGATCAGGACATCGCCACCGAGCACCTCTACTGGGGACTGCGGGACGAGACCGGCAAGGCGCGACCGGTGTTCAACACGCTGAAGGCGGCCATCGCAGCCTGTGGATGCAGCGTCGGCTGACATTGGCTGATTTCGCGGGGGAGGGAAACGTGCGGCTTCTGCACATAGTGAACGTGGGCTTCGAGGCAGGCGGCGCGGAGAAGAGCGTGCGCATCATCGCCGAGGGGCTACGCGCGCGGGGACACGAGATCCATGTCCTGTCGACCGATCATCTGCTCGACGGCAGCCAGGATTGCTTCGCTGACACGGTGGTCCCTGCGGTAGCGGGAAGCGCGGCGGCGCGGCTGGCCGGATACTTCTGGAACCGTCAGGCGTACCGCGCCACGCGGCGGCTGATTGCGCAGTTCCGGCCCGATTGCGTCCACCTGCACACGATCGGCGAGTTCAGCCCGTCGGTGCTGGCCGCGACGCGTAACCTGCCGCGCGTGCTGACCGTGCACGGCCCAGAGGACTGGACGCTGAAGCTGCTGCGCTGGAATCTCGCTTCTGCGACCCGCGGGAGCGCGCTCAGCCCGGCGGACCGTGCTCGGTATCTCTACTTGCGCTTCATGCAACGGCCGGCTTATCTGCTCTGGCTGCGTCACCTCGACCGGATCATCACGCCGAGCGAGTATTTCGCCGAAGCCGTGCGCGGCGACGTGGGGAAGGTTCCGATCACGGTGCTGGCGAACGGCATCGAGGACCTGCCTGGCATTGAGGACGCGACTGCCCCGGATCCGTACCACGTGGTCTACGTCGGGCGTCTGACGCGCGTGAAGGGCGTCCACGTTCTCGTGGACGCGGTGCGCCGACTACAGGAACAGGGCATCAAGGCCCGGCTCAGTGTCGTCGGGGACGGAGACGAGCGCGGCGCCCTCGAAAGCGCGGCCGCCGAGTTGATCGCCGCCGGAGCCGTGCAGTTCCACGGCTGGCAGAGTCAGGACTCGGTCACCCGGCTGGTGTCGGGCGCGGCGGCGGTGGTCATCCCGTCGCTGTGGCCGGAGAATTTCCCGACCGTGGCGCTGGAAGCGCTCCAGCTTGGCCGGCCGTTGATCGCCTCTCGGGTCGGCGGGCTGCCGGAGCTCGTCGGGGATGACAACGGGGTGCTCGTTCCGCCCGGAGATCCGGCCAGGCTCGCGGCGGCGCTGGCGAGCGTGCTCGGCGACGAACGGCGCCAGGCCGCGCTCGGCCAGGGTTCGAGCGCACGGGCGCAGCGCTACCGGGTCGACGCGTTTCTCGACAACCTGCTCGCCTGTTACTGGGAGATCAGCGATCGAAGAAGCGAGCAGCGAAGTACGCCTAGCGAAGCGGGGATACGTCCATGACCAAAGTGGCCCTGGTCACGCCTTATTACCCGCCGAAGATCGGTGGCGTGGAACGGTACGTGGCCCAGCTCGCGCAGGGTCTGGCCGGCGAGACGGACTTCACGCCGGTGGTGATCACTACCCGCGCCAAAGGACTGCGAACGCACCGCAGTGTGGAGGACGGCATTGAAGTAATCCGCCTCGGCGCCTGGTTCCGGGTCTCCAATACGCCGCTAAGCCCGCTCTGGCCGCTCCAGGTGCGTAGATGGCTGCGCCGGACTGAGGCGCAGATCGTGAACGCGCACGCACCGGTTCCTGGCCTCGGCGATATCGCGATCCTGGCGAGCGGGCAGCGCCGCGTCGTGTTCACTTATCACGCCGGCACCATGCACAAGGGGGCGGAAGGCTCAGGGCTCGCCGACCGGATCATCGCCGCGTACGAACGCTTCGTCCTGCCGCGCGTCTTCGACCGCTGCGACGTTCCGGTGCCGGTCGGCCCGTCGTCGCTCGCCGCCGGCAAGCCGGGCGCGGTCCTGATCACTCCGGGAGTCGATCTGGCCAGGTTCACGCCCGGCGAGACGGCGTCGCGCGGCCGCGAACTGGTGTATGTGGGCCGAATGGACCGGACCTCCAGCTGGAAGGGCGTAGACGTCCTCATCAATGCCCTGTCGCTACTAGGCGACATTCCGGGGCTGCGGCTGAGGCTGGTCGGCGAAGGTGACGCGCTCCCGGACCACCTCGCGCTCGCGCAGCGGCTCGGGGTTCGCGACCGGGTAGACGCCGCGGGGGCGCTGGCCGGCGACGAACTGGTGCGGGCGATGCAGACCGCGGCCGTGTTGGTGCTGCCGTCGACCACAGACGCCGAATGTGCGGGCACGGTGCTGATGGAGGCGATGGCCTGCTCGACGCCGGTGGTGGCCTCGGACGTCGGCAGCCTCGCCTACGTGGTCAACGACGGAGAAGCCGGGATCATCGTGCCGCCGGCCGACCCGGTGCGGCTGGCCGCGGCGTGCCGGGAACTGCTGACCGACCCCGAGCGGGCCGCGAAGCTCGGCGCGGCCGGACGGGCCCGCGCCGAGGCGATGTTCGCCTGGCCACACCTGGTCGGACGTTACGCGGCGGTGTTCGCCGGGCTGACGCTCGAGCGCAGCACGTCGACGAAGCGCTCGACCTCCGCCCGGTAGCCGGGGATCGCCTTGCGCAGGCCGTCCCGATAGCTGTTCTCGCGCAGCGCGGTCTCGACCCGCTCCACCAGCCAGTCGGCGGTGACCGTGCTCATGTCGGTCACCCACTCGGCGAAGCCGAGGTCGCGCATGATGCCGAGCCCCTTGTTCGCGTAGTTGAGCACGACGCAGGGGACGCACTGGCTCAAGCTGAAGATCGCCGAGTGGAATCGCGTGGCGATGGTCAGGTCCGCCGTGCCGTAGAGCCCGAAGATGTCCTGGTGCCCGATGCCCGCGTCATCGATCATGATCAGCCGCGGATTGTCGATCCGCGCGGCGACCCGGCGGTGCACAAGACGGTCGTCATCGGCCTGGAACTCGCAGGTCACCTGCGGGGCGAGCACCAGGAAGCGGGAATCGTCCGCCCCTAGGACGCGCTCGATCGCGGCCACCATCTCATTCTCGTAGCGTTCTTGGGCCGCGGGCGCCAAGTACGCGCGCATCGTGGTCACCATGAGCGCGGCCGTCGGCGGGATCCGCAGTTCGGCACGCCAATCCCGCTCGCTGGTCGCGGTGAACGCGAAGGCGCTGTCCACGTCGCGCCGCAGCACCGCGTCCGGCACCCCGGCGGCCACCAGTACCGCGCGGCTGATTTCCTCCCGGGTCGACACCGCGCGGCAGCGAGACAGGACCCTTCGTACCGCCGCACGCTGGAACCTCGTCGGGAAGGGCCCGAAGGACTGCGGTCCGAGGACGGCCGGGACGCCGAAGCGGTGCGCGAGCCAGAGCGGCAACAGCAGGAACCCGATGCTCAGGTCGTAGCCGAGGCCGGGGCCGCCGTGCAGGTAACCACCACCCAGGCTGACCACCAGATCGGCCTGCGCGATGGCGCGCAGTTCCCCGGCCGCCTCGCGCGGCAGAATCCGCCCGCTCACGGCCGCCAGCGGCCGGCCGAGACCGGCCGCCGCGGCGAGGACCATGGCCGCCACGAGCAGTTTGCGCTGGATGCGGGCGGAGCGCGTGATGTGCTCCTGTGCGCTGTATCTGCGGATCGAGCCGACATTGCGCACGCCCCAGATGTCGGGGTACGCGACCGGATCCTCGAAGCCGCAGATCGTGATCTCAGCCTCTGGATGGGCCTGTGCGACCTGCCTGATCATCACGTCGAGCAGCGCCGCGTCGCCGCGGTTGTTGCGCTCGAAGGCGTTGACGATGACTACTTTCACTTCGGGGCCTTCCCAGCAGGTTTCACCAGAGGTGGTCACGGGTTTCGGTGGCTGACTCGGCCACGCTGCGCTCGCGCAGCGCCATGTCACCGCCGAGGAAGAGCGGTGCGGCCCGGGGGTTGGCGCCCGTGGCGGTGGTTCGCTCCGGCGCACCGGGCTTGCCGCCGCGCCGCACGTCGCGCGCCACCCAGGGCAGCGACAGCGGCACCGTTTCATCGAGCATGCCGATCGCCGCCTGGCTGCCGGTGTCGTCGAGCGCCGGCGTCGGCCGCGGCGCGAGCGCGGCCGTGCTGCTCGGCACGTAGACGAGCGCCACCAGGCCGGAGAGCAGGTTTCCGCCCACCCATGCCCAGCCGATCCAGAGCGCGCCGTGCATCGCCATCGCCTCGGCGAAACCGATCGAGCCGACGGCATAGACGACATTGCTCGCGACGAGGGGACGTATCGCGCCGGCGACCCGCAAAGCGTTGCTGCTCCAGTTGTTCAGCGCGACGGCGAGCGCGCCGAGCGCCAGCAGCATCAGGAGGCCTTGCGCGTGGTCCGCGTAGGCCGCGCCGAACAGCTCCAGCAGCAGGCGCGCGCCAAGCGTCACGATCGCGACGTCTGGCAGGAGGATGATCAAGTTGAGCTTGGCGGAACGGCGCAGGCATTCGGCCAGCCGCGAGACGTCGTGCGAGGCCTCGGAGAAGGTCGCGTCGCCGATGGAGTGCGAGGCGGCGTAGAGGATGTTCGCGACCTGGAACGCCATGAAGTAGTACGCCTCGGCCTCGCTGCCCAGCTTCTGCAGCGCGATCATCGGCAGCGCCAGTTGCGGCACCAGGTTGAGCAGCGCGGAGCTGTAGTTCGCGAGCGAGTAGCGGGCATGCTCCCGCAGCAGCGTCTCCGGGGTGCGCACGTCCAGCCGGAAACCCAGCCGCCAGTACATCGCGATCAGTGACGCGATGACGGCGACCGCGTAGCCGATGCCGGTGGAGGCGACGATGCCGACGGCGCCGAAGGTCACCAGGAAGATCGGCATGGCCAGCTTCGACAGGCTTTGCACGATCCCGTCGACCAGGAGGTTGTACTGCGGCAGCCGGGCGGCCATGAACACCGAGTCGGTGAGCAGGTTGATCGCGGCGAGGCTGCAGAACGCGACGAACAGCAGCGCGTAGAGCGGATTCTGCCGGATGAACTCCAGCTTGGGGCTCAGCCACGGCAACAGCACCAGAAATCCGTTGGCGAACAACAGGCCGCCGCCACCGCTGATCAGCAGGCCGCGAGTCACCTGGCTGTTGCGAGCCGGTCCGGCGGCCTGATACCGGATCAGCACGCTGTTGAGGCCGAAGAGCGAGAGGTACGAGATCAGCGAGATGGCGTTGATGAGCGAGGTGGCCAGGCCGACCCGTTCGGGGCTGTAGCTGTGGTCGACCAGAATCCAGAACAGGAAGCCGAGGCCGGCGGTCAGGCCGGTGGAAGCCATCAGGAACAGCGAGCTCTCCATGATCTTGACGGTCGAGCGCGCGTGCTTAGACATGGCCGTCGTCCCCGCGGGGATCGGCGCAGCGCGCCAGGAACAGCGCGACGGCGGACGCCGCGAAGCCGGCCACTGCCGTGCTGCCCTCGCTCGGCCACGGAACGAAGTGCGTCAGCTGCATGGACATGGTCCACGGATGCGTCATCGAGTTGACACAGAGATAGGCCCACACCAGCAGGCCGTATCCGGCCACCGTGTTGAGCACGGCGCGGATCAGGCCTCGTGCCGGCGCGCTGCGGCGCTCCCACAGTCGCCCCGTCCGGGCTCGCAGAACGATCGCCGCCGCGGCCGAAGCGGCGAAAGCCACCGCGCCGAACGTGTCCCGGCGCATCGGCACAGCGGCGGCGATCCGCGTGCTCAAATCGTGGGGATAGGCGGCTGCGTAGGCGGCGACGTAGATCCAGCCGAGCAAGCCGTAAACCAGCGCCACCTCGGCCACCGCCTGCGCCCTTCGGCTCACGGGGACCTCTCGAGTGCCGCGCGATAATTGGCGCGCAGCAGATCCAGGTGCTCATCCCAGGAGAACTGCGCGCGCGCGTAACTGCGCGAGTACTCCCCCATGCGAGCCGCGGCGCGTTCGTCGCCGACGATCCGGCGGACCGCCGCACCGACCGCCGCGGCGTCACGAGAGACCAGGGCCATGCCCTGCCGGTCGACGCCGAGCGCGGCGTAGTCCGGCTCGTCCGTGGTGACGACCGGAAGTGCGCTGCTCATCGCCTCCTTGACTACGAGCGGGAAGATCTCGCCCGTGGTCGGCAGCACGAACAGGTCGCAGGCGCGGAAGATCTCGGCCACGTGTCGCGGCGGCCGGCTGCCGAGATGGTGCACGCCGGGCACGCCGTCCAGCATCGCCGCGTCTCCGGACCCGACGACGACGAGATCGAACTCGCTCGTGCGCGCGGCCAGCGCGATGTCTATGCCCTTCTTGGGCACCAGCCGGCCGACGAACAGCGCGAGCGGCCGGTCGAGCGGAAGTCCGTATTCCTTCCGCAGCAGCTCGCGCTCGGCTGGGTCGGCGGCCGGCCGGTAGAACTCGGCATCGACTCCGTTGGACAGCACGACGGTCTTGTGGCGCTGGGCGCCGAGTCCGGCGACGAATCTGCCTACGTACTCGTTGATGACGAAGACCTTCCGGGCCCGTCGCAACAGCAGGCGTCCGATGGTGCCGTAGACGGTCTTCTGCACGGCGGACACGAGGGCAGAGGGGTGCTGGACCATCGCGACATGCTGGCTCAGGACCAGCGGTTTGCGGAAGAGAAGCGCCGCGATGCCCGCACACCACGAACTCAGGTAGAAGCAGTCATGTACGTGCACGATGTCGGTGCGCCGCGTCAACCTGATCGCCTGGGCGAGGAGCCGCGGGGAGAACAGCGGGAAGGGAACGCCCGCACGGTGTTCCAGTCCGTTCCAGGCCGCGACGCGTACGACCCGCACGCCGCCTTCGACGCGCGTGCTACTGCGGTCGGCGCTGGTCAGCACCGTCACCTCGTGACCGAGCGCGGTGAGCCGTTCGGCCTCCGCCTGCACCACGCTCTCGATCCCGCCGATGTGCGGTGCGTAGTAGTGGCAGACGAGGAGAACACGTCGCGGGGAGGGCGGGATCGGCGGCGCGCTCAATTGTTCATCTCCGGCCCGTAGACCTCGGCTCCGTCGCTCGCGTAGATCTTGTTGTACTGGGTGTCGAGCAACTGCGGCGGATACGTGTAGGTGACAATCTGGCCGTTGATGCGGATTGACACGCGTCCGGTGCGCAGCATCGTCTGGCCGACGAACTGGTAACCGCCGGGACGCAGCCACTGCGGCAGCAGATCGGGCAGAACCGGGTTGGTGAAGACGGTCTGCATCGTGTCGTAGGTGTAGAAGTCGGTCTGCAGCACGGGAGCGGTGCCGGACTTGCGCTTCTGCGCGAGCGCCATCGCGTTGAGCCACTGCGCGCCGGTGCGCTCCGAGTCCGTCGGATAGTGGATGTTGTAGTACTGGCCCTCGTTGGACATCGACAGGATGCCGAGATAGCCGCCGGTCAGCTGGGGCACGACGCCAGTCATGGTCGACGCGATGACGGCGACCACCACCGCCGCCGCGGGTCTGGCCCACCGTTTCAGCAAGCCGCAGATCCAGATCAGGCCCGCGGCCATGAAGGGCGCGAAGAAGTACATGCCTTCCTGGAAGGCGCGCAGGATGCCGTAGTCCACGGAGAGTTGCGGAACGACGGTGAGCACGCCGAGCATCCCGAGCGCGCCGACGGAGAGCAGCACCTGATCCTTGAGTGGAGTGAACAGTCTGCGTCCCGCGAACCAGACGCCGGCGAGCCCGGCGATGATGAGCAGTTCGTAGGTGCGGTCGTCGATGCTTCGAGCTAGCACGTTGGCGCCGGTTACGCCGATTCCGGCCTGTTGCAGGCGGCGGCCGGTGCCCGTGAGCGGCTGATACTGGGTGCCCACGGTGGTGATCGGGTACTCGTCGACCGCGGACAGCGGCCAGTAGACGCCCTTGGCGCGGTCCTTCGCCGTGGCCGTGACGGCGGATTTCTGGTAGCCGCTGAGCAGTTGGGTGCTGGTTTGTTTCGTGGCGAAGAGGCCCGAGGAGGCGTTGCCTTCGAGCTGGGAGATCGCGGCGGACAGGGTGGACTGCACTTGACTGTCGGTGTGCGTGACCGGACCGGCCCAGAGGAAGGCGGCCGCAGCCGCGAACACGACGAGCCACCAGGGCACCAGCGCGGCCGTCGCCTGTCCCCCGATGCGCGGGACTCTGCGTGGCCGGCCGCCGGATTCGTGTGCCCGGCGACGCAATCGCGACCACAGCCTGAGCGCCAGATCGGCGACTACCGCGATGCCGCAGATGATGATGACGATGTAAGCCGTGGAGTAGTGCGAGAGCACGACGCCGACCATGAGCGCACCGAACGCGATACGGCGGGCGGGCGGAGCCGTGGCGCGTTCGGTGACCAGCAGCGTCGCGCACCCGACCAGGATGAATGCGATCTCCTGCCTGGACATGTAGGTCATGTCGGTGGAGAAGGTCGGGAAGATGATGAAGAAGATCGCGCTGAGCATCGCGACCTGGTGTGAGGCGACATTGCGCACGCCGCGGAACAAGAGCACCGGCGTGACCGCGAAAAGCAGCGGCTCGACCACTTTGAAGATGTAGACGTCTGAGATCGCGGTCAGGTGCGCGAAGGAGACCGGGAAGAGCGTGACGCTCAGGCAGGCGTAGTAGGCGTTGTGGACGTGGCCTGGCTCCCAGCGCCCGCTCGCGAGCACGTCTGAGTAGTAGGCGAACTCGGTCTGGACATCGTGGCCGGTGATGAGCCAGCCGCGCAGTGAGGTGAGCAGCAGGATGCCCGCCGCCGCGAAGTAGATGCCCAGTTCGATGGCGCCAACCGAATAGCGCTGCTTGAACAGCAGGAACAGCAGCGCCGCGACGATGACCACCATCGCGGTGATGCTCACCGCGGAGCCGAAACCGTTGTTGAGCCTGATCGGTCCGGCCACGCTCAGCACGAGGATCAGCGCGCCGAGGGCCAGCACCGGACCGAATCCTCGGCGATGCCACCACAGCGGCTCGCGCGCCACCGGTTGCGCTTCCGGGGTAAGCGCGCCGACCAGGATCGTGACGGCGGCGAAAGCCAGGGTGATCGGCGCGAGTTGTAGCGGATGCTCGTCGCCGAACAACGGCAGCACCAGGTCGAGGCCGAGCAGTACGAGCAGGTCGTGCAGGATCGTGAAGCCGAAGGCGAGCAGCGCCGCGCCGTCAGGAGTGGACACGACGCGCCGAGCCGTCCCGTAGTACACGCAGGTCGGCGCGCCGATGATCAGCCAGAGCCCGGCGGGGTCCTGGATGATCCGCACCGCCGGAGCGAGCAGGATCAGCAGGCAGCACAGCGCGGTCGACAACACGACGAGGCCGCGGCCGCGCAGCGGCGTCATCGGTATACCTCGTCGTAGATCTGCTCGACGCGGTCCGCCACCGCGTCCCACGTGTATGCGTTCGCGGCGTCAGCGCAGCGTTGCGCTAGCTCGGTGCGCAATCCGCGGTCCGCGGCGACAGCGTCGATCGCCGCGGCTAGCGCGGTGGCGTCCGGGGCCGCCAAAAGGCCGCGTCCGCCGATCAGTTCGGCGTTACCCGGCACATCGGTCGCGATTACCGGCAGCCCGGCGGCCATCGCCTCCAACGCGACGAGCGCCATGCCCTCGCGATCTGACGGCAGAACGAATGCGTCGGCCTCGGCATACGCGCGAAGCAGGTTCTCGCCGTGTAGGGCGCCGGCGAACTCTACGGGCACTCCCGAGACCGCGGCTCGCTGCTCAAGCTGCGCACGCAGCGCGCCGTCGCCGACGATCCGCAGTTCCACTTTCTCCTTGACCAGCGCCAGCGCGTCGATCAGGCGGGCGACATTCTTCTGAACTTCCAGCCGGCCGACGAAAAGCAGCCGCAGCGGCCCGCTTTCAGGCGACCCCTCGTCGTCGGGTGAGCGCCGCGATTGGATGAAGTACTCGCGCCCGACGCCGTTCGGAACGATATGGATGCGGTCGGCTGGCACGCGGTATGCGTGCTCGACGAACGCGGCCTGCGCGGGCGTGAGCACGATCACACCGGCTGCCGCGCGCATCGCTCGCGCGAAGATGTGCTTCTTGTACAGCGGCAGCAGCCGCCCGAGCGGACCCGAGCTGTCCACGTCGAGATGCAAGTGCAGGAGATACTTTTGCCGCCGCAGCCGCGCGGCGATCATGACCTGCTCGGCGATCAGCGCCTGCGCGCAGTGCAGGTGCCACACGGCGCCGCGCTTCGCTCTCAGCAAGGCGGCGAAAAGGCCCCAGGAGATCGGC
>Ga0134128_10011725_pt1 | contig 10465 bp, 6 predicted proteins | sample KB31754_FD_96462 | JGI IMG/M metagenome (GOLD analysis project Ga0134128, IMG submission 96462) | Terrestrial soil microbial communities with excess Nitrogen fertilizer from Kellogg Biological Station, Michigan, USA - KB3-175-4 | ecosystem: Environmental > Terrestrial > Soil > Unclassified ...
AACGCGCGGTAGAGTGCGTCGATGTGGACGCGACTCTTGTTGGGGCCGAGTTCGATCTGGGCGGCGAACTTGACGGCCAACTTGTCGATCTTTTCCGGGTTCGCCCCGTACTTCCGCGCGGCCTCGGCGAACTGATCCACATCCTGTGCGGTATGTCCGGTGGCCGTCTGGAACAGGCCGATGTTTTTGGCGAACTGATCCTTGACGGCCCTGGTGTTGATCTTGCCGTTCTTGTCAACGGCCGCCGCGCCGGCCATGATCGTCATCAGTTTGAGGGCCGGCTTGGGGTCGTCCATGCCGAGCGCCGCCGCCTGCATGGTGGCGAACTGCGTCAACTCGTCGGCCTGCGGCCGGCTCATCCGGTAGTCGGCAGCCTTCTGGCCGACGCCGAACCTGGCGGGCTCGACCATGCTGGCGCCCTGCGCGACGAATTCGGACTTGGCCCGGATGCCGTACTCGGGCGTGACGGCAGCGTCCTCGAACTGCTTGAGTTCCGCGACGGTGGCCGCGACCGACATGGGCTTGCCCGACATCGCCAGGATCTCGGCCAGCCGATCCCGCAGGGCTTCCGACCGCTCCACCATGCTGGTGATGTGCTTGGTCGCGTCGGACGCCGACTCGGCCGCGCCCCGGAAGGCGTCCTTGGCCCATTCCCCGACCTCCTTGGCGATCCGGATGCCCGCATACGCTTGCGCGAGCGCCCGCACCTTCTGGGTCGTGCCCTCGACGGCCTCGCCGGAATCCTTGGCGCTGGTCTTCTGGATCTCGCCGGCCTTCTCGGTAGCCTTCGCCACATCCTTGTGGGACTCGGTGGCGATCTTCGCGTAGCCCCTGGCGGCATCGACCCGATCCTCGAAGGACCGCCGGATCGAACGACGGTGGCGACCTTCCAGACCCTCCACGGTGGCGTTGAGTTCCGCCGCCGCGTCCTTGGTGTAGCGAGCGGCGTTCTCGGCCGCGCCCTTGGTGATCTTGCCGAGTTCCGCCAGTCGGCCCGCGAACGACTCACGGGTCCGCTGTGCCGCCTTCTTGTTGCCCGCTTCCTCGTAGGCAACGATCTTGCCCGATATCTCCTTCGCCTCTTCGGCGGCCTGTTGGGCGATGGCGGACTGCCGCTTGGCGAGTTCCTGGAAGTTGGCAATCCGCTTGCGGGCAATCTGGCGATCGGTCTGCTGGTCGGTCGCCGCCTTTGCCTCGGCCGTCTCCTTGGTTGCCTTTTCCTCTAATTGCTTCTCGATCTTTAGTCGCTGTAACGTGGACTTGATGTAGGCCGCTTCAGACCTTTGCTGTTCGGCCTCGGTCGCCTTGATGCGGGCGGCTTCAGCCGCTTCCAACTGCTTCTGGGCTTGCAACTGCTTCAGGACGGCGCGCTCATAAGCCTTGTCGGCCTTGTCCCATTCGCCAAGGACCGCCTTGGTCCGCGCCTGCTCGGCCTGCTCCAGTTGCTTGAGAGCCCTCAGTTTGCCCTTGACGGCCTTCACGTAGGCCGCCTCCGACTTCTCCGTGTCGGTCTGCTCGTCCTTGGCTAACTTGCGGGCCGCCTCTTCGATCGCCTTGCCAGCCCGCAACTTCATCTTGATGGCGCGGATGTACTGCTTGTCGCTCTTGTCCTGCTCGGCGGCCGTCTCCTTGATGTCACGCCGCAACTCCTCATGGAGTTCGCGGTTCTGGCGCGCTGCCGCCTCTTTGGCTAGCCTGATCGTGATCCGCAGTTCTCGTTCCGCAGCCATGTCAACAGAACCCCTCTAGCCAGGCGCCGTTGGCCTCTTGGGCGGCGCGGACCACGAGCCCTCCGACCCATCGGTCGGCAGGGATGGCACGGCCGAGCGCCACCAGCATGCCGGCGGTCTTCTCGGCCTCGTCGAACGTCAGGACGCCGTGGATTCCGTTACACCGGAGGGTGAGTCTGATCCACTCGGTGTAACTGGAGCTTTTGGGTCGGCGTCGTCCTCATCGGGGGCGTCGGGGTCGCGACCCAGGATGGCCTCGCGGATCTTGGACCAGCGGGCCTCGCTGGTGGGGTCGCCGGGCACGTAGGCCAGCAGGTGGCCGACATCGCGGTCCGTCACGTTGTAGTTGCACTGGAGCAGGTGCGAGGCGATCCGGAGCCTGGCCTGCCAGACCTGCCCGAAGGTCGCATGCTGGACCTCGAACAGCATGTCCAGTTCTTCCTCGAACTGGTCGGCGAACCACGGCTTCGCCCCCAGGACGAAGGTGCCGTCGTCGTCCTTGACGGGGAAGAACCGCATTTTGACGGCGGGCAGCACCCATCGCTGCCCGTCGGCGAGTTCGACCGCGTAGCCCTCCGAGAAGGGCTCGCGGCGAAGGGAGGCTTCATCAAGTTTAGGCAACGGTCGGCTCCTTGGCTTCGGGCACGAGGTAGCCGAACCGCACCCCGTCTTCCTGGTCGTGCCAGTCGTATCGGGACTTCCCCTCCAGCGGGTGCGTGATGGGGAAGAGGAGCGTGTCGGCCGGGCTCTTGAGTCCGTACCAGCAGCCGTGCTGGCCGGGCCGCAGCGTCACCTTCTTGTCGGGGTTGCCGCCAAGAAGTTTTTCGACGTGACCGAGTAGCGAGTTAAGTCGCGACAGGGCATTGTCGCCCGACTTGCAACTGTCCGGAATCCGGACGGCGTCCGGGAATTCTTGATCTCTCATCGTTAAGACCTCGTGATGCCAATCGGGCTCATAGTGCCGTCGCTTGAAAAGCAATCCCAGTTCCCGGTAGCCGACGCGAAGGCGGCGTGCTGGGCCGACATCGAGGGGCCACGGAAGACGGCGTTGGAGACGGTGAAGTTGATGGCGCCGCCCGATGCCTGGAGGGCGTCGTTGAGCGTGCCCGTGATGGTGCCGGTCGCCCCGATGGCGATCCCGTAGAGGGTGCCGACATCGCCCGACGTGATGCTGACGGTCGGCTCGTTGTCGGCATTCGCGATCACCACCGGGTAGATGTTGGTGTCGCCCTTGAACTTGACCAGAGTCCCCCCAGGATTGATATCCATGGAGGTGACCCTGGTAATGCTGGTCGAGGCGAAGCTCACACCAGACCAATTGAGGTTTAATTTCGTTGCAGCCATGGCAACAGACTCCGCGCAGCAATCACGGTTCTCGCTTCGCTGCGTGGAAGCGGCCGGCGGAGCCCTATTGGGCAAGTCTGCTGACGTGGAAGACTAGACGCCTTCGTTGATGCGAGCGAACTCGCCGAACATCTCGGTCGCGGCGACGTTGTAAGCCCGTGCGGCGGCGGTTTCATCCAAGTAAAGACCAAGATACTTCTGCTTGCCGTCCTTGGTGATCGTGGCCAGCCACTTGCTATTCCGCTTGGCCCACTTGACGCCCTTGTACTGAGAGGACGCTTGGCCCTTCCATCGCTTCTTCGCGGCGTTGCATCGGTTTTGGCTTCCGGTTGCCCACCGGAGGTTGTCGCGGCGGTTGTCGAGCGTGTCGCGGTTCTTGTGGTCGCCCCTGGCTCGCGGTTCGGGCGATTCCAGGCGTTCCAGGATCGCGCGGTGCATGAGTTGCATCTGTCCGGGATGTCCACCCCGAACATAACTCACAACGTAGAACGACGCATTGTCCTCTCGCCAGGTGGCACACCACTTGGATTCGCGAATCCACTCAGCATCACGCTCGTCGATGAGCGTGTTCTGGCCTTGGGTCAACTGGACGGTTGCGCAGCCGTGGAGTATACTGAGGCTGGACATGACGGGCTCCTTGAAAGCTCGTGGTGTTCGGGGGACTGGGCCGGGTGACATCCGTCCAGTCCCCACATTTTCCCACAAGCGAGGAATCCCGACAACCCCGATCATGCGGCCGAGCCACCGATTATCCACAAGTAGATGACGATAGGTCCATTTGAGCCCGGGTCAAACTTGATGGTCTTGTGGGTGCTGTCCGAATAGTTGCCGTTGCTGGCGCCGGTCGAGACGGGGTCGCTGATCCGGACGACCGACCCGTAGCGGCACGGGATGGTGCCCGTCACCGGCACGCCCACCCAGCCGTTGGCGGCGCCCTGCGAGATCAGCACGTCGTAGCCGGCGGTCGTGGCGGTGTTCTGGATGACGAACTCCCTCGCCCTGGCGAAGGTGACGGCGTTGCCGGCCGGGTCCGTGAGGGTCGAGAGGTCGATCGTCTGGGGCGTGGACGCGACGAGCGTCAACTTGGCCGCGTAGCAGGTATCGACCTGGTTGGAGCCGGTCCCGTTGGTGTAGTTGAGGATGCCGGGGTTGATCTGCTGGAGGATTTCGTTGTTCTGGAGGCCAGCCGTGGTCGTCTCGGTGAAGGTCGCCTGGAACTGGACCGACGCCGTGACGACCTGGCCGGTCGCGTAGGCCAGGACAGGCCAGAGCAACCCAAGGGCGAGCGCCAGCGCGACCCGCTTGAGGATCTTCCGCATCGTGATGCTCCGAATGAAGAGGTGGTGGACGGCAACATTGTTGCCGCGCTAGGGGGTCGTGTCGCTGGAGGTCCAGCCGAAGCGAGGGTACGAGTACGTCAACTTGGCCGTGAGGCGCCGCTCCGGGGGCGTCTCCTTCTCGTACTGCCAGTCCGACAGGTACGTGAGGTCCGGGATCGTCAGGCCACCGAGCGACTGGCCGTCGAGCGCGTCCTCGGCGGTGTCCTTGAGCAACTCCAGTTGCTCGTCACGGAGTTGCGGATCGCTGTTCCGGACCAGGAGCGTCACGATCACGACCGACGTGACCTCGATCCAGATGTTGGCGTTACCCGCGTCCCCACGGGTCTTCTTGCGACCCGACTTGGGGGCGATGGCGGCGGCCGTCAACTCGCTGGCGGCTTGCCCGTATTGCTCGGGCAAGCCGGTCAGCCACACGTCAGCAAAGACGCCGGTCGCTAGCAGGGCGTCGCGAGCGGCCGTGCGAACATCTCTTTCGCGTGCCATCGTCACAGCCCCCCACGGATGACAGGACGCCGCAAGCCGGCAAACCATCGCTTGGCGGGTCGCGATGACGTGGTCGGAGCCGCCGCCTGGAACCACGCCTGGAAGGCCGCCATGGCGGGCGAGGTTCCCTGGAGATGGCTATGGCCGTCGAACGAGGCGTTGCCCTGCACGGTCGCCAGCGTCGTCGGGCCGGTGCCGGGCAACTGCTGGGCCGACACCGCGAGGCTCCAGTTGTCCGTGTAGGTGAGGGGGTTGAAAATCTGGTAGTACATCGTCAGGGCCGCCGCCGAGACGGCGAACGTCGGGCAGCCCCGCTGGCACGCCAGGAAGTAGCCCCAGTGGGCGGCGTTCGATGAGGCGTCGAGCCATCGGTCGTGCTGCAAGGCGATCTGGAGCGGCGAGTTCTTGGCCGGGCAGATCGTCGCACCGCCCTCGTAGCAGACGGTCGTCGGGAATGGCGGGGCGTTCGCCGCCGCCAGGTTGACGAGCGGCGCCGGCACCGAGCCCGTGTTGGCCGCCGACAGCGGGATTACGGTCCCGATCGGGTAGGTGTTGCCGTACCCGTAGGACGACCGCGGGATCGTCATGTAGAGGACTTCATTCCCCGATCCGGCGGGTGCCTTCGTCAGGTAGACATTCATCGACTGAGCCCACGCCGGCCAGGACGGCATTGCCATCGTGGGGATGTTGCCGAGCGAGATCGTGAAGGACGTCTCGCTGAACCCCATCGTGGTCTCGCGGCCAAGCGAGTCCACGAACGTGTAGCCGACGTAATAGGTGCCGGCCGCGAGCGAGCCGCCCGTCGCACCGCCGCCCGTCGCGTTCGTCGTCGTCGCGTAGAGCGGTTGCCCGAGCCCCTGGCAATACTTGGCATGTCCCGACCACATGGCCCACTCGGTCTGGCTGTAGACCATGTAGTACCGGAAGACATCGTTGATGGCATCGATCGGCCACGACCCGGCGTTCGACACGGTCGCGCCGAACGGGGCCATCGCGGACGCGATCGACTGGTCGAGCGGGACCGCCATGTAGGACGCGATCGCGATGTGATCGGCGGCCGTGATGTGGTATTGCTGGAGCGCCTCCATGAGCTGCTGGGTTATTCCCGTGCTGGCGGCCTGTGAGCCAAAGACCCGCTTGACCCGCGAGGCCGACGCCCCCGCGGCCGTCCAGGCTGCCGCGAAGGTGTCGAAGGCGTGGCTGGCCGTCAGCGGCACGGACCCATAGGCACCATTGGGGAGCGTCTGGCCGTAGGCGATCAGGTGGCCATCGAAGAGGCTCGTCCCGGGCGTCACGTAGCCCATGAGGACCGAGAGGTTGGTATGCCAGCGGTCGCTGGGGAAACTGAAGTTCCAGTTCTCGTTGCCGAATTCCAGGTAGACCTTGGCGGTCGAACCGATGTTGGCCTGAACCTTGGCGGCAATGGCCTGCACGAGCCCATCGGACGGGCAATGCGGGATGTTGAGCCAGAGGTCGCAGCCGATCTGTCGGCACATCGCGGCGGCATATTCATAGGGGACGGAATGCGCGCCGTTCGGGATCGACACCTGGGCGTGCCAGTTGACCGTGACGGGCGTCGTCGAGTTGACGTAGAGCGGGTTGTTGCTCGCCGGGGCACTGATGTTCGCCGGAACCACCACGACGATCGTCGTCGGGCCGGTCACGTAGTACGTCAGGAGGTTGTTCGAGTTGAACGCCACGCTGCCGGACACGGTCCCGTTCGTGACCGGGAAGGTGGTGGCGCTGCCGTAGATAAAGCCGTACTGCCCGGTCTTGAGCCCGTGCGCCTGACCGCCGGTCGAGAGTTCCACGACGGCCGTAAGCTGCGCGTTGTTGTTGCCGTTAGAAGCGAAAAAGCCGTTGTCGGTCGCCGGCAGCGACAGGTAGGGCGGATTCGTGATCGAGAGCGTCGCGCCCGTCGCCGTCGCGGTCGCGGCCTGCGAGAGCGTCACGGCCTGATCGATCCCGACCAGGAGCGGCCCCAGGACCGTCGCGGTGGCCGTCGCCGACAGGGTGATGGTGCTGGCGGTTTTGGACGAGACCGTGGTGCCCGAAGGGAACGTGGGAGCGCCATTGGTGCCGGTTGCCGGCTGGGCCGACACCACCATCCCGGTCGCGATCCAGGACGTGTCGGCGATGCCGGTCACGACGGCCGAGCCGCTGGTGATCACGCCCGAGACGAAGACCCCCAGGGCGGCGATCGTCGTGCCGGCCGGGATGCCGGTCCCCGTGACGGTGGCGCCCGCGATGATGCCGGTCGTGGCCGAGACGCCCGTCACGACGGCCGCGCCCGTGGTCAGGGTGCCGGTGACGTTGAACGCGACATCGGAGCCGCTGACCACCCAGGGCTGATTGCCGTAGAGCTTGTTCGATGCCGTCCAGTTGTAAGTGCCGTCGCCCCCGCTGCCCACCGAGCCCTTGGCGGGGTTGGTGTTGACGTACCGCAGAGTCGGGAAGGAAATATACTGGGTCGCGGGGCTCCCCCACGTCGCCTCGCCGACGACCGGGCCGAGCGACAGGTCGGAGGCGTCGATGTAATTGGCGATGCCGCCGAAGTTCTGGAGGACGTCCATGAATCGCAGGGCGGCCGGAGCCTTGCCGCCAGCGGTCAACAGCGCCAGGACGTTGTCATCCACGGCCAGCGGGTCGGAGCGGGTGACGGTGGCGGCGAGGCCGGTCGCGGCGATCGGCGCCACGGCCCAGGGGTTCGCGATCGTCCAGGTGCCCGACGGATTGGCGACGGCGAGGTCGAGGGCGAGCTGCCACGCCGTCGGGCTCGCGACCATCTCGACGTCCCAGACCGACGTGACGACGGTCCCGGCCACCGTGGTCCCGTAGATCGTGACGGTCGGCGTGCTGCTGTAACTGGTGCCCCCGTTGATGACCGTGATGCCGGTGATGGAACCGCCCGAGCACTGCACCGACAGGATGGCGCCGGAGCCGCCGCCGCCCGTCACGACCGCGATGGCCCCCTGATAGCCGGTGCCGGGCGTCCCGACCGACACCGCCGTGATGGCGTTGGCGACCCGCGTGACGGTCCCCGCCGTGGCGGTGCCGTCGCCCGAGAGGTTGACCGGCGTCTGGGTGCACTGGTTGCCCGTGAAGGTGCCGAACCACACGGCGGACGCCGACGCGGTGTTGACGTGCGGGTCGTCGTACTGGACCGTCCACGGCCCGGTCGCGTTCGGCACCCCCATGGTGTCGATGCTGTTTCCGGCCGTCTGGTTGCAAATCTTGGAGTAGACGTAGGTCGCCGACGGGTTTGTCCACGAGACCGGGAATCCGTCGGGGCCAAGCGCAACCTGCCCGGTCCCGGACGCCTGCCAGCCGCCGCCGAGCAGCCGGTTCTTCATCGTGATGTTCGACGACTGGAAGTTGGCCGGCTGGGCGCCGATGCTACCACCGAGCGGCATCGTCGGCGTGTCCTTGAAGCCGAGCATCCCGTTCGTGGGGCCTTCCAGTTGCCCGGCCCAGTTGGCGACGGCCGAGCGTGCCGCCCCGACCGGCGACCCGATGGCGGTCGAGAGCCAGCCGGACGGAGCATCGTAGGTGATGACATCCGAGGCCGAGACGCCCGTCATGATCGGCAGCGCGGTGGCGCCCGATCCCGAGCCACCGCTGATCGTGATGGTGGGCATGTCGGTGAAGTCATTGCTGGACGAGACCACCGGGACCGACTCCACGTAGCTCGACACCGTGGCGGTCGCCGTGGCGGTCGTGCCGCTGCCGGGAGCCGCGATCGTGACGGCCGGGGGCGAGCCTGACGAATAGCCGGAGCCGGCGCCGATCAAGCCCGCACAGAGCGGCAGCACGGCCACCACGGTCCCCGACGGACTCACGACCGCGACGGCCTGGGCGGTGATGTTGCCGGCCGTGCCCGATGAGCCAGACGGTGCCGCGACCGTCACGTTCGGCGCGTTGCTATACTTGCTGCCACACGTGACCGCGTTGATCGCCGTGATGACGCCGCCAACTTGAGTCGCCGATGCCGTCGCACCGGAGCCCACGCCAGAGACGGCGATGGTCGGGTTGCTATAGCCGGACCCTCCGTTGGCGATCCAGTAGCCCGTGATGGTGCCGTCGAAGACGACCGCATACGCAACGGCCCCCGTCCCGCTGCCGCCCGGGTCCGTGATGGTGACGGTCGGACCCGCGTAGCCGGTCCCCGCCCCCGTGACGGTGTAGCTCGTGACGCCGCTCTTGGTGATCGGCGTGCCCAACGTCAGGCTCGTGCCGCCGCCGCGCGACCACGACGCCGATGGCGTCCCGGTGTAGCCGGTGCCGCCGTTGGAAACCGTGATCCGATCGACCGACCCGCAATGGAGCAGGGCCATCGCGAACGGGCTGTCCAGGGTCTCGTTGAACCAGTGGAGCGAGCCCGTGCCGACCGCCACGTCGTTGCGATAGACCGTCGGGGTGCCGGATACGCCCGTGAGGGCTTGGTGGGGGCGCACGCCGGTTGCGGACGGAACCGTCGCGATCGAGCCGACGCAGAAGATCCGCCCGCACTTGGTGATATGGGGGGCCGGCTGGACAGCCGGCGTCGCCAGGGTCACGGTGGTGGACGTGCCGTCGCCGGCATTCGAGATCGTGAGGGTGCCGGTCGCCGCCGCAGCCGTCGAGAGGACGATGGTGGCGGAGGTCGTGCTGTTGATCGTCTGGCTGACGATCGAGACACCGGCCACGCCCGAGACCGAGAAGGTCGTGCCGGGCGAGGACCACGACGTATAGGTGCCCGTCAGGGTGACGGTCGTCGTCGCCGGGTTGCCCGCGAGGGCCGTCGAGGGGCTGACGCCCGTGATGGCCGGGGCCTCGATAAACCACGATGCCACGCCGTCACGCCATGCGACCGAATTCTGGAGCGTGAACGCCGACTGGATCGCAGCCGAGCCCTGATTGAGCGCGTACTGAGATCCCAGGCCCTCCGCGTGGTTGCTTACCCATGACTCGGCCGGACCTAACGTGAAGAGGGAGCCGGCCGGCAGGCTCTTGGTTCCACCATTACCGCCCGTGCAGACGCCGCCGATAATCAGGTTGCTCAGGTTGCCCGGCGAGATGTTGCCCGACGCCGGGCTTGTGCCGCTACTATTTCCCGCGCTGGCCGACTGGCCAAACGCGATCGTGCCTCCGTTCGATGAGGACTCAAAGACGGCAAACGACGGGAACATGCCGGTCCCGTTGACCGTGATCACGACCGTGCCAGCCCCGCCGCCCGTCGTCACGACACACTCGACGATATAGATCGACGTGCTGTTGGTCGTGATGCCACTCAGACGCGTCGTGTATGTATTGCCTATATTATCGCTAACATGCGAAAATTTGTTGCTATAATCGGCGATAACGATCGTGAGCAAGTCGCCCGCCGCGACCGCCCATGGGATTGTCGCCGACAGCGTGCTGACGCCGCCCGCCGTCGTGCAGGTGACGGCCATGCTGTTGACCAGGGACCAGAACGGCGTGACGATGCTGAGCGGCGCCGTCAAGGTGCCGTCCGAGATCGTCAATGTGCCGGTGTTGGGTCCGATCGACAGGACCAGCGTGGCCGACGTGGCACTGTTGACCGTCTGG
>Ga0134128_10011727_pt1 | contig 10464 bp, 12 predicted proteins | sample KB31754_FD_96462 | JGI IMG/M metagenome (GOLD analysis project Ga0134128, IMG submission 96462) | Terrestrial soil microbial communities with excess Nitrogen fertilizer from Kellogg Biological Station, Michigan, USA - KB3-175-4 | ecosystem: Environmental > Terrestrial > Soil > Unclassified ...
ATCGCGCCGCCCTCCTGGCGCTTTACCCCCGGCAGACGATCGACACGAGAAAGGAAGCGCCGCACCCGAGTGCGAAGCGTGGCCAGCGAAATACCACCCTCGTCGTCGACTTGTACCGGCAGCTGCGACAAGGATCTGTTGGCTTCGATCATCCGCTCGAAATCGCCGGCCTAGATTTGGCCGCTGCGGATTCGCTGCGATGAAAGCCGCGTTCTCATCGAAAGGGCGCGCAATGCGACTTGAGCGCCCGACATTTCCGGCGAGCTCAGATAGACCGGATGGCCCTGCAAAGCCGCGTTAAGTGCGATTGTACCGGCCAGCGCGGACTTACCCATTGAAGGACGAGCGGCCAGATAGATGAGATCGCTGTCCTGCAGGCCGCCTGTCAGCCTATCGAGGTCGACCAGCCCCGATGGAACGCCGGTTAATTGGCCTCTGTGCTTGTAGGCACGATCAGCCGCAGCTATTGCATCTTCGCCCCACTCACCGAGAGAGCGAACGCTGCCGCCTCTCGCGATTTCATGGAGCTTGGCCAGTCCGGTCTCGAGCTTATCGAGAATAGCGCCCGAGCCTTCCTCAAAATCGACCGCGGCGGCCTCTATGGCTTCCTGGGCGAGCTCCATGACCTGGCGCCGCTGCCAACAGTCTCGGATGGTGCGGGCATAATCAGCGCTATTGATGATCGTGACGACTGAGGCGGCGAGATTGGAGAGATATTGCGCGCCGCCGCCGAGTTCGGCGAGTGCTTCGTCATGCTCGAACAACTGTTTGAGGGTGACCGGGTTTGCCGTGCTGCCCGCCGCGATCATCTTGCCGATCGCGTCGAACATGCGCCCGTGAACGCCCAGCGCGAAATGCTCAGAGCGCAGCGTGTCGCTTACACGGTGAAACGCGGCATTGTTGACGAGGATGGCGGCGAGCAGCGCTTGCTCGGCCTCCACGTTGGAAGGCGGCATGATAGCCACCGCCTCCCGCTCCTGAATGTCGGTCGTCATGGCGCCACCACCGCCTCGACCGCGCGCCACACCTTTGCGGCGTGGCCGGATTCGTTTTTCCGCCGCTCGCCGGATGGCTCGATTAAATGGCGGGCATAGAGCTGGCTAAATCTCGGACGGATCGAGAAGGGACTAATATCGAGCGCCACCGACACCTCGTCGGGCGTATGGGGACCCTCCACCTTCAAGAACTCCAAGACCATCCCCTCGATCGTCTTGGCTCTTTCCTTGATTGCGAGAGCGGCATCCCGGCTTGTTGTCGTATCTTTCCACCCCGGCACGTTCGGATATGAGAGCTCGCTCATCGCGCCGCCCTCACGGCAGAACGAGCTTGGCGGACCAGAACGACATCGGCATCGCTGGGCGATCTGCCGGCACGCAACCGCTTAACGAGATCACCAAGGCCAGGAAGGCAGGGCAGAGGAACGGCCGAATAATCCGCCGCCAACATCGTTGCGATGGTTTCCGCCGTTACCGGCGCGTCGTCGCGCAGATGGGGCTCTGCCTCTTGGAGCAGATGGCGACCGAGATCGGCGAAGCGCAACCCGACCGCGCCAAGCAAACCGCGTGTAGCTCGGACAGCCGTCGCAATCTCGTCATCCTGTTGCGCCCGGTCGATCTGGCAGAGGGCCGAGAGAAGCCATGCGTCAGGAACGTGAACGGCGGCGCTCATTGGGCACCCCGCAATGCACGACGCTCTTGCTCGCGGAGCCGTCTTGATCGCGAGAGATGCGCCTCGCCGAGAACGTGGATGATGTCGCGAACTTCGCGGCGTGTCAGACCTAGAACGAGGCGTTCAGGCAATGAGTCGAGGATCGCCTGCCCTCGCCGGAAAGCCAACCTATCGCGTGCTTTGTCGCTGTCCTGTTCCGAGAGGAATTTGGGCGGATTGCGATCGAGCCGCCGAGCTCCTTCCCATGTGCGTTCCGTGAAGCGAGCGCGATCGATACGGGCGATGATGGCAGACTTTGAATTATCGACCGGTTCAGTTATATTTTTAGCGTTCCCATTATTCCGATGCTTCAAGGGCTGGGGCGCGTTGGCGCGCGTCCCGGCCGCAGCCGTCACTATGTCGCGCCGCATCACTCACAGCCCTTTCCAGGGTCACTGGTTGATGTGCGCGTATGCTCCGCATACCACCGCTCGAACACGTCGAGCCGATAAACCACCGTTCGGTGGCCTAGCTTTTCATAGGCTGGGCCCCTGCCGGAGCAGCGAAGCTTTGCGAGATTGGAAATCGATATGGGATAGAGCTCTGCAATACGCGCCGGGCGCAAGCGCAGAACGGCCGCCGCCCCCGACATCGGCGAATCAGTCGGCATAGTGCCCCCAGATTGCGAAGCGGTTTCGGAAACCCGAGCCATTGCGTTAGCCGCGGTGTCAGCGTGTGCCGTGCTGACCGCGCTGTTGCCGGCGCGACCGGAAGCCTTGGTTACCGTCTGGGCTTGCAGACGAGATGTCGCCTTGCACTTCGGCGACCCCGCGCTAGCGGGTGGAATGAACTCCTGCACTCATTGACGCCTTAATATCCCCACCTTGCGGTGGATCCCGGCCGGTTGCTCGCGCCGCCTGCCGGAGGGGCATTCGATGGCACGAGGGTGACTAGAACGGGACTATAAGTGCTGCGGCGGAGAATGACAAGATTTTTTCTTAATGGAGCGTCAGTTTCCACGCCAGACCCCAAAAGACTGTCGGGTATCATTTGCTAACGATGCTATTTGATTGCTATGTGGCCAATGCTAATTAGCAGCGACAGGCGAATTACCGCTAACGCATTGAAAAGATGGCGTCCCCGGGGTGACTCGAACACCCGACCCACAGTTTAGGAAACTGTTGCTCTATCCGACTGAGCTACGGGGACGTGGCGGCGATGATAGCGCCAAGCCGCGTGTCGCCCAACCGTGGCGCTGACGCCGCGCGCGTGCGTGAACGCTCTCATTGAACCTCGCCGACGAGCGGAGGCTTGATCAGCGCCGCAATATCAGCAATTGCCGGTTTTTAGCAGGTAAGCTAAAATCTTTTTAATTTCCGCTTCGTGCGGGAGAACACCGGGCCCAAAGGGGGAGAAACGTTATGGTTTCGGCTACGGCGGTAGGCGGCGCGGCTGCAGCGCCTCAGAGGAGCCTCAGCTACATCATCGGCGCATCCTCGGTCGGCACGCTGATCGAGTGGTACGATTTCTATCTCTACGGCGTGCTCGCGGCGTTCTTCGGCCAGCATTTTTTCTCGCCGAGCCTCGATCCGACCATTTCGTTGATCCTCAGCTTTGCCGTGTTCTGGACAGGCTTCGCGGTGCGCCCTTTCGGAGCGCTGCTCTTCGGCCATCTCGGCGACCTCATCGGCCGCAAATTCACCTTCATGCTGACCCTCGGCCTGATGGGCTTTGCCACGTTCCTCGTCGGCTGTCTGCCGACCTATGACACCATCGGCGCGCTGGCACCGGTGCTGCTCGTCACCTGCCGCGTCGTCCAGGGCCTCGCGCTCGGCGGCGAATATGGCGGCGCCGCGACTTACATCGCCGAGCACGCACCCGACGGTAAGCGCGGCTTCTACACGAGCTGGATCCAGACCACGGCGACCATGGGGATCGTCGCCGCGCTGCTCTCGATCCTCGCCTTCCGCCTCGGCCTCGGCGATGCGGCCTTTACCTCCTATGGTTGGCGCTTCCCGTTCCTGCTCTCCGCGGTGCTGGTCATCCTCTCTGGCTACATCCGGCTGCAGCTGCAGGAATCACCGCTTTATGCCCGCCTGAAGGATCAAGGCAAGGCGTCGACCAATCCGGCGCTCGATACGTATAAGAGCGGCCGCAATGTCGGCTTGATGCTGCTGGCGCTCTTCGGCGCGACCGCGCCCGAAGGCGTCGTGTGGTACACCGGGCAATTCTACGCCCTCGCCTACCTCTCAACGGTGCTGAAGCTGCCTTATGTCGAGGTCTATCTGATCCTGATGATCGCGTTGCTGTGCGGCGCGCCGTTCTTCCTCGTCTTTGGCTCGCTCAGCGATCGCATCGGGCGCCGGCCGATCATGATTGCGGGCTTCCTGTTGGCGGTGCTCACCTATATCCCGGTGTTCAGCGCCTTCACGACCTATAAGGACAACCCGACGATCCTCTGCCTCCTCACCTTCTACATGGTGATCCTCGTCACCATGGTTTACGGGCCGATCGCAGCGTTCCTCGTCGAGATCTTCCCGGCGAAAATCCGCTACAGCTCGATGTCTATGCCCTATCACATCGGCAATGGCGTGTTCGGCGGCGTGGTGCCGTTGATGGGTACTTCACTGGCTGCCGCGTTCCCGACCGTCAATCTGGTGGGACTCTATTACCCGATCGGCGTTGCCGCGGTCGGCGTGGTGGTCGGATTGTTCGGCTTCAAGCAGACCTATCTGAGACGAATCTGGGATGAGGTCGGCGGCGAGCCCGCCGAATAACCGAAGCGGCTATTCGCTCTTGCGCGGCCCCGAATGCGATTTCGGGGCCGCTTTCTTTTGCCGCCCCTCCCTGTTCTTCAGCACCTCGATCTGCTCGGGAAAAGCGATCGCGATGGTGGGCCGACGCGTCCCGTCGATATAGCCGCGCGTCAGCACAGGTTTGCCGGCAAGTGTCGCCGGATCGAGCCCGCTCGCGCGGCTGAGCTTCACGATGTCGGGCGCGAGGGTGAGGACGAGGCCCTCATGCTGATCGACACCGAAGACCAGCAGTATTCCGCTCGAATTGTTGATCACGCGCGACACCGTGCCGGTGACGAGCGCGAAGCTGCCGGCGTGACGGCCCGCCTCCGCTGCGGGCGCGATGGCGTAAGCCGGATCGGCCCATAACCCGCGATGAAAGCGCCGCGCCTGGCGCTCGAGCACCAGCATCTCGGGGAGGCCAATGCGATCATCGGCGGTGCCGGCGACGCGCGCGAAGCCCGCCCGCAAGAGCTCGCCCTGGACCCAAATCTCGCCAGCATAAAGCTCGGCAAGAACGCGGCCTTGGCGATCGGTGGCGTTGCCGGCGAATTTCACGCTGAGCGCTTGCCCGTCGATGAGCGCGGCGAGCGCCTCTTTCGCTTTCGTCGCGAGCGCGCCGCGCGACGGCACGTCGATATCGACGAGACGCAGCACTTGCTCGTCCTTGAGCACCAGCGTCGCGCCATCGACAATTCGCGCCACCTCGACTGCGCCGCCATCGGTGAAAGCCGGCGCGGCATGCGCCGATGCCGTCGCGAGCGAGACGATGAGCGCCAGGAGCGCGCGACGCGTCGCCGCGCGTTCAGGCTTCGAGGTGATCGACGATGTTGCCATCGGGCGTGAAGCACGCCGCTACCAGCGGGCCACCGAAGCCGCTGCCGCCATCGATCGACACGGCATGACGCGCTTCGACGATGCCGGCATGACGAGGATCGATGCCGCGCACGACACGCTTGAAACCGGCGAAGGGCGCCTCGAGCTGAAGGATGTCGCGATCGCACCACCAGAAGGTGTCGCCTTGCAGATCGAGCGGCTTCTGCGGATTGATGCCGGCATGGACGAAGAGCAGCGCGCCGTCATCGGTGAAGGCGGCACGGCGCAACGCGGTCATGAGCTGGCGATGGCCGGCGCGCGCCTCGATCGCGGCCCGCAGACTCGCCGTCCAACGCGTCAGCGACAGCACGCCGTCGCGCGCCGCCGCCAGGCCTTGCTTCGCGTCAACGCCATAGGATTCGAGCGTCGCGCCCATGCCGTGATCGAGCATCCAGGGCAGGACTTCGCGCGGATTGGGCGCGAATTGCAGTTCTAGAAGCTTTTGCCACATCTCTTCCTGGCTGCCGCGCAGAAAGGCGATGTCGCCCATGAAAGCGTTGCGCCGCGCGAGGAAGAGGCTGCGGAATCGGATCAGCGCATCGAGCGTCGCAGCAGCGGCGGGTCCGAAGCCGGTGAAGTTGCCGAGATAAACCAGCCGGTCGCCCGCATTGAGGCGCGGTGCCATACGCGCATGGAGCGCGGCGACACGACGCGCGTCGCCGTGAATCGAGCCGACAGCCCAGACCCGGCGGGCGCGCGCCAACCGGCCATAGATTTCCGAATCGCAGGGCGGGACGGCGGCCAACGCCGCAGCAACCGCGGTGTTAAGCCGCGCTCAGCATCTGCTCGACGCGCTTCACCGCAACATCCTCGTCGATCTTCTCGACGGCGGCGAATTCGCGCACGAGCCGATCGAGCGCCGCCTGATAGATCTGGCGCTCGCTATAGGACTGCTCGGGCTGACTGGCATTGCGATAGAGGTCGCGCACCACTTCGGCGATCGCGCCAGGATCGCCGGAATTGATCTTTGCCTCGTATTCCTGGGCGCGCCGGCTCCACATCGTGCGTTTGGCACGCGAGCGGCCTTTGAGCCTCGTCAGCGCCAATTCCATCTCCTTGCGCGTGGAGAGGCGGCGAAGGCCGGAATTCTTCGCTTTGGCGACCGGGACGCGCAGCGTCATCCGGTCCTTGTCGAAATGCACGACGAAAACATTCAGTGTGTGGCCGGCAATTTCCTGGGTCTCGACGGCCAAAATCTTGCCGACGCCGTGGGTGGGGTAAACCACCAGATCCCCGGTTCCGAAATTCAGCTTTTCGGCATTCTTCTCGGAATGCTTCTTGTCCTCTTTCTCTTTCACTGCCGTCGCCATCTCACCCTCCGCGGGGGTGTCATTGGTCCTTGCCGAGCACGCAGAACCTCAACCCGATCAAGCGAGGTTCGCCCGCCCCCATCGGCTCAGCTACCCGGACCCATGTCACCGGGATCAGCACGCGGGCACCGCGTGCCATTTCTGAGAATTACCACAAAACCGCAGGAAAAGCCAGCACGGGAGCCATGCTTTGCCGGCAAACGCCCATACTTACAGGCTTTTTCTATCTTTTCGCCGGGTTCGGATCGAAGTGCTTCTCGAACTTATCGGGAACGTCTTTCCATTGGTCGGCATCGTCGGGGGGAGTGCCCTTCCGGGTGATATTCGGCCAGGAAGAGGCATATTGCCGGTTGATCTCGACCCATTTCTCGGCTGCGGGCTCGCTATCCGGCACGATCGCCTCGGCCGGGCATTCCGGCTCGCAGACCCCGCAATCGATGCATTCGTCGGGATGGATGACGAGCATATTCTCACCCTCGTAGAAGCAGTCCACCGGACAGACTTCGACGCAGTCCATGTATTTGCATTTGATGCAGGCGTCGTTGACGATGTAGGTCATAGCGCATCACTCTCAGTAGCGAAGTTCGGGAAAGGTGGTCATCCAGCCGGCTGCATCCCCAGCCGCTGCAGTACGCGGCGCTTGGCCTCGCCGCGCTCGTGATCGGAAACATCGATCAGCCCGGCGATGCGGCGCAGCAGCGTATCTTCGAGCGGATCGAGCACGCCATCGGCATAAGCGACTTCCCACAGCATCTCGATGAGCTCGATCTTGCGTGCGCCGCTGAAGAGGCTGTTGACAGTGCTGGTGAAGCCGAACAGCTGGGACGACATCTCGACCCGGCGCGCCGCGGCGGCGATCAGGTGCTGCGCATCATCCGGCGAAAGCGAGAAGCAGCGCTGCAAGAGGTGGCGGACGATGTCGCGCTCATGCGGATCGACATCGCCGTCGACGACGACTGCGGCTTCGAGGAGAAGCGCCGCGACCGCGAGTTGCAGCTCATCGCCGTTCTGCGGCAGCACGTTCTCGCCGTCTTTCAGCCAAGCCAACAGGCGATCCATCATCATGGCTCTGGCCTAGCATGGGGTTTTCGGGGGTTCAACCCCGCACAGAATATGGCTTTTTCGCTTCGCGCCGCGAAGCATCGCGACGATTTTTCCGGCGATTTCGCAAATAGACGCATTGACCGAGGATCGCAGTCGCCAGCATGACGGCATTGGTTGCGACGAACACCCAGTCGCGCTCCAGCCAGCTATAGACAACGAAACCAATCGAGGCCGAAACCTGACCGATGAAAAGCCATTTGGAAACGCCCGCCGTCGTCCCGGCGCGCCATTGCGTGTAGACCTGCCGGCCGATGGTCGCGACCAGGATCGCGGCGGCGGCCCAGCCGATCAGCTCCGTCACCATACGAGCCAGCAACCCCGGCGCGCGCGCTTTGGTTCAGCGGGGCGGGCGATGAATTCGTCGCAAGACCGCAGAATTCCGTATCCGCGCCCAACTCCCGCCGCTTAACACCGGCACATCTAGAGCGGCATTCGGGAGCGACGCACACGATGAGTACCGCCGATTTCCAACCCGCATCGCTTGCGCGAGGCTCGGGCGCAACGATCAGGCGGCCGGCGCCAATGGCGGGCCGCCTCCTTCGCGCCCTCGCGCGCGTCTTCGGCGGCTTTCTCCTCACCGGGATTTTCCTGGCGCTGAGCGTTCCGGTCTTCGCGCTTAGCCTGGTCTACGGTTTCATCTGGTTCGCACAGCGTCACTAGAGCCAGCCCTGCCGCTAGCCAGCATCGGCCATGCCGCTACAGTCCTAAGCGATGGCCTCACTTCTTTCGACCTTGCGGCGCGGCTACGGCATCGCGCGCTCGACAGCAATCTATCGCGGCAATCCCCTGAAGCTGCGGCGCGCCAGAGCGTTCTATCGCCAGTTCATTCAGCCGGGCGATCTGTGCTTCGACATCGGGGCGCATGTTGGCGATCGCCTCGGGCACTTCCTCAGCCTCGGCGCGCGCGTCGTCGCGGTCGAACCGCAACCCCGGCTGATAGCGGGGTTGAAGCGCCGGTTCGGCAACGACCCGCGTGTCGCGCTTGTCGATGCGGCGCTTGGCGCAACAAGCGGCAAAGCCAAGCTGGCGATCGATCCGGCGCATCCGACGGTCGCGACGCTCTCGGCCGATTACATCGCCCAAGCAGGCGAGAGTCGCGGCTTTCGCGGTGTCCGCTGGCGCGAGGAAGTCGAGGTCGAGGTGACGACGCTCGACGCGCTGATCGCGGCGCATGGCATGCCCACATTCTGCAAGATCGATGTCGAGGGATATGAACACGTTGTGCTCGAAGGCCTCTCGCGGCCCCTGCCGGGCCTATCGCTCGAATATCTGCCGGCGGCGCTCGATCCGGCGCTCGTTGCGATCGCACGGCTGAACTCTCTCGGCACCTATCGCTTCAACCGCTCGGCTGGCGAGAGCATGGCCTTGGCCATGCCGCGCTGGCTGGGCGCGGCGGAGATTGGCGCCGAGCTCAAGCGGCTGTCGCCCGAGGAGAAGGCGGGCGACGTCTATGCCTTCCTCGACGATGGCAGGACCAACCGATAAATTACGCTAACGATCATGAGCAAAGCCTTCACAAAAGAGACCGATGACGCAGACGATGCCACGCCGGAAACCGGCGCGCCGCTGCCGAGCGGTCTCAAGAACTACATGACGCCGCAGGGTTTCGCGGCGCTGCAGGACGAGCTCAAGAAGCTCGCGCGCGAGGAGCGGCCGAAAATCGTCGAGACTGTCGCTTGGGCGGCGGGCAATGGCGACCGTTCGGAGAATGGCGATTACATCTACGGCAAGCAGCGGCTTAGGGAAATCGACCGCCGCATCCGGTATCTCACCAAACGCCTGGAAAGCGCCGAGGTGGTCGACCCGATGCTGCAAACCCGGCGCGACCAGGTGTTTTTCGGCGCGACTGTCACCTATGCCACTGCGGACGGCACCGAGAACACCATCACCATCGTTGGCGTCGACGAGGCGACTTCGGACGCGAAGCGGGTGAGCTGGGTCTCGCCGATTGCGCGCGCACTGCTCAAAGCGCGCGAAGGCGACACGGTCGATCTCGCGACGCCGGCCGGCGTCGAGACGATCGAAGTACTCGCGATCGCGTATCCGGAAACCCACTGACGATGGCCAAAGGTCGCGTCGTCCTCTTGCACTTCGTCGCCCAGATGCCGATGGCGGGCATTGCCTGGCAGGCGCTGCAATATCTCGTCGGCCTGCAAAAGCTCGGCTATGACACGTGGTACGTTGAAAATCACGGCGCCAATCCTTACGACCCGCGCGCCAACAGCGTGATGATGGATTGCACGTACAACGTCGCTTTCCTCAGGGATTCGATCGAGCGCTTCGGCTTCAAGGACCGTTGGGCGTATTGGGACGCGATCAACGACGTCTATCACGGCCTGTCGCGCGAGCGCGTTTTCGAGCTGCTAAAAAGCGCCGAGGCGCTGATCAATCTCTGCGGCGCGACCAGGCTGCGCGACGAGCATATGGCTTGCCCGGTGCGCATCATGGTCGACACCGATCCGGTCTATGAGCAGATCAAATACGCCAAGGCCGATCCCGGTGCGCGCGCGTATCTCGACGCGCACACGCATTTCTTCACCTATGGCGAGAATGTCGGCGGGCCGGGCTGGATCGTGCCGCTGTGCGGCATCCCGTGGCAGCCGACGCGCCCCCCGGTCGTGACCAGCCTCTGGCCCGAAACGCCGGCCGCGCCCGAGGCCTTCACCACCATCGCCACCTGGGAAAACAAGGGCAAGAATATCGAGTTCGAGGGCGAGCAGTATGTGTGGTCA
>Ga0134128_10011729_pt1 | contig 10463 bp, 9 predicted proteins | sample KB31754_FD_96462 | JGI IMG/M metagenome (GOLD analysis project Ga0134128, IMG submission 96462) | Terrestrial soil microbial communities with excess Nitrogen fertilizer from Kellogg Biological Station, Michigan, USA - KB3-175-4 | ecosystem: Environmental > Terrestrial > Soil > Unclassified ...
GACTCACTGAAACGCACGCTGCATGACCTCGGTTACTTCACGACATTCACTGCCTACTCGGCTCGCAGGGCGCTGGTCGCCGCGGTGGATTTCTCTCCGGCGGTTGCGCTCCTCGATCTCGAGCTGCCCGACATGACCGGCTACCAGCTTGCGCAGAAGCTGCGTTCGCACCTTCGACGTTACGTTCGCCAACTCCCTCTGCTGGCGATAGCGGAACGACCGATGTTGGGCGACCTCGATCGCACCCGCGCCGCGGGTTTCATCGGCTGCCTCACGAAGCCCGTGCTGCCGAAGGTATTGAACGGCATGTTGCGCAAGTTGCAGTGACGAAGGTGGGTCGACCGCTGATTCGACCATCAAACGGGGACCCGTGCAGGCGTCTCACTCCCGGCCTAATTGATCACTAACGCCGCTTCGCTTTGGCACGTGATCCCCGCACGGCACTCGCTGAGGCCGCAAATTCCCAGGCCATGCGCAGAGTCCGCTCGAGTTCCGCCCGAGAGATCTCGGACAACCGGATCAGCATTGTCGGGTGCCGGGCGTAGTGCTCAGTAATGTAGTAAAGCAACGGCGATTTCTTCAGCAGGGTAGCGCGCCGCTCGAGGCTCATCGCGACGACGACACTGTTAGCCTCCGCAGATTTGTTGACGGGCGTGCAAGCCACCATCCGGCCATTCAACTTCAGCGCCCGGGCGCCGTAGTATGTGCTCTCCTTGACATCGGGAAGCTTGAGTCCAACCTCGAAGACAGAATCCATCCCGATAGAGGCGTTCACAGTGAAATACCCTCCATATACTCAGGCCAGCGGATATTGAACATCAATGCGGGCGATGGTGGCTATCCGCACCGGCCGTAGTGGCCGCGAGTTAGTCGCTCCACGGACAAGGATCTCCACCGGTTCGATTATACCAACAAAGGAGGTATGCCGAGCGCTCGACTCGCGCAAGAACCCGGTCGCGTATGTGAGCAAAAAATTCGGCAGCATCGCGCGGCTTCCAGATCTGGACGTTTCGCGCAGGGGCGGTCATTATCGAGAACCGTTAATGTCAATCTCAAAGCTATACTGCTCGTACCGCATAAGCGCAGAGGGGAGGCGTTCGTGAGTTCAATTGCAACATCGAGGGTCGTAATGTTTTGCGGGCTCAGCCTGCTCGCGACGCTGGCTGCGGTGCCCCTTTCGGCGGCCGAACCTACCGGGGCCGCCGTTCGGGCGAACGACCCGGTCGCGGAGCTCGTCGCCCGCTTGGACCTTGAGCGCTACAAGGCGACCATCAAGGGGCTCACGCGGTTCGGCGACCGTCGCCAGGGCACCGATCGCAATCGTACGGCGGTCGATTGGATCGAGTCGCAGCTGCGCGCGTACGGCTGCGGAGATGTTTCGAGGCTGCGCTATGACTACTCGCCCGAGAACAAGAGGAACCGCAGCGGGCCTCAGGTGGCGCCTGGTGCGGCGCAGGGGGGCGGTCGCTTCCGTGGGCAGCGTCGCCCGACCGGCGTGAATAAAGATTCCGAGCGCCAGCCCGATGCGAAACTCCGGGCTCTCGATACACAGCCGAGCACGCCCGGGGAGCGTGAAGAGGTCTATTGCACCAAGGTGGGCAGCACACATCCCGACGAGATGTACATCGTGGGTGGCCACATGGACGGCATCGGCTGGGGTGAGGCGGCGAACGACGATGGCTCGGGCACTGCACTCGTCATGGAGCTTGCCCGGGTCTTCTCGAGTCCCGATGTCAAGACCCAGCGCTCTATCCGCTTCATTCTCTGGAATAACGAAGAGACTGGCCTCAATGGCTCATACGCCTACGTCGAGCAACGGGCGCGCCTGCAGGGTATCGAGTCACCTCGCGGATCGGGTCACTATCCGGAACCGCGCTGGCTCGGCATGGTCCAGCATGACATGGAGCTGTTCGATCATGGCATGCCGCGCGCTGACGGCACGCTGAGCCCCACGCAGCGACCCGAGGCCGATGTCAACATCGAATTCCAGTCGCGAGCGAAGGAGGCGGAGGGGGCACAAAGGCTCGCGTGGGCGTTCTACGCGGCCAATGAAGCGTACGCCACAGACTATCCTGCAAGCGTCGGGCCGCACATGACTAATACCGACAGCACGCCCTTCATGGATCTCATCCCTGCCATCAGTGTGCGCGAGAACGAGCGCGGTACGCAGATCGGTGCCGGATGGGACCCGCAGTGGCATCAACCGACGGATGTCTACACAACCTACAGCGACGCCGATTTCCGCCTGGGGCTCAATGCAGCGCAAACCACGCTCGGTGCCATCGCCCGACTGACAGGTGCTTCGCTGACACCACCACATCAGGCTCCGCACTAACAGGCCATATTGGACACATGGCGTTTAAAGGGATGGACTTGCCCAAGAACTCAGTTAACGTCTCCCGCCCACTGCAGGGAAGGTTGCGTCCGTCGTAGAGCCCCGCGTCAACCTTCTTTGGTACGATCAGCCGGGTGAGCCAGCGATGTAGCTCGGGGGAACTCTCACGATGCGATGGCACCTTTCTCGAAGGTCGTTGCTTGGAGGCTGCGCGGCTGGTCTTGCGGAATTGCTTTTGATACGGCGGCTTCCGGCGGCGAGCGTTCGTAATCCGCTGAGCGGAGCGCCTGGCGGGCTGGATCTATCCCTGGCAGCTCTATCGGCCGGCACCCTTCGCATCTCGGTCGCTCCGGTCAATGCGTGGCCACCTGAGGAGGAGCTCGGAGTGATCGCCCGGCCGGAGGCAGCTTCGCTGCTGCAAAAGGCGAATCCCGTGACAACGGACCTGCCCTGGGGAAAGTATCGCATCACGGTCGAGGAGAATCCTCTTTGCGTTACGGTCTCGCGGGCGAATGGGAATATCTGTCAGCAGATCCAATTCGACACGGATACAGCGGCGGTTCGATTCGTTGTCGGCAACGCGCCGGTCTTCGGTCTGGGAGAGGGTCTGCCCCGCTACGATCTCCGGGGCCGACGGTACGGGATGGAAAATGGACAAGGCACTCCCAACCTGCGACTGGATGGATCACGGGTTCCGATTCCCTGGCTCATCAGCGCGGCCGGATGGGGATTATTCGTCGGGCAGCCTTCCGGCTCCTTCGACTTGTCGGGAGACAGCGGCGTATTCAGGCCGACCGAGGCCTCCTCGACCCGCAACGTGTATCTCATCGTGGGTGATGCGCCCGAGGAAATCCTGCGCGGCTACGCCGAACTCACCGGGTTTCCGCACCTGCCGCCCCTGTGGTCTCTCGGGTATCAGCAGTCGCACCGGACGCTCGCGAGCAGGGACGAGGTGATGGACGAGGCGCGCACCTTCCGCGAGAAGAAGCTCCCCTGCGACACCTTGATATACCTCGGGACCGGTTTCTGCCCGTCGGGATGGAACACCGGCCACGGGTCATTCACTTTCAACGAGAATGTTTTCCCGGATCCGAAGGCGATGATTGCCCAACTGCACCATGAGCATTTCAAAGTCGTGGTACACGTCGTGCCGCCGGGCGATTTTCACGGGACGATTCATGACGCCGGCGCGGCCGCAAATGCAACGGGCGATGCGGTGTCCTACTGGCGGCAACATATGCCCGTCGAAGAGGCCGGCGTGGATGGCTGGTGGCCGGACGAGGGCGACGGGCTTTCGGTTTTTGCGCGTCTCCAGCGCAACCAGTTATATTGGGATGGTCCCCTGACCGCTCACCCCGACCGGCGTCCGTTTGCGCTGCATCGCAACGGATATGCGGGTATCCAGCGATACGGATGGCTGTGGTCGGGAGACGTCGACTCCTCCTGGGATACACTCGCGGCTCAGGTGCGCAACGGAATCAACGTTGGCCTCTGTGGAATCCCATGGTGGGGCACCGACACCGGAGGCTTTGTTCCGACGCTCGAGCTGACACCGGAACTCTACATACGGTGGTTCCAGTTCAGCGCCTTCTGCCCGCTCTTCCGCTCGCATGGGCGCGCCTGGAAGCTGCGACTTCCCTGGGGCTGGGATATGGGAAGTCCCGGTCCGCTCGAGGGCGCCGAGAGCCTCGGTCCAAACTGGCCTCCAGAACAGGAGTTGCACGATACTCACGTGGAGGGAATCTGTCGCGAGTATCTGAACCTGCGCTACCGGCTGCTCCCGTTTCTCTACTCATGCGCGGCACAGACACATGCCACGGGCCTGCCCCTGATCCGACCCGTTTGGTTCGCTGATCCTGCGGACCGGGAGGCGCTGTCGCGGGATGATGAATTTCTGTTCGGCAACAGCTTCCTGGTCGCGCCAGTGCTGCAGCCAGGGGTAACGCGGCGTGCCTTATATCTTCCGGCCGGCAAATGGTGGGACTACTGGAGCGGTGAGGCAATGGAAGGTGGCAGGGAAATATCACGTCCCGTGGATCTGAAGACGATGCCGTTGTACGTGAAGGCGGGCGCGATTGTGCCGTTTGGCCCCGTCCGTCAGTACGCGCGGGAGCCCGTGGCCGAACCTCTGACACTGCGGGTGTATCCCGGTGCGGATGGACGATTCGCCCTGTATGAGGATGATGGCGAGAGTTTCCGGTACCAGCGGGGAGAATTCACGCGGACGGTTTGCGAATGGCGGGACCGGGAGCGCACGCTGACCTTAAAAGTCGATCCCAACGGCAGGCCGGCTACCGGCGGCAGGATGAAGGTTCGCCTGGCAGGGGGAGCCGTGACGGCGCCGATCACGCTCACCGGGCCGGTAACGGTGGTGAGACTGTGAACGAGGGCAAACGATAGCGAAACAGGATGATGGGCGCCGAATCTTCAATGCAATAACTGACCAGATCCGTCTCGACACGCCGGGCTCGGTTCTTGCGCCAGCCACGTTGGCGTAGCAGTAGATGGCACGTGGTGGCCGGTTCTCGCACTTCCATCAAGCGGAAATCGCAACGGGGGCGACTCAGCGCCCCGAGCAGACTGTCCCTCTGGCAGACCTTGGGCCCCGGCCTCATCACCGGGGCGGCTGACGACGATCCGAGCGGAATTGCCACCTACGCTCAGGCTGGCACGCAGTACGGATTCGGGCTCGCATGGAGTCTGGTCCTGGCGTACCCGCTGATGGTTGCAATCCAGGCGATCTGCGCCCGGATCGGACGCACGACAGGGCTTGGTATCGCCGGCAACCTTCGCGAGCACTATCCGGGTTGGATTCTGTCCGCGATCGTAGGGTTGCTCTTCACCGCCAATGTTCTCAACATCGGAGCTGATCTCGGTGCCATGGCCGATTCGCTCCGGCTGCTGGTCACTGTTCCGATATCGGTCGGCGTGCTGTTGTTCGGCTGCATCACGGCTGGAGGACAGATCTTCCTCAAGCACACCCGGTACGTCGCCGTACTCAAGTGGCTGACGCTCTCACTGCTTGCCTACTTTGGCACGCTGGCGACCGTCCGGATCCCCTGGGGAAGTCTCATCCGCGGTCTGGTTTGGCCCAGCGTGAGCTTCGATCAGGGCTTCTGGTTGATGGTGGTTGCAATATTCGGCACGACCATCAGCCCCTATCTCTTCTTCTGGCAGGCCGGACAGGAGGTGGAGGATACGAAGTCCCAGCCCTATCGGCGGCCTTTGCTCGAAAAGCCGAGGCAAGCAGGTCCCGCGCTCGCCCGTATTCGGCTCGATACCCTTCTGGGCATGGGATTCTCCAATCTCGTATCGCTCGCCATCCTGGTGACCTCCGCAGTCACTCTGCACGTGCAGGGACATGCGGCAATCGAGACGGCAGCCCAGGCAGCCGCGGCATTGCGGCCTGTGGCGGGCGACTCGGCATTTGTCCTCTTTGCCCTCGGGATCATTGGCACTGGGCTTCTTTCAGTTCCGGTGTTGGCGGGCTCGGCTGGCTATGCGCTGGGTGAGGCCCGGCGGTGGCCGGTGGGTTTCTCGCGCGCGCCGCTGCGGGCTAAGGCGTTTTATGCCTCGATTGCACTTGCGACCTTACTTGGTGCCCTCGGGAACCTTCTGCGAATCAGTCCCATGAAGGCGCTGGTGTGGGCTGCCGTACTCAACGGTATCGTATCGGTGCCTGTCATGGTGATGGTGATGCTGGTGGGTACCCGAAAGAGCATCATGGGGAAATTCTGTATCTCGAGGCGCGTGAAGCTGACAGGCTGGGTCGCCACGGCCGTCATGGCGGTGGCCTCGGCCTTCTTCCTGTACTCATCGCTGTGATGCAAGCGACCTCCCGCGGGACGTGCTGATTGTGCTATTGCGCGGTGTAGGCGCCATCGTCCGCGCGAATGAACTCGACTTCGGTACCCAGCGCACGTAGCTCGGCGGCCAGAGCCTGGGGGTGAGTCCGCGCGAGCGCCGGGAGTCGGCCAAAGTCAAAGCCTTTGCCGAGCACGTTGCAAGGGCAATGCTGTAACCGCGGTCGCGGCTCACGGTGGCGGCGCATCGGATCTGTTGCATTTGGGCAGCATGCCGTCGCTCTTTCGAGTTACGGTCTTTGCGCCGCGGCCGCAAGAGCTGCAGCGGCAGCAAGCCTATGGCTCGCCTGCCACGGAGGTCCAATCGATCGTCCTATCTGACGGAGAAAAGCTTCGATGTCCTTACGGGCGATCGCGGCCGATGCATTGCGCCATACGCGCTCGCGGTCATACCAAGTCACACACCAGCCGCGTGCTGCCGCTGCCGCGGCCAGGGCCTCGCGGTACATGACGGAGTCGGCGACGTTCGCCGCACGAGTGTCCGCGATCCTCTCTTCTGTCGTCTGCGGGAGGTCGGGGCATATGCGGATTGCGACGCAGGTTATTGGCGCGGGCACCGCTGTGGCCAGGTCCTCGAGACAGTCATGTGCGCCCCGCGCTGCCGCTTCGCGTACACGCTCGACGAGCGCCACGGCCTCAGTAACCGAGATTGTCCGCGCCCACGAACTGTTTACGTAGCGGCCCACTGCCCACGAGCCTTCGTGGTGATACGGGTGCGTCGGCAGCCCGTGGGTCAGGTCGACTCGCCTTCGGTCCAAGAGCTCACCGCCTGCTCCCATGGTGACGAGCACCGCGGAGTTACCGTGCTCGACGACACCGACCGCCGCGGTATGCCGCACTTGCGCTCTCGCCACTGATCACGCGCGATTCAGGGCACTACCCCTGTGCGCTGCGATGTGATCGGATTTGTCGCTCCTGATCTCGTACTGAGGGTCGTCTTTCGAGGCATGATGAGTATGGCCTTTGTACTCGAAATCCCTGGTATGGATCGCAATGATGGTCCCCGAGAAACGGCCTGCCTCGGAGTTCCAGCTCACATGGTCGCCAATTTTGAACCGTCGGGTCATCTCGTGCACTCCTCGACTCCTGAAGGGCTCGTGTTCCTCCAAGGCCGCCGGTCGTAGTAAGCTCAGCGTGCACTCATATCCGAGCCCAGTCCACATATGAGCCAGCAGAGTATCGTTCTCGCAGTCGCGATGTGCCTGCTTGCCTGGCTGTGCCCGCAGCCGGTGAGCGCTCAAGCCCATCCGACGGTCGACGGATCACGCTCAGCCAGGGCATACCTGGGGCGGTGGGACTTGACCGTAAGAACTCCAACCCAAGAGCGGCCGTCCTGGATCGAGATATCCGATGACCACGGTCGAATCGAGGGTCTGATGATCGGACTTTGGGGCCACGCGACACCTACGGGTGAGATCCGAATCAAAGCAGGCGACATTGAGCTCGCCGTGCCCAAGGACGAAGGTTTTCCTGATGGGACGCAATTGCACGGTCGGCTCGCTGGCGGGGAGCTGGTGGGCACCGCGACAGCGCCCAACGGAGCCTCATGGCTATGGACCGGCCACCGTGCGCCGTCGCTCGAGTGGAAGGGAGCGCCTAAATGGGGCAAGCCCATCCGGTTGTTCGATGGCAAGGACCTTGCCGGCTGGACGTTCGCCGATCCGACTCAAGCAAGCATGTGGAGCGTCGAGGGCGGCACCCTCGTCAAGCACGGCCGGGGCTCCGAGATCGTCACGACATCCAGGTTTCGCGACTTCAAGCTGCACGTCGAGTTCAATTGCGGCCCGATGGCCAACAGCGGGGTGTACCTGCGCGGCCGGTATGAAGTGCAGATCGAGACCAATGCGGCGCAGGAGCCGCCGAATCGGCGTATGGGGTCGATCTACGGATTCATCGCACCAGATCCCTCGCCCCCTGCCACGCCGAACGTCTGGCACAGCTACGATATCACGCTGGTCGGGCGAACCGTCACCGTCGTCGATGATGGCCGGATGATCATCGATCACCGTGAGATTCCCGGGATCACCGGCGGCGCTCTCAACACGGACGAAGGCTCGCCGGGGCCCATATACCTTCAGGGCGTCGAGGACGGGCGGGTGGCGTTTCGCAATATCGTGATCACACCCGCGGAATAATCACATCGAATCGGCAAGAGGCGAGCGAAGGCTCGTCTCATTTTTTCACCATAAGGGGATTCGTATGGATCAGCGCGAAATGTCCCGTCGTGAGTTCGTACGCCGCTCGACGCAGGCGGGCATCGTATTGGCCGCGTCGCCTTATCTTCTGCATGCCCATCCGGCAGGCGCGGCGACGCAGTCGGTTGCCGCGAGCGACCGGGTCCGCTTCGGCATGATCGGTATCGGTATGCGAGGCTCCGGTGTGTTGGACACGTGTGTGCGCCTCCTCGGCATGGAGTGCGCGGCTGCCTGTGACCTCTATGATGATCGCCATACGCTCGCGAACGAGATCATCGTCAACGCGACCGGCAAGACCGTGCCGACGACGCGCCGATACCAGGACCTGCTGGATAACAAGGAGATCGACTGCCTGGTCGCGGCCGTTCCGGACCATTGGCACCGGAAAATCGTCGTGGACGCCTGCAACGCCGGTAAGGACATCTATTGCGAGAAGCCGATGACACACGAGGTCGAAGAGGGCTTCAGGATGATCGAGGCGGCGCGGAAGAACAATCGCATCGTCCAGATCGGCAGCCAGCGCCGCAGCTCGATCACATTCGCGAAGGCGAGGGAGCTCATTCGCCAGGGCGTCATCGGCGACGTCCACTATGTCCAGGCAATCCTCGGCCGAAACTCGCCGTGCGGCGCATGGGTGTATGCGCCGCCGTCCAATCTGTCACTGCAGAACCTCGACTGGGAAACCTGGCTCGGCGATGCGCCCCGGCGGCCTTTTGATCCCATTCGCTTCGCGCGCTGGCGCGCCTTCAAGGACTACGGCGAAGGCATGCCCGGCGATCTGTTCGTCCATTCCCTCACCGGCATTCACTATGTGATGGGCCTGGATGCGCCGCCGGAGCGAGCCCTGAGCACGGGTGGACTCTTCCACTGGAAGGACGGGCGCGAATATCCCGACGTGATGACGACGCTCTACGAGTATCCGAACCTGCGCGTAGCCGTTCTGATGACGCAGTGCACCGATCAGGAAGAGATTACCCGCTTCCTCGGCACGCGGGGAATCATAGAAATCCAGGAAGAGGGCGGGCAGATGACGGTGACTCAGCAGGACGGTAAGGACGATGCGCCCTGCTATTACGATACGGGCTATCCCCAGAAGATGCGGGATGCCTATGAGAAGAAGTGGCATGAGGACAATGATCCGAAGCCGGGGGCGGCCAAGCCGAGCGAGGGCAGCGAAACATATGTATTCCCGCCCAATTACGACCCCGCCGGCGATCATTTGTGGAATTTCTTCCAGTCGGTGAAGACGCGGCGGCCTTCGGTGGAGGATGCGGTCTTCGGCAATAACACATCGATTGCCTGTCACATGGCCAACTACTCCTACTTTCACAGGAGCGCTGCGGTCTGGCACGCAAGCCAGCAACGGATAACGGCGTAGTGAATCGGGCTGCCGGCGTCAGCCGCGACGGCGCCTGCCGCTGCGGTGCCGCCTCATGCGCCAGTCGTCGCCCCACGGGAGCTCGTAATGGCAGTCAGGATGCCCGCGAGGATTCGTACCGGGCTCGGCGGGCAGCCGGGGACCGCTACGTCCACCGGAATGACCTTCGATACCCTGCCGCAACTTGGCACGCTTTCACCGAAAATGCCTCCGGTGCAGCCGCAGTCCCCGATCGCGACGACGAGCTTCGGATCCGGCGTGGCATCGTAGACGCGCCGCAGGGCCATTTCCATGTTGGCGGTGACCGGCCCCGTCACGAGCAGCAGGTCCGCGTGACGTGGGCTCGCGACGAAGCGGATACCGAGCCCCTCGAGGTTGTAGAGGGGATTGTTGAGGGCGTGGATCTCGAGCTCGCACCCGTTACAGGAGCCTGCATCGACGTGGCGAATGCAAAGCGCGCGACCCAGGACGGTACGGATCTGCTCGTCGAGCGCGCTGCGGATGCGCAACAGGGGATCCGGCTGCGGAGCCGGCTCGCTCACCAAACCGACGATGGCGATCTTACGAAGTGTCTTGAGCATACGGTGGCCGCGCCTACAGGTCCGCCCCGCTGTAGGACAGATTGAATGACTTGTTGATGAGCGGGAAGTCGGGAACGATGTTGCCGAGGATGGCGTGCTCGATCGCCGGCC
>Ga0134128_10011730_pt1 | contig 10462 bp, 12 predicted proteins | sample KB31754_FD_96462 | JGI IMG/M metagenome (GOLD analysis project Ga0134128, IMG submission 96462) | Terrestrial soil microbial communities with excess Nitrogen fertilizer from Kellogg Biological Station, Michigan, USA - KB3-175-4 | ecosystem: Environmental > Terrestrial > Soil > Unclassified ...
GGAGCTCCTTGGCGTGGAGCAGCGCGGTCGTCGTGAGCGGGCAGATCGTCGTGCACTCGGGGTCGTTGAACGAGACGACGACGACCTTGCCGCGCAGCGAGCGCAGCGAGACGCGCTTGCCGAACTGGTCGGTCAGGGTGAAGTCGGGAGCGACCGCGCTGAGCGCGACGCCCCGATCGAGATTCGGATTCGCCAACGCGGGTGTCTGCGTGTCCGCCACCAGGTTCGCCGGGGTGCTCGACGAGCCGGCGCCCGCGATCACGGCACCGATCCCGACGCCGATGGCGAGCGCCAGCCCCAGGACCGTCCAGTGCAGCCGGCGAGACACTCCGGTCCAGTATCGCATCAGGATTGAGAGCCAGATACGCTCTCCGCCCGTGGCAGTCAGCTCATCCCTCAGCGCCTCCGGCGTCCGCTGGGATCTGAGCGATCTCGAGCCGGACGCCGAGCAGGCGCGCCGCGACTGGGACGACTTGCTGGGCCGCGCGAGCGATTTCGCCGAGCGGCGACGCGGCACGGTCGGCTCGGCGGGGGCTCAGGGACTGCGGGAGCTGCTCGACGAGCTCGACGAGCTCACGCAGGACATCTCCCGCGTCCACTTCTACGCGACGGCGCGGGAGCACACCGACGCGACGGACAGCGAGACCAACGACCTCGCGACGCTCGCGCGCGACCGGGCGGCGGACCTCGAGAGCCTCCTGCTGTTCGTCGAGCTCGAGTGGCTCGCGCTCGAGGACGCGGAGGCAGACGCGCTGCTGGAGGCCTCGGAGCTCGAGCCGTACCGGCACCGGCTGCGAGTCGCGCGGGAGGAGAAGCCCTACGTCCTCTCCGAGGGCGAGGAGCAGGCGCTCAGCGCCCGTCGGCCCGCGATCTCGGCGTGGGAGGCGCTCCACGGCCGCGGGCTCGCGACGTTGACCGTCGAGTTCGACGGGGGCGACGGGCCGGAGCCGCACACCATCGATCGCCTCCTCGCCTACGTCCACCATCCCGACCGCGGGCTGCGGCTTGCGGCGCTCGCCGTTCTCTACGAGGCGCTCGAGGGTGTGGCGGACGTGCAGGCGGCCTGCTACGACGCGCTCGTCGGCGACCGGCTCTCGATCGATCGCCTGCGCGGGATCCCCGACGCGATGTGGCCGACGAACCAGCGCAACGAGCTCGACGGCGAAGTGGTCGAGGCGATGATGCGCGCGATCGAGGAGCACTACCCGCTCGGACGCCGGTGGTTCGTCCGCAAGGCCGAGGTGCTCGGCCTTGACCGGCTCGCGCTCGCCGACCAGTACGCGCCGGTCGGCAGCGATCGGCGGGTGGAGTGGACAGAGGCGATCGCGATGGTCGACGACTCGTTCCGCGACTTCGACCCGCGTCTGGGCGACATCTTCCGCACCTGTCTCGACCGCGGCCACGTCGACGCCGAGCCGCGTGCCGGCAAGGTCGGAGGCGCCTACTGCAACTCGGTCTCGAAGACCGTCTTCCCGTACGTCCTCATCAACTACACCGACCAGCTGCGCGACGTCGTAACGCTCGCACACGAGTTCGGCCACGCCGTGCACGGGACGCTCTCGCTCGAACGGCAGGCGTACCGCTCGTACCACACAGGTATCGCACTCGCCGAGGTGCCCTCGACGTTCGCGCAGCTCCTCACCGTCGAGCGGCTGATCGACCTCGAGGAAGACCCGGCGACGCGGGTGCTGCTCCTCGCCGACCGCGCCGAGGGAGCGATGGCGTCGATCTTCCGCCAGACGATGATGGCGCGGTTCGAGGGGTACGCCTACGCCGCCCGCGGCACGGGGAAGGCACTCACCAGCGACCGGCTCTCCGGCATGTGGATCGAGGAGAACGATCGCTACTACGGCGGGTCGATCGAGCTGCCGGACGGGTACCGGCTCGGCTGGTCGTACATCCCGCACTTCATCCACGTCCGCTTCTACACGTACGCCTACGCGTTCGCGCACCTCGTCGCGTTCTCGCTCGCGGCGCGGTATCGCGAGGATCCCGAGCGCTTCGCGCCGGCCTACCTCGAGTTCCTCGGGAGCGGCGCCTCGCGATCTCCGCAGGATCTGCTCGCGCCGCTCGGCGTCGACCTCCGGGATCCGCAGACGTGGGCGCACGCCTTCGCCGAGTTCGACCGCTGCGTCACGGAGGCCGAGGCCGGCGTCGGCGAGCTCGACGCCGCCTAGCGCTGACCGTTCTCAGGCGAGAGGACGCTGGCCCAGCGAAGCGTCCTATCGCCCGAGCGTAGGCTGGTGCGCATGCCCGTGGACGCCTCAGAGTTTTTGCTGGGCGGCGAGCTTCCGGTACGGCGCCTCGGCTTTGGGGCGTTGCATATTGCCGACAAGCCGGATGACGCCGTCCGTCTCTTGCGCCGTGCAGTCGAACTCGGCGTCAATCTCATCGACACCGCTGACATTTACGGCGCCGGCCGGAGCGAAGAACTCATCGCCGAGGCCCTCCATCCGTACCCTGACGGCCTCGTCATTGCGTCGAAGGGAGGTCTTGGTTACGGACTACAGCAAAGAATCCGTGACGGGCGCCCGACCCATCTCCGAAACGCATGCGAGGCAAGCCTGAAGAGGCTCCGTCTCGACCAGCTAGCCCTCTACCAACTTCATGCCCATGACCCAGAAGTCCCAATCGAAGAATCGGTGGCAGCACTGGAACAACTCCGTGCCGAGGGAAAGGTTCGGTTCATCGGTCTCTCCAACGTTTCTGCAGAGCAACTCACGCAAGCTCAGTCGGTCGCCACGATCGCCTCAGTCCAGAACGAATTCAACCGGGGCCTGCTCATATCGGAACCTGTGCTCGAAACCTGCGAGCAACAAGGCATTGCATTCATGCCGTGGGCACCACTTGGCGAGGGCCTGCGCCGCCCGGCGTACGAGCTCCGCTGGCTTCTCCGCCGGTCGCCAGTGATGCTGCCCATTCCAGGGACATCCAGCGTCCCACACCTCGAAGAGAACATGCGCGCCCGTACTGCGTCCTAGTACTGCACACATTCAGACAGATCCCCCACACCCTCAGGGGTCATTCCGGAACACTGGCCCAGGCCACCGCTCTCCCGCGTGGACGGCGCGAAGAAGGGCGTCGGCTCGCGCGGTGCTGGCAAGATCCTTGGATGCCAGAGCCGCCGTCGGATGCTCGTCAGTACGCCTACGAGATGCCGACCGAGCCCGGCGGCTGGCCGGGAGGTAGAGAGTTCGTGTTTCGCCCCGAGCCCCTAATCGTCGGCGACCCTCTGGCGATCGGTATCCCTCCTGACGAGCGTCACTGGGAGGTCGTAGGGGTTGAGCGGGCGACCGAGGATACGGAACTCCTGCCCGTACCGATATCCGGACCACCTGGCTTCCCTCGGCCGCCAGACGCTATCTGGGGCGGCGGGCTCACGCTGCGCCGAATCGCCTAATGCTCAGGGGTCATTCCTAACACTGGCCCAGGCGAGCGTCTGGTGTTCGATTTGGGGGCTAAATCCGGCTGGAGAGGTGGGCCGATATACGGATGATGCTCGCTCAGGCACCGAAACTGCCCGCGGCACTGCAGCGGATCGCGACGACACCGGTCCTCGCCTCAGAGAGGCCAGCCGGATTCCTCCATGTGAAGATCACGCGCCTCGGCCCGAACAAGCGGGCGCACACACTCGGCATCGTGCGCATCGACTTCAGCAACCGCCGCACCTCGGAGTCGGCGGGCTACGCGCTCATGAAGACACATGCCGCTGCAATTCGGTTCGCACACCAAGCGGGAACCGTCAAGACCGCAGGCCTCTTCTACACGAAAGCAGTCGCAATTCGATGGTTCGCAGTCGCAGTAACGGCGACGACAGCGGCAAAGGCGAAGACCATGCTTACTCTGGCTCTGGCGCACCTTCGCCGCAGCGAGCGCTAGAGACCAAACTGAGCGCGCAACTCAGGAGTCATTCCGGAACAACTGGCGCAGGCGAGCGGCCTCATGCTTGGAGCGACCAGAGCGCGGCTTCGACGGCACCCGTATAGCTGGACGAATAGCTGACGACCACGTTGCCGAGAACCCTAGTGCGCAAGTCGACGGCTGACGCGGACAGCCACTTCTCCGTGCCATGGCCGAGGGCAACGTCCACCTCCACGTTGTGGTTCGAAAGTTTCACGATCCCGGTGGCGGGTCCGTAGCGCGCCTGGTGAAGGGGGATTCCGTGCGCTGCGAACACGCGTCAAGCCGACACCGGCGAGCTTCGCGACGCTCACACTCGCATTATGGAAAGCTTTGAACCGTCCGTCCTCCTTTTGCTCAGGGTCATTCCGGAACGCTGGCGCAGCCCATTGGCCAGGCTCATGGGTGTGGCCGTGCGCCCGTTCGTTGCCACGAGCGGGCGCGCCGGATCTTCAGGCGAGCCCGTTAGTGGCCGGGTGGCGGGCCAGGGGGGCCGAGAATTTCGAAGCCGTTTCGCTTGGCGATGGGGCCGAGTCGTGCCATGTCCGGGTGGCCGTCGGCCGGCGGCGGCAGGACGCGTTCGAGGGCGGGCTCGCCGACCTCTCTTTGGAATCCCTCGAACTGCATCGGTGCGAACCCGACTAGCGCTCTTGCCCCGCCTGCCTCTGCGTAGAAGGTGTGGGGCACGCCCTTGGGGCCGAAGGCGAACGAGCCGGCCTTGAGGGAGAGGCGCGTGTCGCCGACCCAGAAGGCGAGTGCGCCCTCGAGGACGTAGAACCATTCGTCCTCCTCGGGATGGACGTGCCAGGGCGAGCCGAGGCCCTCTGGCACGACGACCTCGAGCAGGCCGTACGCCCCGCCGGTGTCCTCGCGGCCGATCTTGATCGTTTGCAGCATTCCGAGCAGCCAGAACGCTTCACCCTCGTTTTCGTGGAGCGCGTATCCGAGCTGTCCTCGCTCCGGAGCCATGGCGACCATGTCTGTACTCCCTTGCAGTAGCTGATATGATTCGCAACAATCTATGCGCAAACAGTTGCAAGACGAACTATCTACCAGGGGACCATCGTTGTCAAGCCCCTCGCCGGATCAGCTGCGCGCCTGGCGCCTCTTCTTCGAGAGCGCGCAGGCGCTCCTCGACGTGCTCGACGACGAACTGGAGCAGGCCGTAGGCATCTCTCAACGCTGGTACGACGTCCTCGTCCACCTCGAAGACTCGCCGCACGGCATCCCGATGAACGAACTCGCCGACCGGATCCTCTACAGCAAGAGCGGCTTCACCCGAGTCGTCGACCGGATGGAAGAGGCGAACCTCGTCCGCCGCGCCCGGCCCGAAAACGACCGCCGCACGATCCTCATCGTCCTCACCGACAAGGGCACCGCAATGCTCGAGCGCGCCCGCCGCCACCACCGAGACGGAATCCAACGACACTTCTCCCAACACCTCACCAACACCGACATCAAAGCGCTCACTCACGCCCTCGAAAAGATCAGCACCCACGCACGACCGCTCCGCCCCGGCCGCATCCACGGCTAACCGGGCATCTGTTCGCGGGACCCTCACGATGCCGGAGCTCCAGAGGCCGCCGCTGCGTCCGATGCTGCGGGTGTCGATGGAGTGCTTGCCTCGGTCGCTGTAACGAAGCGTCAGACGCGTGAAGTGGCCGTCGGCGGGGCGGAACGCCCCTACCGTGACTCGATCCTTCCTGACCGCGTGTCGGCCACGGCCCACCTCGGTTCAGGGGACGCCAGGTCGCAGAAGCCGGCGCTACCCGTGACAGGCTCGAACGCCTGAGAGCGCTCTGTTCACCGTACGGATCGCGGCCGGGGTGACCCTCCTGACCTCGGCGTAGGCGTCCAGGACGCGACCGCGAGAGCGGATCGCCACGTTCGCGGCCGGCCACTCGAGTCCCTCGAAGCCGTGGAAATCGGCGGCGGTCACCCTCAGCTCCCGCCTGAAGCGGGGCGTCGCCGCCGGGCCCTCGTTGCTGACGGCGATCATGATGCCTCGCGGCGGCCAGCGCAGACGCGAGGCGAGCCCGTCGAAGTCGTCCATCTGTCCGAAGCGGAAGCTCGTCAGCACGATCGTCGCCTCCGTCACCCCGTGCTTCGGGATGCTGCGCTCCTTCAAACCGGCCGGTGCGGACACGCAGAGCCCGGTCACGCCTCCGCTCGACCGCACCGCGAGCCAGCCACTGACGCCGGCCGCTGCAACCAGAACGAGCACCACAACCAGCATGAACGTCCGTCTCGTCACACCACCATTACGTCCCGCCGGTAGGGCGAGGTCCCGGAGCGCCCGATGACTTCCAGGCCCCGGGTGCGTCTGAAGCACAGCGGCAGCCGCTGCGGACCGAAGAAGGGAGCTGACCCATGACCAAGGTGATCGCGCTCATGTCAATGTCCCTCGACGGGTTCGTCGCCGACGCGAACGACGGCGTCGACGAGGTGTTCGACTGGTACTTCGCGGGCGACGTCGAGGTTCCGACCCCGAGCACGACGACGGACTTCACCTTCCGCGTGTCGCCGCCGAGCGCGGAGCACCTGCACGGCCTGATGGGCGAGGTGGGCGCCATGCTCACCGGGCGGCGCACGTTCGAGCGCGCCGACGGCTGGGGTGGCCGGCACCCGTGGGACGTGCCCGCCTTCGTCGTCACCCACGGCGTGCCCGAGGGCTGGCCTCGCCCCGACTCGACCGTCCAGTTCGTGACCGACGGCATCGAGAGCGCGGTCGCTCAGGCGAGGACCGCCGCAGGTGAGAAGTCCGTCGGAGTGCACGGCGCTCAGACGATCCAGCAGCTCCTCGACGCCGGATTGCTCGACGAGATCCACGTCGATCTCGCTGCCGTGCTGCTCGGCGGCGGAGTACGGCTCTTCGACCACCTCGCGAATGCGCCGGTCGTGCTCGGGAACCCGCGAGTCGTCGCCGGTGTCGGCGTCACGCACCTGCGCTTTCCCGTTCGCCCCACCGAGATCGCCGCGTGAGATAGTCGCCCTCAGGGTCCAGCCGGACCGGAATCGCGAAAGGAGCTTCCGATGGCGTACGGCATCGTGCACAACTTTCCGGGCGGGACGAAGGAGCAGTACGAGGCGTCGATCGCGGCGGTGCATCCGAGCGACGGCAGCCTCCCGGACGGGCAGCTCTTCCACGCGGCCGGACCCTCCGCGGACGGCTGGACGATCATCGCCGTCCACGAGTCGCAGGAGACCTGGGAGCGCTTCCGCGACGAGACGCTGATGCCGGCCTTGCATGCGGGCATCGACGGCGGGTTCTCGACGCCTCCGCAGGAGACGGCGTTCGCCGTGCACAACCAGCAGGCGCGCTAGTCGGCGAGATCGTCGACGAAGACGCGAAGCGTCCCGACGAGGGTGAAGCCCATCCGCTCGCAGATCGGGCGCGCCATCCGCCCGGCCTGGACGGTGAGAGCCGGTGTCCCGCGCCGGACGGCGAGATCCCACCGCGCGAGCACGAGCGATCGGTACACGCCCTGCCCGCGTGCCTCGGGAGCGACCGAGGCGCCGAAGAGGTTGATCCCGGCCGTCCCGAACGCCGCATAGGCGCCGGCCACGATGCGGTCGTCGATCGAGGCGAACAGGGTCGTTCCGAGGTCGGCCTCGACGAGGTACTCGGTGTAGCGCTCGCGAAGCTCCTGCTCCGGCACCTCCGGGAATCCGAAGACGAGTCGGTTCACCTCGCTCACGGCCGCGAACTCCTCCCACTCGCTCACCTCGCCGATCCGGACCTGCTCCGCAGGCTGCCCGGTGGGCGCCGAGGTCAGGGCCATGCCGTTCTCGACGGCCTCGAATCCCGGCGTGTCGGCATTGACGAGGCCCGCAGCTTCGAGTGCCGCCGCCAGGTCGTCGTGCTCGCTCGTGATCCACCACGCCAGCACCTTGCTTGCCGCGCTCGTGCGCGACGGAGCGGGCCGCTTCGACCGTCGCGGCGACGTCGGGCAGGCTCACGTCGACGGGCCGCACGACCTGCGCAGACGGCCAGGGGTTGATCGACAGGACGGCCCCGCCCAGCTCGATCAGCTCCACTTGCCGTGAGGTCGGCAACTCGCCGAACGGATCCAGCGCGAGCCGCCGTACCTCTTCGGAAAGCTCCACGCCCGCGACCGTATCGTCCGACGCGAGCTACGCGGCCGAGTAGCCCTCGCGCCGGAGGAGCTCGCGCGCCCGCGCGGCGTTGTCCGCGCCCGCGACGAGGATCACGAGCACGCCGCCGTACTCCGGCGAGACGTGGCGGAGCTCGAAGTCCTCGAGGTTGATCTGCGCCGCGCCGAGGATCTGCGTGATCCGCGCGAGGACGCCGGGACGGTCGGGGACGCGGATGCGGATCCGGTTCAGCTGCGCCGGCGCGGTGCGGTACGCGAACGACTCCAGCTGCTCGCGCGCCTCGGCGGCCGCGGCGATCGTCGCCTCGATCCGTTCGCGGTCTCCCGCGCGGAGCGCCTGCTCGAGCTCGTCGAGCGAGGCGCGGAGGCCGTCGAGAGCCGACGCGATCTCGTCGGCGTTCCCGAGGAAGATGTCGCTCCAGACGGCCGCGTTCGCGCCCGCGAGTCGGGTCATCTCCCGAAGAGACGCGCCTGCGAAGGCGAACGGCGCGTTGTCCTCGGCCGCGGCCTCGGCCACGCGGAGCATGAGAAGGTTCGCGAGCGCGTGGGGGAGGTGGCTCGTCAGCGCGAGCAGGCGGTCGTGGGCAGCGGCGTCGGTCCGCACCGCGCGGGCGCCGAGTGACGCGACGAACCGCTCCACGAGCAGGACGCTCTCGGGCGACGAGGCGTCGTCCGGTGTCAGGAACCAGGTCGCCGCGTCGAAGAGGTCGGCGGCGGCGCGGGCCGGGCCGCCGGTGGCCCCGCCGGCGACGGGGTGGCCGGGGACGAAGCGCGGATCCGTGACAGAGGCGAGCGAGCGCTTCGTGGACGCGACGTCGGTGACGACCGTGTCCGGCCCGGCCGCGTCCAGCGCCTCCTGTACCACACCCGGCGCCGCGCCGACGGGAACCGCGACCACGACGAGCTCCGCCTCCGCGACCGCTTCCGCGAGCGAGGACGCGGACTCCATCGCGCCGCGCGCGGCCGCCCGTTCGAGCACGCCGGGGTCCGCGTCGAAGCCGCGGACCCTCGTGCCCGCGCGACCGGCGGCGAGCGCCACCGACGTCCCCACGAGCCCCGTTCCGACGACGGCGAGACGCTCGACCGTCCGCTGCCGCTCGGGCACCGCTCCCGCCGGGCCCGGCGCGGCGCGCCGACCGGCCGCGACCTCCTGCTTGAGGACGTCGAGGACGGCGGAGAAGATCGATCGGACGCCTCGCTCGGAGAGCGGCCCTCCGTTCGCGTCGACGAGCGCCTGCAGCAGCTCGGCCTCGCGCTCGGGGTCGATCCACCGCTCGCCGGCTGTGTCCTTGTAGTCGCGGACGGCGCCGACGAGCTCGAGCCGCCGGTTCAACAGCTCGAGCAGCCGCCGATCGAGCTCGGAGATCTCGGTCCGGAGGCCGTCGAGCTCGCTCACGAGCGGTGCCTTTCTCCGGCCTCCACCGAGACCGCCAGCCGGTTCGCCGGGGGAGCCAGCGGACAGACCCAGCCGGGGTCGTAGGCGCAGGACGGGTTGTAGGCGAAGTTGAAGTCGAGCACGAGCCTGCCGCCGTCTTCCCCGAGATCCGCGCCCTTGACCGTGTCGAGTAGGTAGCGGCCGCCGCCGTAGCTCTCCCTGCCGCTCGTCGCGTCGCGGAAGCAGAGGAAGGCGCCGCCGCCGTACGCCGCGAGCCAGGACACCTCGAGCGCGTGCGGCTCGCCCCTCAGCTCGAAGCTCGCGCGGGCGAACGGTCGGAAGAGGATCGGAGCGTCGCCGCTCGACTCGATCGGCTGCGGCGGGGCCTCGACGTCGTCGAGGTCCGCGAGCACGCGAGCCTGCGGGTCGTAGGGCCAGTACTCGAGCCCCCCGAACGACGCGCGCCGGTCGGCCGGCAGCGGCGACTGCCGGTGCGACCGGAACAGCTCGTCGCGCGTCTCCCGCCACAGCTCCCACCCGGCTTCGGGCGGCAGCTCGCGTACGGCGGCGTAGAGGCCGAAGACCCGCCGCTTCCAGTCGAGCAGCTCGAGCGTGTCGGCCACAGCCATGATCCGACGCTACCCGGCGAGCTCCCGGATGCGCTCGACCGCGCGGCGCAGCGACGCGTCGTCGAACACGTACGGGGCCGCGTTCGCGACGTACTGGAGCGGGCCGTTGAGCTCATCGCTTCCCGTGGCGGCGTTCACGAGGTAGCGGACGGGGATCTCGTGGCAGACGACGAGCGTCGCGGGCTCGTCCCGCGCGAACAGTCGCTCGACTGCGCCGGCGTAGCGAAGCGCGGCCTCGTCGAGGCTCTCGCCGCCGGGAAAGCGCTCCTTCCGGTTCGAGTGCGCGGGTGTCTCGCGGTAGGCGTCGAGCGACGCGCCCTCGAGCCGGCCGATGCGGACGTCCCCGAGTTCCTCGTCGACGAGGTGCGGCACGTCGCGACCGTCGAGTGCGATGTTCGCGGTCTGCAGCGCGCGTGGGAAGGGCGACACGGCGACGAGCTCGA
>Ga0134128_10011732_pt1 | contig 10460 bp, 8 predicted proteins | sample KB31754_FD_96462 | JGI IMG/M metagenome (GOLD analysis project Ga0134128, IMG submission 96462) | Terrestrial soil microbial communities with excess Nitrogen fertilizer from Kellogg Biological Station, Michigan, USA - KB3-175-4 | ecosystem: Environmental > Terrestrial > Soil > Unclassified ...
AAGGCTGATGTCAAGCTATGGGTGGCCAACTCGTTGCCAGAACTCATGGCCAGATGTCTACGCAAACCTGGCCGCGATCTGAGACTGGCAAGGCCGATTGGAACGCAATGCAGCGAACTGGGCGCGGGGTCCGGCGCGACGGCCTCATGAGTCGAAATGATGTGCACCTCATGGCGGCTTGCAATGAAAAACTCGATCCAGCTTCGTGCGATAGGGCTTCGATAGTCAACGACAAAGCAAATTCTCATGTGACGTCAGATCCGCGTTCCCGCAGAGGCGGATGGTGCTCCCGCTCGCGCCAGCGCAGGAGATTGCACACGTGACCCGCGACCACAAATCCACATGCCAAGAATCAGAGGTAGCAGCAAGAAGGCTCCTTCCTGAAAGATTTGAACGAAATAGCCACGGCTGATTACCTGAATGATGAACGGAATGCTTACCGCATATATGATTCGCGCCCAGTCGTTGCTTTCATGTTGACCAAGATATTCGTACAGCACTCTGGCGAAGAATCCGAATATCCACATGCAAGCGAACAGTCCTGCTGCGCCGAAATTCGCGTAGAATTCACCGACATTCGGATAGGCTATGCCCGCTGCAACAGCATCGGGACCAAGAACTACGTCGACAATCGTGCCAACTGGTGCTTCCGGCTTGTCCGGCCAGAGCCCGCGAGGGATTGGCTGAAGAAGTAGATAGGCGAACGAGGAGCCCCACAAATAGCCATGATCCCGGGGAAAGGCATCGATGATGGCCAGATAACCCTGGTAGATATTCAAATCATTGCTGAATGTCTCGCGGCTGGAGCTGATGGAAACGCCGGCTGGTGCAATATCCTCACCCGCTCTGAAGGAGCTGCGTGACATTCCGATTGCGCCAATAAGCAGCATGATTCCGACGGCGACACCAGCCATTCTCAGCACTCCGGGTCGTCGTTTGATGCTGAGATAGTGGTAGATCATGGGTGCAAGAACCAGCACCACGACTCGAAATCGAAAACCGATTGTGGTGTATACCAGCAGGACCGCAACGAAGGCCGCCAGAAGCCACTTACGACCCCGATGTGAAAACGCATACAGCAGCATCAATGCGGACGTAAGCCAGTCCAGCGTACTGTAGAGATAATTGCCGAACGCCCCCCGACTAGCCTGGCTGAGGGTCTCGACTGCCGCCGAGGACGAACCAAATTGGCCCAATGTAAGGAGTCGAAACCACGACAGACCGACCGAGTGCGCGTAGGCATTGAACGCCACAATCGCCAGCAACGCAACTATCCAAGCGTACGAGATCACGCCACGGTGTGTGGCGGGCGGAGATGGCAGCGCGCGCGCCGCCCGGCGAGCGATCCCAGAGGCGTAATACCCCGCCCACATGCCGATGATGCCGAACACCAGATAGAGCGATCCAAGCGGCAGCAACGGCATAACCAACTTGCCGAAGAAGTAGTACTGCCCCGCTAACAGACTGCGAATCGGCGCATAGACGAAGTACAGGAAGTAACAGGCGGCAATGATCGCCGTGGGATCGAATGGATCCATGCGTCGCGTGACGCATCCGATTACCAGCGGTACGGCAAGCAGGATCGTAAGGATTGTGAACCACAAGAAGTACACAGCCAATTCCGGGCGCACCAGCGTCACTGCGAGGAATATCCCGAGCACGAGCGCCAGTCCTGAGAGCAGGATTGCGCTGTCCCACACGGACAGACGGATCGTGCCGGCTCCGCCTTTGCGAGGCTCAACCACTCCCGCTCCCAGCCATGAGTTCTTCTACAAAGTGACGAGCGACATTCCGCCGTCGAAAGCCGACGTCCGCAATTCCCATCGATCGTTCACCCATGGCGCGCCAGGTTTCGCGGCGCCGCATGAGGAAACGCTGGAGGACGGCGGTCACATGTTCGGGATCAATTCTTTCGAGCACCATCCCGTTCACGTCTTGAACGAGTTCGCCAACGTTGCCCGCCTGTCGAGACACGATCAGTGGCAATCCACAGAACGCAGCCTCGATCACGCTGAGGGGATTGGGGTCCAGTTTGGTTGCCAGCGCAAAGACATCCGCCGCCCAAAGCCATTCCCGCACGCCAGACTCGTCGAGATGACCAACGACGCGGACCTCGCCAGAGGCAAGCGCTCTCGCTCGAGTTTCCAGAACAGACCGAAAGGACCCTTCCCCGACGAGAACGAGAACGGTGTTGACTCTCAGCTGGTCAGGCAGCCTTTCGTAGCCAGACAGCAGCTCCAGGATGCCCTTCCGATCCTCGAGTTGCGCGACGCTGAGGATTACGGCGCGGTCCTCGGTAACACCAAAGTACTTGCGGGCGGTCGTACGCTCGGCCTGCGTGGGCTGCCGAAAGAATTCATCATCGACAGTGTTCGGCAGGAGGAGCACTCGGGTCTGCTCGCCAGTCTCCGAGCGTACAAATCGAGCTGATGCTTCGTTCGGAACGGCAACGGCATCATACGCGCGAAGCGCCCGGCGGCGTACCGCGGCAATCAGGCCACTCGGGTGAAGCACCGACTTCTCATGGCCTTCGCTCCAGAAGATTCTGTAGGTGGTCCCAGTGAGAAGGTGATGAGCGGCCAGAAGCACAGTCGGAAGATTCCAGGCGCCAGCGCTCAGAATCCAACGTGGGCGCGCTCGACGAAGCTCCGGGACGACTGAGGGGTTAAGGTGCGGATGCCATCCGCCGACCGAAGGATGCCAGCCCGCGAGTACCTGCCACGGATACGCTTGCTCATCCAACCGAAGCTCCCAATGCCGATGAGGTTCACGAAGCGCGCAATAGAAAACACGCAGGGCTGCTCCGTGTGCCTGCAGTGATTCATGAAGCGCATTGAAGAACGGAATCCGATACGGCGTCGGCGTATTGGTCAGAACCACCAGCTCTGGCTTGTCACCGCGGCCTGTCGGCTCGGTGGCAAGTGATTCAGACGGCATCGAGCATCTGCGCGTACGAGCCACGGACACCTTTCCGAAATCGCTGCCAGGTAAAACCGGCTGCCTGCCGGCCCGCGGCCTCGCCCATTGCGGCGAGGTCACCGCGACGATCGATTGCCCACGACAGTCGTTCTGCAATTCGGTGCGCGTCGCGAATTGGTACGACGAATCCATGCTCGCCGTCTCCAATGACATCTGCGGCGCATGTGTGATCCGTAGTAAGCACGGGAACGCCGCACGCCATGGTCTCGAGAATGACGTGCGCGAAGCCTTCCGTGAGCGATGGCAGCACGAAGATATCGCTCGCCTGGATGCGTCGCACGAGTTCCGGACGAGACAGGCCGACTTTGACCTCAAGAGGAAGATCGCGGTACTGCCGAAGCAGCTCCTCGTCGATCACGCCACGCCCACAGAGCACCACCCGCAAACGGCTACTGCCCATGAGCCTCACGGCATCGAGCAGATAGGACAGGCCCTTACGCTGGATCATGCTTCCCACGTACACGATCGTAAACGGGTCTTTCGCGTTCGGAGGTCGCTCGCGCAGAGGAAAGTCATTTCGATCAACTCCATAGGGAACAACATGAATGCGATCCCGCGGCACTCCATGCGCAGCGAGCGTGGCAGCAGTATAGGAGCTCGCCGCCATCCAGCCGTTCGCCAATGCCGGTTCCTGGCAGAGTAGTTCGTAGTCTTCATCCGGAATCGTCAGTTCATATTCGAGTCGTAGTGATGCCCTCGCCCAGGGTACCCGTTCGATTTCTTCCAGAAGGATGGATCTCGCTGTCGCGGGATGAGGATGCATTTGAAAGAGGAAGCGCCTTGCGGGCCGTGCATTGCCCTCCGCAAATGCCGGCATGCCGTAGGTGCTATAAGCGAACAGCACCGCACCCATCTCGAGCGCAAGGTCGCGCGCTGCCCGGCTCAGCGCAGCACCTTTGTACGGATTGAGCCAGGTACTGTCCCGCAGCTTCATGAGCGCAAAAGCACCAAGCGCGGGCATGCACACGCGGACCCGATTGCTATCCAGTCCGGGGCGAAAGCGTTTTTCGATTGATGCCGGAGACATCAGGCGTCCGGCCGTCCTCGTGAACCATGGACGATCCGCCGGCCAGTACCAGTCGGTGACCAGCGACTCCAGCAGATCGCCCTCGTGCAGTGCCAGCGGAAGCTCAAAATGATCGCGCGCGCCCGCCAGTACAGCGACTGCCTTCGGCATTGCCATGCTCACGGTAACGCTGGCTGCACTCTCGTAATCGCTCCATCCGCACAACTGGGAAATGCGACGCCGCTCGTGCTATCGATTGCCGACACGTCTTCCCTCGTTACGCTGAAACAACCAGTTGTTACCGTCACGAAGTACAGCTTCCATCCCCCAATGCTGCTGAACAGCTCGCGCCAAGCTTTCACAGGATACGTGCTCATGCTTGTATTCGCCGCTGTGCAGCTCAATGATCATCTGCTGACATCTCTGGGTGATGCTCGGATCCTCCTCCATGATCATCGCCCGTTCAGCGCCCTCGATATCACACACTATCGCGAACCGATCGATATTTTCGCGCTCCACAAGATCACGAAGTGTGAAGGCAGGAACCTCAATTTCAGTTGCGTCGCCCGAGACGGTGTCTCCATTTGCCACAGCGCTACCTGTGTTGTAACTGTGAACGCGAAATCGCACTGTACTGCCTCCGGAGTAGTCTATCGCTCCATTCACAAGCTGAACGCTCCTCAGATCATTTCGCTGGAGCAAGTCCTCGATCAACGGAAAGAGAGATGCGTTCGCCTCGACAGCGAGTTGGCGTGGTGGCCGAAGGCGGCTGATATGGCCGGTGATGTAGCCAATGCTCGCTCCGAGCTCTACAATCACCAGGTCGCGCCTGAGGTATCGCGTGACCAAGCGACGTTCGGCACTTTCATACATGCCGAGCGCCAGAAGCGCCTTGATCTCGGGACGAATCAGCGTCGACCGTGTATGTACGCGGAGTCCGCCGGCAGGAATCCGGTCCTTGAAAAGTCGGCCGATAACGCGGCCCATGAGAGGACCTGCAAGGAGTCTGGCAATTGTACGCTTTGCAGCGCTGGCTATTCCTTCGCGCACTGGGTTTCTGGCAGCCACGCAGGAAAGTGAAGTAATAGCAGCATCGTTCTGGCGTGTCTCGAGTTCCGTTGAATTCCGGACAATGAAGCCTTGTTGGACTTTCAGACCGTAAGCTCCGTGACGGTATTCATCGGTGTTTCTACACGTTCGGAACTCGGAGCTACCGTCTGAACTTCTTTGCACGGACCTGCCCATGCTCATATGAGAGAGCGTTTATGCGTTGCATACTCAACGCCGTCCCAATCTACTCGTCCCGTCAGCGGTATCTGCAAACTCCCAGAGCGAGCGCAAATAAGCGAGGTACCTTTCGCGCGAGTGATGCTGCACGATGAATGCGCGAGCGGATGCTCCTGCCTTTGCCTGTGCTTCACTGTCCATATGTATGAACCGCAGTGCGGCTGCGATGAAAGCGCGAGGCGACGCGTCGAGAGGAAGGCGCTCGCCCCATGGTGGCTTGACAAGCAAGGGCGTGTCCCCAACGTCTGTGGCAACTACGCAGCATCCGCACAGCATCGCCTCAAGTAATGATTGCGACGGATAGTTGTCCCACTGCTGGAGCGACAGAAAAACCTTGGCGCTGGAGAAAATCTCACCAATCTCCGATGGTCGTCTTATATCCACCTTGCGGCTATATGCTGCGGCATCACGGAGCTCTGCTTCATACGGGCCGCTGCCACACAGAACAAGCTCGCACTTCTCGTCAGACGGCCACTCTTTGACGATCTGAATCAGAAGCTCCGAACCCTTCTGCCAGTTGAAGTGGCCGGCAAATACGATGCGACCAACCTTGGAGTCTGCGGGCTTGAATTGGCTAGGGTCAGAAAAGCTACATGGAGCTATGGAAAGCTTCTTGGGACCGATCATCGACGCGACGTCGATGTGCGGATTGAGTGCATCGACAAGGTGCGAAGCTTTGAGCGCCAGCCAGAACATCCAGTAGCCCTTGCGCGGGAAGCGTTCCATACGGAATGGTAGTACGCGCGATGTCGTCAGCGAAGTAACGAGTACGCATCCCCTCAAAGCTCGAACCAGGACAGCCGCCGGCAGAATGAGCATGCCTGGCCCAGTCAAGTGCACAATGGCTCCGCGAGGGATATAGCGGAGGGCGAAGACTTGAGCGGCGATCCAAGTTCGGAGCTTCGATTTTCTCTCTGTAAACAGCTTGAACATCGGCGTCATACCGGCCACTTGATTACGTTCCCACGCGAATACGAGCGAACTACTACATAAAATCGTGATGTTGGAATCTCCGGATAAGGCAAGCGCCTCCGCGATTCGCCCCCAGCGCACTTCTTGGCCCCCGAGGATCGTGGTATTCCGATTCATTAGGCTAATTACTATCGGCCTGCGGCCGGAACCAATTCTCGTGCACATTGTTGAAGCGCGGTCAGCGATGGAGCCAGCGATGGTGGCCATTTGGTGTGGCAGAATGCAGAGAGAGCCACGCTCAACCGTCGTGGGAGTCCCCATAATTCAGTTGCAAATTGGGCAGTGACACATTGATGGTCACTCGAGCGGTCGCCTTGGTCATGGGTGGAGTTGACCTCACGCTCGGCGTTGCATTCCAGCCGGTCCGGCGTGAGCGTCTCTTCTACTCCTATCCTAGCCCCGGACTCTGCACGGTCGACTCGTTCACGAGGACGAGCTTACGTATCGAGCGAAGGAGCACTCGCTTCGCAACGACGTACTCGGAGTGACCGTGCGTGAGATCAATCCTCCGCATCCAGATTAGCCGACGGTTCATCGACAGACGTCTGAGGACGCGCGCACACTTGTGCGTCTGGCATCCCTTCGTGATCACGCGGGTGCTATCCCGCGACACGTGCAGGGGACCTGCCCTTCTCGCCCGAACCCTCACTCCGACTCCGATTCCGCGCCTACCAGTCCAGCTTAACTGGCTCACGCACTCTCCGCTCCAGGTGCCTGACGTCCAGACGCAACGAAGACGCGAATGCGTTGTAAGCCCCGACGTATGTCGTTCCCGCTAATCAAGCCAAGCTGGACAAACAGAAAGGCTATCGCTGCTAAAGCAGTTGAGCGCAGAAGAAAGCCCCACCAGAACCCGAATGCAAAGCCATTTGCAAGCACGCCGACCACAAGAGTCGATATCGACGCCAACCCGAGTAGCCGCCATTGGTGCGGCACATGGTACAGCCGTTGGCTCAGCATCATGTACGCCGTGAATCCAAGCGCCGCACTCAACAAAGTGGAGAGCGCCGCGCCTCGAATGCCAAGAATCGGAATCAGACTAAAATTGAGAGCGGTGTTCAATGCGGCAACGCTGAAGCTGATCGCCGCGATGGTGATTGTGCGCTTCTCAATCGCGAGGCCCGGCGCGAAAATCGACATTCCGGCGAGGAGAACAGCAGGGGCCAAGAGTGGAATGACCGTCGCGGCACCATAGTACGCTGGTGTCGTGAAAATGCCGAGGATATCCCGGGCAAACAGCGCGAGACTGAGACATATCAGGAGCGCGAAAGCCACGAAATAACGAAAAATCCGTGCAAGGTGAGCGCGAGTTTCCTCGCGTTCATAGTACGTATAAATCAGCGGCATCAGCGCCGTTTGACACCCGAGCATGAGGAAGCCGACTATGGAGGCCACTCGATAGCCAACGCCGAACACACCGAGGTCCCCGAGGGACATAAGTTCCTTAATAGCGATGCGATCGATATACAGCGACACAAATACGCCCACACTCGATGGCACGAGGGGCAGGGAATAGCCGAGCATCTCCCGGCATCGGTGCCAGTCGAACCTGAGCCGATACATCTCTCTTTCGAGGACAAGCGCCAGCGCTGCACCGACGAGATTGCCGGCGAGCATCGCATAGAAGACACCTCGGACACCCATTCGAAGCACGAGCACGAAGAGAACCGCTGCCAACAGAATCGTAATCGCACTCACAACGCTTACCACGGAGTACAACGCAGGGCGGAGCGCCCAGCGGAGTTGCCCAAGCACGAACCGAAACACTCCACTAGCAGCAATGGCCAGCACCGCAATTCGAATGATGCCGGAATAATCCGGTGAATCAAGCAACGACCGGCTCAGCGTCGGTGCAGTTAGCATGCACGCCACAAGGAAGACTAGATAGGCGCCTACTGTGAACCACAGTGCAGTAGAGGAGTAGCCTAAACGCGCGTCAGCGTCCTTGGAGGCGGGATAGAATCGAGCGATTGCCTGGCTAATCTCCAGCGCTACAGTCACTCCGATTACCGTACCAAAAACATTCAGGATGTCGACCATGCCGTAGCTGGTCGGCGATAGCAACCTGGTATAGAGTGGCACCAGCAATATCGAAATCCCACGGGTAAGCACACCCGCGAAGCCATAGATTAAGCTGTCCTTTAGAAATTGCTTGAACACGATGGCATCCGCTGTGGGCATTGGTGCCGAGCGGCAAAGTGGCGCAAGCATTGTTCGAGTTCAGGCTTGTCCTTCAGTCGGAGCGCGCCCACACCGCCCTCCGCAATTACGCTGGCTACGCGTGCCCTCGCGTGGTCTTCTGTCATTCCATATCCGTGGCAATAGCGAATCTCCTTCGGATCGAACATCCAGGACCGCGGATAATTCCCTTGGAGCACACGCAAGAGTCGGGCGGCAATTTCGTGTCTAGCCCATCTGGTTGTGACAAACCGCTGCGCTGACTGTCCGAGCTCAGCACGGAATGCCGAATCCGTGATGAGACGTTCAACAGCTGTCTCTATGTCGTCTGGATGACAATAGAGCACAGGGGGAATGGCATCCGCAGGAAGCATCCGCTGGAAAGCTGCCATGCCGTAGCCACCTACAACGGCTGGCTTCCCGAATCGTGCTGCTTCAGCAGCGAATGTCGCCATGGGCGTGTCGCTGTACAGTTGGTCGATTACGAAGTCGCACTGCATCAATTCCATCACTACTTCAGCGTGGGGGCGACCGGAAATTTCGATGAACTCGACATCGTGGCCTTTGGCTCGAACATTTTCAATGGCCTGTCGAATGCGATTAGTTCCTTTCGAATGGGGTTGCGAAGGCGAGTGAAGGATGCGTACCGAGCAGTGCGATGTATCCGCGTTCGATAGCGCGTGGACCGGCGGCGGAGCAGATGGAACTCCCATAACGATCCAGTGCACGCAGGGGCGCTTATGGAAATGCGCTGAGAGAGCATTATCAACAACGGCATCAGCGTAGCGGTCGATACCGATCAGACGTTGCTCGGTTGCGCGCGCAAGCTCTATGAGGTATTTGGCTGACGCGTTCCCAGCATCTGCGACGATGGATCCGTTGAGATATGCGGGCCTCTCGTCGGATCCATGAAAGACGAAAACAACTCGTTTGCGAAGAAGCTTTAGCAGCCTCAGATCAAGCGCAGGGTGCTTCAAGAAGGTGGATCCAAATCCGAAAATGAAGAAGTCGAACTTGAATGCTGCCCAAATGAGTAACAGCATCCGCAACAAGGACTCCCATACTAAGAGACAGAGCGTACGCGCATCACGCTGCGGTCTGGCGTGCCGCGCACGCATGGCATGCTTGATCGCTCGTGCAAGGGGGACGGGTTCATCTTTCCCATACTGGAAGGGATGATCTGACAAGTCCACGAACGTTGCTGTCACACCGAGATCTAGAAGTCCCTCAAGCACGCGCGTGTAGTACCCGGCGATTTCCTGCAGGCCAAGGAAAACTCGGGGGTAACTGCGAGCTTGTCGTGAGTTCATATTCTTGAAATGCGTCCTCAGCGATGCCACGTTAGCAGCGCAGCGCCGTATGGAGTCGCCACGAGAAGCGACATCTGGAGTTAGAGCGAGTGCGTCGGCTCCGTCGTGCGTCCTGTGCTGAGGATGCTGGCGGGATTGCCAGCCACAGTGCTGCTGGGTAGCACATCGTGGATGACGACGCTTCCCATGCCGATCAGCGACTGCTCCCCGACAGTGGTACCCTGGATCACCGCGCTCGCCATTCCAACATAGCATGCCCGACCGACTGATACTCGGCCCCCGAGGCACACGCCACTGGCGACGATAGCATAGTCTCCAATCGAACAATCGTGATTGATGACTGAATGCGCGAGAATGATTACATGCGTGCCCAATTCGACATTGGCACAAATGGTCACCTGCGGGTACACCAGGCAGCCGGGCCCGATCTTGCAGCGCGGAGACAGGTACGCGTCCGGGTGCACGACGGTCTCGAAACGGTCATGGTCGATTGCGAGCGCGCCTATGCGCTCGGGGCGCCGCTTGAAGGACGCCGGGCTCCCCAGCGTATCGACGACGCGAGCATGCGGCCACTCGCGAACACGCGACAGGGGGCCGACGACACGCATGCCTGACACCTGCCTGTCATGTTTGTTGGGATCGTCGTCCAGAAGCGCAACGCATCGATACGTCAGGCGCCGACGATTAATCTCCTCGATGAAATCCAGGACATCAGCCGCAGTGCCGCC
>Ga0134128_10011733_pt1 | contig 10460 bp, 5 predicted proteins | sample KB31754_FD_96462 | JGI IMG/M metagenome (GOLD analysis project Ga0134128, IMG submission 96462) | Terrestrial soil microbial communities with excess Nitrogen fertilizer from Kellogg Biological Station, Michigan, USA - KB3-175-4 | ecosystem: Environmental > Terrestrial > Soil > Unclassified ...
AAGCAATGCGCCATCTCCGGTCCGATCCCGAGCAGGAGCTCATGGGCTTCCTACTCGGCAACCTCTTCGAGTGTCCGGATACCGGGTCGCGTTACGTAGTCATTACGAGCGCGATGCGGACGGGTCACGTCATCGGAGAGGTCGAACCGGTTCAGATCCCCGAAGAAGAATGGTTGGGGATGCAGCTCGAGCTGCGCCGCCGGCGTGCCGGGCTCATGGGTTGGTACCACAGCGCACCCTTCGTCGGCAGCTCCCCGGCTCGAATCGACATCGAGACGCATCGCGATCGCTTTCGCGAGCCGTGGCAGTCGGGGCTCGTCATCGCGACCACCGGCCCCGAACCGACAGGCGGCTTCTTTCGGTTGGCGCAGGACGGATCGCTGAACGGGATGCTCATCCCCTTCGACGAAATCGTCGACGACGATGCGCTGCTGCCCGGCGGCCGCAAGCGCGCGCTCATCGACTGGGCGAACTACCGCACCGAGCAGCCGGTCGAGAGCGACCGCTCGGAACGCCGGCCGCACATACCACCGCCGCGGCGCGCCACACCGGAGCCGCCGGATCCAGCGTTGGCCGGCATGACCAGCCAGCCGACGCTGCCGGTGATGCTGCCCGAGGCGTCGCTGTTCGACGACGAGCTCCCGCTCCCACCCATGCCCGCGACGCGGCGGCTGCGGTTCGGCGCGATCGCGACGGTTCTGTTAGGCGTGGGCGCCGCGGCGGCCGGGCTCTGGTGGTGGAATCACCGCGGCACCATCGAGCCGCCATCGGCGTTGTCGGGCGTGTTCTCCTCGCGGTCGGCGCCGGCGGCCACCGACCGGTTGCGCGACACGACGGTGTACGCGCCGCCGCGGGATACGTCCGGCCTGGGCGGCGGATCGATGGCGGCCGCGCCGCCGGCTCCCGTTTTGCCTAACAGCACGGCGGTGTCGAATCCCGCGATGGGGCGGACACCACCGGGCGGCTCGATGTCGGCGGCGCCGACCGCGCCGCCGACATCGCAGCCCGCGCAGACCGCGCCTAACGTAACGGCGACCGTGCCGTCGGCGCCCAACGCCGCGCCGGCGTCGGACGCCAGGATGCAGCGGTTCGACGCGCTGGCCGACTCGCTGGAGCAGGCCCTCCGGAACTTCCAGGATCGCAACGCCGACTTCACGATGAAGCGCCTCACGTGCCGCGGACTCGGCGTGGGCTACCAGACCGCGGACGACGCGTACATCGCGCTCGCCCGGACGTACGGCAGCGTGCGCGCCACCATCGACGCCACGCGCGACGCGCGGTTCCGCAAGCTCTCGTCGCAGATCGGCGACGTGAACAACACGTTCGACGCCTCCAAGTGCCCGCGGCCGTGACATGCGACTGACACCGGACGAAGACGACGAGGATCGCGAGGACGATCTCGACGACGAGTTTCCGTTAGGCGACGAGACGGTGGACACCGAGGCGATGGTCGTGTGTCCCTATTGCGGCGAACCGGTCGACATCGCCCTCGATCCGGCGGGCGGCACGGACCAGCGCTACGAGGAAGACTGCGAGGTGTGCTGTCAGCCGTGGCAGGTGCACGTGACCTACGGGCCCGACGGCCGCGCCGCCGTGACCGTCACGCCGTTGGACGCCTAACGCAAGCCTCGGGCTGAGTCGTCCGTAATACCTGCAACAGCTTGAACGGATAACAAAAGTGATCGTTTTGCGCGGAGGGGAGTGCGGTCGCCCGTGGGTGAGCAAAGGATTGTGTTGTTTTGAACAACACCACACTTGTTTTGGCCGTTAGGCAGCGCACTCCCCTCGGTGTAGAACGATCACTTTCGTTATCCCGTGTTTCACTTTTGTTATCCTTTCAAGCCTTTGTCAAAGAGACGATGCCGTTGCCGCGCTTCGTGAAGTGGTAGACGGTCTGCGGCACGTTGGGCAGGAACGGTTTGTAGCCGTCGGGCCGGCGCGGTATTTCACGTCGCGATACTTGGCGATCGCGCGTTATTCATGGTGCGCCATGATCCCATCCAAGCCGCGGTTCATCCTCGCGCTCGTCGTCCTGGGCGTCATCGGGTATTTGTCGATCGCGGCGCCCAAGCCGGTGCCGCCGCTCGCACCGTTCTTGGATCCCGTGCGCGGCGTGTGGGCGGTCGCGCGGAATGCGGTGCTGCCGCAGACGGCGGCCGGCACGGTCCCTGGCCTAACGGCGCAGGCGCGCGTGTTCTACGATCTGCGCGGCGTCCCGCACGTGTTTGCCGCAAGCGAGCTGGATGCGTACCGGGCGTTGGGCTACGTGACCGCGCGCGACCGGTTGTTCCAACTGGACCTGCAGACGCGCGCCGCTGCGGGCACGCTCACGGAGCTCGTGGGTCCGGCTGCGTTAGGCGTGGACCAGGAAACCCGCGCGTTGGGACTCCCGCGCGCCGTGGAGCGGCAGCTCTTGGGCGTGGACACCGCGAGCGAGGCGTGGCGCACGGTGGAGGCGTACAGCGACGGGATCAACGCGTACATCGACGGCATGCACGCGGCGGACCTGCCGCTCGAGTACCGCCTGCTCGATGCGCGGCCCGCGCGATGGAAGCCGGTGAACACGCTGTATCTGTTCGCGCGCATGGGGCTCACGCTGGCGTACGACCCCGAGGAGCTGAGGCGGCTGCGCGTCGCGGCGCTCGTCGGGGATCGCGCCGCCGACGCGCTCCTCTCGACGCGCGCGGCGATCCAGGAGCCGATCGAGCCCAACGGACAGACCGCGCCGCGCATCGACTCCACGCCGCTGCCGCCGCCGGGCGCGCCGGACACCGCCGCCGGTGCGCTGGCGCTCGCGTTAGGCAGTGCGACGCGCGGGCTCGACGCACTGTCGCGCCACGGGTCGGGCGGCGATGTGACGTTGGGCAGCAACAACTGGGCGGTGTCGCCCGCGCGCACGCGTGACAAGTTCGCCTTACTGGCGGGCGATCCGCACCTCGACCTGACGCTGCCGTCGATCTGGTACGCGGCACACCTCTCGGCGGGCGGGTTGGATGTGTACGGTGTGACGCTGCCGGGCGCGCCGGCCGTGACCATCGGGTTCAATCGCAACGTCGCGTGGACGTTCACCAACACCGGCGCCGATGTGATGGACTTCTACGCCGAATCGGTGGATGTGGCCGCGCACCCGACGAAATATCTGGTGGACGGAACGTGGCGTCCGCTCGAGCAGCGCGTGGAACGCTATCGCGACACCGACGGGCGCGTGTTCGCGACCGACACGGTGTTGTACACGCATCGGGGTCCCATGCGTCGCGCCGGCGGGCGGTGGCTGTCGATGCGATGGACGGTCCTCGATCGGCCGATGATGATCGCGACGTTCCTGCAGATCGCGCACGCGCGCAGCGCCGACGAATGGTTATCCGACATGAGCACGTACGCGTGGCCGGCGCAGAACATGCTCGTGGCCGACCGCTCGGGCACGATCGCGATCCGGTCGACGGGGACCTTTCCGATGCGGCCGGACAACGGGCGCGGCGACATCGTGCGCGACGGCACGAAGTCGGCGAGCGACTGGACCGGGTCGTGGCCCGTGTCGCGCTATCCCGGTGCACGAAATCCGGCGCAGGGATTTCTCGCGTCGGCCAACCAGCAGCCCGTCGATCCGCGCATGGACTCGACGTACCTGGGCGCCGACTGGCCGGATCCATGGCGGGCCATGCGCATCAACGCGCTGTTGCGCGCGGACTCGCAGGCGACGGTGGACGACATGCGCAACGACCAGACCGATCCCGGCAGCGCGCGTGCGGATCTGTTCGTGCCGGCCTTCCTCGCCGCCGCGCACACCGTGCTGGCGGCCACGCCTAACGATTCGGTGCTGCACGACGCGGCCGACCTGTTGGGCGCATGGGACCGCCGCTATACGGAGGACAACGAGCGCGCCGTGTTGTTCGAGATGGCGATGCGCGAGCTCGCCCGGCGGTTGTGGGACGAACTGATCCCGCCCGGCGACTCCGCGCCCGCCGTGCGACCGCCGGAGAGCGTGATCGCCGCGCTGCTGCAGCAGCCGAGCAGCGTCTGGTGGGACGACCGGCGCACGTCGGGCACCGTCGAACGACGCGACGACATTCTGGCGGCGAGCCTGCGCGCTGCGTTAGGCGACGCGAAGCGCCGCTACGGCGAGCCGGGCAACGACAACTGGCGCTGGAGCAAGGTGCAGCACGCGAACATCTATCACCTGTTGGAGCTGCCGTCGCTGTCGCGCTTGAACATCGAGGTGCAAGGCGGACCCGGCACGCTCAGTCCGTCGAGCGGATCGGGGCGTGCCGGTCCGAGCTGGCGCATGGTGGTGCAGATGGGTCCCGATGTGCACGGATGGGGCACGCTTCCGGGCGGCGAATCGGGGAATCCCGCCAGCGGGCGATACGACAACATGCTGCGCAGCTGGCGCACCGGTACGCTCGACGCGTTGTACTTCCCGCTCGACTCGCAGGTGTTGGCCGGGCCGCCGAGGAGTCCGTCGCTCACGCTGTCGCCACCGGGGAGACGTTGATGCGCGACGTGAAGCCGTTCCTGTTGGCCACGTGCATTTTCGCGCTCGCGACGTGGGCGGCGCCGTGGCCGGTGATTCCGGTGGTGTCGGCCGTGATGCTGCTCGTGGCACCGCGGGCATTCTCGCCGTTGATGCTGGCGTGCGCAGCCGGCGCGGCATGGGGCGGGATCCTCGCGTGGACGACGCTCTCTGCGCCGTTAGGCAGACTGGCCGCCGAGCTGGGCGGCATCGTGCACCTGCCCGGCGCGGCGCTCGTCGCGCTCAGCGTGGCGGTCGCGGCTGCACTCGCGTGGGGCGGTGCGGAATTGGCACTCGCGGTCCGCGCGAGGGCGAGTCCCTCTGTAGTTGTTCACAAGGATAACTAGAGGGATGCGAGGGATTGAAAAGCTTGCCTCGACCCGAGGGGAAGTATGCTGCCTAACTCGCCGAGGCTGACATCTACGCGCATTTTGAAACTGACACGACCGGACACTACGGACACTGCCGGACCGTTCTGCTACAGGGCGAAGTCCATCGCAAGCGGCCACGTCCCGTTTTGTTTGTTGAAACAACAAGTCTTTGCTTTGTCAGCGGGAAGCACTCTTCCCCGCAGCCGAGCGATCCGTGCTTTGTCCGGCATGTCCGTGTTTTGTCCGTTTCAACAGAGCGAAGACGCCGCCACGCGCCGCCTGACTATGAATGAAAGGCTTCCTCGTCCTCGGGAACCGGCTCCGCCTGGGTGGGGAAGTACGCGTTGCGCACGTACTGCTGCACCATGCGCTGCGTGTTGAAGAACGATCCGTTGAGCGCGATCGCGTGGCGCATCACCTGGACGTAGCCTAACGGGAGGCCGTAGAAGAGCGGGAGGATCACCTGCTCGAGCTTCACATAGAGATCGTTCGACTCGCGCGATTCATCGGGCTCGGGCTCGGCCGATCCCCCGATCGACCATCCCGTTACGCCTTCGATGTGTCCCTCGAACCACCAGCCATCGAGCACGCTGAGCGATGGGACGCCGTTCAGCGCGGCCTTCATGCCGCTCGTGCCCGATGCTTCGAGTGGTTTGCGCGGATTGTTGAGCCAGAGGTCGACGCCCGACGTGAGCTTGCACGCGAGGTCGATGTCGTAGTTCTCGAGGTACAGGACGCGAATGCTGCCCTCGAGTTTGTGCGCCGCGTCGAAGATGTGTCGGATGAGCGCCTTGCCGCCTTCGTCGCGCGGGTGCGCCTTGCCGGCGTACACGATTTGGAGCAGACCCGTCGCCGCGACGATGGCGCGCAGGCGATCGAGGTCCGAGAAGATGAGATCGGCGCGCTTGTACGGCGTGGCTCGGCGCGCGAAGCCGATCGTCATCGTCGCTGCGTCGAGGCGCACGCCGCTGCGGCGTTCGACCTCTTCGATCATCGCCTCCTTGGCGGCGGCATGTGCGTCGCGGATGTCCTCGAGCGGGATCGCGACGGCGTAGCGCAGATAGAGATTGTCGCGGCGCCACTCGGGGATGCGGCGGTCGAACAATGCGCGGAACGGTTCCGACGTCCACGTGACGGCGTGCACGCCGTTGGTAATCGCGTCGATGGGGTGTGCGGGGAACATCTCGCGCGACACCTCGCGGTGGCGCATCGCGACGCCGTTGATGTAGCGCGACAGGCGCAGCGCGAGGTACGTCATGTTGAGCGAGCCGTCCTCGTCGCAGCACTTGGTGGCGCTCAAGAGCGCCGCGTAGTGTTCGCCTAACGATTTGAGGACCGCATCCTCTGGGAACTTGTCGTGGCCGGCCGGGACCGGCGTGTGCGTGGTGAAGATGCAGCGCTGGCGCACGGCCTCGAAATCGGCCTCGCCGGCTTCCCACGGTGCGCGTCCGCCGAGCTGCCGGTCGAGCAGCACGAGCGTCAACAGTGCCGCGTGGCCCTCGTTGATGTGGTAGTGCACGCCGTCGTCGTAGCCTAACGCTTGCAGCATCGCCACGCCGCCCATGCCGAGCACCATCTCCTGCGCGAGGCGGTAGCGCTGGTCGCCTCCGTAGAGAACGTCGGTGAGCGTGCGGTCCCAGGCGTCGTTCTCATCGAGGTTCGTGTCGAGCAGCACGACGGGAATCGTGTGGCCGGTAATTCCCTGCACCGAGTACCGCCACGCGCGAACGCGGACGGTGCGGCCCTCGATCTCGACCGATACGCGCGGCTCATAGGCGTCGAGGATGTCCTCGGGGTGCCATTGCTCGGGGGTCTCGGTCTGCTGTCCCTCCGCGTCGAGGGTCTGATGGAAGTAGCCCTTCCGATGCGCGAGCGAGACGGCAACGAGAGGCAGCTCGAGATCGGCGGCGGAGCGGAGTGTGTCGCCGGCGAGCACGCCGAGTCCGCCACTGTAGGTGGGGATCCGCTGCTCGAGGCAGATCTCCATGGAGAAGTACGCGATAATTCCGTTACCGGGCTCGGCCATGCGGGGTGCGGATCCAGAGGGTCAGAGGGGCACGAACGCACGGCCGTGTCCGGCTCGCACGTAACAACCTTGAAGAAATATCGCCGGTCACTGTTTGGCGCCACGATCGCACTGCAGCGATTCGCGGACCGTAGGACTCGAATCGAGCGACTCGAGGGGCATCCGCATGCGGCGGGTCCAACTCGGGTATCGATCGTGGGCGAGTCCGGGCATGTTGACGGGTTCGGTTTCGCCGGCGAGGTCGTCGAGCGAGAGGCCGACGAGGGCAGCCGGTGCCGAGCAGAGAAACCGATGCACGGCGGCGGTCAGGGCAGGACCGGGCAGTCCATCAGACCCGGGCGGGAGGATGCCATCCGTCGTCAGGCGGTCGACGAGCGCGGCGCGGTCGCGAACGCGGGCAGCGCGTGCCGGACCGAGAGCGGGGTCGTCGCGGCGGGTGAGTCCGAGCTCGAGGTCGCGGCCGTGCCAGTAGCCGTCGAGCGGCGGCATGTCGTGCGTGTCGGCGGTGACCAACGACAGCGGCTCGTACGAGGCGGCGGGGCGGAAGGCACCGTCCGCTTCGCGCTCGAACAGCATCACGCGGGAGCCGAGTACGCCCCACGAGCGGAGGGCGGGCGGGACCTCGGGGGGAATGGTGCCGAGGTCTTCGCCGACGATGATGGCGCGGTGGCGTGCGCTCTCGAGCGCGAGGATGCCGAGGAGATCGTTGGTTGGAAATCGGACGTACGCGCCATCGCGTCCGGGCCGGCCGGCGGGAATCCAGAACTGCCGGAACATGCCTAACGCATGGTCGATGCGGAGCGCGCCGGCGTGGCGGAGCGATGCGCGGAGGAGCGCGATCCAGTACGCGTACGCGTCGGCGTGCAACTGGTGGGGCGAGATGGGGGGCAGGCCCCAGTTCTGTCCCTCGGTGGCGTAGGCATCGGGCGGCGCGCCGACATCGGCGCCGGAGAGAAAGAGGTGCTGGTAGGCCCACGCGTCGCTGCCGTCGCCGGATGATCCCACGGCAAGGTCCTGATACAATCCGATGGCGAGTCCGGCGACGCGTCCGCGCTGGGCAGCGCGCTCGAGTTGGCGGTCGAGCTCGAACTGGATCCAGCGATGCAAGTCGACCTGGTCGCGGTGCTCGGCGCGGAACTGCGCAACCTCGGGCGACGCCGGGACGCCGAACGGGCGTGGCCATGCGCGCCAGCCGCCGGTCACGCCTAACGCAGTGAAGTGCTCGTCGAGGGCGCAGAAGGTGGCGTGCGCGCCGAGCGTGTCGCCTTCGCGCGTGACATAGCGGTCGTAGGCGGCGCGGCGCGGATCATCGGGCGACGTGTGCACGGCAACGAACGTCCGGTGGAGCGCCTCGAGAACCGGCCGCGCGAGACCGGTGGCGCGCTCGTACTCGACGCGATCGCCGGCGCGGAGTTGGGCGAGCTCGGTGCGGAGCGAATCGCTCGCCAGGAGTGCGCGCGCTTCATCGCTGTGCGCGAGCTCGGGAATGGACTCGATGTGCAGATAGGCAGCACTGCGATAGAGCCGGCTGACCGGGCTGTAGGGCGAGATGGCTGCGTCGCGATTGCGCAGGGCGTGGAGCGGGTTGAGCCCCAGGAAGACCGCGCCGTGCGCAGCGCTCCATTCGGCGAGCGTGGCGAGATCGTCGAGGTTGCCGACGCTCCAGTTCGTGGCGCTGCGAATGGAATAGAGATTGGCTTCGATGCCGAATCGTTTGCCGGTCGGGGTGACGCAGGTGCGGGGGGCGACGACGAGGGTTTGGCGGGCTTCGGCGTGCGCTCCGCGCCCGCGGAGCGCGAGGTGAAGCCGATAGTAGCCGGCGCCGACGAGCGGCGCGAGGCCGACGTCGACGACGTCGGCCGCGTGGCGATCGACGGCGCCGGCGAAGGTCGTACACTGGCCACGTTCGTCTTCGAGCGTGCACGCGTACTCGATGCGCGTGTCGGCGTTAGGCGGGGCCACGGTGTCCGGGATGCGGAAGCGGAGCGTGCGGTCCCACGCTTCCGACTCGCGCACGACGCGCACGGGAGCGAGGATTTCGCGCTGCTCGCGCTCGTCGAGCGCGAGCAGCGCCTGTCGGATGTGCGACTCGCTCGAGGCGTCGACGCCCATCGCGGCGAGGAGCGCGACGCGGGTGGCGTCCGACGTATGGCGTGTCTCGCGGCCGGTCTGATCGACGTACTCATCGAGGATCCCGAGCCGCGCGGCAAGCGCGTGGAGCAACGACACCGCGGTCAGCCGCGCACCGGACGCAGGACCAGCGCGCCTAACGGGGGCAGCACGAGCGCCATCGACTGCTCGAAGCCGTGCAGCGGCAGCGGGTCGGTCTCGACGCGTGCGAGCGTGCGCACGGCGCTCCCGCCGTAGTGCTCGGCGTCGCTCGAGAACAACTCCACGTACTCGCCGGCCGCGGGCGCGCCGATCCGATACTGCTCGCGCGGCAGCGGTGTCATGTTGAGCACGACCACGAGGTGCTCGCCGCCATCGCGCCGCACGTACGACACCACGGAGTTCGCCGCGTCGGCGACGTCGATCCATTGGAAACCGTGCGGGTCGTAGTCGTCCCGCCACAGCGCGGATTGCTCCCGGTACAACCGGCCGAGGTCTTCGACGAAGGCACCGAACGATGCGCGTAATGGATCAGCGGTGAGGTGCCACGGCAGGCTTTCGTCGTGGTTCCATTCGCCGGGCAGCGCAAGCTCCGATCCCATGAACAGCAGCTTCTTGCCCGGCCGCGTGTACATGTAGGCGAGCAGGAGCCGGAGGTTGGCGAACTGCCGCCACGGATCGTCAGCGTTAGGCATCTTGCCCAGCAGCGACCGCTTGAGGTGCACCACCTCGTCGTGCGACAGCGGCATGATGAAGTGCTCGCTGTACTCGTAGATCATCGCGAACGTGAGGTCGTTCTGGTGCCACGAGCGGTACATGGGGTCGCGCGCGAAGTAGCCGAGCGTGTCGTGCATCCATCCCATGTTCCACTTGAACGAGAAGCCGAGGCCGCCCTGGTCAACGGGTTTGGTGACGCCCGGCCACGCCGTGGATTCCTCTGCGACCGTGATGCATCCGGGATGGCGCTCGCGCACCACGCGATTCATCGTTTGCAGGAACGCGATCGCGTCCAGGTTCTCGCGTCCGCCGTACTTGTTGCGGAGCCATTCGCCGGGCCGGCGGCTGTAGTCCAGGTAGAGCATCGACGCCACCGCGTCCACTCGCAGGCCGTCGACGTGAAATTCCTCCAGCCAATAGAGCGCGTTGGCGACGAGGAAATTGCGGACTTCGTTGCGCGCGTAATTGAAGATGAGCGTGCCCCAATCGGGGTGCTCGCCTAACCGAGGATCGTCGTGCTCATAGAGCGCGGTGCCGTCGAACCGGCGCAGCGCGAAGTCGTCGCGCGGAAAGTGCGCGGGCACCCAATCGACCAGCACGCCGACGCCGGCGTCGTGCATCGTGTCGACGAACGCACGGAAGTCATCGGGCGATCCGTAGCGCGCGGTTGGCGCAAAGTATCCCGCCACCTGATAACCCCAACTGCCGGTGAACGGATGCTCGGCGA
>Ga0134128_10011737_pt1 | contig 10457 bp, 11 predicted proteins | sample KB31754_FD_96462 | JGI IMG/M metagenome (GOLD analysis project Ga0134128, IMG submission 96462) | Terrestrial soil microbial communities with excess Nitrogen fertilizer from Kellogg Biological Station, Michigan, USA - KB3-175-4 | ecosystem: Environmental > Terrestrial > Soil > Unclassified ...
CGGATTTTTCCGGCGCGCCCGCGTGCGAAAGCCGGCTGAAGCGCTACGCTATTGGGCACGCCTGCATGTTCGATGCCAACCTGCAACTGTCCCGCATGGCAGCCAGACAGCGCCCTCTCCACCTCCCACGTAGCCCGTCTCAAGTCCCGTACAAATAGTTTGGTAACCACAGCGCCATGCCGGGCCAGAGATACATCAACACCATGCAGACGATGACGATCAGCATGTAGGGCATCATGCCAGAGAAGATCTGATTCAGCGTGACGTGCTTGGGCGCCACGCCCTTCAGATAAAACGCCGACATCGCCACCGGCGGCGACAGGAACGCGGCTTGCAGGTTCACGAAGACAAGGACCCCCCACAGGATCGGGTCGATGCCGAAGTGCTTCAGCATGGGAAGGAAGATCGGGACGAAAATCACGATGATCTCAGTCCATTCCAGCGGCCATCCCAAAAGGAAAATGATCGCCTGCGACAGGATCATGAACTGGACCGGCGACATGTTCAGCGACAGCACCCAGCTTTCCAGCAGCGCCTGACCTCCGAGGATCGCGAACACGGCCGAGAACAGCGCTGATCCGACGAACAGCCAGCACACCATCGAGGTGGTCTTGGCCGTCAGGAACACCGCCTCCTTGGTGCGCTTCCAGTCCAGCGTTCGCGCCTGGAACGCGAGCAGGAAGGCGCCGGCGGCGCCGACCGCTGCGGATTCGGTCGCGGTCGTGATGCCGAGCAGGATCACAGCCAGCACGATGACCGTCAGGATGCCGAGCGGCACCACCGAGGTGACCAGCATCCGCAGGACCTCGTACTGCTCCGCCTCCATGGTCCAGTAATAATAGAGCAGCAGCAAAGCAACGATCGCGCCGACAAAAGCGAAATAGGTATAGAACTCCGGCGGCGGCCCGGACTCCGCTGGCGCCGCGGTGCTCTTGCCGCGAAGCTCGGCGCTGCCCACCTGCTGCAGCACTTCCGGCTCCTTCGTCGTGGTGGCCGACGACCGACCGGCTCTGCCGCCGAGCTCCTCGAGCTTTTCTTCGGTGGCCTCTGGCGCTGGCTGCGCACCAGTGCCTAGCGGCTGGGGTGCATCCTGCATCCGCTGTTGCTGTGTCGCAGCCGGGACCGGAGACTGAAGATCCGCTTGCTGATGAATCACAACGTACCACCAGGTCGCCCACAGCGTGGCAAGCGCCAGCATCAGGGGCACGAGGGCGCAGCAGAAATTCGTCAGCAGCATCGGATAAGTGACGCGATCACCGTCCGTGCCGACGCCGAGGGCTTTTGCGGGCGTCAACACGGCAACACACAGTGCCGGCAACATCTTGCGCGAATAGGCTTGCTGCAACCCAGCGACCCATGGCCGGACCGGAACGCGGGTTTCGCTTTCTGGAAGTTTCGGGGCGATCTTCGGGTTCAACATCGCCCAGCCGACGATGTAGAGGAGATAGAGGAAAGCCAGGAAGAAGCCTGGAAACATCGCCGCCGCATAGAGCTTCACCACCGACTGCCCGGCGACGGCGGCGTAGACGATGATCATCACAGACGGCGGGATCAGGATGCCGAGCGTACCGCCCGCCGTGATGACGCCGGAGGCGAGCTTGACGTCATAGCCGGCCTTCAGCATCGGATTGAACGCAATGACGCCCATCAGCACCACGACCGCGCCGACGAGCCCGCTCGCAATGCCCCAGAACGTGCAGACGATCAGCGACGCCACTGCCAGCGAGGCAGGCACGCGGCGGAACGCCAGCTGGATCGAATAGAACATCTTGTCGACCAGCGCACCGCGCTCCATGACGTAGCCCATCAGCACGAACAATGGAATCGAGATGAGGACGTCATTGGTCATCGCGCCATAGGTGCGCTGGACCATCAGCTCGAAAATGTGATTGTCCGCCCAAGCTTCGCCGCTGCGGTGATAGGCGAAGAAGCCGAAGAACATGCCCAGTCCCATCAGCGTAAAGGCAGTCGGGAAGCCCATCATGATGACGACCACGATGAGGATGAGCATGAGGAGGCCGAGTGCCGGATCGCTCATCGCTGCAGGTCCCCACCCATGCCGCGCTGCCGTGCGCTCTCCTCGATGGTCAGCGCTTGCGCGATCGCAGCCTTGCGAGTCTCTTCATCGACGTATTGGCTGTGCGCCAGTTGCTCCTCGACCACATCGATTTCGGAAACATCCGCAAGCCGGCTCGGCCAGATGCCGGTCCTGATGCAGATGACGCAGCGCGCGATTTCAGCCGCGCCTTGCAGCAGCACCAATACGCCCGCCAACGGGATCATGAACTTGAACTGGTAGACCGGCGGACCCTCGGCGGTCACATTGGAATGCTCGTTGATCCGCCATGAATCCATGGCGTAATCCCATCCTGCATAAACGAGCGCCGCGATGCCGGGCAGGAAGAAGACAAAGTAAAGCACCAGATCGAGCGAGGCCTGCATGCGCGGCCGCATCGAGCTGTAGAGAAAGTCGCCGCGGACATGGGCATTCTGCGCCAGTGTGTAGGCGCCTGCGAGCATGAACGAGGTACCGTACAGCATATTCGAGGCGTCGAAGATCCATGCCGTCGGCATGTTGAGGATGTAGCGCTTGAAGACCTCGGCGCAGACGAGAAGCATCAGCCCCGCCACGAGCCAGGCAGCTGCCTTGCCGGCCCACGTGCTGATGCCGTCAATGCTGTGCAGAAAACGCTGTGCGTTCATGTCTTGCCACCGCCGATTCCGGGGCGTCAGTACGATATTGGGGCAATACGGGCGTCATCCGGGATCGCCATCCCGGATGACGCCCGGACACTGCGGACGACCGGGTCAGGTCTTCCGTTTGGCGTTCGGGCCAAAGTAGTGGTTATAGACCATGCGCCGGCTGACCACCGTGTCCTGCTCCCATTGCGTCGCGCGCTTGGCGAAAGCCAATTGCGATTCGACAATTTCCTTGAACAGCGGGTTTTCCGACGATTTCTTGTCGACGACCTCGTCGTAGATTTCCAATTGCTTCTGGAGGATCGAATCCGGCGTCTTGTAGAACCTCACCTTGTCCTTGGTTTGCAGCGTCTCATAGTCTTTGGAGTACCGGTCGATCGCCTTCCATGCCATATCCTGGCTTGCGGCCTCGACGGCATTGGCGATGATCGCCTTCATCTTCTCCGGCAGGGCATCGTATTTCGCCTTGTTGAACAGGATTTCCATCTGCTCGGCGTTCTGGTGGTAGCTCTGCAACATGCAGATCTTGGAAACGTCCGCGAAGCCGAGGACGCGATCCGAGGTGGCATTGTTGAACTCGGCCGCATCCAGAAGTCCGCGGTCCATCGCCGAGACGATTTCACCGCCCGGCAAAGCGTTGACCGCGGCGCCAAGTCCGCTGAACACGTCGATCGAGATGCCGACCGTGCGGAATTTCAAGCCCTGGAAATCTTCCGCCTTGGTCATCGGCTTCTTGTACCAGCCGAGCGGCTGGGTCGGCATCGGCCCATACGGGAACGAGACGACATTGGCGCCGATGGACGCGTACAGCTTTTCGAGCAGTTCCTTGCCGCCGCCGTAGTAGTGCCAGGCGAGCAGCATGTTCGCGTCCATGGCATAGCCCGGACCCGAGCCCCACAGCGCCAGCGCGGTCTGCTTGCCGTAGTGATAGACCAGCACGCCGTGGCCGCCATCGAGCGTGCCCTTCGAGACTGCATCGAGCAGGCCAAAGGCGGGCACCACGGCGCCGGCGGGAAGAACCTCGATCTTGAGATCGCCACCGGTCATGTCGTTGACCTTCTTGGCGTAGTCGAGCGCGTATTCGTGGAAGATGTCCTTGGCGGGCCAGGTGCTCTGCCAGCGCATGCTGATCTGGCCCTGCGCACGAACGATCGTTGGCGCGACCATCGTTGCGGCTGCACCAGCAGTAGCAACCTTCAGGAAGCGGCGTCGACTGGACGCGCTGCCTTTGCTTGATCTGGTCATCGTTGTCTCCCGTTTGGATGACGATCCATTTTGGGATCAGGAGTTTTGTTGGGAGAAGACAAGGACTTGCGCAGTTTCTTGGCAAGAATGCTTCGGGATGATGCGACGCTAGGACGCGGAGTGCGGGCAGGAAGCGCGCACTCACTTTTAAATTTTAGTCGTGCCGACCAGTTTGAATGGCTCGATGCTAGCAAACCCGCATGCGGCGCTCGTCCGCAACCATCGTTATTGCGTCAGCCCTTCATTCCCGTGATGGATGCGCTGATCGCGCGGGGATCGCGGAGCGGCCATCGGCCGCTTTCGACCTGGGACAGGAAATCGCCGACAATCCGATTGTACTCGTCTGGCTCTTCGATGTTGATCGCGTGACCTGAATTCGGGATCACCGCGAGCGCGGCCGAGGGAATATTCTGTTTCATCAGAATGCCCGGCAACAGGCATGGCCAATCCTCATCACCCGTGATGATCAGCGTCGGCACCGTGATGCGCTTCATCTCCTCGACCAGCGCGTAGAGAGAGGGACGCTCTTTCTGCACCCCCTGCTGGGTATTGGCCGATCCTATAGCCGAATGTTCGGCCAGCATGGCCTTGAACTCGGCGTGACCGCGCGGGTCCTTATTCTCATATTGCACGCGCGTCGGCCCATAGGCATAGCGTTCGGCGAACGCCGGCATGCCCTCGGCGCGGATCGCATTGGCGATCAGGTCGGCTTCGGCGCGAAACGTTGCGCGCTTGTCGGGTTCGGCGCCATACCCGCAGCCACCAATGCACAGCGACAGCGCTCGCCCAGGATGACGCAGCCCAAAATGCAAGGTCGCGAAACCGCCCATCGAGAGGCCGACAATGTGCGCCTTCGGCGCGCCGATGTGATCGAGCACGGCGAGGATATCGTCGGCGGCGCGCGCCTGCGAGTAGGCGGAGACCTGCTCGGGCACGTCCGACGGCGGGAAACCGCGCGCATTGTAGGCGATGGCCCGATAGCGCTTGCCGAAATGCCGCATCTGCGGCTCGTAGCTGCGCAGATCACCGGCAAATTCGTGCACCAGGATCACGGGATGGCCCGATCCGGTCTCCTCGTAATACAAGCGCACGCCATCATCGGTTTTTGCATAAGGCATCTTGATCCTCCGAGCTTAGGCCCAAGCGACGCCATACACGGGCGCACAGTCGTCGTCCGCAGTCGGTCGGCTGGCTGAACTCTTCCTGCCTTTCGCGCCACGTTGGCGGCGATGACGGAAGTCGAGGCGCCTCGCGGCGGCCCCGAGCCTGACGGCATGCGCAACGACTTGCCTGAGCATGTAAAGGATGGTCGCCACTCGGCTCATGACGCCGAGCAGGAAAATCACCGTGAAGATGTCGATATAAGCCAGAAGGTCGCCGACCAGCATCAATTCGGGAGGAATGGGAATGCTGTGCGCGTAGGCGAGGACCAGAATCACGACAGGAATAAAGGCAATGACCCGTCGCAGCGTCAGCCGGTCCAGAAAGGCGGCCAGTTGGACAACAAATACGTCCCACAGCCAATCTCCGAAAGCGGCTGGCTTGTCGATCGTCCATTTCTTCCAAAGTTGCTTCCACATGGGCACCACCGTATCTCCCCCTTGCAGCCTAAGTTGCCCTGCTTGCTGTCCACATTACATTAAGATCGAGCTCCGCAAATGCCGCGAGGGAACTGGTGCGATTCGGGCCAGAGATGCTAAATTAAATGCACAAGCCGCTTTGGGCGTCGATCCCGTCCGTATGCCCAAAGGCGGTGAATGTTTTGCGGCGCCGACGCGCCAACGACAGAGGAGGCCGCGATGCCCTCTATGAGCGAGTGGAAAGTGCCGCCCGCGTTTCAACCTCATACCGCCGATTATGGCTTCGATCTCGATCGCGCGCTTTTATCGGTGGTCGGACTGCATTCCATTATCCCACAGGACGCCTTCACGGCGGAAACGCTGGGAACCGAGCGCGCCGGCAACGGAGTCGTGATCGATGACGGGCTGGTGCTCACCATCGGATATCTGATCACCGAGGCCGAATCGGTCTGGCTGCATCTCGCTGACGGTCGCGTGATGCCGGGCCATGTGCTCGGCTTCGACGCAGTGACCGGCTTTGGAGTGGTGCAGGCGCTCGGGCGAATGAATGTCGATCCGCTGCCGATCGGATCGTCGGCGGTGGCTCGGATCGGCGATCTGGTCGTGGTGGGTGGCGCCGGTGGGCCCACGCGTTCCGTGGCTAGCCAGATCGCGGCCAAGCAGGAATTCGCCGGCTACTGGGAATATCTGCTGGATGAGGCGATCTTCACCCATCCGGCACATCCGAATTGGGGCGGCACCGGCCTGATCTCGAGCAGCGGCGAACTGATCGGCATCGGCTCGCTGCAGCTCGAACGCGAGCGAGCCGGCAAGGCCGAATACGTCAACATGATCGTACCGATCGATCTCCTGAAACCTGTGCTCGACGACCTGCGCCGTTTCGGCAAGGTCAACAAACCGGCGCGGCCTTGGCTCGGCATGTATTCGACCGAGATCGACAACCGCGTCGTCGTGATCGGCATTTCCGGCAATGGCCCCGCCGCGCGCGCCGAACTGAAAGCCGGTGACGTGATTCTCGCCGTGAAGGGCGAGAAGGTCACAAGCCAGGCCGGCTTTTACCGAAAACTCTGGGCGCTGGGTCCCGCTGGCGTCGATGTGCCATTGACCGTGCATCACGAAGGCGTCACTTTCGACGTTACGCTCGCGTCGACCGATCGGACCAAGCTCTTGAAGGGACCGAAGCTTCACTAGCAAGACAGGATTGGGGTTCGGGCCATGAGTCAGGCCGTGGTGGATGACATCGTGGCCGTGCTGCCCCCGCTTTTGCAATCACTCGAAGCCCTCTCCTTTGTTACACGGCACCTGAATCCGCCCGATTTCGGGCGGGTGATGCAGGCGATCGGCGCGCCGGAACAGGCGCTGCTGCCTGCGCCTTCGCAGCTTGGGCAATGGCCGGAAAATTTCGCCGACGTGCGCGCCTCGCTCGAGACGGCGAGCGAAGCGGCGCTCGCCGCCTTCGCGGGCCTGCGCGCGGTGCAAAATGGCGAGGGCGATCTGGTCGCCGTGTTCCGCGCGCTGCGTTACGTCCCACGCGCCATGGAAGCGCTCTATCCGCTGGCGGGAAAATTTCCGCCGGTCAGCGATTTCTTTATCGATCCTGCGCTGCGCGACGACGACGGCCTCAAGGCGCGGCTGTCGCAGCCGGCGTCCGAAGACACCGGTGTGATGCACGACCGCAATGAGCCGGGCAGCCGCGGCGGCTTCTCGCTTTACGTGCCCGAATATTACACGCCCGATCGCGCCTGGCCGCTGGTGATGGCAATGCATGGCGGCAGCGGCAACGGACGCAATTTCCTGTGGAGCTGGCTGCGCGACGCGCGCGGTTACGGTGCCATCCTGATCGCACCGACCGCGACCGGTTCGACCTGGGCCTTGATGGGCGAGGATGCCGACACGCCGAATCTCATGCGCATGCTCGAAGCCGTACGCGGCCGCTGGAATATCGATCCCGAGCGGATGCTGCTGACCGGGATGAGCGACGGCGGCACCTTCTGCTATGTCAGCGGGCTCGAAGCCGCCTCGCCCTTCACCCATCTGGCGCCGGTCGCCTCAACCTTCCATCCGCTGATGGCGGAAATTGCCGACGCGGAACGGCTGCGCGGCCTGCCGATCTTCCTGGTCCACGGAAAGCTCGACTGGATGTTTCCGGTGCAGGTCGCGCGGCATACCAGGGACGCGCTGTCGGCTGCCGGGGCCAGTGTGATTTATCGCGAACTCGACGACCTCAGTCACACCTATCCGCGCGAGATCAACGCGCAGATCCTGCGATGGCTGAACGCAGACTGAGACCTATCCTCAACTCGCGGAACCATCGTCGCGAGGCTGCGTTGATGGCAGTCACTGGAGGCTTTGTCATGCAGGCATTTCTCGGAATGATCCTGGGAGCGCTGCTTCTGGTCTGCGGCGTCTATATCTATGACTCGATGCAGACATCGAGCGTGGCTAACGGCCAAGTCGCAAACGGCCAAGTCGCGAACAACCAGGTCGCGCAGGCCAATCGCACCATTGTGAACTGGGATGTGGCTGCCGCTGACTGGAATAGGCTGAAGGCGCGCGCACGCGAAGACTGGATCAGGATCTCGTCGAAGTAGGGTCGCGTCGAAACAACGTGTTCGACGCCGATCCGAAAGCGTCTTCGCGGCGGCGAAGGCGCTTTTGCATGAGCAGATTACGCCTTCCTCGCCTTCGCCGCCTTACGCGCGTCGGCAATCACCTGCTCGAATTGATCCATCGTCAGCGCGCCCGGCACGCGGAATTTTCCGACGATGAAGGATGGCGTGCCGCGGAAGCCGAGCCCTTCGGCCGTTTCATTGTTGCGCGCGAGCATGGCATCGATCGCCTTCGCATTGGCGGCGAGATCCTTCTTCGCGCGATCGACGTCGATACCGGCGCCCGCCAGTAGCTCTGAAATGCGCGGCTCGGTCAGTCGGGAGCTGACGCCGATCAGCGCATCATGCCCCTTGTCGTATTTTCCCTGATATTTGCATGCGAGCGCCATGCGCGAGGCTGTCACTGACACTGGTCCGAGGATCGGCCAGTCCTTCATCACAAGCCGTATCTTGCCGTCGTCCTGCACCACCTGGCGCAGCTCCGGCTCGATCTTGCGGCAATAGGGGCAATTGAAGTCGAACCATTCGACGATGCTGATGTCGCCCTCGGGATTGCCGAAGACGGGATTGTCCGAATCACGCAGGACGGCGGCTTCACCCGGTTCGCTTTGCGCCCGCGCCAGACCGGGTACAGCGCCAAGCATTGCCGCGCCGCCAAGCGCGGTCAGCACGCCGCGGCGCGTCGCTGTAAACCTTGAAAAGTCGGTCGATCTGCGCATATTTCGCCCTGCCTGGTCCTGACCTCTACGTCGCGAAGTAGGAAATGTTACGCGCCAACATATAGAGCGCCACCGCGAGAATGATAGCGGCAAACACGATATTGAGCGCGCCGCGCCTTTCAGACAGATGCCGCGCCGAACGCGTGCCGGCCAGGCCCCCGGCAATGCCGCCAGCGACAAACAGGCCCGCAAGCCCCCAGGACACCAACCCGGACCACGCATAGCTCAGCGCCGTCGTAAGACCGAAGGCGGTCACCGCCACCAGCGAGGAGCTGACCGCGTTCATGATCGACATACCGGTCGCGAGCATCAGCGCCGGCACGATCAGGAAGCCGCCGCCGATGCCGAAGAAGCCTGACAGCGTGCCGGTACACAGGCCGAGACCGATGATGGCGGGCAGGTTCGACATATTCATTTTGACGTCTGAGGCGCCAACCCGCGCGCGGTTCTTCAGCATCAGCGCGGCGATCGCCATCATGACCAGCGCGAACAATGCCAGCAGCTTTTGCCCTTCGATCATCTTTCCGAGCAGCGAGCCACAGAAGGCGCCGAGAATGCCGGCGGCCGCGAACATCAAGGCGACCGACCATACCACCGTGCCGCCGCGCGCGTGGTTGGACAGGTTGATCGCGGCATTGGCCGCGACCGCGATCGCGCTGGTTCCGATGGCGACGTGGGGCTCGGGCACGCCGACCACATAGACCATCAGCGGCACCGCCAGGATCGACCCGCCGCCACCGACGAGGCCGAGCGAAAACCCGACCAGCATTCCGGATGCCAGCCCGAGCAGGCTATGGGTTGCGGAGATCATTGGAAGGAACGACTCTCTTGTACGGGAGAGCCTATAGAAGAAATTTCTTCCGATGGCCATGCCAACAGCACAAGGCCGCACTGCAACAGCGCCCACAGGGAGCCGTCGCTTCCCGGTCAGCTCTTCAGCCGATTGACGCACTCCGCGTAATAGCCGCCGTCCTTTTCAATCCACTTCAGGCCGCCATTGGCATTTGCGGCCTTGTTGGCGGTGAACTGGTCGGCGCAGGTCTGCTTGCGCGCCTTGTCGAGATCCTTCTCACCGGAATATTTCGACGAGATCGCCGCGGGGAACACCGCGGTCGTTTCTTTCTCTCCGCAAACCTCGCGGCGAAAATCGACATAGGTGCGGCCGTTCAACTTGCCCGCGACCTTGGCCTCCACGAACTTCACGTAACAGACTGGCGCCGACAGCGCGGATTTCTTCGCCGGTGCGCTGGTCGTGGCGCCAGGCGTTGCCATAGGTCGCGGCGGCGATGGACTGGGCGCCGCGTCAGGAGTCCCGGCGGCGGCGGGCGCGGACGTATCCGCCTGGGCGACGGCAAGCGAGGTTGCGTGACCGGCAAGTATCGAGGAAATCAACTGGAAACACACAATAAGGGTCGCGGCGGCTCCGCGCTCAATTCGTCTCATGCTGCGCTCCAAATAAGGCGCGAGCCTATCACGTCATGCCGATCGAGGGCGAGCCCGCGGCGTAATTCAAGCCGCCATTGTGACGCCGGCTGCTTCCAAAAATGATTGGGCGAGGTTGCTGATATCGACGTCGGTGACTTGCGAGCGATCGCGCGCCGGGC
>Ga0134128_10011740_pt1 | contig 10454 bp, 5 predicted proteins | sample KB31754_FD_96462 | JGI IMG/M metagenome (GOLD analysis project Ga0134128, IMG submission 96462) | Terrestrial soil microbial communities with excess Nitrogen fertilizer from Kellogg Biological Station, Michigan, USA - KB3-175-4 | ecosystem: Environmental > Terrestrial > Soil > Unclassified ...
CACTTCCGTGCGTAAGTAGCTTTTTCCGTTGCACTTACAAGAATTTGCGTATTGGACGCGACTGGTTCAGTGCTGCTTTGTGCGATCTTTTCTCGAACCGACGGGCAGAGTTTGGGCACTAGAACTCGTCCTAGTAAGCGATTGAATCTTAGTAGCGTCCGACGAACTGCCTACGCTTGCCGCGAATGGGCATCACCAATCGCACCGGCGCATCGGAGTCGGCTGGCGTTCTTGTTGGAGTGCACAACATGCTTACAAACAGACCGAAAACGAAAATTCTGGTAGACGGCGGCGAGCCAGATGAAACCTTGAGAGTCAAGAAATTGCTCGGGTTTGTTGATGGGCAGACCACGAACCCGAGCCTCATCGCGAAGAATCCCGAAATCCAGCAGCGAACTAGCTCAGGGCACACATTGACGCCTGAGGAGGAAATGGGTGAGTACCGGAAAATAGTTCAGGCCATCTCCCCATTGGTGGGCGACGCTGGCGTGTCCATAGAGGTTTTCGCAGACCTCGATACGAGGGCCGAGGAGATGCTCGCTCAGGGCGAGGAAATGTTCTCTTGGATCCCGAATGCGTACATCAAGTACCCGTGCACGCACGAAGGCCTAAGAGCGGCGGAAATGTCAGTGCGGCAACAGATTCGCGTGAACATGACTCTGTGCTTCTCCCAAGAACAGGCGGCTGCTGTGTATGCCGCGACGAATGGATCGAAAGAACCGGTGTACGTATCGCCTTTCGTGGGCAGGCTCGACGATCGCGGCGAAAACGGCATGGATGTCGTTAAGAACATCAAGACGATGTACCGCAACGGCGATGGCCACGTGCACGTTTTGGCCGCAAGCATCCGTAACCTTGATCACTTGTTTGCCTGTTTTGCATTGGATGTTGAGCTCGTGACCGTTCCCGCAATGGTTCTGGGAAAATGGGCCGCCAGTAACTTCCCCTTGCCGGTTCAGGATTTCACCTATAAAGCCGTAGGCGCCACTGGCGAGCCCCTGAAGCAGATTCCATATAAAGCGCTCGATCTTAGTATTCCTTGGCAGAGCTTTAACATCGCCCATGAGCTCACAACCAAAGGTATTCAAAAATTTGTGGCCGACTATCGGTCTACCCTCAAGCGCTCGGCTTGAAGGGATAGCGGCCTGAAATCACGAGTCACGACCTGCACATTGTCCCGCAGCCTGAGTGGGCGTGGTGGGCAGTGCGGGTTCAGTTGGTGGCTGCCCCCCCGATTACCTGGTGAACCACGCCCTGCGGTGGTTGCGCCAGACGTTCTCTTGTCGAGCTCCGGCCGAAGCTCCGGGTCTCGGAGAATCGTCGTCTGCGTTTTGTAATCTTCTGAGCAGATAGGCTGATTCTTTTGTTTTGTTGGTTGTAGCGAGATGACGCGGTCCTTCGATTGACGGAAATCGCTGAACATAGACCTATCCGAGGGGACCCGTTCTTTCGACCCTTGCTAAGCCGGACCACTTTCTCCCGTCGACCACTGAAAACAGGGTTTTGGTCCCGCGTGACACTCTCTTGACACCGATTCGAGATGTGGACTTGAAAAACCTCAGTTGAGAGTAGCAGAATGTCTCCCCATAACGTGGGCCCATCGCACCGGATGAGTTTAGGGCCTGCTGACGTGCCGTTGGCAAAACAACCAAACAAAACGATAAGGAGCTCTATGGCCTCCCCCAAGTTCTTGATTTTGGCGTTGCTGTTTACACCGGCTTTCCTTCTATCCCAGACTGGAACATCCTCCATCCGAGGGACCGTTAGCGATCCCCAAGCCCGGGTGGTTTCCGGCGCAACCGTCACCCTGACCAACGTGGCCACCAATGCAACCAGAACCACCAAGTCCAGTGAAAGTGGGGACTATACATTTGAACTAATCACGCCGGCAACCTATCGCCTCCAAGTTGAGGCGCCCGGCTTTAAGAAAAATGTTGTCGAAAACGTGAAGGCATTAATCGGAAAGCCCACTGAGGCGAACATCACTCTGGAGGTGGGAGCGGCTGCTGAGAAAGTGGAGGTCTCGGCAACAGCGCAGCAGGCACTGATCAATACTGAGGATGCGACTCTCGGAAATACATTCGAGGCTATTCAGATCCAACAACTCCCGCTCGAGGCGAGAAACCTCGTGGACTTGCTCAGCTTGCAGCCCGGTGCAACCCGTGAAGGTTACGTGACCGGCGCACGTGCCGACCAGTCGAACGTAACCCTAGACGGAGTCGACATCAACAATGCTCAAACTGGCAACGCGGATGTTCCTCTGGCAAATAACACCTTGCAGGTCGGCCAACTTGACGCAGATCGACAAGACATCACTACCGGGCCTGTGCTTCGCCTCAATTCTGAGGCAATTGAAGAATTTCGAGTCACCACCGCAAACGGAAATGCGAATACCGGAAGATCGTCCGGCTCTCAGGTCAACCTAGCAACGAAGTCTGGAACCAACAACTGGCACGGAGCGGCCTCGGAATTCTATCGGTCCACGGGATTCACCGCGAACGATTGGTTCAACAACCACGCGGTGCCGCAGGTGCCACGCACTGCGCTGATACGAAATACTTTTGAAGGAGCCGTCGGTGGTCCGATCAAAAAGGACCGTGCGTTCTTTTTTTATGACTATGCCGGACGGCACGATGCCAGCGGCGCGAGTGTGGTTCAAGTTGTGCCTTTGGCCAGCCTGGGGCAGGGGATAATAAATTACACCTACTCGGGAGGTTCCCAGGCAGCCAGCTTAAACCTGGCGCAACTTCAGGGGGCTTACTCCGCAACCGGAATCAACCAGGCAGCCCTGGATGCCCTCGCTGCGGCTGCCGCAAAGTATCCGGCAAACGACACGACGGTGGGAGATGGCTTGAATACCGGAGGTTTTCGGTTCAACGCGCCAACTCCATTGCGGCTCAACTCGCATGTTGCCAAACTTGACTTCAACCTAACAGAGCATCAAACCGCATTCCTTCGAGCGAATGTAATCTACGACCATCAAACGCTTGCCCAATATCTGCCTGACTCAACGCCGCGGCTAGTGTGGAACCACCCTTGGGGACTTGCAGCAGGTCACACATGGATCGTCCGCCCAAACTTAGTGAACAGCCTTCGTTATGGGTACACACGGCAGGCGTTCAGCGAGGCCGGAGACAGCTTCGGTAATGACATTTATTTTCGCTTCGTATTTCAGCCGAATAGTCAAACTCATACCAGCAGCCGCGTGACCCCCGTTCATAATCTCGGCGATGATCTTTCCTGGGTGCGGGGAAAGCACACGTTTCAATTTGGCACGAACATTCGCACGACCAACAACAACCGGGCCAGCTTTGCCAATGCTTTTGACATTGCGGTAACGAACCCCTCGTTTTATCAAGGGGCCGGTAACAACGTCTCTGACCAATTTCAAGCCTATCTGAACGCAAATGGGTTGCCTGGATCGCAGGGGAATGGGCAGGCCCTGAATTCCGTTACCGAAGTGCAGAACGCTGCGACAGCCATCATCGGGAGATTTTCCGAATTCACAACAAACTACACCTTTGACAAAGACGGTACTTTACTACCGGCTGGGACTGCTTCGGTCCGAGATTTCGCGACCCAGTCGTATGAGGGTTACGCGCAAGACTCATGGAAGATCCGTCCCAGCTTGACGCTTACCCTGGGGCTGCGTTACAGCCTTGAACGTCCGGTCTATGAAACTCACGGATTTGAGGTGCAACCTGGAATTGTGCAATCGAGCGGCGCATGCCAAATCGAGGCCTTGGGCAAATTCTTCCATGACCGTGTGGCGGCAGCGGCCCAGGGAACGAACCTGGTTGACCCGATCTGCGTTACCCGCTCCGGGCCTGCAAATGGCGGCCCTCCCCTGTACAACTGGGACAAGAACAACTTCCAGCCCCGGATCGCTTTTGCGTGGTCGCCGGACAATGGCAAGACCGCTCTTCGCGGGGGGGTTGCGATCACAAACGATTACTACGGTGAGGCGCTCGCGGTGGATTGGGACCTCAACAACACACTTGGTTTCACCTCGAACTTTACGACGGCAGCGAATACGTTTGACACAACATCGGCGGCCTCGGCAGCGCCGTTGTTTACAGATTTCAACCAAGATGTAAGGCAATTGCTCCCCAGCGCTGGCCAGGCGCTTCCCCAGAACCTCACTTTTCCCGTAGCCCAGCCGACGGACTACGGCGAGCGCATCGAGTCGGGCGTTGATTCGGGACTGCATGCTCCGACGGAGTACGTTTGGAACTTGACGCTTGAAAGGCAGCTTCCCAAGGGCATGGTTTTTTCGCTCTCGTACATCGGGCGTGCCGGACGGAGCCTGCTAGCGCGCCGCGACGTGACCGCCTTCAGCGACCTGCGCGACCCTTCTACCGGAGTTGACTGGTACACAGCAGGAACTGAACTTGAGAAGCTCCGGCAGAAAGGTACCGACATTACTCAGATCCCGTCCCTCCTTCCTACCAAGGTGGTGCAGTACTTTGACAACATGTTTCCAGCAGGGTTGGCGAACATCATCAACAACTTTGAAGGATCCGGTTGGGATCCAAGCTGGACCAATGCCCAGGCGATTTACGGATATCCCTTCACTGGGTTTTTTGATGGAAACGACTGGACAGACACCCAAGCAGAATTAGATTTGGCGCTGGATTCTGCTGGCCTGGCAACCAGATTCATGCAACCACAATACGGTGCTCTCTCGACCTGGAGCACCATTGGCAATTCCAACTACAACGCAATGACCTTTTCGCTGCGTGAGCGGCTTAAAAGCCTCTTGCTGGATTTCAATTACACCTGGTCGCATTCGCTGGACGATGCTTCAGGCCTACAGTCCGAAACCGGGTTCCTGGGATTCGGAAATAACGTCTCGAACGGCGCGTTTATTCTCAACGCGATAAAGCAAGGTCAGAACTATGCCAATTCCGACTTTGATATACGGCACAGCATCAATATGGATGCCGTCTGGCAGTTGCCCTTTGGGCGCGGCCAGGCGCTCCTGAGTAATGCGGGTCGAGCTGCGGACGCCGTACTAGGTGGCTGGCAGCTTTCCGGGATATTCCGCTGGAACAGGGGCCTTCCGGTGCTCCCCTCGCCTTTTGACGATCGGCGTTGGTCGACGAATTGGGATGTTCAATCGGCAGTCGTTCCGCTTTCTCCGATCCACTCATGCTCGAACCGTCTCGCAAACGGCGCACCCAAACTTTTTGGAAACTGCGACCTTACAGCGCTTTACCAGAATTTTCGAAATGCATACCCCGGCGAGACTGGCCTTCGAAACTATTTGCGAATGCCAGGGTACTTCGATATCGACCTCGGCCTGGGAAAGACCTGGAAGATGCCTTGGCGAGAAGGCCACCAGTTGCAGATTCGCTGGGACGTCTTCAACGTCACAAACACGCAGCACTTCGGTGCAATCGATTCCTCTCGTACAGGTTTCGGGGTAACTCTGGATCCGAAGCTCACGGCAGCGGTACCACCAAGCACATGGTCCAACTTCACTCAGATTCAAGGTCAGCCACGGATCATGCAAATCGGGGCCCGCTACTCGTTCTAGACCGGAGAGAATCCATAAGGTCGGGCTTTGCCCGGCCTTTTTCTTTTTCGTGCTAGTTGCCATTTGCGCGACACTGCACGCAAACTGTTGTAACCATCTAGCTGGCGTCCGCCGCAAGGTACTTCACAAAGATCACCTCATTTTGGGCTTCGTTGTAGATAAGCTCATCCGCCATGGAGCGGGTCATGGCGATGCCGAAGCCACCTGGACGAATGCCTAGCTGGTCACGGACGGCCATGTGGGCAACCGGATCGTCGGCGGGTTGGCCCACAGCGGCATGGGTCAAGTCTCTAAAGCTGAAGCCGGGGCCTGGATCGGCGACGCGGTAGAGCAACATACGCGACGATCGCACATACGCGATCCGTACCTTGCGGTTGGGATCGAGCTTACCTCCCCATTCGACTGCGTTGAGCACCAGCTCGCGAAAAGCCAATCCGATTGTATTGCGCATATCATCAGGGAGATCGGCATCGAGGTTCATCAGAAAAGATTGAATGCGCTCGGCTGCCTCGCGTGTGCAAGGAATCAGCAGCTCCAACCAATGCGGCTTGGCTGAAATGACTTCGATCGGCGGAGAGGCGCCCTGCTTCAAAGCACGCTCGGCAAGCTCAATGGCCTCTTTCGGAGGAAACGGCTTGCTTACGTACTCATAAGCCTGCTCGCGGATTGCACGCAGCACATTTTCGGGAGTGCTGTCGGAAGTCATGATAATGACTTTGGGATGTGATTCGCCTGCGCGAACGCGGGCAAGTACCTCTAGGCCAGTCAGCTCTGGCATCCAAATATCGAGGAACGCAAGAGCAAAGTTTGTTTTCTGGATCTTGTGCAAGGCCTCCGCGCCATCACCTACAGCCGTAACTGCGTACCCGGCTTTTTTCAACATGCTGGAGATAGCGAAACGCGTAGGGCGGTCGTCGTCGGCAACCAGGATTTTGTGCGGTTGAGACGGAGCGTGGCTCACAATGCCACCTCCCATTGGGGTATCTAGGTTTCGCCCCACATGCTACTTCCGCCAAGACGTCGGGTCAACCGCTCGTCGCGACTGAGCCCCTAATTGCACGATTGTGAACTTTGTAACAAAATGAGTGCCACCTCTTGTGTGGCCTTGGAGAAGTATGAGTTCGGTGCCCATTTCCGATCTGCCAACCGAGCTTGATTTGCGCGAGTTTGCCGACCTTTCTCTGAATCTTCTATGCATCGCAGGGACCGACGGCTATTTCAAGTATCTAAACCCCGCCTGGGAAACCGCGCTTGGCTACACCCGGAAGGAGCTGTTCTCGCGTCCTTACTTTGAATTTGTACATCCCGACGATCGGTCGGCCACGGTGTCCGAGGCTGCGCATGTAGCTTCCGGGCGCAGTACACTCTCATTCGAGAACCGATATCGCTGCAAGGACGGATCATATCGTTGGCTGCTTTGGTCGGCGATCGTGCGCGCAGAAAAAGGATTAATCTACTGCGTCGCGGCGGACGTGACCGAGCACAGACTGGAAGCCGTACGGCTGGCTGCTCAGTACGCTGTCACACGAGTCCTGGCTGATGCGCCGACATTGGCCGTAGCTACTCCGAAAATCCTGCAGGCCATTTGCGAGTGTCTCGGATGGTCGGTTGGGGCGATTTGGAGAGTTGATGAAAAAGAGAACATGCTGCGATGCGTGGAGACTTGGCATATGTCGTCAAGCCGCATCGAAGAGTTTGACCAGCGAACACGCTCACGAACATTCGTTCAGGGAATAGGTTTGCCCGGCCGGGTCTGGTCCAGTGCGCGGCCGGCTTGGATAGCAGACGTAACCAAAGATGCAAATTTTCCGCGTGCCGCCATCGCGGCGAGAGAAGGCTTGCATGCGGCCTTTTGCTTCCCCATTCTCCTGGGGACCGAAGTCTTGGGGGTACTTGAATTCTTCAGCCATGAAATTCAACAGCCCGACGCTCGCCTGCTCGAAATGATGGGTGCCATTGGCAGCCAGATTGGACAGTTTATCGAGCGCAAGCATGCGGAGGATGCTTTGCGCGTATACGCGCACGATTTGGAGATCGCGAAGAAACGGGCTGAAGAGGCGACCCGTGCGAAAAGCGAGTTCCTGGCAAACATGAGTCACGAAATTCGTACGCCAATGAACGCCATGATTGGCATGACCGAGCTGGCGCTCGCCACGCGAATTACGCGCGAGCAGAGAGAATACCTGACCGCGATTCAGGGCTCCGCCGATGCGCTTCTCGCGCTGGTGAACGACCTCCTCGATTTCTCGAAAATCGAGGCGCGCAAGTTACAACTCGACCGGATCGGTTTCAATCTTCGCGACGCACTCGAAGATACCATGCGCGTGCTGGCGCCGCGGGCATACAAGAAAGGAATTGAGCTGGCGTGTCGAATCCATCCTGAGGTCCCTGAGATGGTCGTGGGTGATCCTTTGCGTCTACGCCAGATCGTGGTGAATCTTGTCGGAAACGCCATCAAGTTTACCGATCAGGGCGAGATCGTGGTGCAGGTCCAGGCTGAGTCGCGCACCGAACACGCAGTTGAATTGCATTTTTCAGTAAGGGACACGGGAATCGGCATTCCGCTGGAAAAACAGCAGGTGATTTTTGAGGCATTTTCGCAGGGTGATAGTTCCACCACGCGCCGTTATGGCGGCACCGGGTTGGGCCTGGCGATTTCGTCTCAGCTGGTGCAGCTCATGGGTGGAGACATCTCTGTGGAGAGCCAACTGGGTGTGGGCAGTACCTTTCATTTCACCATCTGGCTTGGTGTCGGCGAGCTACCTGCGGTCAAATCTCGCGGCAAGTGGCTCAGCATGACCGAACTGCCGGTGTTAATCGTGGACGACAACGCAACTAACCGCCGAATTCTCGAAGAAGTATTCACGAGTTGGCGGATGCGCCCGCTTGCTGTCGATGGCGGGGCGGCGGCGCTGGTCGAACTGGAGAAAGCTTCACGATTGGGGCAATCTTTCGCCGTCGTGCTGCTGGATGGGCATATGCCTGACATGGATGGATTTGGACTGGCGGAGCGAATCAGTCGCGACGGCCGTTGCGCTGGTACAAAGCTCGTGATGCTTACCTCGGCCGGTGAGCCTGAGGACGTCGTGCGTTGTCGCAAGCTTGGTATTTCGGCACATCTGACCAAGCCCATCAAACAATCTGAACTCTTCGACGTGATTGTGAGCGTTATTAGTGAACCAATCCCTGAAAAAACAAAGCCGCGTAAGAAATCACGCATCCGGAAGAGTGGACGGCGCGTGTTGTTGGCGGAAGACAATCAGGTCAACCAGCTTGTCGCGACGCGAATTCTCGAAAAACTCGGGCATCAGGTAACAGTTGTCAGCAGCGGACGCGAGGCGCTATTGGCCGTTCAATCGGGCAAGTTCGATCTTGTTGCCATGGACGTGCAAATGCCCGAGATGGATGGTCTCGAGGCGACGGCTGCGATCCGAAGATGGGAGCGAGATGCTGGCACACACATTCCCATCATTGCCATGACAGCTCATGCCATCAAAGGAGACCGCGAACGCTGCCTGGAAGCCGGGATGGATGGCTACACGTCGAAGCCAATCCGAATTAAGGATCTAGAACAAGTCATCTCAGAACTTGCTCCCAGTGCATCATCCAAAAGGCATGCGGCGAAGGGTGACGAGAGGCACCCGGTGATCGACCACCATGCGCTGCTGGAAGGATTTGACGGCAGCCGTGCCCTCCTCAAAGAGATGGCACGTCTGTTTCTGGCCGATTACCCGCAGCGAGTCGAAGAAATCAAAGAAAGCATCCGTCGCCGAGATGCCACAGCATTGGCGAGAGCTGCGCACGCCCTCAAAGGATCCGTAGGGAACTTCGCCGCAAAAAAAGCATCCGGGATAGCCCAACGCCTGGAGAATATTGGCAGAAACGGACAGCTCGACGCCGCCGGTGAGGGATGCATCGAGCTGGAGTCTGAACTTGCGCTGGTAGCGAAGGAACTTAGAAGGCTGATCGCGAACCCTTCCCAAACCAGAACCCGCCCCGCGAGGCGTGCCAGGGGGCAGGCACGAAAACCCACCTAGGACTCGCTGAGTTGAAGCGACGACTTACGTGCCGCGAAAGAGAGGTAAGGCTCGACTAGCTGACTGCAGCCCGCGCGTCCGAGTTTTCAGAGTTGGGCACACTTGCACAGAAACTGCAGCAAAAACCGGGAATCCCTCCCATCCTAAGTTCCACATCGCCTCGAGCCCGAAGTGACACCCTAGTCCGGCTCTCTGCGGATCTTTTTCCGGGCACGCTTTCGCGCCAGAGCTTGTTTTACGCGGCGCTTGGCGCCCGGTTTTAGGTAGAAGGAGTGACGCTTCACTTCCTTAATGATGTCTTCAGTCTGTACCTTGCGCTTGAAGCGTCGCAAAGCACTGTCAATGGACTCACCTTCTTGCAGTCGAACTTCTGCCAACGGATCACCTCCATACAACATTGAATACCTAACCTTATCTTATCTCGATACCGGGAAACCATTTTTTTAGCAGCGGGCCGTCGGGGACTTCAAGCCCGGGCAGAGGTGAAACCTGGTCTGGTATACTATTATGGAAGCTTTGTACGGTTTGCTTGTTCACGCGGGATCCCTTCTTTCGGATCAGCCTCACCTCCGCTTTTCCTGCCTTCCGATTAATTCAGAGCGAAATCTAAATGGAACGTGAGCGGCTTGGGTGCTCCTGCGCGAGTGCGTGATAACAGGCCCCTCAAGAAAGACACAAATTTCGAATGACCACTTTTACAGAACTCCCGCTTTCTGCTGCGTTGCAGCAGAAGCTCGAGGCATCCCAATTCACAACCTTAACGCCCATCCAGGCACAGGCAATATCTCCTGCCCTCCAAGGCAGAGACATCATCGGGACCGCCCAAACCGGCACCGGCAAAACACTGGCATTTTTGATCCCTGTGATCGAAATGCTGA
>Ga0134128_10011741_pt1 | contig 10453 bp, 13 predicted proteins | sample KB31754_FD_96462 | JGI IMG/M metagenome (GOLD analysis project Ga0134128, IMG submission 96462) | Terrestrial soil microbial communities with excess Nitrogen fertilizer from Kellogg Biological Station, Michigan, USA - KB3-175-4 | ecosystem: Environmental > Terrestrial > Soil > Unclassified ...
CTCCCGACTTCAATCCAATCGAACAGGATTTCGCCGCGATCAAGAAAAACAGGGAATACCATGAAACCGCTTCTCTCGATGAAATCGTCAGAGCCTATCAATAACTATGGACTTAGCTATAAGGGTCGCGCAGCACTGATGAGAATGCGTCCAATGCAGCAACAGACGTTTGCAGGGGGTCTCGTTGGAACGGGATCAAGCCCACCCGCCGGGAGCGGTGTCTCAATAAAATGAACCGCGTCGTGCCGTGGGCGGAACTTAATCAGACTTTCCCGAGTTCGTCCTGGGTGGACTCTCTTGTCATCCTTAGAGTCGCAGGAACAATCTGTGCTTAAATAAAAACCACGCCATCGCATACATCGCCGAAACGTGCATCATTGCGTACAGTAGGGACACCATAATCGGCGATGTCATCACCTCTAAAAGCCCTGCATACAACCGTGTGCTCATGCCGATCAACGATAGCAGCTTCGCAAACAAGCTGGACGCCACATAGATCAAAATCGGGTTCGCCCCATAAATCAACAGCGGCCCGCTCCAGTCCTTCTTGTTCAACACATCGATGAACCAGTAGCAGCTCGCAAATACGAAGAGTGCGCACCCCGAAGTCAGCAGCTCGTAGGGCGGCGTCCAAAGTCTCTTGTTGATTGGCATGAAGTGATTGAGGAACCCCGCGAGCGCCACCAACACCAAGCCCCACACAAACATCCAAATGGTCTTCTCACGCGCATCCACATCTTCACGCTGCAACAACGTCCCGCACAGCGCACCGAACAGGAGATTCGTAATCGCCGGGAGGGTGCTGACAAGTCCCTCGGGATCCCACCCATTCGTCAGCAGATGTCCAGGCAGTAGCAGATTGTCGACGTACTGCGAAAAATTTCCAATCTGATTTAACACGCCTGGTCCATAGCCAGGAACCGGAATCAGGGTCATCATCATCCAGTAGGTCGTCGATAGCCCAATAATCCAGTACACCTGCGCGCGCCACGATGTGTAAATGAAGATCGCCGCGCCGACCAGATAGCAAACCGCGATCCGTTGCAGCACGCCAGGAATGCGAATCGTCTCCAGGTTGAAGCGTGGAAATCCATTCAACAGCAACCCAATACCAAAGAGCAGCGCCGCGCGCCGCAGCGTGTGCAGCATCAGCTGATGGCGGTTGACGCCCTCGTCGATCCGCCGCGCGAACGAAAAGGCCATCGACACACCGATAATCCACAGAAAGAACGGAAACACAAGATCGGCGAATGTCCAGCCGTGCCACTTCGCGTGCCGCAATGGCGCGAACGTCTCCTGTCCAATGCTGCTGTTGTTCACCAAAATCATCGCTGCCATCGTCGCCCCGCGAAATACGTCGAGCGACATCAGGCGCTTACCGTCACCGAACATAGTAGACGTTTGCCGAGCGATGCTCTCTTTGATCATCTGGCACCCTCTCTGCTGGAACTTAATCTCAAAATTGCTTGAGGAATATGGTGAAGGCTGCGCGCCGCTGCCATTGCAGACAAGCAAGACATTTCGCTTCCCTTGATCGATGATCAGCGCAACGTCTGTGCGAAGATAATCAGGGCCGATAGAGGCCATCACTAGGTACATCCCTAGGGACGTCTCACGTCAAAGTAGTCGGTTTCTGGAATTTCTTTGAGAATCTTCTTTTGGTAATGTCACTTGGTTCTTCGATGTTTTTTAACTAACATGCAGCCATACCTCCTGTCGGTAGGATATCTTACTTCCTTACTGTAAGGCAAAAGATCGTGGAGCATTGCGAAGGAGTCGAGCTTGGACAGCAAGAAGGGATGGAATATGACAAACCCGCGGACTTTACGGACGTGCCCAGATAAGCCCAATTGCGTCTCGACTCAGGCGACCGATGAGAGCCACGCCATCGCACCGTTCCAGTACGACAAGTCTCGCGCTGAAGCGAAAGAGGCGTTAAAGTCGGCGATTGCGACATTGCCTCGGACTAAACTCATCGAAGAAGACGAGTCCTACCTCCGTTACGAGTTCACCAGCCTGCTGCTCCGCTTCGTCGATGACGTGGAGTTTCTCTTCGATGAAACCACGAAGACAGTTCACTTTCGTTCTGCTTCCCGCACGGGCTACAGCGATCTTGGCATCAACCGCAAACGTATGGAACAGGTGCGAGCCTTGGTCGGCGGAAAACTTTAGACATTTCTGTAAATGCTTCGGCATGATCCGTCCTCCTGTTATGATGCCGGAATAGGAGGATCGGTTATGGGTTTCAAGCGTAAGCACTCGCGTGTGGATGTCGGCTGTGCCGGCCGATTGCAGCGCGGCTCGCTCTCGGCGCCGTGCAAGGTACTCGATGTCAGCGAGTCCGGCGTCCGTCTAGAAAGCCGTCTGTTCGTGAAGAGCGGTGATGTGCTTCAATTCAGGATAGAGCTTGAGGGTGGGAAGTCCTTGGCTTGCGAGTTGGAAGTTATTCACCTACGGACGCCTAAACTAGGCGCCAAAATTATTTCAATCAGTCCTGAGGATCGAGAGCGGTTGACCCATATTCTCGATGATCATATTCAGAACAGTTTCTCACGTGGCTAGGACTTGCCAACCATACCGTACTACAGCCCGCGTTCGGCCGCAGATGCTACCTGAAAAATTGAGGTTGGGGAGGTAAGGCCCAGGCCATAAGCGGCGAAGCCCTTAATTATGTGGACAAGAAGCTTAGCCTGACTCGGCGCTGAGATGAATGGCGAGTGGTCGCATGTGTTACGGTGAAGAGATCGCTGTGGGTCAGAATGTGGGAGCGGGATGGCAAATGGCAATAGGATCTTTTCAGGCTCGAGTGAGTCAAGTCAGAGATTTGACTCACGATGTCCGCGAATTAGAGCTAACGCTATGCGCGCCTAAAGAAATCATTTTCAAGGCAGGACAATTTATCTCATTTGACGTGCCAAAGGAAGGCTATCCGTACCCGGCCACGCGTCCCTATTCCATTGCCTCACCTCCCTTGATCTCGGATCGGGTGCTGCTGCTCTTCAATCTGGTCCCGGGGGGGCCTGGATCGACGTACCTCTTTAGCCTTCGCGAAGGTAATACAGTAAGTTTTAAGGGACCGGCCGGATCTTTTTATTTGCGAGAGGATCCGAGCAAACGGGTTCTATTAGTGGCGACCGGGACGGGAATTGCCCCGTTTCGGTCCATGCTATTGACGCAGCTCGAACGGAGTAGCGCCCAATCGGTCACGCTTATTTGGGGCCTGAGGTATGAGCATGATCTGTATTACCAGGATGAACTCCAAGCCCTGGCGGAGCGTCACCGGCAGTTTTCCTTTGTGACTACCCTGTCTCGGCCTGGACCTACCTGGACGGGAGCTAAAGGGCGAGTGAATGGTCTCATCCAGGAACAGGTTACGTCGGTTCGAGATTTAGCCGTCTATCTATGCGGCAACAATGACATGATCAAGGAGGTAACGGCAACCATCCAAGCCAAAGGGCTCTGTCCCATCCATCGGGAGAAATATTATTAGCGCCGGAGTTTTCCGGACCACTACCAGGTTCAGGAGAAAGGCTATCGGCGCGGTGTCTGAAGTTCCAGTCCTCGCCTGATGGTGTGCTGAAAGATGCATTTTGGGCAGGTGTAATGGATGAACTGGTTGCCGCCCACTAGACGTTTCCTCATGAGAACTTTGCACCAAGTGCAGAGGCGATCAGGTAACTCGATCCGGGATGTGTTGGGGGCGGATGACATGAGGCATATTGTTCCTGAGCTCCATGACCTTGTCAACCGATTGATGATAACGGTGTAGCTAGCACATCATCTGTCCGGTTTGTGTCGCACATGAGTTGTCCGGTCTAGGGTGCGCCCTCAAGGAGGACCACCCTGACGCGGGCGACAGTCCTCCAGGAGGTCAGACAGATGCGCTTTGAAGAGCGGTAGACACGGCGACAACGCCGAGCACTCACGATGGCGGCAGCGGCGGAGATGCTGGGGATCACGGAGCGGACGTTTCGCCGTTGGAGTACGCGCTACGCGGCGGAGGGCGCGGCTCGGCGGCTCGGGCAGGCCTCAGCCCGCGCCGTCCCGGTGGATGAGGTCGTGCAGATGGTGACGTTGTATGAGAGCCGCTCCACCGGCTGGACCGTCCAACATTTTCATGAGCGGTGGCAGCACGCGCATGGCGGCACGCGCGCCTATACGTGGACGAAAAAGAAGCTCCAAGCGGCGGGCCAGGTGGTGCGCACGACTCGGCGCGGCACGCATCGCAAGCGACGGCCGCGCACACCCGTGCCGGGCATGATGCGGCATCAAGATGGCTCGCCCCATGAGTGGGGGCCGGGGTGTCAGTGGGAGCTGATGGTGACGCTCGATGCTGCCACCCGCACGATGGATTCGGCCTTCTTCGTCGAAGAAGAAGGGACCATGAGCAGCGTTCAGGGCCTGCGGGACGTCATCGAAACGCAGGGGCTCTTCAGTTCCCTCTCTCCCGATCGAGGGACGCACGAGGAGGAGGCTGGGGGCAAGATGAACAAGAGCCGCCTGACGCAGAGGCCTCGCGCGGTACAGCAGCGGGGGATCACGCGCATTCCCGCGTATTCACCGGAAGCGCGGGGCCGGTCGGAGCGCGTCGTCCGCACCGTGCACGATCGGGTGCCCCAAGAGCTGGCCCTCGCCGGGATCACCGACATGGCGGCGGCCAACCGGTCTCTCGCTGAGCGGTTTCTCCCGGCCTACACCCGGCGTGTTGCGGTGCCGGCGCCCGAATCGGGTACGGCCTTCGTGCCGTGGCTTGGGACGAACCGCGCCGCGCTCCTCTGTGTGCACGAGAAGCGCGGCGTCGCCAACGCCAACACCGTGCGCTCTCAGGGCCGGAGTCTCTAGATCCCGCCCGACCCGCACCGCGTCCATTATGTGCAGGCCACGGTCCGGGTCCATGAGTATCCCGATAGCACGCGGGCTGTCTTCCATGGCCCGCAGTGTTTGGCGCGGTATCAGCCAGATGAGCAGGTGATCGAGCCGAGCGGGACTCCCTCAGGCCGTCGTAGACCGACCCGCAGATCGGGCGACCGACCGCTCGTGGATCCGAGGGCACCTGTGTGCGAAAACGTTTCGGCGCGCGGCTGAAATGCTTCGAACGGAAATATCGGACAGATCGTGTGCGACATAAACCGAACAACTTAACTTGCTATCTACACCGATTGATGATAACGGTTCTCCTTTCAAAATCAAAAATATTCCGTACGGCTCTTATTCATAGCAAGAGAGTTTATGGTATAGTTCACGCATAATGGGTTCTGTCAATACAACCTTTTACAGAAAGGGATCAACCCCCTATGAGCACCTCGGCCAGTTCCGAGTCCTCGATCTTACCATCCGACGCCCCTGCGGCTGCTATCCAACCTGTCCAAGACATGGTGGGAAGCGGCAAGGCATGGGGGCTCTGCACCGCTGTTGATCTCCACGATTGCCATCCCGATCTTATACGTGATGCGAATCATATCAAGCGCTACGTGGTTGAGCTCTGTGCGCTCATCGGCATGAAGCGGTACGGTGAATGCCAGGTCGTCAATTTTGGCGAAGGCCGTGTAGCTGGCTACTCTATGGTGCAGCTGATCTCAACCTCATTGATCAGCGGCCATTTTGCCAATGAAACCAATCACGCCTACCTCGACATTTTCAGCTGCAAGGGGTATGATCCCACGGTCGTCGAGTCGTTTTCGAAGGAGTTTTTCGGCGCCCGTCGTAGTGTTGCGACCGCCACACTACGGTACTAAGACTTTTGTTCACAGGGATCTTGCTTCGGGGGCGCTAGGTTAATGGAGCGCCCCCGAATACTTTACCTACCATCCAAAGCCATAGGTATCGCCAAGACATGAAAGCCATGACCGTCAAAGAGGTGCTCGACTCGCTTCCGTCAAAACTCGATAAAGAGGCGGCTGAGGATCTTGATGCCGTCTACCAGTTCGACCTCCGAGGAAACCAAGGCGGCCAGTACCACCTGCTGGTGCACAATGGGACCTGCGTCGTGAGGGATGGAACCCATGCCGATCCGCATGTGACCCTCTCGATGACCGGAGAAGACTGCATCGGGGTCCTGAATGGACAGTTCAGCGGGATGACGATGGCGATGTCGGGACGTTTGCAAGTCACCGGGGATATCGGGCTGGCCATGCAGCTGAAATCCTTGTTCCCGAACGTTGCTGAGGGGTAACGAGCACTACTCCCGAGCAGGAACCCCGCCCGCCTGAGCTGGCTGGTGATCTCGCATTTCCAAATCAAATCTTCTCGGGAATCGTTCTTCTAAAATCGCGTACATCGTTGGGACGAGAAACAATGTGAGGAGTTGTAGAAACGCTCAACCCTCCGACGACCGCCCGTGCCAGGGAGCGTTGGTTTCGCCGTCGGTTCCAAGACCAATCGCATGGGAAGAAGGCCGAAGACCGTGGCAGTGAGGTCATGAGAATCGGGCGCAGCCTCGTTCGCGCGGCGGTCACGACTGATCGGTGAAGCGATTCCCCTCTGCGCCGCAGCACGTTGGTGTAATCGACCAACAGGACACCGTTTGAGACGACAATCCCAAACATCATGATGATGCCCATCATCGATGTGGTGGACAGCGTCGTATTCGTCAGAAACAGTATCAAAATGACACCCGGAAAGCCCATTGGGATCGCAAACATAATAATGAACGGATCGATGAGCGACTTAAATTGGGCGACCGTGACCATGTAGACCAACATAAGCGTCAGGATGATGGCAAACTGCAATCCTTGGAAGGTTTCGCGCTGCTGCTGAATTTGCCCAGCTAGCTTGATGCTAAACCCTACCGGCAACTGGAGTGTGGCGAACGCCGACTCGAGGTCTTCGGCAATCTCGCCAAGTGTCCTGGTGGTTGGATTGGCTGTTATATGGATCACTCGCTGGAAATACTTCCGATCGACTTTCACGTGTCCTGCATTCAACTTGAGGGAAGCCACGTTCTTCAGTAAGACAGGCTCGCCGACTTTGGTGGTGAGGAGAATATTCTCCAGATCGGTAAGACTCCTACGATGCTCCTCGGTGAGCCAGGCGCTGATGAAGTACTCATTGCCGCTTTGCGGATCAGTGTAAATGATCGGGTCGGTTTGACCGTTTCCGTTCAGAGAAAAAGGACAGCATTGGCCACGTCAGCCTCGCTGATACCGAGCAGAGCCGCCTTCTCTCGATCGACAGTGACGTTGACCCCGGATAGTTTTCTTCCCGACTCGGTTCAATATCCGCTAGTCCAGGAGTTGCTCCATGATCTCCTTGACATGGGCGATGACGTCTCTTGCTTTGTCGAAGTCATAGCCATAAATTTCCGCATCCAACGGCCTTTTGAGAGCCGAAGCTCGTGACACGTTTGACGAGACCGCCGGGATCGAAATACATCGAGACCCCGGGGAAACAGTTTGACGATCTTAGGGCGCACATCGTTCATGATCTCGACTTGAGTTCTGTTCCGTTTGTCCGGTGAGACCAAGTACACTTGAATCGAAGACGTATGGGGTCCTGTGTTGGGGTTGAAGAGCGACGAGCGACCTTGCGACAGGATCCCGTACTGGAGACGATTGTTTCCAATTCCGTTGCGGGAATATCGGCTCGGAGCACTCGTTCGACTTCTGAGACCTGCTGTTCGGTCTTTTCGACCCGCTGGCCGACCGGTGCCCGCAGGGCGATGCGAAACTGGCCTCATCGGAAACCGGTAAGAACTCCGTTCCGATCAGCGGAACCAAAGTGAGCGATCCGACAAAGAGCAGCAGCACCAAGGCGATAAAGATTCGGCGATGTCCCAGGACCCACCGCAAAGAATCTTCGTAACTTCTATCGAGAGATTCATACCGGTTACGGCTCCATTCCATCAGTTTGGTAAACCAGCTCGACATTGACCTCCAAGCCTCTTGTTCAGGTTTGAAGAATTTGTAGCACAGCGCTGGTGTGACCGTGCGAGAGACTAAGAAAGAAGTAAAGAGCGCAATCGCGATCGTCACGGTCAACGGTATCAACAACAGACGCGCGATACCGACGACGAAGAACATCGGGAGGAAAACCACCACCGTCGTGACGGTTGACGCAAAGATCGGCATCGCGACTTCCCGAGCGGCCTCGCGGATACTATCCCAGCGGCTGGAAGTAATATTCAGGTGGCGCTGGATGTTCTCCAGCTCTACGATTGAGTCATCAACCAGTCGCCCAATCCCGAGTGCGAGCCCGCCAAGCGTGAAGACGTTAAGGGTTTGACCGGTAAAATACAGAACGATGAACGTCACGAGCATGGAGAGCGGAATGGCCACGGAAATGATCACGGTACTCGTGAGGTTGCGCAAGAAGATAAGAATCACGGCTGCGGCTAATAGCGAGCCGTGAAGGGTCTGTTCAATCAGATTGTGGATGGATTGACGGATATAGAGGGACTGATCGAACGAAATGCCGAGTTTTACTCCTTCAGGGATACCAAACATCTTAGGAAGGGCTGCGCACAGGGCGTCCACGACCTCGACCGTGTTGGCGATCGGTTGCTTGTTCACTCGAAGAAACACGGACCTGGCTCCATCGGCGTGAACGATGTTTGTTTGAAGATCGGAAGAGTCTGTTACGGTCCCTAGGGTCCAAACTCAATTGAGCCACCAGTAGCTGAGTGCGATGAGACAGATGGCGTTGAGGAACGTTTTGGCGGATTTATCGTAGCGGGTCGCGATGCGCCGTGCATCCTTGAGGCAACAGAACATGCGTTCGATTGTATTGCGCTGGCGGTAGCGGCGTGTTGTGAGCGGGTGCGGGTGTGTGCGGTTCTTTTTGTTGGGAATGATCGGTTCCGTTTTGCGCCCTTTCAGCCACGTCCGCAAGTCATCGGAATCATACGCCTTGTCGCCCAACAGCTGCTTCGACGCCGGAAGCGGCTCCAACAGTGGTTTTGCGGCTTTGATGTCGAACGCATTGCCCGGCGTTAAAAGAAAGGTGATCGGGCGACCTTTCTCATCGGTTGCGGCATGGATTTTCGTCGTCCGTCCGCCCCGACTCCGGCCGATGGCTTCGCTGCCGCCCCTTTTTTTTCGCTCGCCGAGCGGTGCGCCTTGATGATCGTCGTGTCAATGCTGTTCTCGTAATGCGTCCCCACAATGGACGTCAGATCACGGAATATTCTCTCCCAGATGCCCCGCTCCGCCCAGCGGTGATAGCGGTTGTACACCGTCGTCGATGGCCCGTATGCCGGAGGACAATCCTGCCAGCGGCAGCCGGACTGCAAAACATGGATGATCCCGCTGATGATGCGCCGGTCGTCCTTGCGCTCGGCCCCGTTTGCTTCGTGGGCAAGTGCGGTTCCAGAACCGACCATTGCAAGTCGTCTAGCCAGAATACCTTGTTTGATTTTGCTCTTTTCATAGTCATGCGTCACCTCCTTCGTTCGCATAACCATTGCATCATCAATGACTTATCAATTCAATAATTGAGTTCTGACCCTAGGTCGCGAATGCGGACTGGGTTGCCTTGCGGATTCACCTTCACGATCACGTCTTGGATCGGCTCCACCGTTCGAAATTGATTGTTCGTAAACACATTGTAGTCAAGGTTGCCAGCTTTGATATTGCCGGAAGGCAGAATCAAATTGGAGGCTTTGACGGATTTCACAACGTCGAGAATGGAAAGCCCGCGAGCACTGAGGAGCGCCGGATCAAGGTTGATATTGATCTGGCGAATCTTGCCTCCCTCGACAGTTGCTGCCGCACATTGGCAATCTGCTCAATCTGTGGGGCGATCGTGTTGTAGGCGATATCATAAAGCGCTCGCTCGTCCAGCCCATCGCTCGACGCCGAAACGATCGAAACGGGTATGTTGGAGACGTCGAACTTGACGATAAAGGGCTGCAGAATGCCTGGTGGGAGGCTATTCAAAATCTGGGTAATGCGTTGCATCACCTTCGTTTGACCGACATTAATGTCGGTCCCCCAGTTGAACCAGATTTGCACGGCTCCGAGACCCTGCTTGCTGAACGATTCGACATGTTCGACATTGGAAGCGGAACTGACGGCTTTTTCGATCGGATATACGACGCTCTGCTCAATGTCGAGAGGGGGCGCTCCTTTATAAATAACACCTACGAACGCGATCGGAACCTGAATTTGCGGGAAGAGATCAACCGGCAAACGCTGGAGAGATGTCAACCCCAATACCACCATCGCGAGCGAGAGCATCAGAATGCCGATTCGATTGCGCAATGCGAGCAGGGCCAGCCACAGAACGAGAGTGCTGAGTAGTGAGTGCTGGGTGCTGAGCAGAAAAACGGTCTATAATTGCTGACATCAATCATGTTACGGCTTATCCATGGTTTGACTCAGGACTCAGTTCTCAGCGAGGTACCGTTTTTAGGTGTGGAAATAAGATAAAGACGGCATAGCCTTTCGGTTGAACCATCACCCAAGGCCTCGGTTCCAGCCGAGGGGAACGGATACGCCACCACGGGAGAGAAGATCAG
>Ga0134128_10011742_pt1 | contig 10453 bp, 8 predicted proteins | sample KB31754_FD_96462 | JGI IMG/M metagenome (GOLD analysis project Ga0134128, IMG submission 96462) | Terrestrial soil microbial communities with excess Nitrogen fertilizer from Kellogg Biological Station, Michigan, USA - KB3-175-4 | ecosystem: Environmental > Terrestrial > Soil > Unclassified ...
GAGCAGCTTGTTGAGCTCGTAGGTGACGACCTGCGGCTTCATCGGCATGTCGCCGCGCGTGCCGCGTTCCTTCATGAGCCCGCGCCAATCCTTCATCCGGTCCTGTGCGTCTTTCAGGAAATCACGCTTCTTTTTGCGGTCGACCATCGGCAACAGCGCGCGAAGCACCGTGCGGCAGTCGCCGACCAGCCCGACGTCGACATTGAACCTGAGCCCGATGCGCGTCGGATCGACGTCGATCTGGATGCCCTTCGCCTGCCCCGGCTTGGGGTAGAATTCCATGTACGGGAACGTGCTTCCGGCAATGAGCAGCGTGTCACATTCCTCGAGCGCGTCCTGCGACGGCGCGGTACCGAGGAGACCGATGCCACCCGTGGTGAATGGATTCTCGTCGGGCACCACACCCTTGCCGAGCAATGGCTTCACGATCGGCGCGCCGATGCGATCGGCGAGCTCGAGGACCTCATCCCGAGCGCCGAGGCAGCCGCGCCCGGCCAGAATCGCAACCTTTGACCCGTCGTTGATCAGCCCGGCGGCTTTGCGAAGCAGCTCCTCGGGCGGAATCGAACGCGGCGCCGCGTAGAAATCGGCGCTGTGCTTGCTCGGATTCCCCGCGCTGCGCTTGCCGTTCTCGGTCGACCAAGTCTGAATGTCCTTCGGAATGGTGATGTGCGCGACGGTGCGCCGGGCGAGAGCGGTCTTGATGGCTTCGTCGACGACGTTGTGCACGTGCGCCGGTCCCATGATCCGTTGGTTGAACGCGGCCACGTCGATGAACAGCTTGTCGAGGTCGACGTCCTGCTGATAGTGCGTGCCGATGAGATCGTGAAAGGTGTGGCCCGTGATCGCCAGCACCGGCTGCCCGTCGCACTTGGCGTCGTAGAGGCCGTTCAACAGGTGGATTCCCCCGGGTCCCGAGGTCGCGAGACAGACGCCGAGGCGCCCCGTGTACTTGGCATAGCCGCAGGCGGCGAACGCCGCGGCCTCCTCGTGGCGAACCTGGATGAACCGGATCTCTTTCTGTCGCGTCCGCAGCGATTCGAAGATGCCGTTGATGCCGTCGCCGGGAAATCCGAATATCGTATCTACGCCCCACGCAATGAGTCGCTCGACCAACAGGTCGGCCACCGTGGCTGCCATCCGCACGCCTCCGAAATGTTCACGCTCGGAGAAACGTCATGCAGTATTGGTTCCACGTCGCGTCTGGACGCGCAGCGGGCCGAAGCGATCCCGGCCGCGGAGGCGATCAATAGACGTCGAGATCCTTGGCCACGACCACGCGTCCGCCGTACGCGGCACGGATGAACTGCAGCCCAGCCTCGTTGTCTCCGCGCGGCTGGTGGTAGAGCACGAGCAGCTTGGGGTGCGACGCTCGCGCGATGTCGACCAGGTCTTCCATCGACGTATGGAAGGCGCGACGGTAGTCAGTCGTGCTGTCTCGGTGGAAAAACCCGCCCTCGTGGATCAGGATGTCGCACCCCTGGCACTGAGCCGGAATCGCCGAGGGCGGCGCGGCGTCGCCCGAGATCACGATGTCGCGGTCGGGCGTACGAAAGCGAAAGCCGAACGCGTGCTCGAACGACCCATGATGGACCGCGAATGCTGTAACTGTCACGAGCGAATCATGATAGACCTGACCCGGGGATATCTCGTGAACCTCGACCTTGGGAGGCGGTGCGCCGCCGGCTTCGCCCCCCGCGCCGCGACGGATGCGAATGTCCACCGCGTACGCGGCGAGGAGGTGGTCGGTCATCGCCTGCGTGCCGATCGGCCCGAACACACGGAGCGGCTCGGGTTGCCGCGCGTTGAGCGTCCATGACGAAAGGATCAGGTCGGCGTAGCCGAGGGTGTGATCGGAATGCAGATGGGTGATGAACAGTCGTCGAATCCCCCACGGCCGCCCGATCGCCGCACCGGCCCGCAGCGCCGCGGCCCACCGTCGCACCACGCCCACGCCACAGTCGACGAGATACGCCGTGCTATCGACGACGATCACCGTGGCCGGTCCGAACCGATCGGGATCGGCGTTCGGGTTGCCGGTGCCGAGCATGATCACGCGCGTGCGCAGCGGCGCTTGTCCCTGGCTCGGCGCCGCGCTGGCGGCGAGCGCCGAAACCGCGAGAAGCACGTGCCCAACGAATCGGAACATGGCGACCGACGCTCGAGTGATGAGTGGTCCGGACACGGTTTAGCCGCGCAATCGCTGTCCCCGAAGACCATACCAGCATCACCGCGGCCCCGCCACTCGCCGCAGATCGACCGTTCGCCGACCCTCAGCCCGAGGTGTGTTCTCCGAGCAATTGCCCCAGCTCGGTCAACGCTGCCTGCCGGCTGTCCGCGTCAACGCGAATCTCCTGCACGAGATTGGCGACTCGAGTCGCAGCCGACGAATCCGCACCAAGGCCGGCGAGATACAGCGAGGTGAGCGAATCCGATGCATCGCCCAGTCGTTTGACGAGGAGCGCGCGGGCCGTCGAGGTCTTTGCCGCAAGCTCCGCGTTCGCAGTCGAGCTGTTCGCCGCCGCGGCGTCGACCTGTGCGAGCTCGATTGCCGTCGAGCAGCATGCGTCGACCAGCGCCACGACATTGCTGCGCGTCGCGGCTTCGCGGTCCGCGTCGAGCGCCACGCTCCGCGTCGAGAGTATCGGCCGCGATTGCGCGATCACGCCGATGAGGAGCTTGCGCGCGTCGCCTTCCGACAAGCGCGCCAATGCATCGATCACTCGCGCGCGAAGAGGTTCGGGAAAGTCGGCGAAGTCCGATCCCTCGGCGGTGACGCTTAGCGCCCACGGCGCGCGATCGCCGAGCGCGGCGCGCGCGACGATCCACGCGATGGCGAGCGTCGGTACGATGATCACTGGCGACACCGCCGCGCTCGCCCACGCGCCCGACGCGAGCACCGCGGCGATCGTCAACAACGCCGCCGCCGACAGCCGCGCGCGATAGACCGTCGTCGTGATCACGGGCGAACTCATTCCGGCGGCTCCGCCGGGCGTTTCGCCGGCACGGCATTCGGATCGTTGAGCCGCGCCAACACGTCGACGGCGTTCGCCGTCCAGCCGTCGCGCTCGTGATAGTACTTCTGAAATTCCTCGAGATTGTGCCGCGCCAGATCGCGTTGTCCGAGCATGTACTCGGCCATGCCCGCGTGATAGAGCGCCATGTAATGGTTCGGCCAGTAGTCGATCACCATTTCCATGATCGGGCCAGCGGAGCGATCGTCGCCGGCGTCGGCTACCGGATGGCCAACGTCGAACACGATCCCCACCACCTTGTAGCGGTCAGCAGGCGACACGCCGTCGATGATGCGGCGTGCATCGTCGATTCGACCGGCGAGGGCAAAGCAGGCGGCGTGATAGCCGGCGCCGGCGACCGTCTTCGGCGGCGGCGCTTGGCGCTGCAGCGTCGCGACTTCGACGGTGTTGCAATACGGCTTGACTCTGCGGAACCACTCGATCGCCTCGGAGGCGGGCGACGCGTACACCGAGCTGCCCTCGATGGGCGCCGACGCGACGATCATCGGCGCCTCGTGCGATGCGACGAGGCCGAGGCACGCGATGGTGTATGCCCACCCGAGTACGTAGTAGGAGCGTCGCATGTCATGAGAGACGCCCTCCGCCGGCGCCCGGCAACCGGACGGGCTTTTCCGCGGTGGGAAGGCCGCGCGCGAGACGGCTACGGCTTCCGGAGCAACGCGAGCAGGCGGATCTGCCCGGCGTGATATGTGTCGTGGAGCGCCATGCCGATGAGCTGTCGCGCCACCGAGTAGCCTCCGCCTTCGGTGGGCACCCGCCCGAGCTCAGCGTCCGTCGCCGAGCGAATGGTCTTGAGCAAACGGTGATGATAGGTGTCGAGGAGTGCGCGGTCAGTTCGCCAGTCGTCGTCTGTCGGCGCGACGTTCGGCACCGGCCACCAGGGCTCGCGCAGCGAGCGTGGAAATGGCTCGATCGGGGTGCCCGTGATTCGCTCGATCAGCAGATGCCGGCCGTGCGCTAAGTGGAGCACGAGCTCGTGGATCGAATTGCGATCAGAGTCGATCTTGTAGGCCGCGGTGCGCGCGTCGACGCCGGCAAGTGCCTCGACGACCGACGGCCCGTGCCATGCCGGCCCGCTGTACGACTCGTGCAGCGCGTCGAGAATCGTCGCGCGATCGGGGTTGTTGGGAGTGGAAACGGACATCAGCGATGGGTTGGCGTTGCTCGAATGCTAGCGTGTCTTCCGAACAGTTGACGGGTGGTCTATTCTCAAGGCGTGCAGGCTCGCCGTGCGCGCGGCTGCGCTGACCGCTGAGCGCGGTCCCCCCCCCAACCCACCAACGACCTTCGATCGGAGAGCCCATGTCTTCGCGTTTCCTTCTCACGAGTTGTCTGATCGTCGGCACGCTGGCGGCGTGCCGCAAGCAGCCGCCGGCAGATGAGCACATGTCGCACATGGCGGCAGGGGACCTGACGCAGCAACCGGTCGCAAGCTCGACGAGCCAGGGCGATCTCTCGCTTCCGCCAAGCTCGACACACACCGCGGCGCGGTTGGCGGCGAGCCCGCGCCACTCGGAGTGGGTGAAGCTGGCCTATCCCGACGGGAAGGGAGATTCGCTGATGGCGTGGATCGTCTACCCGTCGACGTCGAACGCGAAGACGCCGGTGGTGGTGGTGATCCACGAGATTTTCGGATTGTCCTCGTGGGTGCGGGGGGTGGCCGATCAGCTGGCGTCGCAGGGATTCATCGCGATCGCGCCGGATCTCAATTCGCGTATTCGGGGAATGGCGAGCGCGGATTCGATTTCCGCAGATTCGGCGCGGAAGCTCGCTAATATCGTCCCGCCGGCCGACCGCAACGCGGCGATCGACGCGGCGGCGACGTACGCGATGTCGCAGCCCGCTGCCGCGCCGAAGTACGCGGTGATCGGCTTCTGCTATGGCGGCTCGACCACGTGGATTCACGTGATCAACGGCGGCGTCCCGGGTTTCTCGGGCGGCGTAGCGTTCTACGGCCTGCCGTACATGAGTGGCCCGATCCCGAACCGCGACTCGCTCGTCAAGATCAAGACGCCGGTCATGCTGCTGAGCGGCGCTCAGGACACGCGGATCGGCGCGGCGATGCCCGCGGTCGACTCGATGATGAAGGCGCTCGGCAAGCCGTACTATGGCAACAACTATCCGGGCGCGATCCACGGCTTTGCCCGTGCGCAGGATGATCCGACGCCGACCCACAACACGGCTCAGGAGCAGGCCAACCTCGCCGCGATCAAGGACGCGTGGCCGCGCACGATAGCGTTCCTGAAGAAGAACCTGGACGTTCAATAACGCAGATGACGAGGCAGGGCGGCCGGAAGGCCGCCCTGCCTTCCCGGTTCGACCGGTTTCCCCCTCGGCCCTTGACAGACTGCGGCTGAGGCCGGCTGTTACAGCCGAACCTTTCGGAGCCTCCGATGCACTGGGATACCGGCAACATCGCGTTCATGCTCGTGTCGACGAGCCTCGTCATGCTCATGACGCCCGGCCTCGCCTTCTTTTACGGCGGCCTCGTCGGACGCAAGAACGTGCTCGCGATCATGCTCCAGAGCTTCGTCTCGATGGGCGTCACCACCGTGCTCTGGGTCGTCTGCGGCTACTCGATGTCGTTCAGCGGCAGTTACGGCAGCTCGACCGACCCCGACATCCTGGGGATCATCGGCAACTTTCACCTCGCGTTCTTCCACCACATCGACCCGACCATCCCCTTCCCGGGGTCGCCGACCATTCCGCTGATCGTGTTCGTGTCGTACCAGATGATGTTCGCCCAGATTACCCCGGCGCTCATCACCGGGGCCTTCGCGAACCGGGTCACGTTCAAAGCGTACCTGTTCTTCCTCGTCGCCTGGCTGCTGCTCGTCTACTTCCCGGTGGCGCACATGGTCTGGGGCGGCGGCATCTTGCAAGCGCACGGCGTGCTCGACTTCGCGGGCGGCATCGTCGTGCACACGACGGCGGGCTTCGCCGCACTCGCCGCCGTGTTCTACGTCGGACGGCGCAAGGTGCCCGACGCAGGCCTCCACAACATCCCGCTCGTCGCCCTGGGCACCGGTCTGCTCTGGTTCGGCTGGTACGGTTTCAACGCCGGCAGTGAGCTCAAGGTGGACTCGGTGACGGCGCTGGCCTTCCTCAACACCGACGTCGCCGCATCGTTCGCCGCGGTCACCTGGCTGGTGCTGGCCTGGATGTACGAACGCAAACCCAAGTTCATCGGGCTCCTCACCGGCTCGATCGCCGGACTCGCCGCGGTGACGCCGGCCGCCGGCTACGTCAGCACGGGGACGGCGATCCTCATCGGCGTCGCGGCGAGCATCGTCTGCTATTACGCGATTTCGCTGAAGAACCGCATGCAGTGGGACGACGCCCTGGATGTATGGGGCGTGCACGGCGTCGGTGGCGCGCTCGGCGTCATTGCATTGGGGATCTTTGCTTATAAAGCGATGAACCCGGCGGGCGGGGCCGACGGGTTGGTACACGGCGACGCGGCCTTCTTTCTCAAGGAGGTCGGCACGGCGATCGGCGCCGCCGTCTACGCCTTCCTGTTCACGTACCTGATGCTGGCCGTCATCCATCGCATCACGCCCGTAATGGTGAGCGCGGCAGACGAGGAGCTCGGCCTCGACGAGTCGCTCCACGGCGAGCATGCATATCTGTAAGACGCGGGGCGCGGGGCGTTGGGCATGGTGTGTCGCGATTGGCGCGGTTTCCCTCGGCGCATGCGCCCATCTCGGCGCGCCGGGGCCGGTCGTCGCTGACCGGCCCGGCTACACCGACACGCCGACGGCGCTTCCGGCCCGCGCCATCCAGCTCGAGGCAGGCGTAACGGACGACCAGACGGGCGACGCGTTCCTACGCACGACCACGGTGACCGCCGGCGAGGTGCTCGCTCGCGTCGGCGTGGGCGCCCAAACCGAGCTTCGCTTTTTCGGAAACTCGTACGACCTCCGATCGGGCGGCGGGTCGCCGACCGTCCGCGGGTTGGAGGACTTCAAGCTCGGCGCAAAGGTCAACCTGCGCGCCAAGCCCGACAGCGTGCATTCCTGGGCACCGAATGTCGCCGTGCTCGCGGCAACCACGTCGCCAACCGGATCGAACGCGTTCAGTGCCGGCGTCGCACAAGCCGAGGTGAAGCTCGCGGCGAACTGGACGACGGCGAGCCCATTCTCGCTCTATGCGAACGTTGCCTACTCCGGCACTTACTCGGACTTCACTCGCCAAGGAAAAGGTTGGACGAGTGCTGCCGGATGGTGGGCGCTCAACCCGCGCGTGTCATTGTTCGGCGAAGCGTATGTCTTCACGCTGGCTGGCGACCAGAACGGTTCGTTCGGCGGCGGTGACGTCGACGCCGGCGTCACCTATCTCGTGAACGACCGCCTGCAACTCGACGCGCGGGTCGGACACGGGGTAATCGGCCTCGCGTCCGACGAGCGTTTCATCGGCGTCGGCTTCGCCCGGCGCTGGTAGCGCGGCCGGAGCTCAGCGCCGCGCCTCGAGCGCGGCGATCAAACGCTCCACCGCCGCGCGCGTATCGGCGTGGGTCAACTTCGGCTCCGCCGCCTGGAGAACGGACAGGCGCTGCGCCACGGGCAGGCCACTCAGCGCCTGCAGCGTCCACTGTCGCACCCAGGCGCGCGAATCCTCGAGATCAGCGGTCAACAGGCCAAGTGCGTGCGAGTTGCCGCGCGCCGCGAACGCGCCGAGCACTCGTGCCGGAAGTGGTTGATCGCCGACGAGCGCTTGTACCGCGGCCACGAAGGTCGTGTCGTTCGAGCGGGCGATCGCGACGAGCGCCGCGTTCTGGATGTCGTCACGATACGACGGCGTCGACAGCCCCGTCGCGATCACGGCGGCGCGCCCTGCCGGATCGAGTTGAGCGATCGCCCCGAGCGCCGCGGCGCGGACCGAGTAGCTGGTATCGCTGTTCCACGCTTTGTGCGCCAACTCCGCCGCGCGAGCGTCATGTACCTTCCCCAATTCCGCAGCCGCCGCCGCACGCACCTGCGCCGACGTGTCGGCGAGTGCGCGCGTGAGCGCCGGGATCGCGACGTCGGCCGGAAACGCTGAGAGCGCGCTCGCGGCGAGCATGCGCGTCTCGAAGTAGTCGGCGCTCGTTGCGGCGTTCGCGACGGCCGCCGCCGCGGCGGCATCCCCGGGCCGATGCGCGAGCTCGGCAAGCACCCACTCGCGGTCCCAGAGGTTCGGGTCGTGTTGCAATTGGTTGGCGAGCCAAGCCGTCGGCTGATCGAAATCCAACGACTTGAGAATGTGGTTGCCGTCGTCGAACACGACCATCGTCGGAGCCGACGCCACGCCGCCGACGACGATCGTGTCGACGCGCTCCGCGATCTGCGCCTTCTTCACCACGTCGCCCGCCGCCGTGCCGACGCGAATCGTCACCGGCATCGTGAACATTTCGGGAATCACGTAGCGCATTCCGGTGCTGTCGGCTTTGAGCGAGTCGCGCTGCGTCTGGGCGGCGACGAGCGTCAGCGTATGCGCCGCCGCGTCGTAGCTCGAGGTCACAGTGAAGGCCGGATAGCCGGTCGAATACATCCATTCGCGCCAGAACCAGTCGAGCTTCTCGCCCGTCGACGCCTCGAATGACTTGAGCAGATCGTCGGTCGTCGCCACGCCGAACGCATGGTCGGTGAGATATCGATGCGCCGCCGCCCAGAAGCGCTGCGGGCCCAAGTAGTCCTCGAGCATCTCGAGCACGAGCGCGCCCTTGGGATAGATGTTGTTCGATCCCATCGAGGCGAGCGGCATCGGCCGGCGCGCCTCGATCCCCATGAACTGCCGGTACTCGTCGGCGTAGTAGTCCTGCTCCAGGTGCGCGCCCGACTTCTCTTTCCAGTACTGCCCCGGCATGAACTCGGCGAACCCTTCGTTGAGCCAGGTGTTCGCCCAGTTCTCCGTCGTCACGTAATCGCCGAACCACTGGTGGGCGAGCTCGTGCGGAATGAGGATATACTGATACCAGGGCCGGTCGGCGTAGGCCTTCGAGTCGGGCAGCCAGTCGACGAGCGTCGTGGCGCTCACGTTCTCCATGCCGCCGAAAAAGTCGGCCACCGTCGTCTGCGCGTACTTCTGCCAGGGATAGGGAATCCCCGTGAGCTTGGAGTAGACGTCGATCATGTCCGGCGTCACGTGGAACAGCCGCCAGGCGAGCGCGCTGTCTGCATGATAGACGTAGTAGTCGACCGGCACGTCGTGCCACGAATCCTTGACCTCGGCGAGCGGCTCGACGATCAGCGACACGAGATAGGTCGCGCTCGGCCGCGATTCGTTCCAATGGAAGGTGTGCGTCCCGCCGGGGCCAGGAGTCTCCTCCGTGAGCGCGCCATTCGATACGGCGAGGTAGCCCGCCGGCACGGTGGCGTCGACCTCCCAGGTCATCTTGTCATTCGGAAAGTCGTATGTCGGGAACCAGTCGTGATTGTTCATGTCCTCGCCCTGGCTCCAGAGCTGGCGAGGCGTGTGCGGACGTTGGTCGATGAAGGTGAGCCCGCTGCCGCTCTTGATGTGCGCGTCGTAGTCGAGCGTGAAGCGCACCGTGTCGCCCGCGCCGACGGGCTTGGGCAAATAGACGACGAGCGTGTCGCGCGTGTGGCTCGTGCGCAGCGCAGCGCCCGACGCGGCAGTCGCCGAGCGGATGGACAGGCCGCCGCCGGCATCGAGGATCAACGAATCGAGTCCGGCGCGGCGCGACACGAGCGTCGTCGCGACCTGACCGACGAACGACGTCGAATCCCAATTGAAGTCGCGCAGAGCGATGCGCTGATGGACGAGATCGTAGTCGTGTGAGCGCGAGTACGTGCCGTTGGTCATGCGCTCGAGATTTGGATTCGGCGCGGCGATCGACTGCTGCGCGGCGAGGGGCAGCGCCGAAACGAGCGCAAGAAGGATCGGGAGCGGCGTGCGCATGAATCGTCTCGTGCGGATGAGATGTCTTGAACTTAGTCGCCGTGACCGCACCGGCGCGTCGAGGCCGCTCAGCGCCGCATCCAGAGGACGAGGGCGCCGCGATCCCGCTCTCCCCGTGGCGTCCGAACTCTGGCCGCGCAAGAAAGTGCTTGACAGAACGCCGATCATGTTGAATAATCAGCACACACGCTGAAAAATCAGCACTTCCACGCAGCCCAATGCCCAAACGTCCGCCTTCCGCTCCTCCTATCCCCGCCCTCTCGCGACGCGAGCGGCAGGTCATGGACATCCTCTTCCGCCGCGGCGAAGCGACGGTCGCCGAGGTCATGGGCGACTTGCCCGATCCGCCGACCTACTCCGCAGTGCGGTCGATCCTCCGCATTCTCGTCGAGAAGGGACACGTCACGCATCGCGAGGAAGGGCTCCGCTACGTCTACCTGCCGGCGGTCAGCCCCGATCATGCGCGCGATGAAGCGCTCCAACACGTCATTCGCACCTTCTTCGATGGCTCCTCGGAA
>Ga0134128_10011743_pt1 | contig 10453 bp, 19 predicted proteins | sample KB31754_FD_96462 | JGI IMG/M metagenome (GOLD analysis project Ga0134128, IMG submission 96462) | Terrestrial soil microbial communities with excess Nitrogen fertilizer from Kellogg Biological Station, Michigan, USA - KB3-175-4 | ecosystem: Environmental > Terrestrial > Soil > Unclassified ...
AACGCAATATACGAAACTTTAGTAACAGGTAGCGAAAAATTATTTTATTCAAAGAACTATTAAAATCTACAAATGCTAAGACAATCCTATATATCCCCAAGATTGTATGCAATGAATCTCATTTAGAAAGCGTGTCTCGGCACTCCACTCATGTTGTTTACACCCAGTACCAAAAGAGTTTCTACCACCGGGACCGTTAAGGAAGCCATTGCTATCAGTAACGACATCGTATGTTCTTCCCTGAATTGATTTAAAGTAAACTCTTGTGAACATTTTTTCAGTGTACCCGTTTCTTGTACCAAATCCTGATACAGAAGTTTGGCTGTTGGTTGGTTTATTCCACATAGGAACAAATATAGCTGAATTAGGAAAGTTCATTCCTGTTGCTCCAAGTTCTTTACCACTTGAGAAACTACATTCGTCATAAATATGAAGCGTCAACCCTTCAACACGAATACCGCACCATTCCATGTTAAGCCATTTACAATCATTCAAAGGCTGTTCTGCACGATCTAATTGAACAACACCTGCTGCAAGAAGCATACGTTGAAATTGAGAATAGATTGCACGTCCACAAAATACAGCATACTCCATTCCTGCTACACCTATTTCATTCAATGCTGACTTAAAATCACGAACATCATCTGTTGTGATTGTGCCCGGAGTTGCGGGAGTAAATTCCAAACCCCTTGCCTGCAATGATGGTATGATACCAAAATCAGGATTAAGAAGTGTTTCATAATGCTTACGTCTTTCTAAATCACGGAACATATCCTGCTGCGGAGTTGTGTACCACGGAGACATATCAGACAGTTCGTTACCGTTATCATCCAAGAAAGGAATTTTAAGCCACTGGCATTTTTCAATTGCATCCCCGCAAAGTTCACCTTTGGTTGCAATATCAATCATTGCAACATCTTGTTCTAATGGTAAATCCCTGAAAGTGAATTGACCTGATGGACAAACACAATCAGTAAGAATACTACCGGACAAAACAAGCATTTCACTCCCACTTGGAATAACAATTGTTCCTGTTGTTCCCGGACGTTGTTTTACTGTAACTGTCGCATCATCGGCTGTGGCATAATTTACTGCTGTAACATCTACCAAAACACCCAATGGAGCAGTCGCGATTGAATTACCAACCTGTGGTAAAACATATTGACCACTCACGAAAAAATCTTTTGCAGACAATGTGATATTCCCGGTTGATGGGTAAGCAGGAATTGTTACACCTGCATTTGCGCGAATTTGACGTCTGAATCCGTTATATTCCAAGAGAGTATAAGCCGGATGGCAATCAGTTTCATAGCCCATAAATTCTTCAAGCCATGAGTTCATTGTACAATCACCTATGATATTACAATTATAGGCTTCTTTGTATATTTTATTTTCGTTTATTCGACCTTCAAAAGCATTGTCGAAAAACGCTTGGTCAATAGGTGTACCTATCGGGCCTGAGAAATAGCCTGTTTGGTAACCTAAACCATTTGGATTATTTGTTGTTATAGTTCCTGGCATTATTAGTTTTGTTGATGACGGCTAATCTTTTGAGTTTTGCCGAATCCTGCAACTTTTGGTTTCTCACCTGTTGGTTTTGATGGTGAGCCACCTACACCTAAAGCATATCCTGTTTTGGAAGGGAATATTTTTTCTATCTCTGCCTTCTGCCTTGAACCACCTTCGTGATACGCCGCTTTTATGGCTGATTCAAGATATTTATTCCTTGTATAAACGTTGGTTAGATTGGTTAAGTTTAAGCTGCCGTCTTGGTTATATAAAAGTTTGTTTCTTTTGGAAGTATCTTTGAGCATACTTTGAACTTCTGCAATATCTGATTCAGAGACTTCATACTCTACTGGCGGGATGGCTTTGCCATTTATATCACCAATTTCAAAAGTCAATTTACGTGGCAATGACTTAAAGCCTTCATCAATCTTAGATGAAATATCGGCTTCGGCTTGCTTTTGTAAATCTTCTGAATCTATTACACCGTTCAAATCTGCTAAGATTTGTTCCGCTTGTTTTTTTGTATGTAAAGAATGGTTTTCTAATTTCTTAGCACCAAACTCTTTTTTTCTTTTTGCGTACTCACGATCGGTTTCATCTGAAAACTGCTCCAATTCTTCATCGGCAATCTGAAAATATCTTTCTTTGATAATTTCTGTTGCCTGTTCATCTGTAAACCCTGCTGTTTTTAACTCTATCTTTAAATTCGACAAAGACAATTCAGAAACATTTGCTTCTGCCACTGATTTTATAGCCACATATTGTTCTACTGTCCCACCACCGCTAACAAATTTATCTACAAGCCGTTTTTCTTTAGCTTTAATAATTTCGGCTTTTTGTTCTTCGGTAATAGGATCTTCCGGCTTGTGATTTAATTTTTCTTTTAATTTTTCAGCACTCTCATAATCAATACCTAAAGATTTAAAATATTCTTTTACTTTTTCATCTGTGATAGCATCTTTTATGTCAGGTGCAGTTGTTTCGGTTTTAATTTCCGAAACAACTTCATTCGCTGATGGAGTAGCGTTAGCACCTTCGCTGTTTGTTTTGGTAAGTGTATTTTGAACCTGATCTGAAATTTTATTGACATTTACATTCACTCTTTCAGGTTTCCCTATTGAGGATAGTTTCACTCTTGGTTGTTCTGTTTGTTCAACTTTTGACTGATCTAAAATTTCGGTATCTGGCATAAAAATTTTTGTAATTAAAAATATTTAGGATAAAAGTAATAAAGTAAATAAAAGTTATTACTTTTACGTGGCATTTAATCCACAACTTATTTTTTAATGAGCAGAACTAAATCAGAAGATTGTCACGATTTTAGAAAAAAAATTACCGATCCAACACAGCTTTTTTATCTTAGAAAAATTTCAAAAGAATGGTGTCTTACCGTTTCTGAATTATGTTGGCGTTTCATTACAGAAGGTGTCAGAAATGAAAGAGAAAAAAAGGATGATAAAGGTTTAAAATCTTAAAATAATTAAAATGGCCAGACCTTGTTCACATCCGTCTGTTGAAAATAAAACTAAATATGCGAAAGCCCCATCATGGGAAACTATTGATTCTCTTGTGAAAGAAATGGGAATGAGTTATTGCCAATTTGAAAGATTTTATGGGCTTCCATATAATCATCTTGCTTGTGTTAAATGTGGTCAACAAAAATTAGCAAGTGCATATTGGCATATCTTTTACGAAAGAATAAAGCCTACTTATGGGATGGGATTTGCAGAAGATTTTTACAAAATAGATCCAAACGATAAAGTCTTTAAATTCAATGAAAATTACAGATCGGGAATAAAAGAAACGAAACTCCAAAAAAAGAAAAAGAAAAAGGAAGTAAAACAAAAATTCACTCACGATAGACTAAATGATTTGAGTTGAACTATTGTACATTTTCTTATCTCTTAGAAATTCATCGTAATAAAGAATTTGCCTTTTTTGGATCGAATAACCACCTCGTTGAATTACCACCATCGGATTACATACATAATATTCATGCTTGAAGGCCGTAATGGCAAGTTCCCTATCAACATGGTTATCTATATTCATTGAAAGAAAGAAGTCGTAGAATCGGCTATTAACAATATATAAACTCGTCATACCACTTCCGCCATTCATAATCCTATCACCTTCCATTGTGGCAGAATAAACAAGTGCTGAAAATATGTCGTATGATTCAGGTATTTGGCTTATGAAATAATTAAAACTATTTTGGTGGGTAAAGACAATATCGTCCTCAGCCACGATGCAAAACGGCATGTTGTTCTTTTTAGCAAGTTCCACAATCATTCTGTGGCCTTTATGAATTGCCTGCTTGGTATTTTTAGCATCATAGAAACCTTCAATAATTGAGTAATCTTTTATTCCTTTCTTTTTAAGTTCAATCAATAAATTATTCAATCTTACTTCTGCCACATCGTCTATTTTTTTTATCCCCGTAAATGGAAGATGTAGGACATATAAATGATTTAAGTTCACCACTTAGCTATTACTATTTTATTTACAGTGCTGCCATACTTTTTCTTCATTTCTTCTTTCAATATTACTTCAAGTTCTTTTTGAAGTAGTTTTCTCTGTTTTATTCTCTGCTGTCTTTTTGAAAGTTTCATTATTCAAGATTTATAAATTGAAAGTGTATTAAAAGTTTCAAAGTCAGGGAACTTATCACTTATCTTTTTAATTACCCCATAAACATTAACTCCGGTAATCCAGTTCCCAGTCGCCCCTTCAACTCCATCCTCTAATAATTCATATCCCGATATTTTTACAAATTCTTCATAAAAATCTTTGCCTAAAAATGTGTATCCATGTTTATTCCACATTCCAGTCATTGGATTTTCAGAAATTACTAATCCGCCTATTTTACAAAGATTGTGTTTATTTAACCAGCAGTTGTAATAGCCTTCTTCAATATTTATTTCACCTTTTGGATAAATTGAAGTAACACCGTTTTCGTAAGTTAAGGAATCGTAATGTTCCATTTTGACACAATGTTCCGAAGTTCCAAAATCTGTTACCAAATCAAACTCTAATGGATAGCCTCCTTTTTTATCATTACCAAATTGATGTGCAAGATCAATCTTCCATGCACCATTATCACCCCCTAAATCTATACACTGATATTTTAATCCTTTGTCAACATACCACTTACTTGCAAAAGGTGGTATATTTTCATTTGTAAGATATAGATTTTGAGAACCTAATTCAATTACATTTTTAGGTTTATATAAATCAATATATTTCCCTAAAATCTTAATATCAAATGCTGTTATCCCCATTAACCTTGCGCTTTAAAAATTATTGTATCGTTTAAAGTTTCATCAAATATTCCTGCATATTGTAAATATTCTTCTCCTCCTTTTGCAATATGAATTATCCCCATTTGATTTATTATGATTGAACTATTGGACATGTCATGCCTGTGACCCTTACATCTTTCATCTTCACTTTCGCTATTATCAGTATTTACCCATTTACCATTAAAACATCCCTCAGACATAGATTTTTCCCATAACGAAAAAAACTTTTTACCTATCTGGCTTTCAAAATTAATACCTAACATTCCGGCATTACCTATCATTTGCATTTCCATTGTTTCATCTCGTTTTAATCCCCAATATTTCAATGTAAAATCATTTGTCCATGTTCCAACATAATGTCCTGCTAACTGACAAATTATTCCAATATCTTCAATTTCATCAAAACAACAATCTACATTTTTTATTGCAAAACAACTGCTATCTAAATATAAAATATTTTTAAATCCGGCTTCCAACGCTTTTTTAAAAGCGTATATCTTGAACCCATAAGGTACTTCTGAATGCAAAGGCGCACCTAAAGATTTTTCTCCTATAAATCCTAAGAAATCATAAGAAAAATTATTCCTTAGACTTTCTCCAAGCCTTGAAAGATTTTGGATATATTTATTTTTAGAATTAGCAAACGATATTATACAATTTTTATTCATAAACTAAGGATTATATTCTCTGCATTTTTTAATAATTGATTTGTTAACCCAAATCGACTGCAATAGTCTGTTATTTCTTTTAGCGTTTGTGCATTACTGTTATGTTCAATGGAAACTACTTCGCATCCTATTTCTTTTAAATTTATCTGCTTTAAAATCAAAAGATCGTAACCCTCGCAATCTATTGAAATTAATTCAAATGTTTTATAAGGACTTAAATTAAGAAGTGTTTTAAAGTCAACTACATCCACTTCTATTTCATTAAATTCGGTTGTTCCTTTCCATCTTTTTATTTCATGTTCACTTAAAGAACTAAGTAATGATCTGTCGCCCACATTAAGATGAGTTCCCGAATCAAAAAACTTTGCTTTACCAATATAACTTGAAACTGCAACATTAATACAGTACACATCTTCTCTGCCTAAGTAAAGTTCTGTTAACTGCCTGAATGCTTCTGGTGCAGGTTCTACTAACGTTGCATGGCATCCATTTAAAATTAATTGCCTTACATTACTTAATATCTCACCTGAATTTTCACCTATACTAAGACAGGCTATTTCTCTTCCATTTACATAATTTATCAACACTGATTCTTCCGAGTTTTGAGAAAACATTCTATTTATTTTTTATGTATTTGTAATGGTACAATTCTTTATTTATTTTGTACTCCGTTTTTATTAATCCGCTATTTTTAAGCCTAAATGCAAAATCGTGATCCTCAGCAAATCGTAAATCTTTATAGCCAATTTGTAACGCTATTTCTCTTTTCATTGGGCTAAGATGGTTATTAAAACGAAGGTATTCTTTCTTGCCATAAGCATCAGTCATTGTAATATAAGGCAAATCTTTACCAATTTTAAATGCTTCTTTATTTTCATTATTGGTTGTCATAAACCCATCGAAACTTACCACATCAGGATTATTATCAATAGCTTTTAATATTTCACTTATATAATCATTTGAAACTTCGTCGTCGGAATCTATAAAAACTATATACTCTCCTATTGCCGCTTCTATTAATCGTTGTCTTTTCATACCTATACTCATTTCTCTATTATCAATATCTGTTATGATTACCACTTCCTTTATTGCATCACATTCCTCAATTTGATCTTTCAAAATAGATAAAAGATTCCCCAATAAATATTCTCTATCATGTGTTGATGGTATCAAAATAGATAATTTCATAAACCAAAATTTGTTGATTGTCTTTTAAAAAAATTATCTGAATCAGTTTTATACACAAACTTATCTTCATTCTTTCTGTATAGATCATCCCATTCTGATAAATGCCAAACTGGATGACGATGCAAAAGTATTTTTGTATTTATATATTTCACCTTCTTCATTATTTTCAATATAGCTAACATTTCATTATCGCAATAAACGCTTTGATAGGAAGGATGATAGATGTATCCCCACAAATCTATCAATTTTCTTCCGCATATAGGAACTGTTATTTGCTTATCACCTACTTGTGCAATGCCGTCAGGAAAGTGGAGGCAACCGGAAAGATCAGGAAACCATTTCCGCATTTCAACCTCAATGATATAATCGAATCCTTTAACCGTAAATTCTACATCGTCTGCCACAAGAATAATAATCTCATAATCTGGAGAAATAAATTCAAGTCCTTTGTTTATGGCATCTACTTTACCTGTTGTATTAGTGTAGTTTAATTTTACTTGTGGATAGGCTTTAGCACGTTCTTTAACTTCATCATTGTTCATTGTTTCATCAGATAAATCTAAAACAGTAACAACTTCATAATCTTCTCTTACTACAAACTCTTTTAGATTGTCTAATGTTTTAAAAAACTTCTCAGGACGCGACATACTTGGTAAAACGAAACTTATATTCACTTTTTATTTTTTCTTTTTTAAAGCACTTCCAAAATGATGTGCTACATGATTTGATATAAGACTTTTAATACTGTATTGAGGATTATCTTTAGTTGCATGTCTCACATATTTTTTCCCTGTCTTTCCTATTGTATGGAATTTATTTTTATTTACTTTGATTATTCGGCCACAGGCTTCTCCCGATTCTGAATCAAAACATACCTTTTCTCCTACCTTAAATTTATTTGACATGATTTGTTATTTTATCAAAAATAATCAAATTTCAATTATTGTTTAATAAGTATTTTTAATTCATTAAGAGCAGTTATTGTTTTTGAATCTTTTATTGAAATAAATCCATCAATAGTTTCGCAAGCATGTGATACTGTTGTTCTGTCTTTGTTGAATATCTCTCCTACTTTTACAAAAGATATTTCTTTAGAGCCAACTTTTATTTCATTACATATCAAATATATGGCTATAAATCTTGCAAATATTATTTCAGAATTTCTTCTCTTACCTATTATTTTTTTATACTCAATTCCAAAATAATAACACACAGTATTTATAATTCTTTGAGGAGTTACCGCCTTTGTTTTTATTATACCAGGAATAGAATAAGGGCTTATGGTCATTTAAGTTCAAAAAGTTTTTTAGGGTTATCCTGCAATGATTCCATAGTCTAATAACCTATTTTATAATATAAATAAGCGTTGACAAAAAATTTCTTAATTTAGGAACATTGTGCATCTTTTCGTAATCTTTCTTCATTTTAGTCAGACTTGACTTAGTCATTATTTTTTTATGTTCATCGTCAGGTTCTACATAAGATTCAAGAATAGAGTTTATAATATTAGAAATTCTTTCAATTTCTTTTTCTATAAACTCTTTTTTAGGATTAGTTTCTAAATATAGAACAAGCTTTTTAAAGTATAGCAATTTTTTTTCTGCTTTTTTATACTCTTTACGCGCATTTTCATTCCCATTTTTTGTTGAAGACATTATATCCAAATATTTATTGACCTCTTTTTGTAGTTGCTTTATTGATTTCATTTTGTTTTATTTTATTTCTATAAAAAAATTTCTAAGGTTCATTTTAATTTGTACTTCTGTCATTTCAAATTCAGTATTTTCTTTAGTAATACTTTTTGAAAATTTATATAAGAAGGAATCAACTTTATTCTTTTCATTTTTAGGAATCGTTTTTACTAATGTGATTTCGCTTCCGTCACTTTCTATACACATGGCTTTAGGAGGGTCAAATTTCATTTTTGTTTCCTTTAAATATTACAAGCATACTATCATGCTTACCTTTATTTTTTGTTGAAAATGTTCCTTTGGTATTATACCCTTCAAATGCAATTCTACCTTTTAAAAATCTAATTTCTGCATTAGGTAATATAATTTCATGGAATTGCTTAGTTCCTGTTGCAGCAGGTATAAGCATAACAACTGTCTTTCCTTTCTTCCATTGTTCAAAAGATTTCTGAATCCATTTTGGTTTATCAAATCTATTGTATGGAGGGTTACAATAATTTCTTTCACCCCATTCAATCTTTAGTCCATCCCATAATTTTATATCATGGTTTATTGGACATGGGTCAAAGTCAAAATGAAATTCTGCATCTAATTTATTGTACAACCATTTTGGAGTTGCCCAGTGATCGCTATTTTCTGCTCCGTCTCTATTTTTCATTTCATCATTCGTTTAGGAGGGTTAAAGGGCATCTTTATTTTTTTGTTTTGCAAGTTTTTTAAAATTCTGAAACAACTGGGCATTAGAATAAAAGTTTTTACTTGAATCACTATTACATTTACTTCCATTCCAAACATTAAGTAAATCATCTAATGAAAGACATGGTTTATTCATTAGTACATAATTTTCTGCTGCTTCTTTTGATGAGAAATATTTGAATTGTTTATCTATGCCATAAAAGGGGGTTGAAGGAGCAATTATTGAATGAGCAATATGCCAATTGAGTGAATCTAATAATGACACTTTTAATCCTTCATAAATATCAACTCCATCTTCTGTTGTGAATAGAACCTTATTCCCTTTTATCTCATAATCTTTAATAGATTGGTGCAATTCTTTAAATTCGGAAATAGGATCATAAATAGGACGTGAACGTTCTTTTATCCATTTAACATATTCTTTTACAAGATCATCATCCCAGATAAAGTCTTTCATTTTTTTTATTTTAAATTGTTATTGATTTTATTTTTCTCTCTCTATTTTTTAAAATGGTAATTTTTCTTCTTTAATAAATCCGTCTCGCTGCATCTTTATACCAAGTCATCAGGGGCTGGACGTTATATATTTCAGCTCATATACCATCTTCTTTTGGCTGAAAACCCTCAATGGTAATACTTATAAATGTGGTATCATCATCAAGGATACCTGTTTTATGAACCCTTACCAATACATCTGGCTGGTTCAAATAATCAATAATATTTTTATATTTATATTGACTATAAAAAACTCCTTTCTTGTAGGTTGCAGAATAAGTTTCCTTTCTTGCTTTTAGCCTACGTTCTTTTTGAAAAAAGATTTCTTCTTTGATTGCTGTTTTACTCATTTTTTTTATTTTTAAGTTTACAATAATTTGAACAGTTACTCCGCAGCACAAAAAAAACAACATATAACAAACGGTTTTATGCAAGCCCCATCTGACGAATATCTATCAGATACATATCAAGTTCAACTGTGTGCAAATCCGAACATCGGAAACGTTATCAAACCCTCTCTCTATACTGATAATACTTATCTCTGTTTTCTTCTATTGTTTTTTTATAAAACTTTGAAGCGTTTATTTTCCCTAATTCGGTAAATGGGAAGTTCCGGCTAATCTTTATCCTTCCCTGTACTCTTGCCTGCCAATAAACATTCTTACCGTTATTCATTGCTCTAAAAAATACCCCTTTTAATCCCGATCTATTATTAACTGTTTTCATTTATTAAATTTAAAGTATGTAAAATACGTGCTGCATCAGATAAACTTTGATTAGTGAATTTTATTCCGGTTTCTCTGCATTTACAAACCAATTTTATTTTATCTTCTTTATTTAAAATTTCAATAGGTAAAAGAATTTCATCTCTAACGAACATTTCATAAGTTCTTAAAAGTATTTTCTT
>Ga0134128_10011744_pt1 | contig 10452 bp, 10 predicted proteins | sample KB31754_FD_96462 | JGI IMG/M metagenome (GOLD analysis project Ga0134128, IMG submission 96462) | Terrestrial soil microbial communities with excess Nitrogen fertilizer from Kellogg Biological Station, Michigan, USA - KB3-175-4 | ecosystem: Environmental > Terrestrial > Soil > Unclassified ...
AAGATCAAAGTGCCCCCGGCGTACGCCGGCTGACGAAAATCAGAGTTTCCCTAAAGCGCGTCCGCGTCCAGTTCGCCCGTGCGGATGCGGATCACCTGGTCCAGCGCCGAGATGAAGATCTTGCCGTCGCCGATCTTGCCCGTGCGCGCGCCCTTGATGATCGCGTCGACGGTCGGCTTCACGAAGTTCTCGTTGACGGCGATCTCGATGCGGACCTTCTTGAGCAGGTTCGTCGTGTGCTTGACGCCGCGGTAGGTCTCGGAGAAGCCCGCCTGCTCGCCCGCGCCGAGCGCGTTGGAGACGGTCATCTTGTGCACGGTCGCCTCGTCGAGCGCCTTCTTCACGTCCGGGAGCATGTGCGGCTGGATCAGCGCGACGATGAGCTTCATGCCTTGTCTCCCGCCACGGCCGCTTCCTTCTGCTCGTCGCTCTGGCCGTCGGCCGGATTGACCAGGCCGAACTCGGTGAGCCACGTGTCGAAGCCGGGGTAGGCCTCGATGCCCATCTCGGGGATGTCCAAGCCCTTGATCTCGGTCTCGCGATCGACGCGGTTGCCAATAAGCAAATCGAGCGCCTTGAAGATGACGAGGGACGCCAGACCGATGAAAATAAAATCAGTCGCGACGCCGATGAACTGCGCCGCGAGCTGGCCGCCGTCGCCATAGAGAAGACCCTTCACGCCGCCCGCCACGCCGTTCAAGCCGTCGCCGTAGGTGCCGTCGGCGAACAAGCCCAGCGCGAGACACCCCCACAAGCCGTTGGCGCCGTGCACCGCGATGGCGCCGACGGGATCGTCGATCTTGAGCGTGCGCTCGACGAAGAACGCCGCCTCGACGACCAGGACGCCGGAGACCAAGCCGATCAGCAGCGCGCTGCCGGGGCCGACGTAGGCGCACGGCGCGGTGATCGCGACCAGGCCCGCGAGCATGCCGTTGCACATCATGCCCGGATCGGGCTTGTTGCTGCGCACGAGCCACATCCACAAAGTCGCGACGACGGCGCCCGAGGCCGAGGCGAGCAAGGTGTTGACCGCGACGATGGCGATGCGCAGGTCGGTGCCCGCGAGCGTCGAGCCCGGGTTGAAGCCGAACCAGCCGAAGGCCAGCACGAAGGTGCCGAGCACGGCCATCGGGATGTTGTGGCCCGGGATCACGTTGGGGTTGCCGTCCTCGTCGTACTTGCCCACGCGCGGCCCCAGCAGCCAGGCGCCGACCAAGGCCATCACGCCGCCCGTCATGTGCACGACGGAGGAGCCCGCGAAGTCCACGTGGCCGTGGCCGAGGTGGAAGTTCGTGCCGAGCGCCGAGAGCCAGCCGCCGCCCCAGACCCAGTTGCCGTACAGCGGGTAGACGAACGCGGCGATGAACCAGCCGTAGGCGAAGAAGGACGAGAACTTCCAGCGCTCGGCCATCGCGCCGGTCGGGATGGTGACGGCGGCGTCCATGAACACGAGCTGGAACAGGAACAGCGTGAACAGGCCGACGTCGTAGGAACGGCCGAGGCCGAAGCCGTGCCAGCCGGCCAGGCCGAAGGTCTTGCCGAACAGGGTGATGCCCGCCTCATGGTTCAAGCCCGCGTAGCCGCCGAGCGTCGCGAGCGGGCCGAGCCCGCCGAACATGATCCCGAAGCCGACGTAGTAGAAGGCGATCACGGCCACGGGATAGATGAGCAGGTTCATGCTCATGGTATGGCAGGCGTTCTTGGCGCGCGTGAAGCCGGTCTCGACCAGCGCGAAGCCGGCGGACATGAACATGACCATGAAGCCGGTCAGCAGCATCCACATCATGTTCAGCGCGACCTTGTTCTTGCCGGCCTGATTGGCCAAGTCCAGCGCCGAGAGCAGCCCGGGAGCGGCGACGGTCACGTCGGAGGCGTTGCCGGTGTTGGCGCCGGCGGCGTCAGCTTCGTGAGAATTGGCGGCGGGAAGCGCCGAGACGACGGAGGACGCGGCGGGGGGGCCGGCGACGGCTTTCAAAGGAAGAAAAACGGCGATGAGCGAGAACGCGAACGAGAGGCGTGTCATTATTCCGCGGGAACGACTCGAGTGCCGGCGACGAGGTCGTGCCAGGTGCGGCGCTGCGGCTCCCACAGCGCCCAGAGGTAGCCCAGGAACATCGCGTAGCCCGAGATCAGCGAGAAGCCCGCGCGCAGCATGCGCTGGCGCTTGTCGACGGGCTGGCCGTTCACCGAGACCACCTTGAGCTTGAGCAGCTGCTTGCCCGGCGAGGCGCTGAGCCATTTCAAGAAGACGAGGCTGTACACGAACCAGACGATGGCGAAGTCCCAGCGGCCGCTCATGAAGCGGCGCGCGAACGAGCCGCCGTCGTCCTCGTCCGCGTCCTTGTCGCCGTCGTCGTCGACGCTGACCTTCACGCCGCTCTTCGGGTTCTGATAGACGACTTTCTGCGGCTTGGCCTTCGGGTCGACATGGATGCCGTGCTCGTCGATGGCGATGTTCGTGTCCCCGGCCTGGCCGTGGATGCCGCTGTCGTCGAAGGCGAGCTTGGTGTCGGGGCCGTTGATCTTCATGCCCTTGTCGTCGACGTCGACGGTCGGCACGGACGCCAGCTTCTTGCTGATGTGGAGCTTGCGGGAATGGCGCGAGCCGACGAAGAAGCCCAGGATCATCGAGCAGAGGATGCCGTCGATGCACAGGGCCGCGGCGCGGCGCCAGCTCGAGGGCAGGCGCGAGGTCGCGGCGCCGGCGGGGATGGCCTTGACGCCCGGGCCGAACGCGGCCGGACCTTCCGCGAGAGGCGGAAGGAACTTGAGCAGGCCGCGCCGCTCTTCCGCCTTCGCCGACGTCGCGCCGACGGGCTCCTCGCGGCGGACCTTGTAGACGCGGATCTTCTCGGGGATGCCCTTGAGCTGCATGAGGCCGATCTCGCTGGAGGGGACCTCGGCCTTGTTCATGGCGAGGTAGACGGCCTCGGTGAAGTAGACCTGGCCGGCCTCGGCGATGCCTTCGATGCGGGCGGTGATGTTGACGGGCTCGCCGAACACGTCGCCCTCGGCGAGGTTGACCTCGCCGGCGTTGATGGCGATGCGGATCTCGAGGCGGTCGTCGGGGGACTTGCCCTCGTTGCGCTTGGCCAGCGCTTCCTGCACGGCGACGCCCGCCAGGACGGCGTTGGTGGGGCTGTCGTACGTCATCAGGAACGCGTCGCCGATGGTCTTGATCAGGCGGCCGCCGGCTCCTTCAAGAATGGGGAGGACGATGGCGCGGTGCTCGTCGAGCATGGCCTGGATGTCCGCGCGGGTCTTGTGCGAGGTCTTGTCGGTGAAGCCCTTGATGTCGGTCAGGAGGATCGACAGGTGGCGGGTCTCGGGGGAGGCCATGTTCAATATTATAGCAATGAGCGGCCTTGCGCGCCCGAGGAACGGAGGCTATCCTTCGACGATGGCGTGGGAAGACGAGCTCGAGCCGGATTGGGTTTACGAGGCGCCGTTCTACCTCGTCGCCACGATCGCCTACGGAGTCCTGCTCACGATGAACCCGACGATGCGCTGGGGCGGGGGCCGGGCCCCGGAACCGACGGTCCCCATCGAGTTCGTCGCCGCGCCGCCGCCTCCGCCGGCGCCGGCCGTGAATCTCGCGGCGCCGCCCGTCGTCGGGCTCGGTCACGCCGAGCCGGCGCCGCACAAAGGGCCGGGCGAGCTCAAGCCCGAGAAGATCAAGGCGGGAGCGCAGGACGCGCCGCCGAAGCCGGCGCCCAAGCCCAAGCCCGCGGCGGTGAAGTCGACGCGCGTCAAGCACGGCGCGACTCTGTCCAAGGCTCATCCCAAGAAAAAGGCCGTCGTCGCCAAAGCCGTGCGGACCGCGCCCAAGCCCAAGGCGGTCGACGCGAAGGCCGTCATGGCGGCCTCGATCGCGCGGCGGGCGAAGGTCGAGCACCAGAGGCAGGTTAAGGCCGCGGCGGCGGCGGCCGCCGCGCTGGCGGCGCAGAAGCGGGCCGAGGAAGCACGGCTCGCGGCCGAGCAGCGGGCCGAGGCGAAGCGCGTCGCGGCGGAGGCCGCGCGCGAGAAAGCCGCCGCGATCGCCGCCGAGAAGGCGCGCAGGGCCGAGGAAGCTCGCGCCGCGGCCGCGGCCCGCGCGGAAGCCGCCCGTCAGCGCGCTCAGGCGCTCGCGGAGGCGAAAGCCGCCAAGGCGCGCAAGAAGGCCGAGCTCTCCCAGCAGCTCGCCACGATGAACGATCCCGATGAGGCGCTGGCGCAGGACGCCGACACGGCGCAGCCGAGCACGGCTCACGCCAAGATCAAAGGCGCGAGCAACAAGGCCGGCGCCGCCGCCGCGCTCGCGGCCGGCTCGCCCGCCGACTCGGACGGCGAGATGGACGTGACCCATGACGAGGGCGCGGCTCTCGCGGGCCAGCGCAGGGCGGGCGCCGCCGCCGCGCTCGCCGACACGGCCGAGTCTCCCGATCCGGGCGACGCCGCGGGCTCCGGCGGCTCGGACGTGCTCGACGCGAAGGCGACGGGCGGGGGGACCGGGCCTGACGGCAACGGAGTCTCCTACTCCGTCGACGGCCCCGTCGGCAATCGCCGCCTGCTGCGCCGCACGATCCCCGTGAGCCCGGATTGGGTGGGAACCCGCGGCCTCGACCTCACCGTCACGGTGCGATTCCAGGTCCTGCCCAACGGACACGTGAAGCCGGGGGCAGTCGTCCAGAAGACCTCCGGCTTCCCTGAGATCGATTCGCTCGCGCTTCAGGCCATCCGCCAATGGATTTTCCAGGCCGCCGCGAACGCGAACGGCGCGAACGTTTGGGGCCGCGTGACGTTCCACTTCACGAGCTGATTCCCTATTAACCCGCTCAAATGAGACTCGGCGATCGAATCGGTCTTGCGGTCATCATTCTCGGCGCGCTCTGGTTCTGGCATGAGGTCCGCGAGGTCCACAATAGGGGGGAGCAAGACCACGCGGCGCTGAAGATAGGGATGGCGATCAAAGACATGCCGTGGCCTCGCGGAAACTTGGTTTGGGCGATGTGCGGAAACGATGGTCCAACGGTGGATCAGACAGAGTGGGACAGCTTTATTCACGGATCTAAGGAGTTGCCCGGCGACTGTCATCGGCTGCGATTCGTAACGACCGGCCAAGGGTTCGAACATGCGACGTGGTCGGTCGACTTCGACGCGAACTGGAGGATCTCAAACGTCGGTCCTCTCTCTTTCACGGCAAGTTAGGGTCGGATTCACGGAGCGCCAGGCTTCCAACATGAAAACGGGGAGACTTCACTCGATTTTGGCATTCGCCGCCGTGTTTCTGAGCTCGGCCTGTGCCTTCTATCCAAAGAAATCCGAAGATTTCGATGGCCCAACCTGCGCGGTTTACCGCAATCCACTGACCCTGGACGTCGCTCCGGCGGAGATCAATTGCGATCATAGCGACGTCCGTTCCTGCCTCATCGCCTACTCCATGATGGGCCCGGCGACCTTCGCCGCGTCGGGCACCCTCGTCGCCGCCGGCAACGGCTTGTACTGGCTCGGGAATCGGAGCGACTGCTCGATCCAGGCCTACGCGCGCCAACACACACGGCGACATCAAGAAATGACGGCGGTCGAGCCGCCGTACAAATCCACTCATTAGTCGACAGTAATGAAGCCATTCCAAGGTGAAGGCACGGCGCTGAGAACCGAGACGCGCGGAGCGTCCGCATATTTCGATCGCCTCGACGCCTTGGACGCGCTCAAGCAGCTCCGCGCGCTTCAACTGCTGCTGACGACCACGATTGAGGCCGGGGGCGGGAACATCCTCTCGGCTGCAGGAGGCTCTCAGCTCGCATTTTGGGCGGCGAACGGCCATGCGCAGTCCGCCTTCGATGCGGCCGTCGAAATTTCTCGTCAGGTCGCTCAATCGGAATTTTCGGCCGTTCCGATTCAAGTATTCCTGGGCACAGGCGAACTCGGCGGAGATTTCATGGGACCGCTGCGGCAATTCCCGATCGCCGGCAAGGCGATGGCCGTTCTCGATCGTCTCGCAAAGATGAAAGCCGAGCCCGGCTCCCACATCCGCCTTTCCCAGCACACGGCTCGCGCCGTCGTCTCCGCGCGACCACTTTCGGCGATCGGGACAATTGAAAGAGGCGAATCAGAGCCCCTCGAGGTGTACGTTTGCTCGACCGCCTGAAAGCCTATTCGCGGGGCATATCGCATGAACTGCCTCGGCTTCCGTGGATCTTTTCGATTTACCACTCCGTCATCTTCATTCTGTTCGCCTTTTGGAGCTTCCGCCACCTACACCCTCCGCTGCTGATCCTCGTCGCCTTGTTGGAGCTGCCCACATTGCCGGCGGCGTTTCTCTTCGGCAAACTTCTCGCTCAATTGAGCGACCCGATCGGCGTCATCGGAGTCTATCTCGTACTGCTCGGTGCGTGGATCATTTATGGTCTACTTCTGGAGCGATGGCGGGTCGACCGAAAGATCGGACTCGGCTGTTGTTTGGGGGGTATATTGATTCTAGTCTGGGCCATGCTCGGGGGCATCCTGCTGCACCCTCGGAGCGGCCTGGAAGGTCTCGGACTGGGTAGTAACCAAACCATGGATACCAATATAGTCGGACACCCTCCGGATTCCCCGATGATCTCACTCCCCGGCGTGAAAGGCGGCAATTCGAGGGACCGAAAGGCCCATTGATGCGAGTCAAGCCGCGGCGTTGACCCGGCTCCTCACGTCGAGGTTTTCCCCCGCGGTATCATGATGTCACCCTCAAGGTGAACATTATGAACCGCATCAACCCGATGAACGTCCTCGCCGCTCTCGCCCTCGCGACCCCATCTTTCGCCGCCTTCGTCCCGACCAAGATCCCGACCCTGACGGTCCTGCCGATCACCGGCTCGGCCCCGGCTGCGATCTCGTTCCCGTCCGTGACCCCGTCGCCGCTGCTGCCCGCGCCCGCTCTGCCCTCGCCGTCGCTGCCGGTGAACATGCCCCGAGCGCTGCCCGGAGCCTGGAACCACCAGGCCGTCGAGCTGCCCGCCCAGCCGGCCGTCCCCGTTCCTCAGCCCGCCCACGACACCTATCACCTGGACTGGAGCTTTCTCGATGGAGGCCACGACGTCGCCCACGTCGCGGCGCCTGTAGGGCCAGCCCCGCTCCCTCTTCCGCCGGCCGGCGCCGCCGCCCAGCTCGCCTTCGCCGCGGACCAGCTCGCCCAAGGCATCTCGGCCGTCGAGGACGCGATCTTCGACCACGCCCTCGCCCATCCCCGCCTCACCGTCCGGTAGCCCGAAGTAGCGACGCGGCCCGGTCATTGACAGACCCTCGGCCGGGCTCTACACTTCCGACGTGAGACGCGCTCTTTCGCGCGCCGTCCTTCTTTGCGCCCTGGCCGCCCCGGCCTTCTCCGCCAATGGCGGAAAGGACGACGTGCGCGCCGACGGCTACGACGCCCTGACCAGCGAGGGCCAAGCCGTGCTCGGCGAGCTCAAGATGGAGCGCGGCGACGACGCCGGCGCCAAGCAGACCTACCGCAAGTCCATCGACGCCGACGTAAAAAGCGGACGCGGTGGAGAGGTCGCCGCGCTCGACCTGTACCGCACCGCCGAGATCTCCCTGCGCTCCGGCGACTACGTCGAGGCCCGAAGGCTCCTGCAGATCCTCGTCCAGCGCTATCCCCAGACCGACTGGGCTCTCAAAGGCCAGCAGATGCTCGCCGCCATTCCCGGCAACGACCTGCCGTCCTCGTTCGCCGCCCCCGACTCGCCGTATGTTCCCGCCATGCCGTCCACGTCGGCCGAGGACGCTCTCGCCCGGCTGCGCGGCGCCGTCGACGCCGGCGCCGACGACCAGGGCCTCGGCGACGCCTATGACTTTTTACGCCGCTATCCCGACCGCCCCGAGCGCTTCGAAGTCGGATTGGCCGCCGCCGGCATGCATTTGCGGCGCAACGAGCCCGAGCGCGCGCTCAAACTCTTGCTCCCGCTCCTGAAAGACGGCCGCGCCCCGCGCCTGCGCTCGCGCGCCATTCACCTGATCGGCGGCGCGCTCACCGCGCTCGGCCGCGACGCCGACATCCTGAAGGTCGTGCCCTCGGTCGATCCCGCCTCCGCCGCCGACCATTGGATCGCGGTCGCCCAGATCTGGCGCGCCGGCGCCCTCGAGCGCATGGGCCGCCGCGACGAGGCCGCCGAGCTGTACCGCGGCATCTCCGCGTCGGATCAGAAGTCGCCCGTGCGCGCCTATGCTCTCGCCGCCATCGCCGCCGACTGGGAGCGCCATGGCAAGCCCGACCGCGCGCGCGACGCGCTCAAGCGCGCCGGGGAGGAGGCCCAGCGCTGGAGGCTCGACGGCCTGAGCGACACGCTCGCCCTCGCGGGGGCGACCGCGCTCGCGCGCGCCAAGCGCCTCGACGACGCGGCCAAGGCTTATCTCGATTTCACTCGGCGCTTCCCGACGAGCCCGCTTTTTGCCCAAGCCTTCTACGAGCGCGGCCTCGCGCTCAAGCGGCTCGGCCGCCCGGAGGAGGCCGTAGCGTCCTTCGAGTCCCTGCTCGACCACGCCCCGGATTCCGCTTACGCCTCCGACGCTCATCTTCAGCTGGGCCAGCTCGACACCGAGCTCGGCCGCACGAGCGAGGCGCTGTCGAACTACAAGCAGATGGGCAAGACCTCCGAGGCCAAGGACGCCGACCGCGAGGCCCTGCTGCTCATGGCGCAGGTGCACTACAACGCCAAACGCTGGAACGACGCCATCCCCCTGTATCGCCGCTATCTGAAGGACGCGGCGGCGGAGGACCCCAAGACAAAGGAGGTCGAGGGGCTCCTGCTCGTGTCGCTGTGGTCGTCGGACCGCTCAGACCCCGAGCTGGCCGAGCTCGCAGCCAAGCTGCCCAACCATCCGCTCGTCGCCTCGATCCGCTGGGGTCTCGCGGCCGACGCCTACAAGCGCGGCGACTGGGCCGCCGCCGAGGGCCTGTTCCGCAAGCAGATCGAGGCCGATCCCCGCTCGCCGCGCACCGCCGAGGCGCGCTTCTTCCGCGCCGAGGCCCTGCGGCGGTTGGGCAATACGGCGGACGCCGCGGACGCCTACCGCAAGTTCCTGATGAACCATCCCAAGGACCCGCGCCAGAAGGAAGCCGCCATGCGGCTCGGCGCTCTCCTTTATGAGTCCGGCGACGCGGAGGGAGCCGCCGCGGCCTACGGGCGCGTGAAGGGCAGCGACGCCGAGGCCGCCGACGCCGCTTACAACCGCGCGCTGGCCTTGGCCAAGTCCGGCAAGAACGCCGCGGGCGCCTGGGAGACCTTCGCCGGGAAATTCCCGGGCCACGCCAAGACCTCTTGGGCGTGGTGGGAAGCCGCGCATCTGCGGGAGGAGCGCCGCGACGACGAAGCCGCCGCCAAAGATTATGAGCGCGCGACCGGTCCTGCCGAGCACGCCAAAGCGCTTTACGCCTTGGGCCGCCTGCGCGAAAAGTTGAAGCTCACCACGCGCGCCCAACAGGCCTACGAGCTGCTCAAAGGCGTCTCGCCGAAGGACGATCCGGCGAGACTCGCCGGACTCCTGCGCCTCGGCCTCATGCTCGAGCTCAAGGACAAGCCGAGGGAAGCCGCACCCCTCTACGGCGACATCATGAAGCACTCCGAAAGGGGGAGCGCCACGTTCGAGGGCGCTCGCAAACGCCTCGAAGCGCTGACGCAGGATAAAGCTCTGGTCGGAAAGTAGGGTCAGGCCTTTAGTTATTTTAGTTGTTGGTCCAATAACTTAATTAACTAAAGGCCTGACCCCATCGTGGTATTGCGCGATTTGGGGGGCTCCGTTATACTGGCGACCATATGGGTTCCATGAGCTTCGGCGAGATGCTGCAGATCAGCATCGCCATGCCGATCCTGCTGGTGTTGTCGTTCGTCGTCGTCGGGCAGGCGCTGGAGCGTCTGTTCGCCTACTGGATCAAGCTGCGCCTGCCTTCGGCGACGTATGAGAAGGTGCGCGACCGCCTGGAGGCGGGGGACAAGGCCGGAGCGCTGGCCGCCGCGCGCCGCGATCCGAGCATCCTGGGCGCGGCGCTGGCTTCCCTCCTGACGAAGGAGAACGCCTCCACCGAGAAGCTCGTCGAAGGGTTTCAGCTCTATCGCCAGCGCTTGTCGATGGCCCTCAACCGCCGCGTCGGCCTGTTCGGCACCGCGAGCTTCGTCTCGCCGCTGATCGGCCTCATGGGCACCGTGCTCGGCATCATGCGCGCCTTCCACGACTTGTCCGCGGCCGGCGCGGGCGGACCCGCGGTCGTGGCGGCCGGCATCTCGGAAGCTCTCGTCGCGACCGCGTGCGGGATCGGGCTCGCGGTGTTCTCGGCGCTGCTCTACAACTACTTCACGCTGGAATCCCGCCACCGGCTCAACACCGCGGACCTCTGGGTGCTCGAGCTGACCGAGCTCCTGGAGACCCCGCGTGTCTAATCCGTTCGTCCGGCACGACGAAGCGGCGCCCATCGCGGACGTGAACGTCGTGCCGCTC
>Ga0134128_10011745_pt1 | contig 10452 bp, 12 predicted proteins | sample KB31754_FD_96462 | JGI IMG/M metagenome (GOLD analysis project Ga0134128, IMG submission 96462) | Terrestrial soil microbial communities with excess Nitrogen fertilizer from Kellogg Biological Station, Michigan, USA - KB3-175-4 | ecosystem: Environmental > Terrestrial > Soil > Unclassified ...
CAGCTTGCCGGGATCATCGCCGGCCGCACGCGCGGCGAGTGGATCGAGGTGCTGCGCTCGGCGGGCGTCCCGGCGGGCGCGGTCCGCACCATCGACGAGGCGCTCGGCGATCCTCAGATCGCGGCGCGTGAGATGGTCATGCGCGTCCCGCATCCGACGATCGGATCGCTGCCGGTGCTGGGGATCCCGGTCAAACTGTCGGACACGCCCGGATCGATTCGCACGGCGCCGCCGCTCCTCGGCCAGCACACGCGCGCGGTGTTGCGAGACGACGTCGGGCTCAGCGACGCGGCGATCGACGCCCTGTCGGCGACCGGCGTCGTGCGCGTTGTCTAGTGTCGCGCGACGAGGCGAGGGATTTCCTGCACGAGAAACGCCGTGACGTCGTTCTCGGTCAGGTCCGCGATCCCTTTGCCGGGCGCGAGCGCGCGCTCCTCGACGAGCGGATCCTTGCCGCCGCGCAGCAAGCGCGTGCGGCCGAGGACGTAGGGCGCCTGGCCGTCGGCGTGAAGCTCGACTTCGATCGCTTCCTGCGGCGATCGATCGGACACGAGCCGGACGGCGTCGGCCGGCGTGTGGAGCGTGAAGTCGTGTCCTTCGCCGCGCAGGACCGTCGCCGCCTGCTTGAAGAGCGGGCCGGCGACGCGCTCGAGAAAGGTCTCGAACGCCACGCGCGCCTCGTCGACCGCCTTGCGTCGATCGGTCGCCTCTTTGCGAGCGTCGTCGAGCGCGTGAATGATGCGCTTGCGCAGGTCGGACACGTCCATCGGGTCATTGTCCCTGAAAAAGACTTCGGAAGTCATTTTCCCCGTCCGAGAGCGGGAAAAGGACTTCCGAAGTCCTTTTTCATTTTCTCGCGATGTGAATCGCCATCAGGCCGGCGAGCACGGGGGTGACCTTGACGTCGCTGAAGCCGGCTTCTCGCATGAGCGTCGCGACCCCCTGCGCTCCCGGGTACCGCTCGATCGACGCCGGAATGTAGCGATACGTGTCCGGGTCGCGGTGCAGCAGCCACCCGAGAGTCGACCCGACGATCCGCAGGTACGTGAAATACACCGCGCGCAGCCACGGTGCGTCCGGCCGATTGAAGTCGAGGGATCCCATGAAACCGCCGGGCTTCAGCACGCGATGAATTTCGGCGAGCGCGCGCGGGAGGTCCGGCACGTTCCGCAGGCCGTACCCGGTCGTGACGAGATCGTAGGACGTCGACCGCACGGGTAGCGCGGTCATGTCCCCCACGACCCAGGTCATCCTCGTCGGATGCAGCGTCGGCTTCGCCTGCGCCAGCTCGACCATGCGCGGCGTGATGTCGAGACCGGTCGCCTCGGCGCCGCGCTCGACGGCGCCGAAGACGAGATCGCCGGTGCCGCACGCCAGGTCGAGCACGCGCGCGCCTTTCCAGACGCCGACCCGATCGAGCAGCCGTTCCTTCCAGTGCCGGTCGCGTCCCCATGACAGCAGCCGCGTGATGAGGTCGTAGCGATCCGCGATGGTCTGAAAGAGCTGGCGGACATGCCGGCGCTTCGTGTCGGGCGAGTCGAAGGCGGTCTGGAGCGACGTGGGCGGTGCCACGTTAGGATCATAATGTGGGTGTCTCATGACACCCGAACCGCCGACGTCGGCGCCGGAGGTGTTGGCGCCCGGCCGCGTCTCGCTGCCGGAAGTCCACAAGTCGATCCCGATCCCGTCGGGCGCCGGCTTCTGGCGGAAGCTTGCCGCGTTTGCGGGGCCGGGCTACCTCGTCGCGGTCGGCTACATGGACCCGGGCAACTGGGCGACCGACATCGCGGGCGGCTCGCGCTACGGCTATCGCCTGCTCAGCGTCATCGTGATCTCGAACCTGATGGCGATCCTGCTGCAGACGCTGGCCGCGCGCCTCGGCATCGCGAGCGGCCGCGACCTGGCGCAGGCCTGCCGCGACCGGTACTCGCGCGCGACGACGGTGATGCTCTGGATCGTCTGCGAGGTCGCCATCGCGGCGTGCGACCTCGCGGAGGTCATCGGCGCGGCCATCGCGTTGAACCTGCTCTTCGGCCTGCCGCTCGCCTGGGGCGTCGCGCTGACGTCCCTCGACGTGCTGATCGTCCTGTACCTGCAGAACCGCGGCTTCCGGTACGTCGAGGCGCTCGTCGTCGGGCTCATCTTCGCCATCGCGGGCTCGTTCGCGATCGAGATCTGGCTGGCGCACCCCGACATCGGCGCGCTCGCGTCGGGCGTCGTCCCCGGCGCGGACATCGTTCGCAGCCGCGACATGCTCTACATCGCCATCAGCATCCTCGGTGCGACCGTGATGCCGCACAACCTGTACCTGCATTCGTCGATCGTGCAGACGCGTCGCTACGAGGACGACGAGAGAAGCAAGCGCGAGGCCATTCGGTTCGCGACCATCGACTCGTCGGTCGCGCTGATGTCGGCGCTCTTCATCAACGCCGCGATTCTCGTGATGGCCGCCGCGACGTTCCACGGGAGCGGTCATGAAAGCGTCGCGAGCATCGGCGACGCCTACGTGCTGCTCTCGCCGCTCCTCGGCACCGGTCTCGCGAGCGCCGCGTTCGCGATCGCGCTTCTCTGCTCCGGCCAGAACGCCACGCTCACCGGCACGCTGGCCGGACAGATCGTGATGGAGGGCTTCATCAACCTGCGCCTGCGGCCGTGGCTCCGCCGGCTCATCACGCGGCTCGTCGCCATCGTCCCCGCGCTCATCGTCGTGATCATCGACGGCGAACGGGGCACCGACTCGCTGCTCATCCTGAGCCAGGTCGTTCTCAGCATGCAGCTGCCGTTCGCCGTGATTCCGCTCGTGCTGTTCACGAGCGACCGCCGGCTCATGGGGCCGTTCGTCAGCCCGCGCTGGCTGTCCTCGCTCGCGTGGGCGACGGCGGTCGTGATCGTCGTGCTCAACGCCTGGCTGCTCTACCAGACCTTCGTATGACGACCGCGATCTATCGACACATCCTCGTGGCCGTCGAGCATTCGCCGGCCGACCGCACAATCCTCGAGCACGTCATCCGGCTCACCGAGGGGACGGATGCCACCATCCTGCTCGTCCACGTCGCCGATGGCTGGGCGGCGCGGTATTTCGATCATCTGAACCTGCGCGAGTCGGAGGAAATTCAGGCCGACCGCGCTTACCTCGAGCGCCTGCGGCAGGAGCTCTCGGCGCGAGGCCTGAGCGTCACGACCCATCTGGCGATGGGCGAACCCGCCCGCGAGCTGGTCAAGGCGGCCGCCGAACACGACGTGGATCTCATCGCGATGTCGACGCACGGCCACAAGTTCCTCGCCGACATCCTGCACGGCACAACGGCCGACAAGGTCAGGCACGAGGTCAGCGTGCCGGTGTTGCTCTTGAGGGCACAGTAGGCGGGAGGCCAGGGGCCAGGGGCTGGGGCCTGAACAGGAGGAGCTTGGCGGCACTCGCGCCTCTCGCCCCTAGCCTCCCGCCCCTAGCCCCTGGCCCACTCAAGCTGTCTCCGTATACGTCGCCACCGACGTCGGCGTCTCCCAGACGCGGACCGCGGTGACATCGAGGCCTGAGTCGCGCGACATCTCGAAGATCAGACGCGCGATCCGCTCGACCGTCGGATTGCTCTCGAGCGTGAACACCGGCTCGCCGAGCGCGCGCAGGGGCTCGACCAGCGGATCGTCGTGCCGCAGGATCATCTTGTGATCGAGCTCGCGATCGATCCAGCCCTTCACCAGCCGCTTGATGTCCGAGAAATCGGCGACCATGTTCCGCTCATCGAGCGAGTCGGTCCGGACGTCCACCTCGACGATGGCGTTGTGCCCGTGCGGGTGCTTGCAGATGCCGTTGTAGTCGAGCAGGCGGTGGCCGTAGCAGAACTCGATGCGCTTGGTGACGAGGTACATGGGGACAATGTAACCTGAAGAGCTGCAGGTCGTACGTCGGGTACGACGGGTACGACAGGTACGACGGGTACGAGGAACGTGCTAGCGCTGGCCGGCTTCAATCTATGGCAACTGCGGTTCTCTTTTCGGGCGGTCTGGATAGCGCCGTGCTCCTCGCGAGCGAGCTGCAGGCCGGCGCGGTGCAGCCCATCCACGTGCGCGCCGGCCTGGCATGGGAAGCGGCCGAGGCCGCCGCGATCGATCGCCTGATGGCGCTCGCGCCGTTCGCCGGGCGCGCGCGGCCCGTCGTGTCGCTCGGCGTCGACATGCGCGATGTCTATCCGGCGACGCACTGGGCGGTCACCGGCCATCCACCCGCGTACGACACCCCCGACGAGGACGTCTACCTCGAAGGGCGCAACATCGTCCTCATCTCGAAAGCCGCGGTGCTCTGCGCGCGGCTCAAGGTCGGACGGCTGGTCCTCGGGCCGCTCGCCGGCAACCCGTTCCCTGATGCGACGCCGGAATTCTTCGAAACCATGGCGCGCGCGATGACCCTCGGCCTCGCGCACGCGCTCGCGATCGACGCGCCGTTCCGGTTGCTTCACAAAGCCGATGTCGTCGGCCTCGGCCGGTCGCTCGGCGTGCCGCTGGCCGTGACGCTGTCATGCATGAACCCGCAGCAGGGCGAGCACTGCGGCCAGTGCAGCAAGTGCCGCGAGCGGATCGACGCCTTTCGCGAAGCCGGGATTCCGGACGAGACGACCTACAAGAGCGTGTGGACTCGGAACTGAGAGCGCGACGCCCGCGACTAGTGGGATCCGCCGGAGCGGGTGTAGACCCGCATGATGTCCTTCAGCGGCGGTTTGAAATCGGGCTTGTCGACCGTGATCGAGACCAGCATCTCGGTCCCGTCTTCACTCGGCAGATAGACCTCGGTCAGCGCCAGCTCGTCCGAGGTGACGAGCTGCGTCAACGCGCCGCCGCTGAAGCGCGTACGGGCGTTGAACTGAGTCGCGGACAGCTGTCGCTTCTCTTTGGTGCCGGTCGTCGCAAAGGTCAGCGCGCGATTCAAATCGTCGGTGATCGTCACCGATTCGTCTGAGAACCGGAACGACAGTCTCTCGGCGATCTCGAGGAGGTCGCGCATCGCCGATTTCAACTGCCAGTCGCCGGTGTAGGGCGCGTGACCGGTGTGAAGCGCGAACATGCCGGCGGCGTCCGCCGGCTCGGCGATCTGCGCCGCGCGCATCGCGTCGAGCCGCCGCTTCCACACGTCCTGTCCGTCTTTGGTCTTTGCGCGATCCAGTTTCCAGCTGCCGACGAGTTGCGCGGCTGGTGTGGGCGCGGCGGCGAGCGAAGGACCCTGCGCGGCAGACGCCGACCACGCGAGGCTCCCCACGAGCCAGCCGGTCACCAGCACGAGCATACGGCGACGCATCGCGATCTCTTTCCGGAGGACCCGGCTTCATTATCGTCCAAACACGTGGGCCCCGCCAATCCAGGTATGACGGACCTGCCCGCCGGGATCGACGGCCACGAGATCCGCCGGCGCGCCCGTGACAATTCTGCCCAGGTCCGGGCGCCCCACGGCGGCCGCCGGCGTCGCGGCGCACATCCAGGACGCGTCGACGAGGGGCACTCGGACCTCGTGAACCCAACGCGACCACACTTCTGAAATCGTCGCCACGCTGCCGGCCACCGTGCCGTCGTCCAGCCGCGCGACCTCGCCGACCAGCACCGATCGTCCCCCGAGACGAGCTTGCGTGCCCCGTGGGCAGGCCGCACCGGCTGTGCCGTCGCTGATTGCCGCGACCTGCGCCGCCCCTTTCGCGGCCCAGACCATCCGCATCACGGCCGGGTGGACATGCCAGCCGTCGCCGATGAGTTCGACGACGACGTCGTCGCGGGCGAGGGCGGCGCCGGCGAGTCCGGGGTCACGATGTGCGAGCGGCGGCATCCGATTGAAGAGGTGGGTCGCGCCGCGCGCGCCGGCACGGAAGGCGTCCTCGGCCTGCTCGAAGGTCGCGGCCGAGTGCCCGAGCGAGACGCGGATGCCGTCGGCGATGAGAGCGGCCAGAAGCGCTTCGCCGCCCGGGATCTCTGGCGCCATGGTCAGGGTCGCCACCTCGGCGCGATGCCGCCGGATGACCTCGAGCACATCCCGGCCTTCGGCGGGCGTTCGAAGCCACTCGGCGGGTTGAGCGCCGCGGAACGCCGGATTGATGAAGTTGCTCTCCAGATGCGCGCCGAGGACGCGCGCGCCCACGCCGAACGACGCGCCAACCGCCGCGACCTCCGTCAGCAACGCGTCGAGTGATTCGGCCGAGCAGGCGACGCTGGTCGGGCACCAGGCCGTGACGCCGAAGCGCGGCAGGATTCGGGCGATCGCGGCGACCGCGCCTGGACCGTCGAGCACGTCGCGGCCGCCCACGCCATGAACGTGCATGTCGACGAAGCCGGGCAGCACGAGCGCGCCTGTGACGTCGACAACGTCGCCGCCCGCGCGAGCATCACCGCCGGGCACGACCGCGGCGACGGCACCGTCCTCGATCACGACGGCGTGCCGCTCGGCGACCCTGTCCGGCAGCACGACGTCGCCGCCCCGGATCACGGTGCGCGTCACGGTGTCAGCGTCAGCTTGCGGCCGCGCAACGGCAGCGGTCCGGAAGTCGCGGTGGCGTCACGGAGCAACTCGCGGTCCACGCGAACAAGCAGGCGTTCGAGCCAGCGCGCGTCCGGCGCCGAGAGGACGATGACGCCCGGACTCGACGCGAGCGGGAAGCGGCGGTCGTCGAGGAAGTCGAAGTCGAGCGTGATGAGCGTGCGGCTGTAGTCGAGCGCGTGCTGAAAATGATCCCGGTCAGGGGCGCGGCGCAGGGCCGGATCCTCGAGGACGAAGAGGACGTCCCAGCCGAGCTTCTGGCGCATGAACGTGACGACGCCAAGCGGCAGATTGGCATCGACGTAGACCCGCGGCGCGGCGGTGAGATCCGCCGCGATGGGACTCAACGCCGATGCGAGGGTTCCCATGCCGTCTCCTAAATGATTTCGGAAGTCCTTTTTACAAAAACGGTAAAAAGGACTTCCGAAGTCATTTTCGCTTCTTCGCGCGTTTGGTATGCGCGGCCTTGCCCTGCCGCCTCAAGTCGGCGACGAGCGCCTCTCGTCGATGGTACAGCTCTTTGCGCGGCCGCTTCCCGTTCGGGCTGCCGATGGCGTAGTCGCAGAAGAGCGGAAACGCGATGGTCGAGTCGCAGTAGGCGACGACCGTGTCGGGCAGAACGCCGGGATTCACCTTGCCCCAGCTGACGGCCTCGGACGGCGTCGCGCCGGACAGGCCGCCCCAGACCACCTGGTCGGTCGTGATCTGGATGAAGAACTCGTTGCCGCCCTTCGGAATGCCGTAGACCTCCCACAGCGTCGGCTGCCCCTGCAGGTAGAAATTCTTCGGCGACCCGCCGCCGAGAATCACGCAGCCGTTCTTCTTGCCCGCCAGGATGATCGCGCACACCTCGTTCACGTCGAGGTTGGGATCGATCATCAGCGTGCTCTCGTTCATCAGCTCGTGCCAGGCGATGTTCATGCCGATGGAGCTGTCGCCCGGCGACGAGGTGTAGATCGGCACGCCGAGCTTCGCCGCGCGGGCGACGACGGAGTACTCGTCGCAGCCGGGCCGGCGCTTCAGGAGATCCTGGCCGAGGCGATAGTGGAACTCCGACGTCGCGATCGGTCCGGACAGCTTCGAGCGAACGAGGAAATCCCGGATGTAAGCGTCGGTTTCGAGGAGCACGGTCGCCGGGAAGAGGACGTCGTAGATGCGGATGACGCCGGCCGAGTAGAGGTCGCGATCGTCGAGGAACGGCGATCCCCGGCGCAGCGTGAAATTCAGTGCGTAGTGCAGGTCGTGGTAGAGGTTCGCGCCGGTGCTGATCAGGAAATCGATGAGCCCGCGCTCCATCATCTCGATCACGCAGCCGCCGAGACCCGCCGGCGTCATGGCGCCGGCCACCGTGAGGCCGATGGTCGTGTCGTTCTTCCTGTCCAGCATCTTCTCCGCGAAGATGTGGCACGCCTCGGACAGCCGGCCGGCGTTGAACGCCTGAAAGCCGTGGTCGATCAGGTTGCGGATCGCGGGATCGCCGGTGGGACGGAAATACGTGATCGGCCGGCCCGACAGATAGTGGCGAGGGCCGCGCGCGGGCGACCCGGGAGCACGATGCGGCACGTCGGCACTGTCTCCTTTGCGCGAGCCGGGCGTGCGCCGCACACCGGCGGGCCCGCGTGACCAAAGAAAATCCGTCGGGCGCGCGCGGGCTTAGCTTACCATCGGCCTCACCATGACTGACCCGGACGTCACGACGACATCACACGTGCTCTGGGCGATCGGCGCGGGCCTCGTCACGATGGCCGTGATCCTGGTCCTCTGGATCGCGCGCAAGGGCCGGCTGCAGCCGGGTCCGCACGTCTTCAAGGCCAGCCGTTTGAGCAAGGGCAATCATCTCTTCCCCGCTCAGGTCTCCATCAGTCCGACGAGCCTCACGCTCTACCGCCCGCAGTGGATCGGCAAGTTCGAAGAGTCGATCCACATGGCGCACATCGCCTCGATCAAGATCGACACGCACATGATGTTCGCCGACGTGACCGTCGAGACCTCCGGCGGCCAGGATCCGGTGATCTGCCACGGCCACCTGAAGACGGACGCGATCGAGATGAAAAGCGTGATCGAGCAGTTTCAGTCGGATCTGTATGGAAACGATAGGCTTAAGTCTTAAGGCTTAAGTCTTAAGGCCTGAACTGAAGGCTTGAACTGAACGCTCTTGGTCTCGTCGTCGCCCTGCTGGAGCGTGGGCTTGCACGCGTAGATCTCGGCGATCACTCGCGTTCCCCCTCGACGATCTCCAGTACGCCGTTGGCGCGAACCTCGATTCGAGGCACCCGTCGGTCCGGTGGATCGCGGTAGGGCACCGAGTGCCCGACGATCTCGCCGAGGGTAGCGTTTTGGATGTAGACGAGCAGGTCCTCCGTGAGGGCCTGCTCGTTGCCATAGCGCTCTACAAGACCGGGCACTCGGTGCTCTTGTCCGAAGTCCGGATGAGCGATGGCGCAGAGTGCCATCGTGTCGGAAAACAAAAGGATGCGCCGGGCGACGAGTTCCTTGCGGCAAACGGCCGTGCCAGGGAAGAGGACCTCGTACTCCTCGAGAGCCGTTAGACCCTGATACTGATCTGCTGAAACGAGTGTCCTGAGGTTCTCCATGAAGGCGACGAACTTCTCTGGCGTCGTCAGGAAGTTGCCGGGGAACCTCTGCGCGGTGTGAAGGATCCGCAACTGCGTGGTGACCGCGCGCAACGCGTCCTCCTGCGCTCGTAGCGCCTTGGCCAGATCGGCCCGCGCCGCGTTCTTCACCTGGAACAGGAAGAGGCGACGCTGCGCCTGCCAGCTGACGCGCCAGCCGTAGAGGGTCGCGCCGAGCGCGCCGAGCGCGATCCATGTCCCCAGGGGCACGCCCCGGATCGCGCCCCACAAGTAGTCGAGCATGACTCGCGACTATAGCCCGACCAGGCCAGCGCGTCCTCGGCCTTACCGTCGGACGATCCATCCGACGATGGCGAGGGCCACGCGGAGGTGACGGGCTACTGCACGGCGCCTAGCGAGTTGAACCGCGACCATGACGTCAGGGTGGCTCTGCGCGGCCCGGCAGTCCGATCAGGCGGCCGCGTCCCGGTCGGGCCCAGGGCGCGGCCTTTAGACTTGAGACTTGAGACTTGAGACTTGAGACTTAAGACTTAAGACTTAAGACTTAAGCCTGAAGGCTCCCTCACACGCCCATCGCGTGGAAGCCGCCGTCGACCATGAGGACCTCCGCGGTGACGGCGCGGCCGGCAGGTCCGAGCAGGAAGATCGCCGCATCGGCGACCTCCGACGTCTCGACCGTCCGACGCAGCGGCGCCCGATCGCGGTAGGTCTGCAGAATGCCTGAAAATCCGGAAATCCCCGCGGCGGCGAGCGTCTTGATCGGACCGGCCGAGATCGCGTTCACGCGGATGTTCTTCGGACCGAGGTCCGACGCGAGGTAGCGCACCGACGCCTCGAGCGCGGCTTTCGCCACGCCCATGACGTTGTAGTTCGTGAAGACCCGCTCGCTGCCGAGGTACGTCAGCGTCAGGATGCTGCCGCCGCCCTTCCGCTCCATGAGCGGCGCGGCCCGCCGCGCCAGCGCGACGAGCGAGTACGCGCTCACGTCGAGCGCGACGCGAAACCCCTCGCGCGAGGTCTGCACGAACGGCGCCGACAGATCCTCGCGGAGCGCGTACGCGGCGCCGTGCACGAGAAAGTCCAGGCCGCCGTGCGCGCGCTCGATCTCGCCGAAGAGCGCGTCGATCTCCGCGTCATTCGCGACGTCGCAGCGCAGCACCGTGACGTTCGAGAGCGTCGCGGCCAGCTCGCGCACGTTCTCTTCGAGCCGGTCGTTCTGATACGTGAGGATGAGTGAGGCGCCTTCGGCCGCGGCGGCTTGCGCGATGGCCCAGGCGATCGATCGCTTGTTGGCGACCCCGACGATGAGGCCGACCTGACCCGAGAGACGCGACATGGCTGCCG
>Ga0134128_10011746_pt1 | contig 10452 bp, 10 predicted proteins | sample KB31754_FD_96462 | JGI IMG/M metagenome (GOLD analysis project Ga0134128, IMG submission 96462) | Terrestrial soil microbial communities with excess Nitrogen fertilizer from Kellogg Biological Station, Michigan, USA - KB3-175-4 | ecosystem: Environmental > Terrestrial > Soil > Unclassified ...
AAACTGGTTCGGGAAGAAGAAGGCGCCAGTGAAGCCGTCGTTCTCCGCTCCGTGGTTCCCGTTGTGTTCGTGAGTCGAAATCGTGTGCATACCAAACCCGCCGTTCTGGTTTTGGAAAACGGAGAGTCTGTTGTGCAGACGGAAGAGGACTGGCTCGCCGTAGCGCACCTGCATGAGCTTGGGCGGAATGGTTCCGTTGTAAGTCCAGACCTTGTCAACCTGCTGAGTAGGCAGGTTCGGGTGAAACTTCAGCGGGATAGGACTCGCCGGGTTGATGCCGGAATTCAGGGTCGACGGAACGCCGGGATTGTAAGTGGTATTTGTTTTAGCACCTTCCACTGACGCATCGACGGCGATCGCGGGCGGAAGCAGGCCAAACTGTTGGTGCGCCCAGATTGGTCCCGGGGGACGTCCTTCGATAGGACCGGTGCCGCCGCCCAATGCAGGATCGACAGGTTGCTGTGTCGTGTTCGCCTGAGCCGTTGGCGCAGGAGTCAGGGCAGCAACAGGAATCCGCGGAAATATGTCGAAACGCGGCATCGCCGCAGAAAAGGCCGTGGTGTTGTTTAAGAGCGGACTGGGTGGAAGTCCGGTCGGAATGTTGGAAGACGCGAATGCGCTTCGGCCAAATGGACTGAGGCCGCTGATTGGAAGCATCAGGCCGGCTGACGTGAATAATCCCATTTTGATCAGGTCACGACGCGAGACCTGTCCATGGGAGTTTGCTTTGATAATGTCCCACCGCTCCTTACGCGCCTGCTCAGCTTCACGCAAGCGCGCTTTCGAGGCCTTTGGAGACAAAAAGAAGTTTCTATCAGGCATCTGTTTCTCCTTTTATTGGTACACAAATCTCCGAAGGGGATTCGCGGTAAGCGGAACGGCGGGGGCATACGTTCAGCGACGCGGAACCCTGATTCAGATCCAGGAACCACCTGGTATGGCTGGTTATGTGTTAGGTTCTAAGTGACGAAGTTTGGAGATCGTCACGGGACTTAACTTATGCGAACTGCAAAAAACGTTGAGTGGCGTGGTGGAAGATACAACGGGGTGATGATCATGAATGTCACCTGCGTGACAATTTGCCCCACTTTCTATATTCTACTGCTCCCCCTCCCGATTGAACTCGCTTAACCACTCCACTGTAATTAAAGAGCACCCGTGTGCCTTGCAACGGAGGCTATTGCCGCAAGTCAGATTGTGGTGGTTAAGGAAGTTCCCGTATGTCCCCATCAACAGAAGTCGCTCACGCTTTTTCCAGGCTCTGGTTTACAGGCAGACTCGAGCTGCTCCAGGGAATGAGTCAGGAGGCAGTTCTTCGCTTCAATGCCATAGTGCGAAAAATAAAACGCCGGCGCGGGGAGTGGGTCTTCGTACACGGCGATCCCGCCGACAGCATTTATCTCGTCCAAAAAGGGCAAATGAAGATCACTGCCTTGAGCGAAGATGGTCACGAAGTAGTGCATGAGATAGTCGGCCGCGGCGAGATCTTCGGCCATACAAGTTCGATACTCGGTATCCCGCGCACGACTTCGGCTCAGGCTCTCGAGGCATCGCTGATATATGAAATACGCCAGAAGGATTTCGAAGCGCTGTTGATTGCTTATCCGGAGTTGTCGTTGCAGTTGCTCAAATCCGTGGGCTTGAGGTTAAAGAAGGCCGAAGCTCAACTGCTCAATGTTATCTGCCATGATGTTTCCACCAGGGTCAGGGGAGCTTTGATCGATCTGGTAGCTTCTGAATCGCGGGAACAGCCGGATCAACCTGTCAGAATTAAGATCACTCAGCAGGATCTGGCGAATTTAATCGGAGCGTCGCGGCAGAAGACGTGGGAAGCGCTCAAGGAGTTGGAGGATTCGAGCGTGTTGAAGCTCATGTATCGCAGTATTTTAGTGACCGAGCCACACAAACTCCGCAACGGACACTTTTCTGCGCATCAAGTGACTCGTCTATAAACCTGTTTGTATTTGATCGGCGCTGATAATCGCGAGCTCGTTTCAGTCACCTGCATCGTGAGGAGTCGGCCGTCAGGGCTCAGCGTGTAATCGTTTACTCGATGTCCGTCGGCTGAGTCGAACTCCTGTAGGAGGTGTCCGCCTTCGAGTCGCACTTTGACATTCGTCTTGCTTCCGCCGGGGCTTGTCCAAACAACGGTGGAGCCATCGGTCCGCATTCTCAGCGCCGGCTGATTGTCTACGACGATGCCTATTTCACGAGTTGAAGAAGCGATGGAGACGGTGCGATACGCGGGGTTCAGTTGCTTCAGGCGGGTTCGCGCGAAGTGTCTGACCAAAAAGTTCAACCCTTTCACTCCTTGATCTATGGCGGTGTCGATATTGTCGCTTCCGGCATCGTCCAATTTATAAGTTCCGTCGAATGATGGAGTAGCGGGCACGCCTGCTTGTGTTGCTACAAATAGCGACAGGGAAATCAGGACGAGGCTTGCAAGGAATTTATTCACCGATATCGCCACCTCCAACATGCCAACAGATTTTACGGCGCAGGCTTAGAAGTGTTTTGCAGGTTCTTGCCTGAATGTTCGCCTCGTTGTTCGAAGTTAACGCAGCAAAATGTGGCCGGTTTGAGCAGAGTTTAGAAAGAGCATTTCCCTGCTCCTTCAATAGCATTAAGCTATGAAGGACCCAGACAAACAGCAGCCACTCACCAACGCCGATCAAGAACTCTTTCACGATCTCTATCAACTGCATCATCGTCGTGTTTATTCCATTTGTCTGCGCATGACTCAGGACATTTCGGATGCTGAGGATCTCACTCATGAAGTCTTCGTTCAGCTATTTCGGACGATTGGAAGCTTTCGAGGTGAGTCGGCGTTTTCAACGTGGCTCCATCGTTTGACGGTGAATCACGTGCTGATGCACTTCCGCAAAAACAAACGCAGACTGCAATCCGAGCAGTTAACTGAAAGCCTGGAAACACTCGGTCGACTGGCGGCGGGCAGCAAGCGCACCAGCATCGTGGATCGCATTCTCTTATCGGAAGTCATCGCCAAACTTCCTCAAGGTTATCGCGAAGCACTGATCCTGCACGACATCCACGGCTTGGACCATAAAGAGATAGCGAGAAGGAAGGGTCGAACTGAAGGAACTTCAAAGTCGCAGTTGCACAAAGCCAAAGTCACGTTACGCGCACTAATAACCCAACCAGCATAAGCCGCGGATCTTCTACGAAATCCGCGGCTCCTGCTTGTTAGTAATTGATCTTGCCGACGAGAGTCAGATCGAAACCGCCGGTTACCGGGTTGATGTTTATTGCGAAGTTAGCCTCACGGCTCCAACCTCTTTTCAAACTAGAGTGGTGAGTAATCAGAAAACATCACGCTATGGTTTTGCCGGCACGCATCGGTTAGACTGCGACGAAACCCGTGGCGCCCAGCAAACAGATCCGCATTCTCAGTGTCGAAGATCATCCGGTCTTTCGGCAGGGGCTGGCCACGATTATCGAGACAGAACCGGACATGGTCCTGGTGGCCCAGGCGAGTAACGGAGTCGAGGCAATTGCCGAATTTCGTCGCCACCGCCCAGACGTTACCCTCATGGACCTCCGCCTTCCCGGCACCAATGGCACTGACATTTTGATTGCAATCCGCGGTGAGTTTCCGGGCGCACGAATCATCATGCTGTCGTCTTCAGACAGCGATGGTGAGATTCAGCGTGCACTCCGTTCGGGAGCGGCGGGCTATGTTCTGAAAAGCATGCCACAGGATGATTTGCTCGCCGTGATCCGATCCGTTCATGCGGGCAAACGGCAGGTTCCGGCAGCGGTGGCCGCACTTATCGCCGAGCATTTGGGTGAAGAGGACCTGACGCCCCGCGAGCTCGAGGTGCTGCAACTGGTTCGCGACGGCTACAAGAACAAACAGGTAGCCGATCAACTGTCGATCTCAGAAAACACCGTCGTCTTTCATCTCAAGAACATCTGCGAAAAGCTCGGTGCAAACGATCGGACGCATGCAGTCACGATTGCGGTCCGTCGCGGGTTGCTGCAGCTTTGACCGAGCGCGTCGTGAACGATAAAACGAAATTCCTGCTGCTCGCTTCCCTTTGGCTTCTACTGTCAGCTCTTCCTGCCCGCGCACTCGATCCAAACCAACCAGCAAGCAGTTTCCTCCGCACTCATTTCACTACCGATGAAGGTCTGCCCGGACCCGTAGTAGGCCAGATCCAGCAAACTAAGGATGGATTTCTTTGGCTGATCACCAATGGCAGTTTCCTGACCCGGTTCGACGGAAAAGGTTTCGGTAGTTTCAAGAACCCACGCGCGGCAGTGCTGGCTGTAGCTCCTGACGGAGATCTCTGGGTCGGTGCAGATTACGGTTTGGTACGCATACCTTCATCTAGTTTCAATCAGTTCACATTTAGTGGATTAACCGAGTACCAGCCTGGTCCTGGCAAGGCAAGCCAGATTCGATCCCTTCGTTTCAGTAGCAATGGCGTGCTGTGGATAGGAACTGTTGACGGCTTGTTTCGCTACGAAGGGGAGAAGTTCGTTGCGGTTGGACCAAGGGTATCGACAGATCGAATTGAAGAATCACCGGATGGACATCTATTGGTATTCAACGGCGACGGGTTCATGGAACTAGCAGGCTCTGAGGTTGTGCCTCACCCGGGACTGGCGGCCCAACTAGAAGTTAAGAACAACGAGATCTTTGATGTTCTAAAGGATCGTCGCGGCAACACCTGGTACTGCACCGGTAAAGGAGTTGTCCGTCAGACAAACCAGGGAATCGAGAAACTATCGCCCTATAATGCGAAGGCACTTCGCGCTCACGAGGATGCGCACGGCACGGTATGGATCGCCAAAGAAGTGGGCCTGTTTCGCGCCACCTCCGCCGGGCTTGAATTAGTGGATAAGGAAATGCAAGCCCGATCTTTTTACAGCGATCGCGACGGTAACTTGTGGATCGGCACAAATGGAGACGGATTATATAGATTCAAAGACCGCGCGGTTCGCATGTTCACGAAGGCTGACGGCCTGCCTAACGATCTAATCATGACTGTGATTGCCGCACATGACGGATCCGTTTGGACCGGGGCGAATTGTGGTGGCATCACACGTTTTGATGGAAAGAATTTTCAAACCTACAGCGAAAAGGACGGTCTCCTGAATAGTTGCGTTTGGTCCATCGCAGAGGATTTGAATCACGATCTATGGATCGGAACCTTCGGCGGCGGAGCTTTTCGTTATCACAACGGCGCCTTTACTCAATATTCAAAGAGCCAGGGGTTGGTAGATGATCGAGTCGGTCATGTCTACGCGGCGCGCGACGGCTCTGTCTGGTTCAGCACTCCCGGCGGCGTGAGCCGTCTGAGGAATGGACAACTTCGCAACTTCACGACTGCTGACGGACTCTCAGCGAATGAGACCGCCACAGTATTTGAAGATCGCGGGGGAACGATTTGGGCCGGAACTCGACTCGGACTTAACCGGCTGAATGGCGATCGTTTTGAGAAATTCGCGTCTACACCGAACCTCGTGGTCATTCCTTTTGGAGAGGATCGAGACGGCGGCTTCTTTATTAATGAGCAGGTGGGTTCTGAATCAGTTACGCGGCGCCTCTACAAAGATCGCGTTGATACTATTAACAAGTTATCGGCTTATGACGTGCTCGAAACCGAACAGGGAGAGCTATGGTTCGGCGGCACTCCTTTCGCTCGGGTGCAACCTGGGAACTTCACCCACGCGCGGCCACGCGATGAACCGCTAGACTACGAAGCATTTTCGACCGCCGATGGCTTAACTACTGCCGAATCGACGAGCTGGAGTCGCAGTCTCGCTCTGACTCGTGACGGCAAACTCTACGCAGCCACTCCCAAAGGATTGGCGCTGTTCGATCTGAATCGTTTGCGCGTCACGAATACGAAGCCTTCGATATACCTGACAGACATTACTATCGGCAGGAACACCGAGCGCGCCAGCGGCGAAGTAGTACTGCCACCTGGAAGCAATCACGTTGAGATTCATTTCGCGGCCGTCGAAGTCTCGGCGCCCGAAAAGATTCATATGCAATATCGGTTGGACGGTGTCGACTCGGAGTGGCTCGACGCGCCGGCCAATCCGGTTGCGATCTTCAGCAACATCCCGGTCGGGACACATGCATTGCGCATTCGGGCTTGCAATCGAAATGGGATCTGGGATCGTCAGGGCACAGTTTTCCTCGTTACACAGCAACCTTACTTCTATCAAACACGCTGGTTTATTGCGGTGATGGTGGCGCTCGGAGTTCTGCTGATGGTCCTAATCTACCGTCTGCGGGTGGCGCAAATCTCTCGGATGCTGAGCGTGCGATTTGATGAACGGCTGGCCGAGCGCACGCGCGTAGCACGCGAGCTGCACGACACGTTGTTGCAGACAGTCCAGGGTAGCAAGATGGTCGCTGAACATGCGTTGAAGAACCCTGCGGATCACACGCGTATGGTGCGGGCGATGGAACAGTTGTCGACGTGGCTGGCCCAGGCTACTGAAGAAGGACGCGCCGCGCTCCAATCTCTGCGTTCCTCAACTACGGAAAAGAACAGTCTGGCAGAAGCGTTTCGCCGGGCGATTGATGAGTGTGGTGGTAGTGAGAAGTCATTTTTCGTAAATGGAGACTCGAGAGAGATGCATCCGGTCGTTCGCGATGAGATCTACCGGATTGGTTACGAAGCGATTCGAAATGCTTGTGCGCACTCAGGCGCCGGCAAATTGGAGGTCATGCTCGAATATGCGCACGATCTCACGTTGCGTGTAAGCGACAATGGAATAGGCATCGATTCAGCAGTGATAGAACAAGGCAAGGAAGGTCACTTCGGTTTGCGCGGTATGAGAGAACGCGCTGAACGTATCGGCGCGAAGTTCACCCTCGTCAGCTCTCAGAATTCAGGCACCGTAATTACTCTGGTCGTCCCCGGTCGCATCGCCTTTCGAACATAGCCACAAAAAGCACAAAGGAAGAAGTACACAAAAAGCACATAACTCACATAAAGAATCCCCAGGGAGCGCGCTGTGAAAATTTGAGCGTTCTGAGACTTAACTATTATGTGACTTCTGTGCCTTCTGTGTACTGCTCTTCCTTGTGTGCCTTTTTGTGGCTACTTCTTTCTTACTTCTTGTGGCTAACACTTTCGTAGTATCTCGCAACCACGGAAAAGCGCGGCTCAATTTCTACCTTAATTTGTGTGTCTGAAAATTTCTCGTGGTCCTATCCTCTCACCATGACGAACCAAATTACAGAAATCAGTTTTACGGTGAATCCGGAAGCGGTACGTTCTTTTCATGACGACGGAGTGGTCATCTTACAGGCAGGTACTGGTCGTTTATTCACTTCGAATGAGACCGGCGCCCGCATCTGGCGCGGAATCGAACAACGATTGCCATTGGAGACGATCGCAAACGAAATCAGCACCGCGTACCAGATTGCGCGAACTACCGCACGCGAGCACACGCTCAATTTTCTGGCGGCACTCGAGCAGCAGGCGCTGATCAAAAGAGAGGTTGCGTGATGAAAAAAGTCAGGCTTGTGTTCAGAGCACTCTACGAGATCGCGCGTTACGAAGTGGTCCTGTCATTACTGGGATCCGGACGCATTCTGTCACAGTTGAAGCGTCAGTCCATTTCGCTTAAGTCGAGCAGTGCCGAATCAGAGAAGACGATCTGCGACGCCGTCCTGCTCGCAACGTGCTTCTACTGGAAGCCGGTCCTGTGCCTGCAACGAGCAGTTTGTACGGTCCGTTTACTCAGAAGACATGGCATCCACGCTCGACTAGTTATTGGTTATCGTCCGTCGCCGTTCTTTTCTCACGCATGGGTGGAAGTGGACGGGCGCGTTGTGTACGGCTCAGCCGCATACCAAAAACGGCTCATGCCGCTGCATGTGGCTTAAAGGAGAAGATGATGCCTGCAAACACACAAGTCCTGCACTGGGATGGCCGGTTGGATAACAGATCCGATTTGCTGCTGCGGTTATCGTTGCCGCGTGAATCCAGTAATCAAGCAATCGCGCGTGCTACTTACGATCGCTGGGGCGCTGCTGGCCTGGTTCAACTGATCGGCGATTGGAGCCTTGTCCTTCGCGATCACGAGAGCACCGTTCTCGCGAGCGACTTCGCAGGCGTGCGTCCTCTTTACTATCACGTGCAAGACGGACGCGTTCAGTGGTCCAGCAGTTTGCAGTCTCTCGTGGAAGAAACAGGAATCACGGATCTCGACGAGCAATACATCGCCGGCTTCCTTACGTTTGGTGGTTGCGCAAACCGGACGCCCTATAAAGACATTTACTCTGTTCCTCCCGGTCATACGGTATGCGTTTCGTCCAAAGGAACAACCATACGTCGATTCTGGTCCATGCCAACCGGCGACACGATCCAATATCAGAGCGAGCACCGGTACGAAGAAGAACTTCGCGCACTCTTTCGCGAAGCGGTGGCCGTGCGTTTACAGACTGCATCACCCGTGCTGGCCGAGCTCAGCGGTGGCCTGGATTCGTCATCAGTGGTTTGTATGGCCCAGCACCTGATTCGAAGTGGCGCCGTCAACGCTCCACACCTCGCGACGGTGAGCTTCACCTGGCAGAACTCACTCGACGAACCGTTCATTCGCGAGGTCGAATCGCATTGCGGCATCGAGGGCGCGCGCATCTCGACGCACGACGTTCCTCTTCTCGCCGAAGCGCAAGTAAGTGGCGCAGTGCCCGAAGCCTTTCACGCGCTGCTCAGTTCCGTCGTAGCGACCGCTCGACAACACGGCGCCAGAACAATTCTGACCGGACAGAGTGGCGACCTCTTGATGGGCAACTGGTATGACGACAGCCTGCAAGTGGCCGCCTCTGTCCGTCGCTTTAACATCGGCCGCTCCTTTAAAGAGGCCCTCGCGTGGAGCAAGCTTCTCCGGCTTCCCATTTACCGGATTCTCTGGCGAGCGGCCCAGGCGGCGCTTCCATCATCACTGACACCAGCAGCGATATACACCACCAGCGACGGTTCATACGCGCCAAAGAGTGTTGAGACATCTCTTGTCTCTCAATTTAGTAACCGGACTGGTCTAAACGAATCGTCAAACTTCTTCTCGAATGATTGGCTGCAGGCAGCACCGGAACGCCGGAAGTATTTCTACGGCCTCTCAATGGCGCTCCAACTACGCACACTGCAGCCACCCGAACCATTACAGCACCTCGACTACACGCACCCGTTCAGCCATCGACCACTCGTCGAGTTTCTCATGACCGTACCGGTGAATATTCTTTGCCGGCCCGGTGAGCCGCGGAGATTGATGCGTTCTGCGTTATCCGATCTCTGGCCGCTCAAGTTGCGCCAACGTCGATCGAAGGGTTCATTTAACGCGCCGTGGCAGGAGGCTTCAAGGCCTTTGGCACGCGCGCTTCTTAAAGCCAGGAAACTGCACTCAGTTGAGCGCGGGTTTGTGGATCGCGAAAGTCTTCGTTCACGTCTTGAGCGCCTTTGCCTCGGGCTCGACTGCAACGAGTCTCAGTTGCGGCAGATCATTTTGCTCGAGCTATGGCTAGGCAATCGCGTCAGTGATGAACAAGCAGGACAAGTTCTCAGAGCAGCATGAATTCTTGCAAGAAAGGAGGTAAGCCAAATGCAAAACAATTACGAAGCTCCCGAACTAACGCTCATCGGCGAAGCTAACGAAGTCGTCATGGGCAGCAGCATAGGTGGTAACGACTTTCCAAAGGAGTTTGGCCTGGATTTTGAATTCGAGCAGGACTAAATCATCAGACAAAAGTTAGCCGCGGATTTTAACCTCCGAAAAACTGCGGCTAACTTTTTTCAGAAATTCGTAGTAGACTCCCAGCACATTCCATCATGAGTGCTGCAGGTGCTATTCGAATTCTGACGGTAGACGATCATCCGATGCTGCGCGAAGGAATCGCCGCCGTACTGGCAAGCGAAGAGGACATGATCCTCGTCGCGGAAGCCAGCAATGGACGTGAAGCGATCGAACAGTTTCGCACTCATCATCCTGATGTGACTCTCATGGATGTGCAGATGCCGGAGGTCAACGGCATCGATGCGATTGTGAAGATTCGCGAAGAGTTTCCCGATGCTCGCATCATCGTGCTGACTACTTACACCGGCGATGCCCAGGCGGCGCGCGCATTCAAAGCCGGGGCCTTCGGATATCTGCTGAAGAGCATGGTGCGAAAGGAGCTGATCGACACAATCCGCGCGGTCCATGCCGGCAAGAAAAGAATCCCAGTCGAAATCGCGGTCGAGATGGCGCAGCATCACAGTGACGACGCCTTGACCGAACGTGAAATCGAAGTGCTGCGCGAGGTGGCGGCTGGTAACGCCAACAAGATGGTGGCCCAACTCCTCAACATCTCCGAAGAGACAGTCAAAGCGCACATGAGAAGCATTCTTTCCAAGCTCGCCGCCAACGATCGCACGCACGCCGTCACCATCGCGGTGAAACGCGGCATCATCGAGATCTAATCCG
>Ga0134128_10011748_pt1 | contig 10451 bp, 8 predicted proteins | sample KB31754_FD_96462 | JGI IMG/M metagenome (GOLD analysis project Ga0134128, IMG submission 96462) | Terrestrial soil microbial communities with excess Nitrogen fertilizer from Kellogg Biological Station, Michigan, USA - KB3-175-4 | ecosystem: Environmental > Terrestrial > Soil > Unclassified ...
CCCAATGCTATTACTGAGCGTGCTCCACCACGCCCGCCAGTTTCCAGCAGCGTCAGCACCGCGTTCAGATTACCGTTGTACGGATTGACTGTCTCAAAGCCACTCAGAGCATATGAACCAGCAGGCGTGCCGGGAGTTAAACCGAGCGGCGTCGAACCGTCAGTTGGCGTAGTAGTGAATTGTGCCCTTGCGCTAGCACAAACGACCAGCACTATGATCACGCTGCAGTAACATTTTGTGGCGAACAACAGACGAGCCGCGTTGTTGGGAATCATTGGATTCTGCTCCGGAAGATGGCCCACTCAGAGACTTAACTACACCCTCATTCACTTTTCGAATTTCAACGTGGGGTGATGGTGATGCGACAGGCCCAACCGGGATGGTCTGCTTCGCTCAGCACGTACTGTCCTGGCTCAAGATCAAGTTCGTCGGTCCAATCCGGTTCTTCGCGCCTAATCTCCATCTGACGCACCGGCGAGCCAGTGTCACGATTGAGTTGCAACCTGGTTCCCGGTAGTCCGCTCAGGTCATCGACCATCAGGATGAAGCTTCCTTGCGGACGAGTGATCTCCCGAGGCATAAAGCCGTAGTAGTAAATAGTGATCACCTCCGCCTCAATATCTCGAATGTTCCGCTTGTGCTGCACGACCGCATTCGTCGTAGAGATTTCTGGCTTTCCGACGAATGAGTCTCGCGGTGCATCTTGTCTGCCGGAGCTCTCACTGTTACTTCTACTTCGCGCCGACCGAACGCGAGTGCTGTTAGTGCCAGTACGCCGACTAGCAGCACTGGGAAAAACAGCTTCCCTGGTTTCTTTGACATGACCCTCTCCTTTAGAAAGTTCCACTGAATCCGATTGCTTCCTAATCTGCGGCTGGATGTAAATGGCCAGCAGACAGATCAAGACTTGTGATTTGAAGAACGGCGAGTCTCCACCAGACTTCTCCTCAACGCCGCATTGCGCGCGCGCTACGCAACGCTTCTTAGAAAGTGGGGTACGTTGATGATTGGGCCTGGGACTGCATCACGTTCTGAGTAACGAGCTACCTGACGAGTTTGTGAGAACGTCACAAGCTCGGGGAGTTAAGCACTGCTAACAGCTAAGAAGGAACTTGCCAGGTGCGCGAAACGATACCCTAAAGATGTCGCGCCAAGAAATTGACGCGTTTGCTTTGTGAAGGCGGCTTGGGAGTCGCGTCGTGAAAACTTGAATCCTAAGTCGTCTTTTTATGTTTGGGGAAACGGTGTGCGCTTTGGGGAAGCCCGAATAATAGTCCTGGACCAATCTACAGTCAACAGATTTATCTCACCGAGAAACAGAGCTTAACCAACGCAGACAAAGTCTCAGAAATTGCGGCTGCGAAGCTAAAAAAGTCTGTTCCCACGTTCACGGCCTTACTGACAACGTCCTCCTGCCTGACGCCAGCAACGGAACCCTTTAGCGGTGCATCAGCCTCAGTCTGAATTACGGTGGCGACGCCGACATTATGCATTTTCGCGTAGACCTTCAGAGCCGCTGGTGAGTCTTCTTCAGGGCTGAGCGAAATTGAGTAGAAGAAGATGTCGCGGCCCACTCGTCCATTCAGCAGACGTTGGACCTCGACCAGGTGGTGCGTGATCATCGGGCAGATGTCTTTGCAGCGTGTGAGTACGCATTGGAAATAAAGGATCCGTACCTTGCGCAGGTGGTGCGTCGGGTTGAGGCAGGCGAAACGACTATCGATCACGTGCAGCTTGAATAACCTCTGCGAATGCTCGGCGTCCCTTTGCGTTTCTCGCAAAGATGCAAAGGGATGCCCAATCCGTAACACGCACGGGCGAATGAATGACTTTTTTTGGCTCTCGCTTGACGAGATCTGTTTAAAGCAAGCTTGTCCGAGACAAGATCCTAACACGCACGGTCGAATGCATGATTGTTTTTTGCTCTCGCTTGACGAGATCTATTTAAAGCAAGCTGGTCCGACACAAAAACATGCTTGAATTCGATAAAAGCAAGTCACGATCTCTTCCAATCCTGTCAAACTCAGCCGGAAGCTAGATTGCATACGGGCCGCGCTATTCAGCTCTTGAAAGATTCAATCTTGCACACGCTCAAGTTTGAGTGGAACTACTCTCAGTCAATTTGATCTTTGTGCGATCCAGTTAATTTCTCGCCGGAACATTCTCGTGACTCCGGGCTAAGGAAGCATCAGGGACATTCTAAGTTCAATCCTGCGCGTCACCGAAGATCCTCGGTCAATTTTGATTTTTCAAGCAGACGACAAAGTTTTGACGCAGAAACTACTTTTGAGGCTTTGCACAAAAAGTCGGAACTGAGCGCCAAAGCCGCGGAATATGAAAGCCAGGGGCAAGCGCCGAACAACGTGAGGCGCGTCGCCCCTGGTAAGATCGCGCGCAATGACCGTGAAGCTCTGAAAGAGCAGAATAATTGACGTGGTATTTCGCACTTTCAGTGCTCTGTTCAAAATATTTCTTTGTTACCAGGGGCGACGCGTTCCGCTGCGCTTCACGCTTGCCCCTGGCTAATATATTTCGCGCCTTCGGCGCTGACGCGCTTCCCCCTGGCTTTCATATTTCGCGCCTTCGGCGCTCTCCTTGCGGCGGCCGTGCCGGCGCGAATTCAATCAAATCCAGGCCGGACGAATCAAGTTGCGAAACACGCTCGCGTCGAACGCATCCAGGCCGGACGAATCAAGTTGCGAAACACGCTCGCGTCGAACGCATCCAGGCCGGACGAATCAAGCTGCGAAACACGCTCGCGTCGAACGCATCCCACGGAGAACGGCGCGCATGTTTTTCCGGCGCGTCAAAAACGGTGACACAAAATTACTTCACAGAACATAGTTTGTGAGAGCTTTGCCTCAAAAGTCCAAGATCATTCTTGGATCGGGTCAGTACAGGGAGCGATAGCGACCTGGTCAGTGACCAGCGTGCGATATTCTTAATGATTTTTGACTCTCATCGTTGGACCAGGTTGCGATCGCTCCCTGTACTGACCCGATCCAAGTGCGATTCTTACTTTTGAGGCAAAGCCGTTTGTGAGGAAGAAATGCACAGGTTTACACCGGAACAAAAAGAAAGGACACTAAGTATGAGTCTCACCTATGTATTAGTTCGTGAATGCCTCAACAACGTGGAAGACGTGGCCGAACGTTGGCAGATCGAGGGAGGCAAAGTAATGCAGAAAGAGAAGCATGTCGCCAACTATTCAAGCGTCAAGCGAGTGAGCTGTGGCACGCATGAGCAGAACACGGCAATGCTTTGGATGACGCTGTTTTTCCTGGGACAACAACCACCGCAAAATATGACGCTGCATGGCGCCCACGATTTTAATAGCGGTGGTGAGATTGGAAGTGTCAGTGCAGCATCCACTGCATTTGCGGCGCACATCGGCAAGCAATTCAAACGCGTTGTCAACACGTTGACCATCGCCTAATGACGCGCTTTCGATAACGTAAAAACAGCCCGGAGGCACCATGTCGCACGTCACCGGCGTCGTACTCGACGTCTCGCCCGCACAAACGCTCGGCCCTGACTTCGGCCCTGCGACCAATCCGCCCGACACCTGGACGCTCAACTTCGCGTACACGCCGGCGCCGGTCGATGGCACGAAGCTCATCATGCTGCATTTCACGGGCGCGAGCTTCCCTGCCAACAATCGGCTCGAAGTCGATTTGGGATACGGTGCGGGCGAGATGGACGTGTTTACCGCCGCCGACGGAACGGATTTCTGGACCCGTCCGATCAACATCTACAACACCGGCGCGACCATTACCGTTCGCTACATCCGAAACGGCGGCGCAGGTGGCGGCGTGCAGCTCGACAAGTATGGCCGCGGCGAGCGGCATACAAAAGACCCCGCCAATGCGCAGGCGGTGTTTGATAGCTATTCCAACTGCGACCCTTTCCTGGATCCCGCGAATGCCGATTACCTCGAGCCGCAATATGCCACCGCATGGTTCTGCAACGGCACGCCGCCGGACTGGGAGAACATCGCTTGCGTGAAGCCACCGGCGGACATACGCAACACGGTTGCGCCCAGCGTGGGCATGATCGTGCACGTCGATTTCAGCACCGCGCTCGGATTTTTTCTTTCCACTTGCGGTGTCACGTTGATCGATGCTGACACCGTGGTCACCGCCGGGCATTGCATGCAGGACCCGGTGGAGGACGCGGAGAGCAGCTCGGTCATCTTCGGCTACCAGGTCGATTGTTCGAACGGCAAGCGGCCGGTGAACTACAAACCGCAAGTGTGCAAAGTGAAAGAAGTGATTGCGCAGCGCTTCGCCGATGGAACGTCACACGATTACTGCGTGATCAAGCTCAAGACAGCGCCGGTGGGCATCACGCCCACGCCGATGCGCATGGACCTTCCCTCGCCCGGAGAGCAGGTGTTCGGCATCCATCATCCGAATGGCGCGGTAAAGAAACTTTCCATTCCGCATCCGGGGTTCGCCACCGTGATCGGGAGCAGTGCGGATGACGTGACCGTCGATCTCGATGTGTCGGGCGGCAGCTCGGGCTCGGGTCTCTTTGATACTGCAGGACGTATAGTCGGAGTGTTGAGCAACGGCGGGATGTGCGACCTCGCCTACTATCCGACCGCGAGCATCCAGCAGAATCTCGCGTCACCTCCCGTGCTCACGCGCGATGTGATGATCGTGTTCGATCGCTCCGGCAGCATGGGACTGCCAGGAACGAGCGGTCAGCCCAAGATCCAGGAAGCACAAGCCGCGGCCTCGCTCTTTGTGCAATTGGTGAAGGCAGGAACGGGCAATCGTGTCGGGCTCGTGTCATTCAGCACAACGCCGAATCTGGATTTTATGTTGAGCAATGTGACGGGCGCGAACAAAGACACGCTGATCGGTCCATCGCCTTTCACCGGCGGCCTTGTCGGAGGCCTGCACGCAAGCGGATCCACTACGATCGGCGGCGGACTCAATACCGCCTACGGCCAGCTCTCGTCAGGAACACAGACGCGCCACATCCTGCTCCTCACCGACGGCATGCAGAACACGCCGCCTATGGCCGATCCCACCGACGCGTCTCCTGCGGGAATCGTCATCGATGTCATCGGCTATGGCACGCCGGCGAGTCTCGACGGTACGTTTCTCACTGCGCTTGCGACCAATCACAAAGGCGTGAATCAAGAGCAGGGACAGTACGTCCTTGCCGACACCGACTTGAAGCTCAAAAAATTCTTCGCGCTGGCCTTTGGAAATATTTTCGAAACGGTATTGCTCGACCCAGAATTCGTTCTCGCTGCGGGACAGGACAAGGCACCGCCGCTGCCGTTCAACGTCTGCGAGGAAGAAACGATCACCGTCGTCGTTGGTTGGGACCAGCCGGGGACGCAGCTCGGCATTGCGCTCACTACGCCTTCGGGCGCGACGGTCGATGCGGGAAGTGCGGGCGTGACGGAGTCGTCATCTCACTCCTGGACTTTTCTGCGCGTGCCTTTGCCGCAAGGCGGCGAGCGCGACGGCACGTGGAACGTGATCGTGTTCCGGCGCGGCCAGCGCGGCGAACTCGCCGCGCGCGGGCCGGCGGTACGTTACTTCGTCAATGTCGTTGCGAGCGGCGGCGCCGCATTGAGACGGATGCCGGATCGCCGCACTTACTACACCGGCGACGACATCAATCCGCTCGTGGGTCTGCAATATCTCGCCGGCGGACTGCCGCCCAATGCGAAAGTGAAAGTGATGGTGACGCGGCCCGATACGAGCGTGGGCAGTGTGCTTTCACGGGAGCGGCTCGGTCAGCCTGTCGTCGTCGGCTCCGATACGATTCCGCCGCGGCAAGCCACACTTGCCGCCATCGAAGCGCGTACCAGCAAAGCCGTCGTCGGCTATACGAATCACAACTTCGATCTTTTCGACGATATCGCGAGCACGGGTTATCCCGAGCCCGCCGGCGTGTTCGGTCATCCGCTGAAGGCCTTCCTCAACGTCGAAGGCAACTACACGTTTTATTTCCAGGCGACTTATGGGGAGGGCTGCAAGGCGACGCGCGAATTGAGGTGGTCGTTGCATGTGGATGTCGGTATCGATCCCGGAAGCTCGAGCGTGACCACTTCATTCGCGGGCGGCAAGGGCACGATCACGTTCATCCCGCGCGATCGCTATGGCAATCATGTGGGTCCGGGATTAGCCGGCGGATTCTCTGTCGGCGGCGCGCCTGGAACGGTCGTGACAGGACCCGTGCGCGATAACGGTGATGGTTCCTACGGCGTGCCCATCGCGTGGGACCCTGCTTCCGGAGCGAGCCCAGGTTTGGTAATCAATCAGCCCGCACGCACGCCCGTGTCGGTCAGTGATCCAACGCTCGGCGGCAAAGGTGGCGGCTCAGTGTGGCGCTGGCTCTTCTGGATCATGTTCGTTATTGCGCTGCTTTTGTTCTTGCGTTGGATTTTGTAGCGCACAAACCGTCGATTACATCAATCGATGCACAGAGCGGAGCTCTATCCGTTACAACTGTCGAAATGTTTCTGCGCTTCTGTACATTCTAAATAAGACGCACGCAACCGGCGCTCGAAAACACATGGACAGACTCCGTCAAGCGTGATAGAAGCGCGCGGTAGCCCCTCCTATAAACGGATCAAGTGTTTTCGAGGTGTTTATGGCAAATGACTACATCGAGCTGTTTTTGAAATGGGCGCCCGGCGCAAACCAGGCTGACGTCGAGTCGTGGTTAAAACAACACCAGCTCTCGAGCGCGAAGATGATCGAAGGTTTACTGCTGTCAGGAACGAAGGCCGCGATCGAAAATGCCTTCTCAGTTTCTCTTGATAATTTACAACCGCCGGCAGAACTGCCGGTTCCATCGGAACTAAAACCGCACGTGGCTTCCATCACTCTCCCCAAGCCACGCTCTTACTACCCCTGATGTTTGGAGGACAATCACATGATGCAAATTGGTCTCCCACTTGAAACGTGGTCAGATGATCCACCGCCAGAAAAGATCGTCGGATATATTTCCGTCGAAAGCGCCAAGTCAGTTTTTAATGATGAGGAACATTCACTTGAAGGACCTCTCGATGCGTACTACGCGCCGAAGGATCTGCGCGACACAGTACGCCGTGATCTCGAAGGAACCGGCTTTGAGATCCTCGCCGAAAGCCAACTCGGTCTTTCAGTCAGCGCTCCACCGCAAGCATACGAAGAGCTCACCGGCGGCAGCGTAGTCACAAAGGAGCGCCTCCAGTATGCCGAGGAGAACTGCATCCGGTATGTCACTCACGTGGACATCGTCGGAGACAAGCAGCCTGCTGCCTTAGGCGTGGCAAGGACGAAATCAGATAGCACAAAGATTGATGGCGTTGTGTTGGAAAAGCCGCGCATGTTCAATGCGGTATTTCCCTCGCCTGTTCCGCCGAATACCTCGAAGTTTCATCTGCGCGTGCCTGACGACGTTGCCTTCCTCCTCCACGCCAAACCTGCTCATCAAGCGGGCCAACGCGGTAAGGGCGTTTTAGTTGCTATGCCTGATTCCGGGCAATATCGTCATCCGTTCTTTACGGCGCACGGTTATCACCTCAAAACACCAATCACGGTCGTGCCGGGAACTAGTCGCTCCAAAGATCCTGTCGGACACGGGTCAGGCGAGTCAGCGAATATTTTCGCGGTGGCGCCGGAATGTGTGCTGCAAGCGATTCGAGCAAGCAACGACTCAGGAGATCTTGTGGGCGCGGTGGCCGCCTTCCTGAAAGCGAAGGAGCTTAACCCCAGAATCATTACGAACTCATGGGGCGGAGATGGTCCATTCCCTCCCGCTGGTTCGCCGGACGCTTCTGACCTTGCGTTTGCGGCCGAGATCAAGGACGCGATTGCCCAAAACATCCTGGTTATCTTCTCGGCGGGTAATGGTCAGTTTTCAGTCGAGCCGCAAGTTCCAGGCGTGCTTGCCGCAGGGGGAGTGTTTGTGACTCCGAGCGGGAGTCTCACGGCTTCGAACTATTCCAGCGGATACAAAAGCCCCTGGTTCGACGGAGTCAATGTTCCGACAGTATCCGGCTTGGTAGGCATGCTGCCGCGTGCTCAATACCTGATGTTGCCGATCCCGCCCGGCTGCATGATCGATAAGGATGAGAGTCATCCGGATCTGCCTGACGATCCGACTACAGACGGCACGACCGGTAATGATGGTTGGGCATTGTTCTCGGGAACGTCGGCTGCCGCACCGCAACTCGCAGGTGCTGCGGCAGTGTTGATTGGCGCCAAACCGAATTTGACGCCGCCACAAGTGATTCAAGCGTTGACGGCGACTGCGATCGACGTGGTAACGGGACACTGCAATCCGCGATTTAATAGTCCGGCTGGCGTTGGCCCAGACCTGGCAACGGGTGCAGGGTTGATTAACGTTGCAGCGGCGCTGAATTTCGTGCAGAACAATTTTTAGGCGACGGTCCTATTCGAAAAGCAAAGACGTGCAATCTGGAGGCTGCACGTCTTTGCTAAGGAATCAGTAACCAACTGTTTCAGTGATGATGCCCGGCGGACGCATCTGCGGGTGGTCCACCTTGGGTCTTGTTATCAGTAACGTCGATCACCGTGCGCATCCACGGATGGATGCAGCATTGAAATCGATGGGAGCCGACCGGCAGATCGGAGCTTCCGGCTGTTGGTCCTTGCTCCACGCCACCCGGATGAATAATAACTATTGACCCGAAATTCAGGCACTCAGGCGCCGGCACCGGATTACCGGAAATGCCATTGAGAGCGTCAACAAAACCACCACCAAACTCTGCTACCTCAGTGAAGGTGTGATCTTCACCGCCACGATTTTCAATAATCGTGGGTCGTCCAATATTGAGTTGCGCTTGAACTGGTTGGTTGCGCCATTTGTGCGCATCCTGGGTCGCCGCCAGTTCTGCGATGAACTCATCAAAGGTCGTGTGTCCGTTGCCGACGCACGCGCCGGCGCCGAGTACCGCATTGAATGAAGTGGGTTCACAGTCGTCATACATCCGGAACTTTTTGTCGCCTTGAACCGCACCGACGCCTCCGCTGAGGCTCAGTGCTGCGATCGCGGTGACGACAATCCAAACCGCTGGTCTAAAATTTAATTTGCGTTTCAATGGAATAACCTCCTTGTTCGGACTAGCTCAGGTCATGGGTGCGAAACCGAAGAATAACCTGTGGGATTGTTATAGCCTGGCAAGCATATACACCTCGAAAACCGAGATGTCAATGAGGACTGTTTAAGCCACAGATGCTACTGAGCGGTAAGGTCGAACTGTTTTGCGTCGAGTGTTTTATTAAAGAGGAACTGACTCAAAGTCACAACCCAATCCTGTAGCAGCGGATCGCTTTCCGTATCAATCGTGAGCTGGATCTTGTAGTTGTGCGGCAGAACCAGGATGGCTTCGCGGCGGAAGTCTGAAAAGTCCTCAGTCAGTTTAAATCGAGTTCCCTTTTGTCTCGCTGCCTTGTCCGGGCGTGTTACTGAAGGTGCGGCAAACTCCTGTTGATATTCGGTGCGGACGTGCTGAAACGTCTCGGCGTCGAAGTAGAGTTTGATATCGAGGTTGCCGCCACTCCGTGGTTCGTAACTGAGAATGTAAGCTTTGCGATCGTTAAGATTCTTTGTTCCTAAATACCGTACCTTTCCTTTCGACCCGTTCGTATCATAGAAAGGCCAGGCAGTTGAAAGCGTGCCCCCGAGCAATCCTTCCCGCAAAACGACATCGTGAGTGAGCAGAAAATTTCCGAAGCGCGTGCGCACTCCGGGGCGATACTCTCCCAGCGTGAGCTTTTGTCCATTGAACGCCATCTTCTCGTTCGCATATTCCTGTTGTCCGAAGATGGGACCGATTAAACTCATCGGGCCTTGCGAAGCCATTACCGCTCCGCCGTTTCCGTGGCCAGTCCCTCCGATCCTGACGTTGACCGTCACTGCTCCTTGAGCGACTAAACTCTTAAAAGCCGAGCGCGCTTCCGCTGTCCCGATCGAGTCGAGGTGCGATGCGATTACTTCCTCCGCTGTGAGTGTCTTTGTTTCTTGTGAGAGACAGTTTGGCGCCGCAGTGTTAACGACGGCCAGCAACAAACCACTAAACAGAATCAGTCTTTGTAGAGCCATTGATTTCATGATTTGTCTGTTATTGAAAAGTTGGGCGTTACCTCCGGTGAGGCAACGCCCAGGAATGTTCACGGGAAAGGCCGTGAGTTAGAAATCAAATCTTCCAGCAAACTGGATGATTCGCGGAGCTCCAGCCGTTGTCGACTGGCCAAACAGAGAGCTGTTGATGTCGTTGTTCGGCAAGCCGAAGTTTACGGTGTTGAAGATATTGAAGAAGTCGGCGCGAATCGTAAAGCGAGTGTTCTCAGTTATCGGGAATCGCTTGATAACGGAGAAGTCGACCTTGTTGAACGCCGGTCCATAGAAGTGGTTACGTCCAACCGTGCCTTGTCTTCCTACTGCCGGGCCTACGGCAGGGCCGCATTGCGTCA
>Ga0134128_10011750_pt1 | contig 10447 bp, 14 predicted proteins | sample KB31754_FD_96462 | JGI IMG/M metagenome (GOLD analysis project Ga0134128, IMG submission 96462) | Terrestrial soil microbial communities with excess Nitrogen fertilizer from Kellogg Biological Station, Michigan, USA - KB3-175-4 | ecosystem: Environmental > Terrestrial > Soil > Unclassified ...
TTAAACTACCAATTAATGTATAACAAGCTTCGAATTGAGAAGATTGGGAATAATTCTATAGGATTCAAAACTGGAAAAAACAAAATGCTGACGATCAGATTAAAATCCGAAAGTCAGCACCTTGTCAGTTCTTTGAAACTGGTGGTAGAAGCGAGTTTGGCTCCTACTTAATCAGATCGACCATGTCGTAGTAGGCATTTGTAACTTCCTCAAAGCCTCCGGAATGACCACGATCGTACGCCTTGTTAAAAAGCATATCAGCCTTTGGGTGTCCGGTCGTTCCACAATCTTCTTCAAGATCCTTTCGGAATTGACTAGCAAGTTCCCCACTATTTTTGGAATAGGCCAGCCGATATTCAACTTTCTTGCGATCGTTCGCTTCCTTCGCTTCACGAACCTGCTTTCCAGTCATGTTCTCCGGATCGATCTTGATCAATTCCGTCTCAGGAGGATTGTATGGAAGCTTCCTGTTATACAGACCAGCGCGGATCTTATCGTAAACAGACATCGTTTGATCACTCATTTGAATCTCCATTGAAAAAGAGTTCGTCACGAACCGTTATAGCAGCGACCTTCTTAAGATCCATATATCGCCGCCATGCCTTATGAAAAAGATTGCTGTTTTTCTCTCCACCGATCGCGACGAGAATATCGATTGCGACCTTGGCTTCCTCTACCGTGTGAAACCAACCGGCTCCAGGGCAAGCATTGCACCCGGCATATTCCGTCATGAAAGGACTTTCTTTCGTATAGCAGATAACGTAACCGAAATTGCAAGGCATTCCATCAACCAGATGAAAACCAGTTCCGAAATCCTGCTTGATGTGGATTTCAAAATCGCGATATTTCAGCTTGTAATCGTGCATAGCCATCACTTTGTCTCATAGAGAACAACTTGCCATTGATTCTTGGTGTGATAGAACCGGAGAGCAGCCTTTTGGCCTTCCTCTGGTCCATCGTAGAGATCGAAACCGCTCGTGAATCCCCATGTTTCATGACGGTCATAGGTATAGCCAAGTTCTTCAGTCAAATACAGAGCCGCTGTCTGCTTATCCGGAAAAACCTTTACTTCTTCCATGACCAGATCTCCTGTTTTCATAGATAAAGAGTATAAAACAATTTCATGCGGAAGGCAACCACTTTTTTGGTTAAGAATAAATAATAATAAAAGGATTGATGATGCCTGTCGTAGTTACAAAAAAGGAAAAGGTTCAGAGGAAATCTAAACGCACGTTGACTGGTGGCGTAAAGCATAAGATCATCATCAACCCTGTTTTGATGAAAGAGCAGAATCTTGAGTATGAAACTCTAGATGATCTGAAGAAAATCATCGCCGAAGCTTTTGATCTTGCTCAGGTAGAGAAGGAAACGGTAGAAAAGCACCAAGTTCTAAACGAGAAACTCTTTAATCATTGGCGTGACGGTTCGTGGACGATGAAGCCAAACGTTAGAGAAGCTTTGTTAAAGATTGCCCATACCTTTATCGATACTTGGAAACTACCGGATACAAATCCGCACGTTACAGTCGTGGACATTATCGTCACAGGAAGCAACGCAAACTACAATTACACTCCTTATTCAGACATCGATCTCCATGTTGTCTATGATCCAGGATTAGTAGATGTTGCAAATGACGAGAGAGTGAGCACGATAAAGAATCTTCTGAACACAAAGAAACAGCTTTGGGCAAAGCAGCATGATATTCATGTCCTCGGTTTGCCTGTGGAACTTTACGCTCAGATCGTTGGGGAAGTCAATGTTGCTGGAGGAACTTATTCTTTGATGAGTGATAAGTGGATTAAGGTACCGAGTCCTGCGCAGTTCTCTGAGGTTGGAGAAGAAACAAATGCTTTGATCTACGCAAAATCACTGGATTTCATGAAAGAAATTGACGAATTGGTCGAATCGAAAGCAAATGAAGATTCAATAAATGAAATGCTTGAGAAGATTCATCAGTATAGAGTTTCAGGTTTAGGTAAAGACGGTGAAGATTCTGTAGAGAATAAAGTATTCAAAGTCTTGAGAAATAGTGGATACATCAAAAAACTGTTTGACTATCGGCAAGAAATAGACAATAATGATTTAAGTCTTAATGAAGATCTTATTCATCGTGCAACAGGAGCAACGGCAAAATTAGAAGATCAAGGAAAATACATTTTATTTACCAATTTGCATGTTCCAAAAGAACATAGAGGTAAAGGCGGTGCGCATAAAATAATGAATGCAGCAAAAGAATATGCGGATAAGCAAAAAAAGCCTTTAAGGCTGAATGTTCTTCCCGATGAAGACACAGATCAAGAAAGATTGACAAAATTTTATGAAAAACATGGGTTTAAGAAAACCAAAGGTATAGAAATGGTAAGGGATTATCATGGCAAAAACGGACAGAACGACTGAATGGCGAGATTGGCACATCACTCTTAAGAATGATCGGTTGATCTTCGTAAATGCTCTAAAGAAACTACAATCCCTCGCTGACGAGAAAACGGACATCCCTTGGATTGTTCGTGTCTTTGAAAACCCGAAATATAACATCATGCCCGGTTCTGTTTCTCTTGAAGCACACGACATGATCCATATTCTTTTAGGTAGAGGATTGCTTCCCAACGATGAAGCTTTTACGGCTGGATACGCTATGGGAAATTCCTATAGAAGAGTAAGATGGTGGCACAAGATAGCTTTCCTGCTTGCTCAGAGATTCCTTTATACGGGCAAATATCGCTTTAAGAAAGAACAATGCATCGTGTTCTGGAACGCCTTAAAAGTTGGCAAGAGAATGAAATCTGTTGATTTGAATTATCCTGTTGATGCTGGCAATTTCGAAGGATTGGTTGATTATATAGTAAGCAAAACTTCAAGATGCACAATCCGCAATTTACGGTATTCATTAGGGATTGATACGAACATTTTACAGCAAGCATACGACTGGGAAAAGAAACGATTTCCAAAAACGAAGGAAAGTGTCCGTAATTAATAAATAAAAATAAAAGGACGCGTTATGTACACTAAGCCTTACAAGATCCATGCTATTTTGAAAACTCGGCATGGGATGGGAGATCCTAATCTTCAACATAAACATTTAGAATTAGATGTTACTCGTCCTATCTACAGTCCTCATCAAGAACGTGAAGTAGAGCCAATCTGGGTTTCTCATCAAGCAAAAATTCATCCGACAATCAAACAAGAAAAAGCAAATGGCTGGGAACTTGATCATGTGATTGGTGTTCATCCAAGCCAAAACGAAGTTGGTCAAAAGAAGGCTCAAGAATTCATTGCTCGTGCGAAACATAACAATGATCTTATTGCACAGAGATTGAATGAGGAAGAAGATCTTCCCTCATTAAAGATTAAGTTACAACATGCAAAACAAAGTTATTCGAGAGCAAAACATGCAAAGTTGAATGTTGTTAAACATGAGAAAAAGATCCAAGAAATACAATCAAAAATCGATTCATTGAATGAAAGCCAAACAAATACTTTACAAATTGTGAAGAATGCTTTAGAATTACTTTGTGAGAGTAATTCTCATAAATTCAGGATAACATATTATATAAAGGGACAACCAGGAAAAGAAGATTCTGGTCCTCACCGTTTTGATGTGGAAGCCAACGATGAAAATCATGCTAAAGAGATTTTTAGAAGTAAATATCCTTTAAGTCATTTATATTCTAAAGACACCATCAAGGTAGAAAAGGTAAAATAGCAATGAAAGAGACTCCATCCCAAACCATCAAGCGTGTACTCAACGAGTCAAGACTTCAAAGAGGACGTCCGAGAACGACAAACATTGAGGAGAATGAGGAATTCGAGCCTTCTCTTCAGATCATTAACCAGCTACGCAAGACACCAATCCACAACATGAATGTCGTGATGTTCAAGAACGGCTGGAAGGCTGCGATCCCTGCTGCAATCTGTGAACAAGCATTGAATGTCTTTGAGAAGCTGAAGCCTAACCAGAAGCTTGAATATCAGACCTTGATTGAAGAAAGCCCTGACAGCTTTATTAGGACTTTACATCTCACGGAAGATGATTTAATATTATCTGATGGTCCGGTTGATGGCTCCGGCGGAGAGGGCGTGGGGGTCCGTACACAAAAATAAATGGATTGGCTAGACACGCACTTTCTGTGGAATCCTTGGATTCCTCTATTCGTGCCTTTTTATTTTTACGGATTAAGACTTTATGTCTTGGAAGCAATCTTCCCAAGACATGATCATTGCTTCAACGGAGGAAGATTCAAAGGCTGGATTGCTCGGTACAGACCTTTAGAGCAGCCGCAGCAGCTTCTCCTTGGTATCTTTTCTTTCCACCATCGATAATTTTGTTGTGGATTTTGTCGTAAACAAAAATCTCCCAATAAAATTGATTGGGGTATAGAGTATGACCATCTACAGTAATATAGTTTCTTGTCCTAACTTTCCTTATTGTTAAAAGAAAGTTTGGAAGATCCTTTTCCCAAATCGTCGTGACTTGTTGCCAATTTGCCATCTCAGTGCCCCATCTTCACCCAGCAATCTGGACCGATACCGCGATCAATGCTCTCCGGCGTCGTCAACGGGCGACCACAACGACCGCAGCTGCTCTCGTGTCGAACTTCCATCTTCGGAGCCATCTCTTCCCGCATTGTGTATGATAGGAAGAAATTGAACGCCTTGACCGGAATTGACTCTTCTTTGAAAGAGGATTTCTTGGTGAGCCGCAGAGTGTAGTTCGGAGCATCAATCACACCGACGTAAGTGAAAGTGTCCGGACCAGTCAAGAGGCTGACGAACCAAAGTTCCGGCTTGTTCTCACCTTGAAGCTTGCTTACGTTATACGTATAATGATTGCCGCTGACTTGCGACTTGATCGTGATCGTCGCATTTCCAGCGAAGAGGAATTCTTTGATCTGAGAAGCATTGTGCATCTGACACATAAACGTTCTCCTTGTTGATTTTCAAACAGTATAATACTGTTTCATCTAAAAGTCAACTGGAAAAAATAAAAAGAAGGGGAATTACTCCCCCTCCTTCCTCGGGATCAAATCGGTGACTTTGAAATTCGCGAGACGCTTCTCCAACCACACCTTATACTCATTGTGGTTTTTGATATTGCGTGAAATGTCGTCTGCCTTTTTCGCATTCATCTTTGCGCAGAAAGTAACGACATCCTTACCAGTATCAGAACCGGCAGAGAAATGTTCCTCCGTCTTTCCGTCCTCGCTCTTGTACGTGAAGAGAATCCAGCTGTAGGATCCGTCCTGACTGGTGCGCGGGGTGGCGATAACATCAACATACCGCCAGCGATAATAGCCGGAACGATGGTAGCTGCCACGGACATATTCGTGCACCCAGCACTTCTGCTCAACGACTGGAGAGAGAACTTCTTCTCGCCATTTTTCGAGGTTTGCAATCACTCGGGTTTGCTCAGCGATCATGGGAGGAAGAAGAGCCGCCGACTGCTCGTAGGGCAGTTCGTCCGAACCGGCACAGGTTCCGTTAAAAAACCCCCAATTCCCGCGATTGGCAACCGTATAGCCGTGTTTGGCCATCTTGCCGCCAGGGAGCATCTGCAACCGATCGCAAAGCTGGCAGTGACCTTTGAAAGAAGCTTTGTTCTTGTTAGCCATGATGAAAAAACCCCCTGAATTTAGTGGATTTCGCCGGAAGGATCGATCTCTCGATATTCGCTGCGACCCTTGGAACGCTTCACCATGACCATGCAGCCATGGGTTTCGTCACCATCGAAAGCGGAAATCCAATTCCCGAACCGGAAACCTTGCTTCATCAACTTGCTCTCGGCGGCGACCTGTGCAGAAGTGGCTTCGTACATGACACGCTCCGTTGTTGATCTTTAAGAGTATAAAATGATTTCATGTAGAAGGCAACCATTATTTTGCCTAAATAGTATTACAATCACAAATTTCTAGAAAGGAAAATCTTATGCGTAGTCTTATTTCTCTTGTAACTGCGCTCGCTCTACTCGCTTCGGTTGGTGTTGCTAGCGCAAAAGATATCAGTGCAGCTGAGTCTGCTGCTCTTTCAGCACAGAATTCTGCAGCGATTTCTGCGATGGAATCCCAGAACATTGCTAACGATAAAACTGGTGTCAATCCTTGGGGTACTCCAGCTGCTATCGAGTACATCAAGAATCACCCTTATGATACTTGCGACGTTGTGCGCGGTAAGGATGGCTTCGTGATTCCCGGCTGGCAAAGCACTTGCGGCAACGGTGAAGGCGGAGATGCTGGTGCAAGCGTAAACATGAACTAAGATTCTTCTATATATCTTGATTCAAAAGGGAGCATTTGCTCCCTTTCTTTTTGTCTCAATAAATATACAAAAAGGCAGTAAATGGCACTAACTTTCGCATTTCCAGGACAATTAGCAGCAGCACAACTCTCAGCAAGAGTCGGAGCAACGATCGGTGGTGTGAGCGTTTCTGCGCAAATTGGTGGAGCAACTGGAGGCTCTGACGTAAATTCTAGCGGGTTTAATATCGAAGGATTCATGGCATCAATCGACCAAATGGGATTGATGAAAACGAACCTTCATTCTGTTTTCTTCGCTCCTCCTCCTATCCTTAGAGGATTCGACACCCGAGAAGTTGTCATGTTCTGCGAAACTGCTCGCCTACCGGGAATGGGATTCGCAACGATCGACGGGCATCAACGTTATGGTTATGGACAGACGGAAAAGATTCCATTTCTTCCGATCTTCAATGATACTCCGCTTGGATTCATCGTCGATGCACAAGGAATTATCACCAGTTTCTTTGATTACTGGATGAACAGCATCGTAAATTTCGACGTGAGATATGGTTTAAATTCGACTGGATCAACCGGAGCCTCACCTTACGAAGTTGCCTACAAGAGAGACTACGTGACGGATATCACGATCTTCTCCCATAATGAGGCAATGCAGCAGATCGTTCAGTACACTCTCCGCGATGCTTTCCCGATTGCGAAGGGAGATATCGATATGGACTGGGGAAACCAGAACACCCTCGCCAAACTCAACATGGTGTTCTCTTATAAAGATTATTTTACAAATTCATTTTCGTCGAATGTTCTTGCGGAGGCTGGACCAATTTCTGGTTCAGTTGCAATCAGCGCAGGAGGAATCACAGGATCGGCTTCGATCAACATTTCTCCCGTAGCAAACATTCTAAATACTATCAATGGACAAATTGTTGCTCGTTTTTAATGGAGAAAGATTATGATCCCACGAATTGCTATTCCCACATTTGAACTAGAAGTCCCTTCCACGAAAGAGAAGATCAAATTCCGTCCTTTCCTTTCAAAAGAGGAAAAGGTTCTACTTATGGCAGCGGAAGCCAAGGACGACAATTCGATTTACGAGGCAATGAAGCAAATCGTCTCGGTTTGCATCCTCATGCCCAAAGATACGGTTTACGATGTTTCCAAGCTGACGATGTACGATCTAGAATATATCTTTCTTCAGATCCGCGCCAAGTCGATCAACAACATTATTGAACAGAAGTACAAGGATAACGAAGACAACAAAATCTATAAATTTGACGTTGATCTAGACAAAGTCAAGGTTATCAATCTCGAGAATATTAAAGATAACAAAATAAAGCTGAGTGATGAAATCGGCGTGATCATGAAGCAGCTTACTCTGAAGGATCTTGATTTTCTAAAGGATAGGTTAAAGGGTCTTGAGTACGACGAGGATATGATCACCGAGTACATCAAAGCCTGCATAGACCAGGTCTATGACAAGGAGAACGTTTATATCTTCTCACAAGAGCCAGAAGAAGAGAAAGATGCTTGGGTGGACACGTTGACGCACAATGCGATGGAATTGTTTAGGGAATATTTTGACAAGAGACCAAGGCTACATTATGTGATCAGTTACGAAAATGCGAAAGGGAATAAGAGACATATCGTCCTTAGCAAGTTATCTGATTTTTTTACTTGGCGCTAGATTATAACAATCTAGCAAATTATTATACTACGAATTTCGCTTTGTTTTATCTACATCATTTAAGTCTGAGTGACATCGACAATATGATACCGTTTGAGAGAAACCTTTATGCTGACATGATTATCAATCATAACAAGAAAGAATAAAAAATGGCGTTTGTCGCAGAAGCAATCGAAGGAGGAGCAGCGGAGGGTTTAGCCTCTGATGCAGTCTCTGCGCTCACAAATCTAGGGTTCAAGAAAGCTGATGCGATGAAGCGAGTGACAGCTGCGGCTGCTCGTTTGCCCAAAGGTTCCTATAATGTCGGTGATCTGATCAAAGAAAGTTTAAAATACGAAGAGAATATCACAAAGGCTCCTGCTCTTCAAGAACCGGCTGCTGTCCGTAGACCCGCAATCAGACCGGAGCTACAAACCCTTGTAGAATCCGAAACCGCTACAGGGAAAAAATCCACCAATTTCTTTGATATGCTCGTCAGGAACAATACCAATTTCCCTGATCCTGCCGCATCTGCTACGAGTGCTCCACAACCTTCTCCTCAAATTGCTGCCAAGGCTGATGAACTTGCAAAAGCGCAGAAGGAAGATTCTGCTCAATTCAAAGAGATCAACACCGGCATCAAAGAGATCCGTGATTATATAAAAGAACAAACTGCTCTTTTCAAACAGCAAATGGCAAGAGATGAGCAGAACGAAAGCGACAGCGAAAGAGTCCATAACGAAGATTTTCTAAATCAGAAGAAGCCTGAAGACTATCATAAAGATGGTCCAAATATGATAGAAAAGATCGCAGAAACCGGGATCATTGGTGCCACTGTTGGTGGTTTGGTCACTTGGCTTGCTGCGAATCTTGGTCCAGCGATTGCTGACATCCACGATTGGATAAAGAAAGACCCAGATGCTGCTAAAGATACTGTTAAAGATTATAGTGATGCTATAACGGGAGCCAAAACTGGTTTAACTGTCGCAAGGCAGATGCCAGGTGTTGCGGAAAGAATTAAAGCGGGAAGTCCTCATCTTGTAGAAGATACTTCTAGATTATCAGTTTCTTCTTCTTCTGAATCTTTTGCAAAAAGTGGTGTTGCTGCCACTCTAGAAAAACAAATTGCTACTTCCGGATTAGCAGGAAATAAAGAAACCATATTTAAAATATTGACAAAATTAAATTATTTAAAGGGTTTAGGCATTCCAGTTATAGGTGCTGCTGTAACTGTAGTTTTTGATCAAATCGTTTCAATGGTCATGACGGGACACCTTACCAGTTTTGAAGAATTTAAAAGGGATTGCATTGGTGCTCTGGGTCAGGTCGTTGGTGCAGAATTTTTGGCTGCTTTGTTTGGCGCGTTAGGTTCTGTAATACCGGGATTGGGAACAGTTGCTGGTATAATGGCAGGTGGAATAATTGGAGCATTTGCCGGACAATATATTGCCGAAAAACTTTTTGATTGGTTGGCGGGAGACGAAGAAGCTTTAGGAAAATTATCTAAAGAATATCTTCAAAAAGAAATAGCGGAAGCAAGACAACAACAATCTTCCGCTACTACACAACGCGCCAAAGCTCTTTTGCAAAGTAAGATAAATGGATATCAAAAACAACTTGATGGGTTGGATGAGCCTTCTACAAAGGTTGGTTCAGAAAACGTTATGGGATCTTCTAGGGCTGCAGGAAATTTGTCGGGCGCGCAAATAAAACAAGCACAATCAGATGTTGAGTTCTTGATGAGCCTAGGATGGTCAAAAGATCAAGCCGAAGGTGCAATTGCAAATGAGATGAGAGAATCTAGCGGAGATGAAAAAAGAAGTGTAATAGATTCCGATGGAAAAGAACATTATGGTCTTTTCCAATGGTCTCCGGATAGACAAGCAGCTTTCAAAGCCTGGTCTGGAAGTGACATCAAAGGTTCTTCGAGAAAAGAGCAATTAAAATTTATGGATTATGAATTGAAACATGGAGAGAAAACAGCAGGAGATCGTCTATCCCAAATCTCAAATCGTGATTCTTACGCAGCAGGATTCTCTTCTCTTTATGAAAGACCAGCCGACAAAGTAGGCGAAGCTCAGATCCGTATGAAACTTGCGGATCAAATTGATCAAGGTTTGAAGCTTGCCGATGCTGCCAAGAAACCAGAGCCTCCAGCAGCAAATGGTCCGCCTGTTGTGATTGCAGCCAACGGTGGAGGAGGAAAGACTCCTGCTCCGGTTCAACCAGAATCGATGGGAAATGTACCTACGCCGAATGCGGATCGTTCGGCATTTGACGTTGCCTCCTATTGGGGCAATGCCTACATAATGTACTAAAAAGAAAATGGGCCAGATTTCTCCAGCCCATCTTCCGTTACCTAGTTATCGCTTTGGTTCCGACCTGCGCAAGTCTTTCAGAAAGCATATATCCCTTCCTTAAATTTCATCCGCTGAACCTCGGTTTGGCATGCCTATCTGGGCGGATATATCATTCTTGCCACAGAATGATCGGTCGAGAGTTGTAGATTTTATCATGAAGGCTTATGTTCAGGGTACAA
>Ga0134128_10011752_pt1 | contig 10446 bp, 11 predicted proteins | sample KB31754_FD_96462 | JGI IMG/M metagenome (GOLD analysis project Ga0134128, IMG submission 96462) | Terrestrial soil microbial communities with excess Nitrogen fertilizer from Kellogg Biological Station, Michigan, USA - KB3-175-4 | ecosystem: Environmental > Terrestrial > Soil > Unclassified ...
GCGACATTTCTTAATGATTCTTGATTCTATCGTTTGACCAGGTCGCTACCGCTCTCTGTACTGACCCGGTCCAAGAATCATTTCGGACTTTTGAGGCAAAGCCACGCGTGAATATCGCAGGCCGCCACGATCGCTTGTTCTTCTTTGCTAACTACGAGCACAGGGGATGCGTGGAAGATGCAGGGATCACCTAGTTATACTAAGCAGCACGTAACCTTACTTTGACGGCTGAAACGTCGATAAATACTGCCTAGTATCGGTTGGTAGCCCTAGGTAAGAAGCCGGACGCTTTCAATCGTCCCCCGTGTGACTGAACCACAAATAAGCTATAGTTCTACATGTAAGCAGTGGATAACTCTGGTCCAATTTTTATCCACTTAGCGTGGAATGAGATTGGTGGACCTCAGAAGGAGCGATACATGAAAGATCAAGATTTACTCGAGCGAATCACTCTTAATCCTAGAGTAATGGCAGGAAAGCCTATTATCAAAGGCACTCGTCTAACGGTCGAGTACATTCTCAATTTGCTGGCACACGGAGCTACGACCGAAGATGTTCTTGAAGAATATCAAGGGCTAAAACGCGAAGATATTCAGGCTTGCTTTCTGTTTGCGACAAGGTCTCTAAGTGATACCGATTTCATGCCATTGATAGTCGAGACTGCATAAAATGAGTTTCCTTGTGGATGAATGCACAGGGCCTAAAGTAGCCGCATGGTTACGTGGTGAAGGGCATGAAGTCTTTTCTGTATTCGATGAGGCTCGCGAATTGAAGACAATCAGGTGATTCAGAAAGCTTACGATGAGAATTGGATTCTTATTACCAACGATAAAGATTTTGGTGAGAAGGTATATCGAGAACGGCGAGCACATCGAGGTATCGTTTTTATGCGTCTTGAGGATGAGCGTCCTGCCAATAAGATTCAAGTCCTTCGGAGGTTGTTTGAAAGTTACGCCGACAGATTTGAAGATCAATTCATAGTGGTTACCGAAACACAAGTACGTTTTGGCAAGCCTAAAACGTAACTCTACCGCGCTTCCTAATGGTCACTCGATATGCACATTTCATCGTGAGGGCCCCTGTAATTGTGTTCATGAGTCGGAATGCATTCCAATTGTGTGGCCGTTAAGGTCTCTGAAGCTCTGCGAAGATTTCTACGACCTGGCGGAATTCGGTCTTGCTCACGAAATAGTTAGCGCCTGACGCCAGGCACGTCTGCTTAAGAAGAGGTGCTGGGTCTGCTGTAAACATGATAACAATCACTTCGGAGTTTTCTTCCCGAAGTTCTCGAAGTACCTCAATGCCCCCCTTCACAGGCATCGAAACATCCAACAACACCACGTCGGGAAGTAGCGTTCGGATTATTAACAATGCCTCTTCGCCCTGGCTCGCCACGCCTACGACGTTGCAGCCTTTAATGCTGAGCAAAGCGCGTTGTAAGTACTCCTGGATTAGCTCCGAATCATCTACCAGAACGACCCTAAGTTCCTTCAACCTTCCTACTCCTGAACCGATTAAATAAAAGCTATGAGTCTGAGCTCTTTAATCGAACAGGACAATTGGCAGACTGCTGATTTTCTTGTCATCCGTTGGAAGATTTGTTTGTAGTCATTTGTTCTACGATGCGGAGAAAAAAGGGCCGGGAATCGCCCCATGACCGCCCTGTCCCCGGCCCTCTGCTGTGTGTCATCCTCAGTGCAATCCTCCTGTGTTTGCACTGCCCTCACACACCTCGTTTAAGCTTTGTAGGCTGGTAATGAAAAGCTCGGTTCAAAATCACGCCAAATTCGGTGCCGGATTTCACCTTCACCTCGTGACCCTTCTTCACGCGGCCTGTGATCGCGCCGGTTAACGCTCCGACTCCGGCACCGATGGCGAGCCCCTTACCACCACCCGCAGCGCCGCCGCCAATGAATTTCGCTTTCGATGGGTGGTCTTGTGAGCCGTGACTGTTCCTTCGTTATCACTCGTGCCAGTTGAAGTCTCAAGATCGGTCAACGAACCATTGATCGCGCGTTGTCTTCCGTTCGGCAACGTCAGAGAAGTGAACTGCACATCCAGCACCGCCGGCTGTCCGTTTTTCTTTGCTCGCTGCACGTTAATTACGCTACCGCCAATCCCGCTGCCCTGGGGTGCGATCAAGACGCCATTCTTCGAGTAGACCGGATCCACGAGAGGCGCCATACAGGCGATTATCGGTCTGTTGAATCCTGCCGGGTCTTGAATTTGAATTGGCTGCCGATATTGTGCGCACTGCGATCTCGCAGAGCTGGACCGACATCGGGCAATTGGGCGCAATCGCCGTCATTCGAACGTTTCTGAATTATTTTCTCGAAAAAGACGTCGAACGCTATGCAGAAGAACCGGCGGTCGAATCACACCCGGACCTTACGGACAGGAGGCGGGAATACGCCGCGTGATCCATTTCGCGAATGATCATTGACCATAAAAATATCTTCGCATGAAGTTGATTGAGGATCATTTCGTTTCTTTGGTCCAAGGTGCGGGAAAGATGCGGGACGGCTTCGCCTCAGAAGTCGGACGTCGGGCTCGGTTACGCAGTAAAGTGCTGCGGAGGAGCACGATGTTTATAGTCTTGCGGTTTTTAATGAGCTCCGCGCTCCGGAGGAGCGCAATGTGGTGTGCTCTCAATTTACATACCGCTCCTGACGGAGCGGAATAGCTCAGGAGCCGGAGTGCTATAAACATGTTGCTCCTCCGGAGCAAGGCCTTCCATACCAACGACGACTTTTTGTGCAAAGGCTGCGGCAAGCGAAATTAGCGAGCCGCTGTTTTCGCTTTGGCAACGGCGGGTTCGGCGTATTGAAAAGGTATATGTTCGTTTCGGAGTTTGTGTGGCGCTGTCACCAAAATACTTCGATACATCAGTCGCAACACACCTGAATCCTCCAGCTCTTTGAGAGTCTGCCAGGTTTTTTGACGGGACGCGCCGATTAGATTTGCGAGATCCTGCTGAGTGATCTTTATTTTTATCGGCCCGTCGGGAATGCTGCCTGACTCTTTGATCATCAGGTCAATCAAAGTTGTCCTGACCCGGCGGGAGATATCATTGCAGACGACATTAACCAACTGCGCCTCCGCTTGTTTTAACCTCACGCCCACAGATTTGAGCAATCGAAACGCTAACTCCGGGTACATGCTCAACAGAGTTTCGAAGGAGTTGCGGCGTATTTCACACAGCAGCGACGCCTCGAGAGCCTGAGCCGAGGTGGTGCGCGGAATGCCGAGGATTAAACTCGTCTCGCCGAAAATCTCACCTGGCCCAATTATTTCATGCAACACTTCGTGACCACCCTCAGCTGAGGCCGTGATCTTTATTCGGCCTTCCCGGAGCAGAAAGATGCTGTCGGCGGAATCGCCGAGCACGAAGATCCATTCACCCCGCCGGCGTTTAGTTATCCGCACCATTGCGTTGAAGTCATGTACTGCCTGTTGACTCATTCCGTTCAGCAACTGGAGTGGGCCTGTAAACGAAGGCGCCGAACTACCGAAGGCAGTTTCTGCTTGTGGGGTCATTCCTGTTCTTCCTTCAGACCTCAATCTGATCTACCCGAAAGTTATTTTTTTGAAGAGATATTGCGCAGAGGAATGCAACTCATCTCTCAAGTTCTGGGCTTATGAGATTTAGTGTTGGTGGGGAGCTTTGAGGAAACAGTGCAGGAAGGGTTCGGAAAAATACGCGGTGAGAAAAAAACAAATTTTCAGCGGGAAGCATTCCAGTAAAGACAGGTTCGTCTCCAATTGTAACCTGGTTGCTATTCACGTCTTCCGCAGCGGGGTATTCTGACGCACTCGGATTTGGAAGTCGCTTGATGGTTGATGCTGACGACTCCACTCGCTTCGTCATTGCAGCGTCATTCCTACTACAAAGCACATCAGTTCGATCCGATCTAAAAATCAAGGGTCGCATTGTGGAAAGTACCCCGCCGTTCCACTGTCCGCGAAACCGCGAGATTTCTGCACTAACATAAGGAGAAAAGATGTCTGACCGAAACTTCTTTTTGTCGTCCAAAGCCTCGAAAGCACGGTTGCGAGAAGCAGAGAACGCTCGAAAAAACCGTTGGGATATCATCAAATCACATTCTCATGGACAGGTCAGCCGGCGCGATTTGATCAAGATGGGATTATTCACCAGCGCCGGCCTAATGATTCCAATCAGCGGACTCAGTCCATTTGCCCGCAGCGCATTCGCTGACTCCAACATTCCGACCGGACTTCCGCCAAGCCCGTTGTTCGGGGTGGCAGCATTTTCTACGCCGATGCCACGTTTTGACGTGCTGCCGCGCGAGCCGGTTGCAGTCTTGAATCCGGCGCCAACGGCACAGGCGAACACCACACCACAACCGGTTGACCCTGCGCTCGGCGGCGGCACCGGTCCTATCGAGGGGCGACCCCCGGGACCGATCTGGGCACACCAACAGTTCACTCAGCTCCCTCCCCAGATCGCCATCCGGGCCTCGATGGAGGGCGCCAAGACGAATACTGTTTATAATCCGGCCGTTCCGTCGCTCCAGAATTCCGGCATCAACCCGGCCACCCCTATTCCGTTCAAGTTTCACCCGGGTCTGCCCACCCAGGACGTGCTGAAGGATTGGACATACAACGGGACTATTCCTCCCAAGCTCATGATCGTCCGGTATGGAGAGCCCGTCCTCTTCCGCCTCAGCAACAAGCTCCCCGTTAACCAAAATCAGAACGGTGGCTTCGGGATCCACACGATTTCTACTCACGAACACAACGGGCACCACGGAGCGGAGAACGACGGCTTCACTGGTGCGTTTTTCTTCCCGAACCAGTTCTACGATTATCACTATCCAATCGTCCTCGCCGGTCGCAACAGCATCAACACTACAGCGACTGATAATCGCGCCTCAGGTCCCACTGATGCCGGCGGCCTCAATAAGATCCCCGGTGATTGGCACGAGACGATGAGCACTCACTGGTTCCACGATCACATGTTCAGCTTCACCGCGCAGAACGTCTACAAGGGCATGGCCGGCATGTTCAATATCTACAGCGGCCTGGATCGCGGCGCTGAAGACATTGTTGACGGCGTCAACCTGAGACTGCCGAGCGGACGCGCCAGCGTCAGCGGCAAGTCGTGGGGCAACCTCGACTATGACGTTAATCTCATGCTCGCCGACAAGGCCTGGGATGCGAACGGCCAGCTCGCGATGGACATTTTTGAATTCGACGGGTTCCTCGGCGATCGGATGACCGTGAACCTTACTTACAAGCCCTTCATGGAAGTCGAGCGTCGCAAGTATCGCTTCCGCATTCTGAATGGCTCTGTCTCACGCTTCTTCAAAGTGGCACTGAGCGACGGCTCGCCGATGATCCAAATCGCCAACGACGGTAATTTGTTTCCGGCCCCGGTGGTGCTCACCCAACTTGACGAACAGGGCATCGCCGAGCGTTACGACATCGTCATCGACTTCTCCCGTTACAGCGTTGGGCAAAAGGTTTGGATGGTGAACCTGGCGGAACATCAGGACGGCAAGAAAGTTGATAAGGACCTCAGTATCGCTGAGGCTCTCTCAGGTAATTCGCCCGATCCTTGTGTCGGAAAATTCCTCGAGTTCCGGATTGCTCGCAATCCCGCACAGCCCGATATTAGTCAGGTGCCCGCGACACTGATCCCAAACCCAGACCTCTCCAATATTCCCGTTGCGCGTGAACGTGTTTTCGAGTTCAACCGCGGCGCTAATCAGACAACCAACGATCCAGTCTCTTCGTTCTTCGGACCCTGGGGCATTGAGACTGACAATCAGGGAGGAACGCTCGCGGCCGACTTTGGCAGGATCTCAGCGGCGCCACGTTTCGGTACCAGAGAGATTTGGACGTTAAAGAACGGTGGCGGTGGTTGGGATCACCCGATTCATATCCACTTCGAGGAGTGCCAGACTCTGGCTCGCGACGGAAGTGCGTCGAACGTTCCCGCCTGGGAGCGAGGGCGCAAGGATGTCTGGCGTCTGAGACCTGGTGGAGAAGTGAAAATCACGCTTCAGTTCCGCGACTTCGGCGGCATGTTCATGGAGCACTGCCACAACACCATGCACGAAGACAACGCGATGCTCTTGCGGTGGGAGATAGACGATGGCGGCGCGCCGTTCCTGCGACCGCTGCCGACTCCGAGACCCAGCCCGCAGGGGGTCACGTTTGTGGCCCCAACCGACATACTTCCGACGGCTTTCGATTAGTCGAAGAAAGGAGAGACAAACATGAATACACAAGTAAATATAAAGGTCCAGCGACTGCTATTCAGTCCGACCTTCGTAACGCTTTTGATCGCTGTCGTAGGTGTGTTGTTCCTGGGTGGTCCATCCGTCCAGGCGCAGACTCCCGCGCCTACCACTACTGTCGACAGTAGCATCACGATTGTGACCAATGGCACGGTGAGCGATCCTGGCGGCGCCATCAATGTCAAAGGTAGCGTGACTATTAAATGTAGACAGGTGATAGACAACACCACGACTACGGTCGCTCCGCTTGTCATGCTGGACTTCGATTTTTCGCAGCTGCAGGGAACAACCGGCAGCGGAAAAAATCTGAAGACGTATGTCACCGGCGGTAATCATGCCACCGAACTCAGGCCGTTCCAGGCAGCCGACACGATCGTCGTCACGATCCCTTACTTCGACAGTACTAAGGATGCGCTGTCCGCTAGCTCATTCCTGGCGACGGCTAATCTCAACTTCGACGTCGCTACAGGGAGACTGACGAGTGGAACCCTGACTTATGGGACCAACGTTTTCACTTCCAGTGGTGTTGGCACCTTCACTGTGCAGTAATCGCGCTTCGCGGCGCCTGCGATTGAGACTGAGCGATCCTCCCAAGCGGAACTGTACGCCTCCGTTTGAGCATGGGAGGGTTGCTCAGCTCAACGCAGTTTAGGAAAGGAGAAATTAAATATGAAACGCCAGTACGCGAAGCTGCTTATACTTGGAATGCTGATGTTCAGCATACCTTTATCAATCAATTTTCTCGCCGGACGCAGTTTCGCCCAGCAGCAGGACGTCGAATACAGCTGCCCAATGCATCCCGAGGTGAAGTCGAAAAAAGCTGGCTCCTGCCCGAAGTGCGGCATGACGCTGAAGCAAAAATCGACTGAGCGCGATTCGGTAACCAGCGACGATGGGAAGTCAGGCTCGAGTCACTTTCCTAATGTCGAGTTGATTACTCAGGATGGAAAAAAAGTTCGCTTCTACGACGACTTGATCAAGGGCAAGGTCGTGGCAATCGAGCTCATGTACACCACGTGCAAATACAACTGCCCGCTGGAGACTGCGCGCATGGTGCAGTTGCAGAAGTTGATGGGCGATCGAATGGGGAAAGATGTTTTCTTCTATTCGATCACGATCGAGCCTGAGATAGATACTCCCAAAGTGCTTAAGGCGTATGCCGAAAAGTATCACGTTGGGCCAGGTTGGACCTTCCTGACGGGCAAGGAAGCAGACATAAAGTTGATCAGTCATAAGTTGGGACTTGATTCTCTTCCGGATGTGAATGACCCGGACGGTCACACTCCCCACTTGCTCATTGGCAACGAGGCGACCGGACTTTGGATGAGAAACTCGGCGCTCGACAATACCAAGTTCCTCTCTATGAAGATCGAGCAATTGATAGGTTATCGCCCGCAGACGGTCGACATAGCGGCTGCGACTCAAGCCGGCGCGGTCAAACTAAATCTTGATAAGGGAGCGTACCTCTTCGCCACGCGCTGCGCTGCCTGTCACACCATCGGAAACGGTGACAAGATCGGGCCGGATCTGCTCGGTGTCACCAGCGTGCGGGATCTTAACTGGCTCCGCAGAACCATCACCGAGCCGGATAAACTGATAGAGGAGAAAGATCCGATCGCTATGGCGTTGTTCAAGAAGTACAGAGAGGTGCAGATGCCCCGGCTGAATCTGGCCGAAGCCGACGTCAACGTGCTGATCGATTTCATGAAAAGAGAAACCGCCAGCTATCGTGAACGAGAAAAGGCGGGAACGCAGAACTAAGCTCAACAACTATTCGGAACGTACTGTAGGGGCGGCCCTCCGTGGCCGCCCGTGGTTTGTGTAAGGGTTCTAGGAGCCACGACCTCGGAATCGGCGAACACGATCAAAACCCGAGGGCGGCCACGGAGGGCCGCCCCTACAGTACGTTCCGAGGGTCCGCAAAAATTCTTTCCAGCCGCTACAGGTATTTTCAGCGTCGTCTGCTGGACTGTGCGAGTGAATAGTACGAGCAGTTCCCCCCACGTCATACTTCCCGAGGTCAGGCGGCTTGCACTAAATACACCACTCGTCCGCGTGCACGATTGGCATGAACAGATTTTGAACAAGGAGAAATTTCGGATGACAAGATTTTCGTTAAAGTGGTTGGCGGCGCTCGCTGCCCTCAGCCTATTGTCCGTCGTCGCCCTCGCGCAGACGACGGGTTCGACCGTACAAACGTCGCTGGGTGTGACCCCAACGGTTGTGAGCGTCGGCGGCACGGTGACGGTGTTCGGTTCGATCACCAACACCTCCTCCAAGACGCAAAAACTAACTATTAATTACGACGTGGTCGGCCCCTGCAATTACACGGATGCCTACACCGTTAAGCTCACGCTGAAGCCCGGCGAGACCCGCACCTCCAGCAACAGCTATACAGTGCCCGCATGCGCGGGTGATTACATCATCACGGCAACCGCCAGCTCCGGCAATACGGTGCTGGACACCAAATCAGTTACGGTCACGGCTCAGTGAAGCGTGTCGCGGTCCGGGACGCATCCCCTGCTGCGTCCCGGACACTTTTATGAGTAGCTAAAACAATGGGGGCACCGCCGAGACGAGAGTGCTCTGCTCGAATGAGTCATGGGAGGTGTTTGATGAAATTCCGAATATTTGGCCAGCCGTATTTCACGCTCTTATTCGCTATTATTCTATGTGTCGGTGCTCGTGGCAGCGCACTCGCAGCCACGCCGCCCGCACCATCGCCAGTCTCGCCGACGGATGGCGCGGCCGTTTCCGAGCCGTTCACGATCTCGTGGACGGCGGTGAGCGATCCGACGGGCATCATCGCTTATAACTGGCAGGTCAGTTCGTCTTCCACTTTTGCTTCTCTGCTCCTGCGAAACTCGACGAATGGCGCAACGCAGGCTTCCGTCAGCGGCCTCGCCGACGGCACCTACTTCTGGCGCGTACAGGCAGTCAACGGATCCTTTGAGCAGGGGACGTGGTCCCAGCCCCGCAGTTTCACGGTCACCGGCGCGGGCAGCACGGCGCCCAGCCTTGCACCGCCCAAAGGCTACTCGACATTCCACCCGTTGGAGGTGATGACATTTACATGGAGCGCGGTCCCGCAGGCAGCTACTTACGTCCTTCAGTATTCGACTGACCCGAGCTTCCCCGTGTCCACGAGCGGCCAGTTCGACAACATTCCGGACACTACGTTCTCATTCGCCATCTTTAATCCCGAAGGAAACTACTTCGCGCGCGTCTTCGCAGTGGACTCGACCGGCAACTTCAGTGCGCCGTCGAACGTGATCACTTTTTCCGTGTTCTACAACAACCCGATTCCGCCACCGCCGGCAATCGTATCTCCCGTCAATAACCCGACGCTGACACTGCCGGTTACGCTCACTTGGGAGCACGTCCTCAATCCGCAGCCGAGCGGCTACGAGATTCAGATCGCTAAAGACTCCGCGTTCTCCTCAATCGAGGTGGACGACCCGCAGCTCAATGGTCCAACGCGAGAGATTTTGTCACTTACTCCGGGAACGAAGTTCTGGCGCGTGCGCTCCGCTCAGGGGGACTCATCGCCCACCACTGCTGCCGTTACGGCTTGGTCTAAGGTCGGCACGTTCACGATCAGTTCTGCACCGCCAACGCCGGTGTCAGTAACGCTGGCCAAGGATCCGCTCTACAGCGGCGAGACGACCTGGGTCGCGGTCCAACTCACGGCGGCCGTTCCGGCGGCCGGCGCCACCATCAACTTGAGCAGTTCTAACCCGGGCGCAGTGCCTGTCCCGGCAACGATCGCAATGCCCGGCAATACCGCGTGGACGCAGTTCCAGGTGCAAGCAGGGCAAGTGAGCGCGGCCACGCCCGTGACGCTTATGGCGGCGCTCAACGCGGCTTCGGCATCTGTACAATTCACATTACAGCCGCCTTCGTTGCAGTCGCTCACGATCTCGCCTGCGACCATCAGCGGCGGCGCGCAGCCGCAGGGCATCGTGATGTTCAATGGGCGGGCTCCTGCCGGCGGAGCTGTCGTAACTCTCTCGAGTAATTCACCGATGGTGAGCCCACCTCCAGCGGTGACGGTCGAGGCAGGCAGCTTCTCAGCATCGTTTCCTATCCCGACGAGCAGTGTCACGGCGAACACCACCGCCACTGTCACGGCGAGCTACGGCGGCGCGTCGGTGCAAGGGCAGGTCACGCTAACGCCGCAGCA
>Ga0134128_10011754_pt1 | contig 10446 bp, 7 predicted proteins | sample KB31754_FD_96462 | JGI IMG/M metagenome (GOLD analysis project Ga0134128, IMG submission 96462) | Terrestrial soil microbial communities with excess Nitrogen fertilizer from Kellogg Biological Station, Michigan, USA - KB3-175-4 | ecosystem: Environmental > Terrestrial > Soil > Unclassified ...
AGGCGCAAATCACTGTACGCGACCAAGGGCCGGGAGTGCCGGAAGAGGCGCTCGCGAGAATCTTCGATCCGTTTTATCGCGTGGAATCGGACCGCAACCGGGTAACCGGCGGAGTCGGTCTGGGCCTTTCAATCGCGCGCCGGGCTATCGCCCTGCATGAAGGAAAACTCGAAGCTCGCAACGCAAACCCCGGGCTGTTGGTGACGATAGATTTGCCTTTAGCGAAAGCCGTGAAACCCGCGGCGATCCAGGAATTGGCCGGGACATCATAAAACCGGCGAATTCATTCACAGATGGGCAGCGGCTCTTTCGGCCGTAATCTTGGATCGCAATTGCCTTTAAAGCAGTGCTCGACGGCGAAGCTGCTGTAGATCATTTCGCGGCTTTCCTCAACCTCAACGCGCAATACTCGGAGTGGATAGAAACCGGGGTGCTTTACAACAACGTCGTAGACTCCGGAATCGATACCCCGAAATAAAAAGGCGCCCCCCTGAGTTGGTCTTCGTCGTCCCGCATACCTTGCCCGTTTCACAGATCAAGGTTACGCGGGCACTAACCGCGGGCGGCCCGTCCCACGAGTCTGGTCTAACGCTGCCTTCCAAGTTGCTGCCGCGACTGTCCGCCGGAAGGACTCGAACGTAGTCAAGCGCGGGGTCGCCGCAACAACACGGCTCGCTTACCGTGAGCCTCAACGGCGGCATCGTCTTTTCCTGTCCCTCAGCCAAATTGATCAACTTCACGGTAAGCGGCCTAAATCCTGGGCTGGCCAACTTCAGCGTGTAATCGCCCGCAGGCAGCCCGAAAAGCGGTACTGTCCTTGGCCATCAGCTTCTGCCTTGTATACCTTCGTCTCAGATCCGCTGGCCTGCAATTCTGCTCTAGCGTGGGATATTCGCGCGCCCCAGCGGTCCCCGACAACGCCGCTGATTGTTGCGGTGCCAACTTGTGCAGCCAGGGCCATCGGGAAAACACTGAGGGCGATCGCTAGGACGAAGATAATCCGCATCCGAATCTGAAGCGTAACACTCCCAAATGCGGACCATGAGCTTGCGTGAATACCGCTATGCAGCACTTCCCCCTGCAGAGCGGTTTCCTGAGTCTCAACTTCCGCGACTTTCGAATTCACCTTCCACGGATTCAATCTTGCCCCAGCACTTTCTAAGCACTTCGGATTTCCCCATTGCGAGCGAACTGCCATCGGACCAGAAGCCGGAGCTTAAAACGTGCCCGGACCAAGCATCGTGGTTGTCGCAACTCCACTGCTTCACCGCCGGCACATGCCCCCACGAATTGTCCGTGGTTTGACACGTTGAGCGCGCCAGGGTGCCCAAAAACCCATATGGGAGATTCCGTCCGATTGCATGGCGTCAACGGGAGGGGGTATGCGTGGGTGAGGATGATTCATGGGAAGGGAGAGCAAAGGCACAATAGGTGCCACCCGGCCGGCTCCCCGACTTGCCCCCGCCTGCCGCGATAACCACGAACTCCCGTCCGTGGACCTCATAGACGGCTGGCGTCGCGTTGCCGGCTGCCGGAAGTTGAGTCTGCCATAACAACTTTCCAGTAGCCTTGTCAAAGACATGGAACTTGTTATCGTGATTTGTCGCTGCGATAAAAAGAACGCCACCCGCGGTGACGACCGAGCCACCATAATTTTCGCTGCCCGTGTTACGGACGCCTTTGGCGGCAAGCTCCGGAAACTCTCCGAATGGGATCGACCAGACCAGATCGCCGGTGCTCAAATTGATGGCGTTCAATGTGCCCCAGGGTGGCTTGACCGCCGGGTACCCGTCCGGGTCGAGGAACTTGTTATATCCATCGCTCCTGTATTTGAGATAGGATTCGCCGGGCAAAGCCGCGGCCTTTACGCTCCGGTCGGTTCCCGTGGTCAGGTAATCGACCAACGCCGTTACAGTATCGTTGTTCAATCGTGCGAACGCGGGCATACGGCCGGCACCTTTTCGGATGATGCCCGTGATCTCCGAGGGCTTCAATCGCTTGCCAACATCAATCAGCGAAGGAAACTCAGGCGGGCTACCTTCGCGATCGGCGCGATGGCAACTCGCACAATTTGTAAGGTAAGCCGCTCGGGCGGTCTTGGGGCCGTTTGCGCTCCCACGATCGACAAGTCTCAAGACCCATGGCATTTCGTTGGCATTCACATAGAAGTAGCCGGTATCCGGATCGAACGAACCGCCGCCCCATTCGCCGCCGCCATCAAAGCCTGGAAAGATGACAGTCCCTTGTAGGCTCGGCGGAGTAAACTGACCGTTGCTTCTGACCTGTCGCAAACGTTTCAGTACTGCGTCATGCGCCTCGGGAGTTCTGTCCGTCACCAGGTCTTCCGTGAACGCCTGCCGTGCAAACGGCAGTGGCTTCAACGGGAGAGGCTCATCCGCTGCGGCCTTTTCCCCATCCACGTCGGACGGCTGAACCTTTCGATATTCGATCGGAAACAGGGGCTTCCCAGTCGTTCGGCCAAAGACAAAGATGTGTCCTGATTTTGTGATCTGCGCCACGGCATCGATGCGCTTGCCATCGTGTGTGATGGTAACGAGACTCGGAGGCGCTGGGAAGTCTCGGTCCCACAGATCGTGCTTTACTCCTTGGAAGTACCACACCACTTTACCCGTGGCTGCATTCAGGGCCAGCTCCGTGTTGGCGAACAGGTCGTTTCCCAGCCGGTTAGCTCCGTAGAAATCGAAGGCGGCCGATCCAGTGGGTGCGAAGACCAGTCCACGCGCGGCGTCCAGGCTCATGCCGGCCCAGTTGTTAGCGCCGCCGCTATATTTCCATGCGTCTTTCGGCCAAGTGTCGTAGCCAAATTCGCCCGGATGAGGGATCGTGTGAAACGTCCAGCGGGTCACGCCTGTTCTAACGTCAAAAGCGCGAATATCGCCTGGCGCGGAAGGGAGGTCTTCGGCGACAATGCTGCCAAGAATCAAGAGGTCCTTGTAAATGATTCCCGGGCTCGTGGCGGATACGGACAGAGTTTCTGGAGGTCTTCCGAGACCGGCCCGAAGATCCACGCGCCCATCCGAGCCGAACTGTTTAATAACCTTACCAGTACCCGGGTCCAGCGCATAGAGGAAATGACCGGCAACCACGAATAAACGCTGATCGGCGCCGCTTCTCCACCAGGTTAGACCCCGATTTCGCTGTTTACCGATAACCTTCTCACCCTTATTCGGATCGAACTCCCATCGCAGTCTGCCATTTTCAGCGTCCAAGGCAACGACTCGCAGCCGCGGAGTCGTGGCATAGAGAGTGTCACCGGCCACAATGGGGTTACACTCCATCTCGGAATCCGGGTATGCGTCGTGGCTATCGAAGCTCCAAGCGAGCTGGAGTTGGCCTGCATTCCGCCGATTGATCTGGGTGAGCGACGAATAATGAATGTTGTCGGGGCCGCCGCCATAAACCGCCCAGCCTCGATAGGAATTCGGCGCTTTTTCGCCGGCCGCGCAAGTAAGGCCGATGCCTAAAGCGACCAGGATTCCCAAAATCGAGCGCCTTTGAATACGGCCGACGAATCGGGCGGCGCCTCCCGTCACAAAACTGGCGCGAATCGATACTACGTGCATGTCCCTTTTTCTGCGGACCAATTGCAGGCGAACAACCGCCTCGATGCCGGGCCCCACATTGAAATTACTCACGCGGCGCACCGCCAGCGGTCGAACATTTTTAATTCGTGCGACAAATCTCCGCCATTATACTCACACTGATCGTTGGCGGTGCCAGGCATCCTCTCGCGCAACTCGAGTACACCCTCGGCTTCTTTGACCAATTAACGCCAAGTCGCCAAATGTGGTAGCCGCCGGCTTTATCTTGACGCATTATTGACGATCACGTCTCGATTCTTGACTCCGTCTTGACGCGCTGGTTTTATAGTCGGTTATGGCAGGGTGGCGAAATGAGCGCGGCGGTACAGCAACGGCTAACTCAGATTTGGGAAACTCCCGACCCTTTCCTCGGCTGGTGGTACCGTCGATCATCAATAGCGAAGATGGTCTGATCCGCAAAGTCTTCGAGCAGCCGCCAAGTGCCGCGAGAGATCCGTCGAGGCCGTCTGGTTTTGAATCCGATTGCTGCAATGATGCCACCGGCCGTCCGTAACGGCAAAGGAGCAGGAGCTTGCTTCGGAAATATGTGGCATCCCGTGCCCGCGCCGAGTTGTGATGCACGGCGAAATCGACGGCTGCCAAATCAGCGGACTCCAGCGGAAAATCGGAACTACAGACACAAGGCAGCCCGGATCGTCTTCGGCTATAACGACCCCAACGGCACCTTGAAAAGCAAAAGAACTTGGCGTTCCAAAACATCTAGATTTCAGGCAGATTTTGAGCCTTCGCAAGCGCTTGCGAACGCGATTTGCGCGCACCGCGGAACGACCGGCGAGCACCGCTCCGAAAGCTCCCAAACAGATCGCGATTACGCGTGTGGGCCGCATTGCTTCAGTGTGTCAAAAAGCGAAAATTTCAGCGCATAATTTTAACTCGTGGCCACGCCGTCGCGGATTGGAGAGTAGCGACCGGTCATCCACCTTTAAACTTGCCGCGGTTCCAAGCTGTTTATGCTTCAGGTGTCGTACAGATCGCATCGCGACGGGTATACAAAGATACAGTCGTGGCGCGGGATGTCTGAGTCCCCAAAATTTCTCTCACCTGACGCTCCACTTCGGCTGCACGATGGGCCGGTGTATGCTGGCGCAGTACTCTGGCGCGAGCTCTCTCTCCGATCCTAATCTGCTCCTCTTCAGGTACGGTCTTCAAATGATGCAAGATCTCGGCACTGTTCCGCGCGACTAGAATTTCGGATCCGATCCGGAATATACTATGCAGACCCCGCCAGTCATCGCTGATGATCGGTACGGCGCATGATGCGGCTTCAAACAAACGCACACTAGGAGAGAATCCCGCTTGGACCATATCCGCGCGAGTGACATTTAAAGCAAATCGCTGTGAGTTATAGAAGTTCCGATGGCTGGCTGGCGGAAGATGCTCAATCCGCTGCACGTTAGGCGGCCACACGATTGTATCCGGATACAGCGGCCCGGCGGCTACGAAGCGTCCAAATCGAAGGGCCATGGCAGGCTTAATAAACAACTCGTCCAAAGCAGGCTGCCGGTCCGCCCCATAGGTGCCCAGGAAACCCATATCCCAGCGCTTTTCGATAGTTTCCGGATAATAGAGCTCCGGGTCGGCCGAACAATACAGAGTCGCTGTGCGTCCCGCGCCATACTGCCGTCTAATCCGGCGAAGCACTGGACCGCCGGTAAAGGACAGATACAACGAGAATTTCGGAATTACATCGGGGCTGAGATATTCGTAATCCCCGCACTCCAGCTTACGAAGAGTAATTGGAGTATCGATATCGTAGAATGCAGTAACACCATGAGCTGTGTCCGTCACCCACTCGCTCACCGCGACCCCTTCCGGAACATACGATCCTACGATTACCGCGCTTGCATCACGGACAAGGGTGGTGAACCGGTCCCGCAGTTCCTCGAGGCTTTTATATAGATGAATCCTGGCGTAGGGCGTGCCGGGCAGGTCGCGGTTGGCGGAATACCACGGCACATCGCGCTCCAGAAAGCTTACTTCGTGTCCTCGCTTTGTAAGCTCCCGAGTTAGTCCACGATATGTTGTCGCGTGGCCGTTCCCCCAGGACGATGTTATGGACAATCCCAGAAAGACAAACCGCAGTTTTTCTCCTCTGGCGGAGGTTGAATAGTCTGATATCATGCGAGACTCGTGGCGGCGGCAGCCGAATGCGCAACACCTAGAAGGGCGTTGAGTTGAGCGGCTCGATGCCGATAAGTGTGCCGCGCAATAATCCTCTCCCGTGCGGCCCTTCCAATTCTACGAGCCCGGTCGGGCGTCAGCGAGTCAATATGCGCCAAGACTCCATCGCTATTTTCGGCGATTAGTATTTCGCTATCAGGTTCCAGAAATTCCTCCACGCCTTGAAACGCGTCGCTAATTAGACAAGCGGCAGCGCCCGCTGCCTCGAATACCCGCGTCGCGGGCGAGAAACCGTAGCTAGCCATACTATCGCGATGAATATTTAGCACAGCCATTGGTGTCGAGTTGAATGCATTATGGTCCGCAGTGTAAGTGTGGCCCACGTAATTGACATTGGGTGGCATGGGGCGGTTTTGCCAGCCATTTCCGCCTAGTATGAATTGACGCTTTGGCCGCATATTGGCAGGCTTGAAAAAAAATTCATCAACACGGGCCTCGCGGTCCGGCAGGCGATTTCCAAGAAACGCCACATCGCCTTTATAACGTGGATCGGGCGGCACCGGGAAATGGGTTGCTGGATCAAGCCCATTGTAAATAGGTACACAATCGCGCGCGCCCATCCGGCGGTAAGCGCTTATAACGGGCCAGCCTCCTCCATACGTCAGAACGAGATCGTATCGTGGCAGCACTTCACGAAGCGGGTCCAGCACATTCATATTCATTCGGTCGAGCGTCGCCGGGGCATCAACATCCCAAAAGATCTTTAAAGCGTCATTGCGAGCCGCATTGGGAAGTTCTCTTTCCAAAAAGTTGTCAAAAACTCCGACCCCGCTGGCTTTAATCAGCAGGTCTGAATTCCTCGCTTCCTCTAGCGCTGTCATCACCGAGTCGATGCAGTTGGAATAAACATGTACCGCTGCCCAGGGCGGATCGTCCATATCGCGGTGTTGTTGGCGATCGAAGGCGTCCGGCTCGTAGAACGTAATCTCGTGCCCAAGATCGTATAAGGCATGAATAATCCCGCGATAGTATGTTGCCGCACCGTTCCAATATGCGGAAACCAGGCTCGATCCGAAAAAAGCGATACGCATAAGGGTCCTAATCCGCCGCCGAGGCATTGGAAGCCATTAATGCTGGATGCTCCTTCAATTCGCGGTAAATTGCGAGTAACTCGTCCACCCGATGAGCGCAAGTATGACGCTGTAAAACGCGGTTACGGCCGTTCCGCGCAAGCCGGCCGGCCAAGTCCCGATCCTCTAAGACCGCACGGAGGTACCGTTTCATTTCTTCCGAATCGCGGGCGATAAGAAAATCTTCGCCTGGCTCGAATAGCCCTTCGGTATCTTTCCAGGGTGCCGAGATCAACGGGATGCCACAAGCTAGGGCCTCGAACGGACGGATAGTTGGAATTCCATGCAATACTCGCGCATAAGCGGCGCGTGGGATATGGACCGTTACGCGAAATTGCGCGAATGTTTCCGGCACTTTGAAATTAGGAAGCCAGCCGCCGTAGTGAATGCCAGCCTGGATTAGCTTGGCTTCTGCCTCAACCGGATAGCGTACGCCGAAAACTGACGCATCTAAGCCGAGATCTTTCACGGGCTCAATTAGGAATGCATTCAATTCCGCCGTTCTCTCGTTGTCACCCCAATTTCCAATCCAAACGAGGTCGCCCCGCTTCTTAATTTCGGGCATCGGAAAGAACGTTCGCATATCTGCCGCCTCATGCCAGGTCCAGGCACGCTTCGCCCAGCCGCGCGCCATATAGATCTGGCGGACAATATCGCCATACGCGAGTACTCCGTCATAATTCGACAAATCATAAGATGCGAGTTCGGCAGGGGCGGTGATTGAGCGGTGATGCGTATCGTGGAAAAGCAATCGGAAATCGCCGCTGCACCCCCTAAGGTCGCCAAGAGATCGGATCAGCTCCGGCGCATTCCACTCGTGCGCAATCACAAGGTCCACTCCGTCAAGCGCTGCCGCCAAATCGAACTCATCGAACTTGTAACGGACGCTACGAAGGTTGGGATACGCTCGCGAGAACTCTTCGATTACACCTTCCCCTTGTTCTGTTATCAGGTGTTGTAAAGACCAGGCATCGAACGGCTCATAGATAGCGAGTTCAATATTTCGCGAGAGAAGTTCCGCGGCGATACCTCGCAGGAAATGCGCGTTGCCATGATTCCAATCCGAATACAGCGAATGGTAGAAAAGTGCGACCTTCATGCTTTCGTCCCGCCAGCCGCGACAGCGTGCTTGGATTCGTGGTGATGCATGGCCCGCTTGTAGGCGTCGAGATACGGCGTGGCCATATTTTCGGGCGCATAACGGACCGCGCGGCGAATCGCGCGACTGGCCATTTCCACGCGCAAGCTCTCATCCCCGATCAGCGTTTCAAGGGACGCCCGAAGCTCAGCCGGCTCGTTCGGAGGAAAGAACCATGCGGCGTCGCCCCACACTTCCCGCAAACTGCCAATGTCGGCCAGCACCAATGCGCAACCGGAAAGAGCCGCTTCAAGTACTGACAAACCGAAGGGTTCATATTTCGCTGGATGCGCATAAATCGCGGCCGCGGTCAGCCACTTCGCAACAGCGTGTTGCTCCAGGCTACCGAGGAGGTTGATCCCCGTGAACTCATGCGCGGTGCGGCATCCTAATAGTTCCAACGGACCCGCGAGATAACACGGCCATGCCAGGTCCTTCGCGGCCGTCGCGAGCAGTTTGAAATTCTTGGCTTCATCCCAAATGCGTCCCATGCTGAACACGTACGGTTGTTTATCGCCGCATCCAAAAAAGCCGCTGGAACGCGCGTTCGGAATCACTATTGTGCGCGGCAGCGGACCATAGAATTCCTGCAGGGACGACATCATCCATTGCGTCGGGGCGATCACGATATCGGCCGCGCGCAGCCCGCGTGTGACGGCATTGCGGTAAAGGTCCCATTCCGGTGGCGCATTCCCGGACTTTACTGAACGCCACCATGAAAGCACGCACGAATGACCCACCATCACGACCGGCGCATTCCATGGGAGCGAACCGTGCGCATACCCATTAAGGTGAATCAGGGAGGGCTTCAGTTTGGACTCCAAATCCAAGAGCCACTCGCCGGCTTCCGCGACGCCACTCCAGGGATCCTCCATCCATTCGAGAGGAAACCGGCTCTCGTACACCTGAAAGCCGCGAAATTCACGCATTTCTTTCAATTGTGAATTCGACAGAAGACCACCCATGGTCGCGAGCGCCACCTCGATGCCGGCGCGCTGAAGGGAGCGGATCAGTTCGATCGTGTAAGTCCACACGCCGCCGACGCAATCGGCTGTCATCAACACACGAGCGGCCTTAGTCCGCTCGCGATCAGCAAACATGCCCACCCGTTTCAAGTTGGACGAGAGGAGCCGGCTGATTATCCTGGACATCGCTGAATTTGGCGAATTCTTTCAGGTAATAATCGTGCGCTCTTTCCCAGGCTTCATCGTCCGGAACTCCCCAGAGGCGCGTATAATCCGGGCAGCCGGGATATGGATAAAGCGGCACCGGTTCGTTCGCCCAAACGCCCGATTTCCGCAGCTCGTTGCGCCATGCCGTCACGGCGGCATCGTCATCCTGCGGCATTTTGAGAAGATTTGCCTGTACGAAGGGAATGCGCCGCTTGGCGGCTTTCAACAGATTCGCAAGCTTATCGGTGGACGCGCGGCACTTCTTGCCAAGGAATTCACGCCCTGCTTCCGTGATACTCTCGACTCCCGCTTCAACGGAAACGCAACCCGCCGTACCCAGAAGGTCAATTGTTTCCTCATTCCATAAATCGATTCGGGTCTGTACGCCGAATTTGATATTCCGCTCGGCTACTGCCTTCAACAAGGCGCGATCCGGCAGAAATATTTCGTCGATGAAATATACGTACTGCGCACCGAACTCAATCAGCCCATCCAATTCATCCAGAAGCACCGGTAACGGACGCTTCCGGTATCCATCCCGAAAATTCTCCTTCGCACAGAACGTGCAGTGATAGGGGCATCCACGAGACGCTTCCATTTCGGCGCCGGGACCGGAGGGTGTTACGTCGAAACGATGATGATGATGGCTATGTTTCGCGATCGTTTCCGAAGACCAACGCAGCGCTGCTAACGCGCTCATATCGCTCGCGTGCGGGCCACCGCTCGATCTGATCTCGTTGCTTTCCCGATAAACGATGGAGGGAACGGTCCTCCAGTCTCCGGCCAATTGCGGCAGAATTTCTTCGCATTCGCCCCGGATTACGACGTCCGCTTCGATTTTCCTGGCGACTGGGACGGGAGTGGTCGAGCCGTGCGGGCCCACGATCGCGAGCGTTCCCGCAACATCCCGGATGGCTGATGCGACTTCCATCGGGACGCGAAGTTCGGGTTGAGCGCAGCGCCAGAACAGATAGCTCGGCGCCGTTGTCAAAACCGTTATGTCTGGATGGACGACCTTCACCCTATGTCGGATTTCATCCAGGCTCAGACGATCGAGGAACGCGTCAATCTCAACGCAATCGTGTCCAGCCTGTTCGAGAAGAGCTCGCGAGTATCCGAATTCCAGCGGTAAATGCGGGTCGCGGCATCCAAAGTAAATGCTTCCTTCAAAGTTCCAGTTTGGATTGACGAGCGCGTACTTCACGCCGAAACCCTCCCGGCGTGGGCGATGACCGGTACTCGTGAGCGGCGCTCCGGCAACC
>Ga0134128_10011755_pt1 | contig 10446 bp, 10 predicted proteins | sample KB31754_FD_96462 | JGI IMG/M metagenome (GOLD analysis project Ga0134128, IMG submission 96462) | Terrestrial soil microbial communities with excess Nitrogen fertilizer from Kellogg Biological Station, Michigan, USA - KB3-175-4 | ecosystem: Environmental > Terrestrial > Soil > Unclassified ...
ATGAAAGATCAGGCGTCCAGGTCGGGGATCAGCTTGTTCTCGAAATACGCAATCATGTCCTTGAGCTTCAACTTGCGCTTTTTCAGCCGGCTCAACTGCAACTGGTCGCAGGCCGTATCCCCGGCAAGCTTGGCGATGGCCGCATCGAGATCGCGGTGTTCCTCGCGCAACTCGGCCAGGCGCCGGACCAGCACGGCGGGGTCGTTCTCGGACTGCATGGCGGCAGTGTAGCGCCGTGGCCGGGCGCGCTAAACTGGCCCGTTCATGCAAGCCGTCGAACACCCACCCCGCACCCACGAACGCAAGCAGGCGCACGAAGCCGCGCGCCTGGGCAAGCGCCTGCGCCATGCGGTCGGCCGCGCGATCGCCGACTTCGGGATGATCGAGGACGGCGACCGGGTAATGGTGTGCCTGTCCGGCGGCAAGGACTCCTGGACGCTGCTGGACCTGCTGCTGTTGCTTCAGGCGAAGGCGCCGGTGCCATTCGAACTGGCCGCGGTGAACCTCGACCAGAAGCAGCCGGGTTTTCCGGAGCACGTGATCCCGGATTACTGCCGCGCGCGCGGCGTGCCGTTCCACGTGATCGAGCAGGACACCTACAGTGTCGTCACGCGCGTGGTGCCCGAAGGCAAGACGATGTGCAGCCTGTGCTCGCGATTGCGGCGCGGCGCGTTGTACGCGGTCGCGGAACGCGAAGGCTTCAGCAAGATCGCGCTGGGGCATCATCGCGACGACATCCTCGCGACGTTTTTCCTGAACCTGTTTCATGGCGGCATGTTGAAGGCGATGCCGCCGAAGCTTCTGTCCGATGATGGCAAGCACGTGCTGATCCGTCCGCTCAGCTATTGCCGCGAAGCCGAAATCGCCGAGTACGCCGAACAGCGCGCGTTCCCGATCATCCCCTGCAACCTGTGCGGCTCGCAGGAAAACCTGCAGCGCAAGCAGGTGCGACGGATGCTGGACGCGTGGGAACGCGAACACCCCGGCCGCAGCGAAATCATGTTCCGCGCGCTGTCGCATGTCGCGCCATCGCAACTGGCTGATACCGATCTGTTCGATTTCGCCGCGCTTGGCTCGCGCAGTGAGACGGCGCAGCCGGATGCTCACGATTGGTTGGGCGGAGAAGCTTCCGTGTAGGAGCGAGCCTGCTCGCGACCGGCTTTGCGATGTCGCATCCGATCGTCGCCTGCAGGCAGGCTCCTACGATTCCTCATGAACCTTTCACCGGATAACCCATGTTCTTCCGCAATCTCACCCTGTTCCGCTTCTCGCCCGCCGTCGCCAAGTCGCTGAAAGACCTGGACAGCGCCCTCGCCCACCACGCCTTGCGCGCCTGCGGCCCGCTGGAGCTCGCCACGCGCGGCTTCGTGTCGCCGTTCGGGCCGGATTCCGAAGTCCTGAGCCACACCATCGGCAAGGCGACCCTGGTCACGCTGGGAACCGAAGAAAAGCTGCTCCCGGCGGCGGTGATCAACGCCGAGCTGGGCAAGCGCCTGCGGAAAGAAGCTGAACGCCGCGGCCGGCCGGTGGGCGGACGCCAGCGCCGGGCCATCAAGGCCGAGGTGCTGGACACCCTGCTGCCCCAGGCCTTCGTCCGGCCGTCGCGGCTAAATGCTTATCTGGACTCGAAAAACGGCTGGCTGGTCCTGGACACGGCCAGCCGCAAGGCCGCCGAAACGGCGCTGACCGCCCTGCGCGAAGCGCTGGGCAGCTTTCCGGCCCAGCCGCTGGCCGCCGCCGAAACCCCTCGCGCCCTGATGACCCAATGGCTTGGCTCTGGCAAGCTACCGTCGGGACTCACCCTCGGCGACGAGTGCGAGCTGCGCGACCCGGCCGGCGGGGCCATCATCCGTTGCCGCAAACAGGAGCTTGAAAGCGCCGAGATTCGGGCGCATTTGAAACAGGGCAAGCAGGTGTTCCAGCTTGGCTTGCAGTTCGACGATCGCGCCAGTTTCGTGCTCGGCGAGGATCTGGTGATCCGCAAGTTGCGCTTTCTCGACGTCGTGCAGGATTCGCTCGACGCCGACGGGCGCGACTCGGCCGAAGCCGAGCTGGACGCACGTTTCGCGCTGATGACGCTGGAGCTCGAGCGGGTGTTCGAGGGTCTGGAGCAGTGGTTCGGGCTGGAACGCCCTGATGAGGGCAAGAAGGCGGCATGATTCCGCAAGGCGACTTCCTGGAACTGGCGACGGGCAAGGGCGGCACCATCAAGGTGCTGAAGGCCATGCACCCGCGCGCGCGTCGTCTGCGCCTGTCGGTCACCTCGCACGGTGCGCGCATTTCTTATCCGCGCGGCACGCATCCCGCGCAAGTCTACGCATTCCTGCGCGAAAACAGCGATTGGCTGGAACGCAAGCTGTCCGAACTGCGCGTGCCGCGGCGCGGTCCGCCGCCGCTCAAGCCTGGCGTCCCCACGCTGATCCCGCTGCGCGGCGAGAGCATCGAACTCACTTGGCGCGAAAGCGAATATCCCCGCATCGAATATCTCGGTGACGAGTTGCGCCTGCACGTGCCACGCCCGTTCACCACCGCGATGCCGGCCGCGCGCAACCTGCTCGCCGCGTTCCTCGAAACCCACATGCGCCGCGACCTTTCGCGCTGGATGGCGCACGCCTCCGAGCGACTGGACGCCGCACCCACCGGCTTGCGCATCAAGTCGCTGAAAAGCCTGTGGGGCAGTCTGGATGCTCGCGATCGCATCACCCTCGATCTGGCGCTGGCGCTCGCCCCGCCCGCCGCGCTGCGCTACGTGCTGGTGCACGAAATGTGTCACCTGAAAGTGCGCAGCCATTCTCCGCGCTTCTGGGCGCGCGTCAGCGACGTGATGCCTGGCTACCAGGCCCAGCGCGACTGGCTGCGCGAACACGGCGCCATCCTCAAGGCCGAAATGGAACGGCTGATCGCGCCCGGCGCGTGATGCGCTTGACCACCCTCCGGGAAGGGACAAGTCGCGTCAAGGCAGCAACACGAAACGCGTGATCGACTGCGCAACTTCGCGCGGCTTTTCCATGATCGACATGTGGCCGCAACCGTTCAATTCGGTGACGCCGATGTTGGGCGCCTGCGTCAGCCCGGCGCGAATCGCGTCCAGCGCCGACACGTCGATGATCTGGTCCTGCATGCACCAGATCGCGAGCGTCGGCGCGGTGATGTCGGGCAGTTTCGACTGCAATGCATTGCGCGCGTCGGGCGCGGCGAGTGCGCGCAAGACCTTGTCGGCGAACGCGCGATCGCTTTTGGATTTTTCGACGAACACGTCCTGGATACGCGGCGGCACCGAGGGCGGGTCGGCGAACAGCATCGCTTCGAGGTGCCTGAATTGCGCGCGATCGTCGATGTCAAACGGGCTTTTGCCAGCCTTGAGTTCACGGACGAAGCCATTTTCCTTGAACGGCACGCCGGACGAATCGATCAGCGCCAGCGCGGCGACATCCTTCGGATACTTTGCCGCGTACAGGCCCGCAATCGCGCCGCCCATGGAGTGGCCGGCAAGCGCGATTTCGCCGAGGTGCAGCACATCGACGAAGCCGTGCAGGCGCTCGACCTGCGCGGCGTAGCCGTAGTCGGTGTCCGGCAGGCGCGTGGAAGCGCCCCAGCCCGGCAGGTCGGGGATGATCACCCGGAAATTGCCGGTGAGATAGTCCGCGGCCAGCAGCCAGTCCGCATACGAACCGCCGTAGCCGTGCAGCAACACCAACGGCGGACCGTTTTCCTTGCCGCCCTCGACGTACACCCAGCGCGTGTCGCCGACCTGCACCGATTCCTGGTGCAAGTCGTCCCGCCAGGTCTGCCACGCGATCGCGCCGCGCAGGACCCATTGCGGCGCGATGAAGTACACGCCGAGGCCGATCACCGCCAGCGCGATCACCACGCCGCCCAGGATCTTCAGGCGGCGTGCCAGGCGCGCGAGCAGCACGTCGCGGGCGGGATTGTTCGACATCGCTCAACCCTTGCTGGCTTTCGGCGGTGACTGCTCCTGCGCCGCGCGTGCCTTCGCGAACAACCGTTCCACGGCCATCTGCGTCAACGGGTGGTAACCATCCTTCGCCTTCGCATACACCTTTTCCGCGTACGCGAAACCTTCCGGCGTCTGCACGAAAGCCTTGTACACCGGCATGGTCAGGTACAGGCGGCCGATCCGCGTCATGTGCTCGGCGGCGGCGGGCCATACCGATTTGTCACCCGCGGCGATCGCGTGCACATACCAGCGCATCCCGATCTCGGCGTTGGGCGTGCCGGTGAGGCGCCACGCGGCGTCGAGCTGATGCATCTTCGGAAGTGCCGGGCGGTCGGGCAGGCGATCGAGGAAATACATCCATTCCTGGGTGTTCCAGGTTTTCGCATCCAGCTTGCCGGCCGCAAGCGTGCCGGCGAGGAACGCCGCGCGTTCCTTGTCGATCGCGTCGAACCGCGGCGAATCCGGAATCGGCGCATCCTTCGGAATGCCCGCGCCGTACACCCATTCCTTCACCTCGTCCCAGCTCATCTTGCCGGGATATTTGTCGATCAGATTCGGCTTCAGGTACGCCAGCATCTGTTCGGTGCTAATGCTGTGCCATTGGAAATGATTGAAGTAACCCTTCAACCACGTGTCGAAATGCTCGCGTCCGAATTTCTGCTCCAGCGTACGCAGGAACCACGAACCCTTGTCGTAGGAAACGTCGGAAAGCTCGTCGTCGGCGTCCGTGTTGCGCGGCTGCGGCGCAAGACGCTGCGCGTTCTCGGGCATGTGGCCGATGTTCTTTTCGAGGCTGCGGATCGCCAGCAGGTTTTCTTCGTCGGCCAGTCCCTCGCCGTAAAGTGCCTCGGTGACGCGGCCCTGCACGTAGGTGGTGAAGCCCTCGTTCAACCAGCCGTCGCGCCAGGTGGCCATGGTGACGAGGTTGCCCGACCACGAATGCGCGAGTTCGTGCGCGACCAGCGACACCAGCGACTTGTCGCCCACCAGCACGGTCGGTGTCGCGAAGGTCATGTTCGGGTTTTCCATGCCGCCGAACGGGAACGACGGCGGCAGCACCAGAATGTCGTAGCGGCCCCAGCGGTACGGGCCGTACAACTTCTCGGTGGTTTCGATCATCTTCTCGGTGTCTTCGAACTCGTGGGCGGCCTTCGCGACCACCGACGGTTCGGCGTACACCGCGCTGCGCGGGCCGGTTTCGCGCACGTCGAGATCGCCCGCACCGATCGCCATCAGGTACGAGGGAATCGGGTGCTTCTGTTCGAAGTCGAACGAGCCGTCCAGCGGATGCTTCGGATCATTCGGCGCGCTCATCACCACCCGCACGTTTTTCGGCGCGGTGACGTGCGCGCTGTAGGTGAAGCGGATCGCGGGCGAATCCTGCAGCGGAATCCAGGAGCGCGCGTGGGTGGCCTCCGACTGCGAGAACAGGAACGGCAGCTTCTTGTCGGCGGTTTGCGCAGCGGTCAGCCATTGCAAGCCGCTGGCGTCAGGCGACGTGGTGTAGGCGATCCGCACTTCGTGCGGATGTTTCGGCGCCGCGATGGTCAGTTTCGAACCCATGTTCGGCACGGCCGCCGCGAGTTCGTACTTCAGCGGGCTGACGCGTCCCCTTCCGTCCAGCGCGTCCACCGAGGCGATCTTCAGGTTTTCGGTGTCCAGCACCAGGTTCTGCGCCGATGCGCTTTTCCAGTCCAGCGTCAGCGTGGCGACGCCGTCCAGTTGCTTGTGCGGGAAATCGACCTTGAGGTTCAGGTCGACGTGATGGACGACGACTTCCCTTGGCTGCGCATAGGAATGTCGATCGGCGGCGGCCTGCGCCGCGACGGGCAGCACGAAAGCGCCGAGGGCAAGGGTGGAAAGCAGGCGCATGGGCGCTCCTGTCGAACGAGAAACCCTGAGTATGCCAGTGCCCCGGTGTCGGCGCCCGTGCAAAAAGGGCCGGCGCCGGGACTTCCGTGCGGGCATAAAATCCGCGTTTCGATCACGCCGGAGTCCGCCATGTCCACGCTGTACATCGCCAACAAGAATTACTCGTCCTGGTCGCTGCGCCCGTGGGTCTTGTTGCGTGAACTCGGGATTCCGTTCGAGGAAAAGTTGATGCCGTTCCACGGCGGCGCGTTCACCGGTTTCTCACCCAGCGGCAAGGTGCCGTGCCTCGTGGACGGCGCCATCAGCGTGTGGGATTCGCTGGCGATCACCGAGTATCTGGCCGAGGCGCATCCGCAGGTGTGGCCGGCCGACAAGGCCGCGCGCGCCTTCGCGCGCTGCGCCGCCGCGGAAATGCACTCGGGATTCATGGCGCTGCGCACGCAATGCGGCATGAACTGCGGCATCCGGGTCAAACTGCATCGCATCGACAACGCGCTGCAAAGCGATCTCGCACGCCTGAACGCGCTGTGGAACGACGGCCTGCAGCGCTTCGGTGGCCCGTTCCTCGCGGGCAAGGCCTTCAGTGCCGCCGATGCGTTCTACGCGCCGGTCGCGTTCCGCATCCAGACCTACGCGCCGCCGCTCGATGAAACGGCGAACGCCTACGCGCGACGCCTGCTGGCGCTGCCGTCGATGCGCGAGTGGTACGCCGACGCGCTCAAGGAAACCTGGCGCCATGCCGCACACGAGAACGAAGTCGCGAAGTGGGGCGCGATTACCGAGGACCTCCGCGCCGCGTGACGTGGTGGTGCGTCACGGCAACTCGTCGGCAGTGTGTGGATCCTCGCTGTATGAATGCATGGTCGCGAGGAAGCCCGGCTCCGCTTGCACGCGTGCGATCCACGCGCGGAAGTGCGGATGCGGTTCCAGCGAAATGCCCGCCTCTTCCGCGCGGCTGGCGTAGGCGAACACCGACATGTCGGCGATGCTGTAGCGGTCGTTGGCGAGGAATGCGTGCGTGGTGAGTTCGCGTTCCAGGATCGCGAGCGTGCGCTGTGCCGCGTTGCGCTTCATGTCGACCAATTCCGGCGGGCGCTGCGCCAGCTTGCCGGTCAGCGTCCAGTAACGCAACGAGCCGATCACCGACTCCACGCGCTCCTGCTCGAAATGCAGCCACTGCTGCACCTTGGCGCGCTCGAACGGATCGGATGGCAGGTATGGCGTGCCGTCGGCGAGATACGCGAGGATCGCGTTCGACTCCGCCAGCGTGCGGCCATCATCCAGTCGGATCGCGGGCACCGTGCCGGTGGGATTGATCGCGAGGTAGGCATCGCTGCGTCCCGCCCCTTCGAAGATGCTCACGATCTCGATGCGGTACGCGCGCTCGAGATGGTTGAGCAGCAGGCGCACCTTCCAGGCGTTTTGCGAAGGCGGGTAATCGAACAGGGTCAGCATGGTGCAGCTCCATCATCGAAAGCGCGAAGGTTGCCAGTTCGCGCGATGACACGCCATCCGTTTCCTGCGCAACGCGATCAGCCGAGGTGGTCGGCGAAACGGTCGGTCGCCTCGACCAGCTTGTCCACGATCGCAGGGTCGGATGCGGCATGCCCAGCCAGCACGATGTGGAATTCGGCTTCCGGCCACGCCTGGTGCAGTTCGAACGCGGTCTTGACCGGGCAGATGATGTCGTAGCGGCCATGCACGATGGTGGCGGGAATGGCGCTGATCCTGCCCACGTCGCGCAGCAACTGGTTCGGCTCCAGGAACATGCCATGCCGGAAATAATGGGCTTCCAGCCGGGCCAGGCTCACCGCCTTGTGCGGTTCGTCGAAATCGCCGATGGCATCCGGATCGTGGACCAGCGTGGTGCTGCCGCCTTCGTAGGCGCTCCATGCCCGCGCCGCGGCGAGTTGCACGGCTTCATCGCGGCTGTCCAGCCGCCGCCAGTAGGCCTCGATCATGGCGCCGCGCTCGGCCTCGGGAATGAAGTCACGAAATCGCGCCCAGCGTTCGGGGAAGATGCAGCGCGCGCCGCCGTCCAGCTCGTTGAACCAGCGCAACTCCTCCGCGCGGCCCAGGAAGATGCCGCGCAACACCAGACCCATCACGCGATCCGGACGCGCTTGCGCATAGGCAAGCGCGAGCGTCGAACCCCACGAGCCGCCGAACACCAGCCAGCGCCGGATGCCTAGGTGTTCGCGAATCTTTTCGATATCGGCCACCAGATGCTGCGTGGTGTTGGCGTCCAAGCTCGCGAACGGCGTGGACTGGCCGGCGCCACGCTGGTCGAACAACACCACGCGCCAACGCGCGGGATCGAAGAAGCGGCGATGGTAGCGCGACAATCCCGCACCCGGGCCACCGTGCAGGAACACCACGGGCAGGCCATCGGGATTCCCGCACTCCTCGATGTACAACGTGTGCCCGTCGCCGACGGCAAGACGTTCGGTGCGATATGGCTCGATTCCAGGGTACAACTCGCGCATGAGCGCCTTGGCTTTTGGCTAAGACATCAAAGGTGGTGGTATTGCTGAACCACGATCACGAAAAGCACCAAGTAGATTAGCAACAACAACGCGGTCAACATGCGATTGCGTTGCGTACGAAGCCCATAAACCGCGCAGGAAGTCAGCGCCGCAGAGGGTGACATTGCCGAAGACCCGTAGCCTGTCAGTGAACGGCGCGACCACAACCCCGACGATGGTGGAAGCGGCACCAAGCGCACATAGCGCCGCACTCAGTTCGAATGGTGAGCGGGGCGGTGACTGCATCGGAGAGCGATCAGAGCTTGTACCCGCGATGGATCGCGACGATGCCGGCGGAAAGGTTGCGCACCTCGACGTTGCGGAATCCGGCGGCTTCCATCATCCCCTTCAGCGTCGCCTGGTCGGGATGCTTGCGGATCGATTCGGCGAGGTAGCGATAACTGCCTTCGTCGTGCGCGACGAGCCTGCCGATGCGCGGCAGCACCTGGAACGAGTGGAAATCGTAGAGCGGCCGCAGCCAATCCTGGTTGACGCGCGAGAACTCCAGGATCAACCCACGGCCGCCGGCTTTCAGCACGCGCTGCATTTCCGCAAGTGCCCTGGCCTTGTCGGTGACGTTGCGCAGCCCGAATGCGATCGTGACCGCGTCGAAGGATTGGTCCGGAAACGGCAATGCCTCCGCGTTCACCTGCGCCCAGCGCAAGCCCTGCAGCAAGCCGCGATCGAGCAGGCGGTCGCGTCCGGCATGCAGCATCGCGGCATTGATGTCGGCAACGACCACTTCGCCCTTGTCGCCCACGCGCGGCAACAGCAGCGCGGCGATGTCGCCGGTGCCGCCGGCGAGATCCAGCACGCGGTCGTCCTTGCGAATCCCGGAAGTCGCAACGAAAAAGCGCTTCCACCAGCGATGGACGCCGAACGACATCAGGTCGTTCATCACGTCGTACTTGCCGGCGACGGAGGAGAACACTTCGCCGACCAGCTTCTGCTTGTCGGCGACGGGCACTTCGCGATAGCCGAAGTGGGTGGTGGCACCGGGGATATGCGATTCGGTCATGTCTGCATTCTACGGTGCACTTGCTGGTTACGCCGATGCGAAAACCCCTCTTCGCAGGAAGAGGGGTTTCGTTGGGCAGCGGCAGCGGCCGGCTTACTTCACCGGATTGCCGTCGGCGTCGATCACGTGCACCTCGCCGAGGTTCAGCGCGCGCACCGGCTGCTCGATCTTGGAAAGATCGCCGACGATCACCCAGGTCAGGTGATCCGGGTGGATCACCTCCCTGGCGGCCGCATTGATTTCGGCATCCTGCTGGGCTTCGATCCGGCCCTTCAAGGTCTGCACGTAGTCATCCGGGCGGTCGTACTTGACGATGCCCGCGACCGCTGACAGCACGGCCTGCGCGGTTTCGTACTGGCCCGGCATCTTGCGGATGTCGTTGTCCCTGATCTTCTGGATTTCCTTGTCGGTGAGCGGCTTGTCGCGGACCACCGCACGGGCTTCCTTCAGCACTTCTTCCGCGGACGGCGCGGTCTTGTCGGTCTGCACCGGCGCGTACATCAGGAACGGGCGCTGCCCGATCGCGCTGGGACTGAAGCTGAAGGCGCCGTAGGCCCAGTGCTTGTCCTCGCGCAGGTTCATGTTCAGGCGCGAAGTGAAGGTGCCGCCGAACGCGCTGTTCATCGTGCCGATCTCGAGGTTGTTGGGCGCCTTGGTGGACGGCGCGACCAGTCCCGCGATGATCACCGACTGCTGCGCGCCCGGTCGGTTGACCAGGTACACGCTGGACTTCGCCGGGTAATCGACCTTGGCGAGATTCTTGACCGGGATCGGGGTGGCCGGCGCCTTCCAGCCACCGAACACCTTTTCCAGTTGCGGGATGATCTTGTCCAGGGTGGTGTCGCCCGCGACCAGCAGCTTCATGTTGTCCGGGCGGATGTAATCATGCACGAAGCCGCGCATGTCGTCCGCGCTCAAGCTCTTGATCGACGCCTCCGTACCGGAGCCGGTGAACGGAATCGCGTACGCATTGCCCTTGCCGTACAGGATCGGCGGCAGCAGGCGCAGCGCAACGGCAGTCGGCTGGGTCTTCTCCTGCGCGATGCCGGCCAGCCATTGGCCGCGCAGGCGCG
>Ga0134128_10011756_pt1 | contig 10445 bp, 8 predicted proteins | sample KB31754_FD_96462 | JGI IMG/M metagenome (GOLD analysis project Ga0134128, IMG submission 96462) | Terrestrial soil microbial communities with excess Nitrogen fertilizer from Kellogg Biological Station, Michigan, USA - KB3-175-4 | ecosystem: Environmental > Terrestrial > Soil > Unclassified ...
CCCAGGCGCTTTCATTAGGTAACACAGTCTCGATCACTAACAGCTTGGCCGCATCTGGCGCAGCCTTCCGAATTTGCTGGAGGATCTGTTGCGACTGCTTATCTGTCCAATCGTGGAGTACCTCCATAACTATGTAGGCGTCGCAGGGTGGTAGCGGGCCGCGAAAGAAGTCGCCGCCTTGCGACCTCAATCGACTGCCGATTGTCTCGTCGGCCTCCACGCGCCCTATCACATGTGGCTGGTCAAACAGGACACCGCGCGATTTCGGTGACGACTTGAGTATCGCCTTGAGCAAGTGTCCGAGGCCACCGCCGATGTCGCCGATCGTCTCAAAGGTGGAAAAATCGTACGCCGCAATGACGGGCGAAATGGCGCTCTGCGCCTTCGACTTCATGCCGGCATCGAAGATCTCCGTCTCCTGGGGATGCTCTTTGAAATATGCGAAAATGTCGCTTACCGCGGGCTTGCCGCTGCGCACTACCTGCTCAAGTGCCCCCCAGCTTTTCCAGAAGACAGGAAGCCCCACCAGCTGTACATACGCGCGCATCGAGTGCGGATGGTCGCTGCGCAATGCACGAGAGAGCGCGTTGTGACCGTACTTGCCGTCACGCCGATGGAACACGCCATGAGAAGCGAGCAGTCGCAGCACGCGGTCCAAAGCATCGGCATGAACGCCGACTTGCTCGGCAAGATAGACAGCCGATCGGGGCTCCTCATCGAGGGCGTCTGCGACTGCGAGATCAGCCACAACGTGCAAAGCTCGCGGCAACCAGTAGCCGGCAGAGATCTCCACCAACCTCATAACCGATTCGGTCTCGCCATCGCTCTCGCGAACGTGAATCGAAGACGACTCCATAAAGCACCCCAGCCCAGCACCGAGCATACCACTCGTATTCCCATCCTGGCGCAGGATCCCCGCCCATGCTAGCGGCAGCGCATCATTGGCGATATTACGACACTTGACCCACCCGTCGCTCTCCACGCTTGTCACTTCCACTGGGGGACTTTCACCGGCTGTGTGGGGTATTACCTGCACACGGACCAAGACCTAAGTTCTTTGCTGCCATTAAGGAAATTCTGCTGGATCAGATCTTGGTGTTGCCCCCAAAGCAGCCATGACCCCGCCCAGATCGGAGGATGACGTAGGTTCCTGGTTGCGCCACAATCAAGTCAACACCGCCAACCCCAGAGGGCGCCAGAATTTGGTTCGGTGGCGTAGAGCAATTCAGCACCGTCGTTTGGACTCATCCGTGCTCTGAAACATGCCCGGGACCACGCATCGGGAGTCTTCATACAAAAATGGAGCCTCGCGTCAAGGTGGATAAGTGGCACTTCTCGCTGTCAATAGCTCGTCTTTCCAAGTAGCTGAAGCGATCGTAGATCCCTGCCATGTCGATCCTAGCCCGGTAGGCAAAAGCCGTGCGGCGCGGCCTTCCAAGCCAAGAACTTTACCCAAAAGTGAAAGAATTTTCATGCCTGGGTGTGGGGTCTCAACCCGGGAGAGTGAGCTCAAACTGGCATATGGGTGGCGCACCATCCCAGGTGGACGCAGATGACATACGCTTTTTCTCTGGTTCACCGGCGCCCTCGGCTTGCGATCTGTGCTGCCCTCCTCCTTTCTGCCCTACGGCTGGAGGCTTCCGACGTTCCTGCATCTTGCCCATCCAATGGAGCGGGGCACACCTCAAGTTCGGCATCCTCGACACAGCCGCCCGAGTCCGGTACTGAAGCTAAGACCGAGAAGTCTGGAAAGTATGACGTTGACCGCATTGGGCAGCGGAGCGTCGGTAAGGGAGCGAATCTCTATTCGCTGGAGAAAGAGCGATCCCTTGGACAGGCGATGGCGGCAGCGATTAATCTTCACACCAAGTTCGTCGACGATCCTGATGTCAATGATTACGTAAACCGTCTCGGCCAGAAAATCGCCCGCAACTCCGACGCTCAGGTTCACTTCACCATTAAGGTCATCGATTCCCCTAATGTCACAACGTTCACCCTGCCCGGCGGCTTTCTTTATGTCGCCAAGGGATTGATCATGGAAGTCGATAGCGAAGCCGAGCTTGCCGGTCTGATGGCACACGAGATCGCGCACGTGGCGGCGCGGCACGCGACTCGCTTCGCCACACAAAAGTCCGCCTGGAACCTCATCTCGCTTCCGCTCGCCTCCCTCGGTCCAGCCGGGCTCGGAGCCAGACAAATAGGTCCCTTGAGATTAAAAAAGTTCAGCCGTGACGCAGAACTGGAGGCGGATCTACTGGGAATGGAATATCAATATGCCGCAGGCTACGATCCGCAGGCATTTGTTGACGCTTTGGAGAAATTGCACAGCCAAGAAATTCGGATGCGTGCGCGCGCCAATGCCCAGCCTAAGGTAGGGTTCCTCGCCAGAATGTCGTTGCCTCATCAAATTGTGCAGGCGTATGCCAGTTATCCCCCTACCGAGGAGCGCATTCTGAAAGTGCAGATGGAGATTTCCACGCTGCTCCCCGGACGCGATAACTATATCTTCGATACCAGCGAATTCCAGGAAGTGAAAGCCAAGATTGCACGGGCGGACCGGCCTATTCTTCGGCGACATCGCCCGGGAGACAGCCTAGCCAACGGTCCAGTATTGCATCGGCATCCGTCACCCGAGCCCCGGCAGCCACTGGAACTGCGTGCGACAGACGCTTCTGAGGCTGAGAGCGGCGATCTATAAGTTAATTCCCTCCGATTACGAAAGTCTGACAGTTCTTTTGTCTTCAGTCACTTGTCCACATTCCCATAATGAATTTCACTATGCGTGGCACTTTTGACCTCAGCCCAGGCTGACGCCTACGTTTGCCTGGTCCCGAGCGGCCGCCGAGGCGTCGATTCGGAGAGGAGTGCCAATTCCAGTTTCAAGGAGCACATTCTATGCGCAAGTTTATTACGTTCGCTTTGTTGTTCGGCACATTCTCGTTGGCGGCGTTCGCGCAGGAGAACGAGGCTGCACCCAAGGCCGAAGTCTTCGGCGGCTATCAGTACACACGATTCGACGGCGGTGTGAATGCAAATGGGTGGGATACGACGCTCACCGGGAACCTTAACCGTTGGTTCGGCGTAGCTGCGGATTTCAGCGGCGCCTATAAGACTCAGAATGGTGTGAGTTTCAATAACTACACCTATACGTTCGGGCCACAGGTCTCCTGGCGTCGCAACCCGAACTTCACCCCGTTCGCGCACTTCCTGGCGGGCGGTTCGCACGCCTCTGCGTCATTCAGCGGACTATCTGGCTCGTCCAACGGATTTGCCATGATGTTCGGCGGCGGATTGGACGTCAGGGCGACGCAACATCTCTCGCTGCGTGCAGCCCAGTTTGACTGGCTCTCGCTGCACTCCAATGGAGCCTCCGACAACAACAACATGCGGATTTCGACCGGAATTGTGTTTCGCTACTAATAGCTCGGAATTTGCAACTTCAGGGTGACCGAAAAGGTCGCCCTTGTTTTTGCTTTGGACTCACGGCAGGATTACCGGACAAAGCGCACGCTCAGCAGTGGGCTGTCGCTATTACCGGGCTCAATTTGCCGTAGATTGCGCTTACCACAGTAGCGGCAAGTACGGGGCACAATTTGGCGTGTGAGGTGGGCGAAGTCCAGGAAGTCAAAGTCGTAGTCGGGTGATACAGCATAAAGACTCATTGTCTACGGAAGAATTTACACCTATGGCTACTCCAAATACTCCGTCTGCCTACCCCGTAAACGATGGCAAATTCTTCACGGCCCTGTTGCCGAATCGCGGGAGGACTAGGTTTGTGCGCGCTGCCATTCTGCTGTTTTTGGCTGGTGGCGCGCTCGGGTGGATTGCCATAACTGCGAGGGTATTTTCGGAATTTCATGCCCGGCATAGCTGGCCTGTTGCTCAAGGTCATGTGACCGATGTGCGTGTTAAGTCCTACACGGGGCCTTCTTTAAGGGATCATGTTTCCCACTATTTTGTAGAATATGAAGTCCGGTTTGCCGTACCCGCTGAGCAATGTCTGACTGGCACAACTTTGGTCATCGATGGGGAACCACCATTGTGTGAGGGAATCGCGCGCACGCGCACGACAGATTCCGAGACACTAGCGAACAGTTGGTTCGAACGCCATCGGTTCAATACAGCGGTCGGAGTTTTACATGATCCGAATGGGCCGGGCGTCAAGATTGTCGGCGAACCGGCTAGCCTCGTCTACCCATGGAAAGAAATCTTTGGGATGTCTGGCTGGATGATCTTTTTTGGGACATTTTTCATGATCACGCAACGCCGACTCCAATATTTAGAGACCCTTCCAGAAAATTATGATGCGTCGCCACCTTCCCCGTCTCAACCGCCCAAAGCCGATGATTTAATTGATCTGAAACTTTGAGCCGCCCCACCTTGCCGTCAGTTTTCGCAGGCGCTGAACCCACGCAGGGCAGTCTAAATGCATACATGGCATACGTTCTGAACGGGCTTCCTGCACGAAGTCTCTACATGGCAATCCCCGCAGCGTAAGCCCCCGCAACACTCCACCGCTGTCACTTTTCGACTTTGGGCTTTTGGCGCAGGGCAAGAAGAAACACGAGGATTGCCACAACCACAAACACAATATCAGTCAGGTTACTGTCCATAAGTGCCTCCCTGGGGTTGGGGCACCGTATCCGAACGCCTTTTTGATGCCAGATTTCTATGACCGTTTGTATGTCGCTTTTCGTCTTAGGGGCGAGGGTGTGACGTTTGCTTTTGCACACGCCTTCTAAGCATGCGGCAGGCACAGGTGATCACAGAATGCCCGAAGGTACAGTATTTCCTGTATCGCGAATGTACTTGTCGCGGTGTTATTTCCCTTCCGTTCGATTCGATCAGTGACTCTCTCTGCCCACGCTTATGAAAAGCGTCAAGCCTCAATCGTTTCTTTTGAAGCCAGTTCAAGCGGTTAAAGATTCTCGCCACTCGCACATCCTGGGCAGACCCGTCATATAAAGGTCAAGGTGAACAACTCATGGAATTTCCGAGGTCTGTGGCGTTGGTTGTTGCGCTGTCCCCGAGGGCATGACCATTACTTGCCCGCCATTCAGAGTGAAGGATGTGGATTTGATATTCGTCGAGCCGAACTGATCCACGACCGTAGCTGTCGCTGTGTAAGTACCGGCTGCCTGGAACGTTTCAAGGGCCGCCGGCGTAGAAAATTGGCTGCCATCGGAATATGTCAAGCGGTGACTGATGAGGAATCCGTCGGAATCCGTCGAGGTAGCCGTGCAGCCCAACACCGTAGTGGGCGATATATCAGGCAGTGACTTGAGTGTAATTTTGGCTACTGGCGGAACATTTCCCGGCTCGGCAAGTACATTCAACTCTGCGCTGGCGGTAATGTTTCCCCCACTGTCAAGCGATTCTACTGAGATCTGATGTGTGCCCGAGAAAATCTTCAGTGCAGTATTGAGAATGTCGCCGTTGGCAGCGTACGCTTGATGTCCATCGATCAGGACTCTCATAACAGAAACAGTGGATCCGGGATCGGCAGAGGCAACCAGCATCGTCGGCCAGTCGACCGTTGCGCCATTCGCGGGAGCCAAGATGGTGACACCAGGTGACGAAGGCTTAACGGAGATCTGTTGCAGTGCGACAGCCGAGGCACCGGCCGCATCGTATGCGGTTGCAGTTATAACGAATGCTCCGACCGTCCTATAGGTGTGCGAGGCGGATGCTCCACTGACTACAGTGCCATCGCCAAAGTCGATTGTCGTGTGGTCTACCTCGCCCGATGTAACTGAGACCAAAGCCGCGTATGTCAGCGAACCGATTTGGGTCAGGCTGAGCGAGATGTTGGGCGCCTGATCGCCGGGATGGTACGCAATGGGAGGCGACATTTTATTCTGAAACGTCGGCGCGCCGGTTGCCTTGATGTACACCACGTACGTGGCGGGAGGAAGCTTCAAGTTCTTCAGGTCGAATGAGTGTGTCCCCCGCGGTAGATCGATCAGCTTCGACAGGTTGGTTCCATCGGTGCTAATGAAGACCGTGTAGTGATCAATTGTGTTCTCATCTCCTCCCTGTATAGTCCAATTAATGGTCGTGCCGGACTGTGAAGGTGTTAGATAGATGCAATTGTCGATGCCTGGCTCGATCGCGGTGCCCTCCTCATAGTCATTCCAGGTTGCGATCTGAATCGCGGGCAACTGGTTTCCATCGGAGTAGAATTTTCCAGCCTCGCTAAAGGTTTGTTGCCAGGCTTGGCCGCATTGCTGATTGATGAGACGATTCGTTCCCCACGCAGCCTGAGTGTCATTGAAACCCTTGTACGCGGTACCCACTGCGAGGCGTACCGGTGTCTGTTGCGCGTCCTGGTAGAAACTGTCTTGACTCACCAGATTGGGGTCAAAAGGATTACTCGAGTTTATGTTGACCCAGGAGAACCCTCCATCAGAAATCTCCCTGCTAAAGCCGTTCGTCCCCTGAAAAATCAGCAATGGATTGCCCGGGGCTAAAGACCTTACGCGGTCCCAATCAATGTAGTATGCGTCAACGCCGAAGAAGAAGATGACCGGCCGGCCGTTCAGCCGCATGTAGGCTGGCGACGATTCATACTGCGTCGCGATATAGGTCAAATCCGCGATGACCTGGTCGGTCACCTCGCATCCATTGCTCGCGGCGGCGGAATTCAATGCTCCCACATCTTCCATGATCGCAAATTCGAATTGACCCACATGAGCCTCGGCCTCTTCTCTCAGTAACATAGTGGCATGGTCAGTCCTGGTTTTGGCCGTACCGAACCAGTCGGCGATCGCGCCTTGTACCCCGCGGCTGATCATATCCTCCACCTGGCGGTGAACCTGTCCGGGATCGTCCGAGGTGTAGCCGACGTTCATATGGTCTGTTCCCCCAAACCAACCAAGCCAGGTCACGTAAATTTTGGTATTGGACCCGTTGTAAAGCAGGGATCGGAGCGGAACCTTGCTAACATTGCCGGCCGGGGCGTTTCCATTCGGCTGCCGCACAAAGGAGTCCGCCGCGCTGGTATTGTTGCTGCTCTCTGCTTGCACGGTGGTGCTCGCGGTGGGCAGCGAATCGACCGGCGGCGATGGCGCGCTGGGCCCGGAAGATGAGCCCCCGCAAGCGGTGGTAATTGCTAGAAATCCGGCGAGAAGTGCAAGTATAACTTGAAATGCATACCGGCCGAATCTCATCCTGCCGAGTCTCATGCTGAGTAACCGGCAAAGTACGTGCGACCTCTGCTTGCAATCTGCCACAAACCCCTTCAATGCCGCATGTTCATGTTGACGTTGTATTGCACCCGGTAAATAACCCAGCCGTGTCCCATGCTTGAAGGGTGGTGATGTGCGTGCCGGTGGGAGCGCTATCTACGGGAGACACCATGGTTGGGTCATGCGACATCGCTACCACGGTATCGTCGAAATAGGCTTTGAGGGTTGTGATGGAACGCGGGTTATGCAGGATCCGTTTCTGGATGGTGAAGGAATTCCCCATACAGCTGTAGGGCTCGGGTGTGAATACCGTGTCGAAGCATGGGCTGCAGCGATCGTTTCCGGGACATCCTACCTGGGTGTATGTGCAAGTGGGATGGATTGGGCGCGAGCTTAAGTCGTTGCGGCTGTTGTCATACGCAGTGAACTTAACGATTTCCGTTCCAAACGCAGGAGTTGAGTTGAAGTCAATCGCTGGGGTGTAAACCACCGTGGCATTGGGACTCGGCGAACAGATGCGCACCCCTGGCTTGGCCGGAGCTGCACAATCAGCCCTGGCAGCAACCGGCAAAAGTAATAGGAGTACGAGGAGGAGCAAGCAGTAAGATTGGAAGCCCTTAACCATACGGCTCTCAAGCGGGAAATTAGATAACGATGCTCCGTGTCAGGTTGCTTGCTCTCGCTACCATGTCTTTTTGAAACCGTATCGCCGAAGCCGCAATCTAGCTGCATGTGCTGCCGCACGAGCGGGGTCGGTTCGAGCTGCGTTCTGCAACAAAAAAGGCAGGCGCCTTTACGGACGACCTGCCATAGCTTCGCGTCGGACTAATAGCGATATCCTTTATTATGTTCGACTGATCTGGGGCAATACATTAAATCTCGTATTTCGAGTACTGGATTTACTGTAGGCACCGGTCCGAATTGTGCAAATCGTCTTACCAGATGCCCTTGTCGCTACCGGTGATTCTTTGCTCAAGCACTGCGGCAGTGGCCAGGCAGGGTAAAAGGCTCAAACGCAAAGTGCCCTGCACTTCCCCGTTCAGGGCCAACCTTCTCAGCTCAGAAGTATAGAGCCGCACTGAGTGCGGCATGATCGGTATCCGCAGGAAATGTTGGAAAGTCAGCTGGTTGCCGCGAAATCGTGCCGCCGATACGACGAAGGCAGGCAGGCTCAGGCCGCAACCACGGAAGCGCTCAAGATAGTCGGACACCACGGTCAGAAAAGTGGCAGCCCCCTCCCAGATACCAGCTGTCTGTGTAATGGATCGCAAAAAGTCATAATCGACAGTGTCTTTTTCCACAAGTTGGGCGGTGTCCGCAACATCGCAAAGGCGAAGATAAAAATGACGATACATCCGCTGCAGAGTGCTGAGGATCACGCGCTCCTCGGGAGCGGGTACCCGGAAGCTGTAACTTTCGAAGGGTAGCGACCTGCCACGCCGGATCAACGACTTGGCAAGGGCAACGTGCTCTCCCGTCTGACCCAGGCGGCCAACGTGCACCTCGACTAGTTCCCTCAAACCGGGGACGATGAAATTCCATTTGTTCGCCAGCCGGTCTCCCCAACTGCGCGCTGCCAGCGAGGCACTAAAGTGGCTTTTCATGACCTGGATTACGTCTGCGGCTGGAGCGGAGGTGAAGAGGTCGAGGTCACTGCCCAGGTCCGGCCAGTGATCGAGAGATTTGATCACCATCGTGTTCAGGCCTTCCGCCTGCAGCGTGTCGCAAATCTCGCTCAGGAAAGAAATCGCGTCCCCGATTCGCGCCCGCTCCTTTCGGAGCGCTTGCGCGGCCCAGCCGGCCGATTCGTGATTTCCCGCGGCCGACGACATTTGCTCGAAAGGCTCCAGCCCTCGAATCACCACATGATGCGAATCGGCGAGCGCCAGCAGATCGGGTAATTCTTCAGGCCGCAAAGCTTCGGGAGACAAATCAAGAATGCCGGATGCATTTTCGAGCCGAGTTGGGTCTTGTCCCTTCTGTGGGCTGAAGAGCAGCCGTGATAGGATTTTGACGCTCTTGGTTGCCCCGGCCGGGTACGTCGCCACTCCATCAGGATGGGTGATTGCAGTTGGTAAAGGATGCGCGCTCAACGGCTGTTCCCTCCTCGTAGTCGTTCCAAGTTTCAATCAGCAGGAATGGCAGCGTGTTCGAATCGCTGTAATAACGGCGATAGAAGCCCAGAGTCTCCTCAAACGTCTTACCGCATCTCGCATCCATGTGCCGGTTCAGGCCCCAACTGGCGCGAGAGTCATCGAAACCGGGCCAAGCAGCGCCGACTGCGATTTTGTCGGCATGCTTGGTGGTCATGTTTTTATAAAAGTTGTCGAGGTATTGCTCTCCCCAATCGCTCCCGTCGGAAGCCCAGCCACCGTGTCCGGGATGAATCCAGGCGTAGTAGCCGTCAAAAGTGCGGGCAAACTCCGCTGCCGGCTCGTCTTTGTAGATAAGGAGCGGCGGTGAAGACCATGCGTTTACTTTCTCGCGAACTCGATTCCAATCAGTCCCGCCGCGCTTGGGAAATATAAAGACGACCGGCCGTCCCTTGTAGCTTAGGTAGGCGTCACCATACCGCGCCTGGGGGCCGATATACGCCTTGTAGGCTTTATCGAATGCTGCCAAAGCTTCGTCCGTTGCCTGTCCGTTGTTGTTCTCAGTCTCGTCGTACATCAGGGACACCTGGAAGTGCATCTCGCTGGCCACCTGCTGCAGAAGCGCAAAGCTTTTGTCGTGAAATGGCCGCCGTTCTCCGTACCAGTCAACCACGAAAGCTGAGATGTTTCGATCCACGGCTTCCTTGATTTGCCGCCGCATGACTTGCGGGTCCTGACTCGAATATCCAACGTCAATGTGCTTGTGATCGCCGAACCATGGCATCCACACGGCCAGCACTTTCGGCCCGCTCCGGGCAGCCTGCGAGGGATCCGTCCCGCGATGAACGCCTTTGCTGGCACATCCATCAATGATGACCATGGATAGCAGCAACATAGCGACAAGCAACTTCGACAAGCGTTTAAACCTCTTTCTCAATTTGCCGTTCTCAGAACTCGGAGACCGCCTGAAGCTGGCGAATGACCCAGCGATCGGCACTCGGTGTCATGAGAACGACGTAGTGCAGAGTCGCCTGCTCATGGTGAATTGGCGCTTCCCCGTCCAGCACTTGCAACTCGCACTGCAGGGTGTCGTGCAGCTCCACCAGGTCTCCCTCGGGAGCGTAAAACACCACATCGATTTTGTGCCGCTGGGTCAGGTAGCGCG
>Ga0134128_10011758_pt1 | contig 10444 bp, 6 predicted proteins | sample KB31754_FD_96462 | JGI IMG/M metagenome (GOLD analysis project Ga0134128, IMG submission 96462) | Terrestrial soil microbial communities with excess Nitrogen fertilizer from Kellogg Biological Station, Michigan, USA - KB3-175-4 | ecosystem: Environmental > Terrestrial > Soil > Unclassified ...
CCGGACTGTCTAATGTATTTTCCTTCGCCTTCTGCAATTTGGCCAATGGTTTCTTTGTATGCAACTTGTGGTGCTCCAACATTTGCCAAAACGCCAAACTCTCTCTTCATGCGGTCAACCATAACTTCAAGTTGCAGCTCGCCGATTCCGGCAATAATAGTTTGGTTGGTCTCGTGATTGGTTTTGACTTGGAAGGTTGGATCTTCTTCTGTCAGTCTTTTGAGTGCCAACCCTAATTTTTCTTGATCTGCTTTTGTCTGAGGCTCAATTGCCAAAGAAATAACTGGTTCTGGGAAAGTAATTTGCTCAAGGACAATTTGAGATTTTTCATCACAAAGGGTATCACCGGTAACGGTTTCTTTAAGTCCAACAAGAGCTACAATTTCTCCTGCATATGCTTCTTTAATTTCTTCTCGGTCATTTGCATGCATCAGAAGAATACGGCCGACACGCTCTGTGGCGCCTTTGGTGGAATTATAAATGTATGATCCTGCAACAACTTTTCCAGAATACACTCGGTAGTAGGTAATCTTTCCAACGTGAGGATCGATTTGGATTTTGAAGGCAAGTCCACATTGTGCTTCATCTGGAACTAATTTTCGTGTTTCTGTTTCTTGAGTCTTTGGATTGAGTCCTTTGACTTCTCCCAAATCAACTGGAGATGGAAGATAATCAATCACTGCGTCGAGTAATGGTTGTACTCCTTTATTTCGAAGGGAAGTTCCGGCATAAATAGGGACTAATTTATAAGCAATAACTGCTGCTCGAAGAGCTTTTCTTAAGTCTTCAACTGGAATTTCTTCTCCTCCGAGATATTTTTCCAAAAGAACGTCATCTGTTTCTGCGATTTTTTCAATTAATTTTTGTCTATACTCCTCAACTTGATCTTTCATGTCTTCTGGAATATTGTCATCAATATCAAAAGAAGCACCCAAATCATCTGAATGCCATCTGAGAGCTTTTCTGGTCAAAAGATCGACATTGCCAATGTAGGTATTTTCAGCTCCAATGGGGAGTACCATAATGGCTGGATTTGCACCGAGTCTGTCTTCAATGGATTTAACCGTTGCTAAGAAATCAGCACCAAGTTTGTCCATTTTATTAACAAAACAAATTCTTGGAACTTTGTATTTATCTGCTTGTCTCCAAACCGTTTCACTTTGTGACTGAACCCCTTCTTCTGCATCAAGTACTGTTATACCCCCGTCCAAAACACGAAGAGATCGTTCTACTTCTGCAGTAAAGTCAACGTGGCCAGGAGTATCAATAATATTGACTCGGTAATCTTTCCAGAAGGTTGTGGTAGCAGCAGAAACAATGGTAATACCTCTTTCTTTTTCCTGTTCCATCCAGTCCATTTGGGTGTTTCCTTCATCAATATCTCCAATTTTGTAGGATTTTCCAGTGTAGTAAAGGATACGTTCTGTTGTGGTGGTTTTTCCTGCGTCAATATGGGCAATAATACCGATATTTCGGATTTTGTCTAATTCTGCATGTCGATTTTGTGTTGTATCAGCCATATGTGCAAATTTCTACCTGTGTGTAAAACCAAAATGTCATCCTGAACGAAGGGAAGGATCTGATTTTGAGAATGAGATTCTTCGTTTCTCTCAGAATGACAAAGTCTTTTTGACTTTTGTCTTTCGAGTTTTAACCTGCTCTTATTTTACCATACTTTTTGCTTTTCTTCTACACCCAAACTCAATTTTTTTTACGCTTCACGCATTATGATAACAGTGTTATAATACCCCCATGGAAAAATTCTTAGCCTTTGTGATGGTCATTGCAGTCGGCATTGTCGCGGGCATCCTTCTGCTTACAAAATCAACAACTCCCTCTTCGTCTCCTGACTCCAATCTTAATTTAAATTTTGCCAGCACAACCCCTGTTGCATCCCAATCCCAACAACAACAGCCAACCAATTCTCCAAAAAATTATTTATATCCACAGGATGAGTGGGTTACCAATGCCACAGAGGCAGCCATTCTTACTGCAAAAGGAACCATTGTTATTCAGCTCTATCCACAGGATGCACCCAAAACAGTAACCAATTTTGCAACGCTTGCCAAGAAAGGCTACTATGACGGCCTCACATTCCATCGAGTAGAACCAGGATTTGTTATCCAAGGAGGAGATCCAAATGGAGATGGATCAGGCGGCAGGTCAATTTATGGAGATACGTTTGAAGATGAACTTAATCCAAATACAGCCTCTTATCAGGCAGGTTACCTAGAGGGTGTTGTCGCAATGGCAAATCGTGGCCCAAATACGAATGGCAGCCAATTTTTTATTATGCTTGCTGACAATCCATCCCTCCCAAAAAACTATACTATTTTTGGCAAAGTGATTTCTGGAATGGATGTTGTGCAACAAATTCAGGTGGGGGATAAAATGACCTCAATAACGATACAATGAGCATTACAAGACTTTTTGAGAAAGAACAACCCGATCCCTACTGTAATTAGGGAGGCGATTGTTCCCCCAGACGATAGAGCCGCACAACGAGCAATAAGAAAAGTACTTCCCCATTTACGACACGTAGCAGAACACCAGAGAGCAATTGTAGAAGGGGATAGAGATTCCTTAAAAATAACAGATATGAGAGATACTGCTACAACGCTTTCTGCTGCACCAATGGAAACGCGTATGTACGTACGAAATGTAGATCACCAACCAGGAAAAATAGCGCATCTAAGACAACCACTACCAGACCCAACTCCACTACCGGTAAGACCTTCTACAAACAAATCACTTTTAAAGAATGCTACCGAAGGACGTGAACCTACTCCTATTCGCCCACTTGCTCCTGTTCCCCCCTTTCATGGCAGGAGATGAAGCACTAAGAATTGTTCCTTGAACTCTAACTACTCGCATTCAGTCTCTAAAATACCCTGCGGACTCTTCTCTTCTTTAAATCATTCAAAGAATGATAAGGTCCCACATCCTTCTAAAGGATCCTCTGCGGCATTAGGAAGGATACGATCAGCAATAATTGCTTTTTTATTCCTTATAAAATCTTCTTGCCCTTATCACCCTTCCTTCACTATCAAATTCTCTCCATAAAACACTTGGAGGAACTGTTTCCTGCTTAATAAACTCTGCCCAACTCCCATCAGGACGGTCACTTCTTCTCCCTGGAACAGGAAAGACATCAGGTGTTTTTTTATCTCTACGAAGAGCCTTCCTAAGACTAGTATACATGATTCCAGCTTCTGGCTGAGGAACTGTCTCTTCTTCTACTACCATATTTAATCAGAGATTACTATATCTAGAGACTGTGTGTCAAGAAGAGAATATTGGAATGATAGATTTACCAACGGAAGTGGGCGAATGCTTTGTTAGCTTCTGCTTGTCGATGGGTATTATCTCGTTTCTTGATTGCTTCTCCTTTACCTTCCAGGGCATCCATAAATTCTGCAACTAATTTTTGTGAGAAGGAGTGGAACTCTTTGTTTGGTCTGCTTGTTGCTGCCTCAAGGATCCATCTCATGGCAACTGCATATTTTCTTTCTCCTCTGACTTCAACTGGAACCTGATAGTTTGCTCCACCGATTCGTCGTGCTTTAATTTCTACTTTTGGAGCAACACTATTCAAGACTTTGTCAAAGGTATCAAGTGGATCCATACCTTTTTCTTTGAGGATGTCGAGTGCACCATACACCAGCTTTTGAGCAATTGTTTTCTTTCCGTCTTGCATGACGTTATTGATAAACTTTGCTACCAAAGCTGAATTATACACTTCGTCTGGATTTGTTTGTCTTTTTACTACTTTTGCGTGTCTCATATATTATTTTGCTGCTCCTTTTGCTGACGGCCTTTTTGCTCCGTATTTACTTCTACTGGTTGTTCTGCCTGCAACGCCTTGTAAATCAAATTTACCTCGAACAATATGATATTTCACTCCTGGCAAATCTTTTACTCTGCCGCCTCGGACCAAAACGATACCGTGTTCGGCCAAACTATGTCCAACTCCCTGAATATATGCAGTTACTTCTGTTCTGTTAGAAAGCTTTACTCTGGCTACTTTTCGAAGAGCTGAGTTTGGTTTTTTTGGTGTCATGGTCTTAACCAAGGTAACCACTCCTCGTTTTTGTGGAGAGGCTGTTTTACTATAGACTCTATCTTTCGCATTATAAGACCTCAAAAGTGCTGTTGCTTTCACTTTCTTTGTCTTCTTTGCTCTTCCTTTTTTAACTAATTGTGATAATGTTGGCATATATTTATTGTTTTAAACCCGAAGTTCAAAATTGTCGTTGTATTATACCTCAACTATGGCTCTCTCTTCAAGTTCTTGTGTGGCTGATTCTTCAACTGGAGCTGCTGCTGCGTCTCGTGCTTCAATTGCTGCTCGACCTTCAACAGGAATCAGGCGTCCAATAATAACATTTTCCTTCAGACCAATGAGCGTATCTTCTCGTCCTTCAAGTGCTGCTTCTGTTAAGACTTTTGTTGTCTCTTGGAATGATGCTGCAGACAACCATGAATCAGAGAATAATGATGCTTTGGTAATACCCAAGATTGCTTGTCGTGCTGTTGCTGGTTCGCCACCTTGTGAAAGTGTTTCAGCATTTACTTCTTCAAATCTACTCTGAGTAATAAAGTCACCTGGGATAAGTGGCGTGTCTCCGACTGTTTCAACAGCGACTTTATCTGACATTTTTCTAATAATAGTTTCAAAATGCTTATCATTAATAGCAATTCCCTGTGATTCATATACTTTTTGTGCTTCTGTTAAGATATATTGCTGTCCTGATCGGATTCCTTTGACTTTGATGATTTCTTTTGGATCCAAATATCCTGCGGCCAAAGGTGATCCTGCGGCAATTTCTTGTCCATCCTTGACAACGAGTTCGGAAGCAAGTGGAACAAAATATTCTTGCACTTCAACTGGTTTGACTTTTGCATTCTTAATAACAATCTTGTATCCTTCGTCTGTTGTCTCAATATCAACTTTTCCAGAAATCTCTGCAACTGGAGACAAATTCTTTGGTGTTCTCATTTCAAAGAGTTCTTCAACTCGAGGAAGTCCATGAGTAACGTCTTGCATAACAGCTCCTGCGACATATCTTGTACGCATAGTCAACTGTGTTCCAGGTTCTCCAATGGATTGTGCTGCAACGACTCCAACGGGGACTCCAAAATCTACTTCCTGTTTGGTTGAGAAGTCCCAACCATAACATCTGACACAAAGTCCTGTTGAAAGTTTGCAGGTAAGTGGAGAGCGAAGTTCGACTTCTTCTACTCCTGCTTCCTCAATTGCTTTTGCAATTTCTGGAGTAATAAGTTCATTTTCATCTACCAATACCTTCTTATTTTTCCCAACAACTTTTTTGGCTGCAAATCGACCAAAGAGTCTGTCTGCAAAAGATGCTGTTCGGACTTGATCAACTTCTAGGACAACAATACCATCCACTGCCCCACAATCATCTTGGCGGATAATCACATCATGAGAGACATCAACAAGTCTTCGAGTTAAGTATCCTGCGTTTGCGGTCTTAAGAGCTGAATCAGTAAGTCCTTTTCGAGATCCTCTTGCTGATGCAACGTATTCAAAGATAGAAAGACCTTCTCGGAAGTTAGATTTAATAGGGAGCTCAACGATTCGACCCATAGGATCCAAGATAAGACCTCTCATTGCTGAAAGCTGTTTGAGCTGTTCTTTTCCTGCACGGGATCCTTCTGAATTGATAACGGTCTTTAAGACACTACTTTCATCCAATGATTTCCATGTTAAGTCTGCAATTTCTTCTGTTATTTTCATCCAAACATCATTCTGGAGTCTCTTTTTCTCTTCGATAGTGATAAGTCCTTGCTGGTATTCTTCGTCAATTCGTGCAACTTTCTTTTCAGCCCCAACAATCATTTCGCCTTTATTTTTGATCATCTTGTTATCAAAAACAGAGACTGAAATTCCTGATTGGGTTGAGCCGTAGAATCCAAGGCTCTTCACGCGATCAATAAGATCTGCAACTTCATCTGCTGAATATTGTGTTAGAGCGTTGGTAACAATCTTTTTAATACCTGATGCTTTTACTGCCTCATTCATGTATGGCATGCCAGGAAGAAGACTTTCGTTGAATTTCAGTCTTCCGACTGATGTTTCAAGAGTTTCCATCTTGCTGCCATTTTTTACTCTGACTAAGACTGGTTGTCTAAGCGTAATCTTCTTGAGTGTGAAAGCTAAGAATGCTTCTGCTGAGTCAGCAAATGCTGGCATATCTTCACGTCTGAGTGTCTCGTCCAGTGCTGTCAAATAGTACACCCCAAGTGCCATTTCTTTGTTTGGAAGCGTAATCGGAGAACCATCAGCTGGTTTGAGCAAATTATGTCGTGGCATCATAAGCTCAATTGCTTCTTCCTGTGCTTTTTTAGAAAGTGGGATATGCACAGCCATCTGGTCGCCGTCAAAGTCTGCATTGAATCCAGAACAGACACATGGGTGCAGTGCAATTGCCGATCCTTCGATAAGTCGTGGGAAGAAGGCTTGAATACCTAATTTGTGAAGGGTTGGTGCACGGTTAAGGAGCACAGGGTGATTTCTGGTAATTTCTTCCAAAATATCAAAGACTTCTGGTGGTCTCTTCTCGATAAATCGCTTTGCACTTTTTATGTTTGGAGCAAAACCCCGAACACTAACTTCCCTGAGGACAAATGGCTTAAACATTTCCAATGCCATTTCTTTTGGAAGTCCGCATTCTGAAAGTTTGAGTTCTGGTCCCACAACAATAACAGATCGTCCAGAGTAATCAACTCGTTTTCCCAAAAGATTTTGTCTGAATCGTCCCTGTTTTCCCCTGAGCATGTCTGACAAAGATCTGAGTGGGGAAGCAACAACTTGAGATGTTCGCTGTGATGCATCAATCAACGCATCAACTGATTCCTGAAGCATTCTTTTTTCGTTTCGAAGGATAATTTCTGGTGCACCAAGACTCATAAGATGTTTCAAACGATTATTTCGGTTGATAACACGTCTATACAAATCATTCAAATCTGATGTTGCAAATCTTCCTCCTGCCAACTGAACCATAGGTCTCAGGTCTGGTGGGATAACTGGGAGGACACTCATGACCATTGCTGCTGGAGTAACTCCTGCTTTTTTCATGGACTCAATAAGTCTGAGTCTTTTAATAAGTTTGAGATATTTTTGTCCTGATGCTTTTTCAACTTCTCCTCGAAGTTGATCAATCAAATCGTCAACCTTAAGCCCTTTCATGAGGTCAACAATTGCTTCTGCGCCTGTTTTCATGTCAAAGAAGACTGGGATATCATATTCCAAAATTTTGAAGTATTCATCCTCTGACAAAACTGATGCCACCTTCAGACTCTTTAAGAGATTGCCAATTGCTGTTGCGATTTCTTCAATTTTCTTTGATTCATCATTGAACCTCTCAGTAAGTCGTGCCAATTTCTGTCTCTTCATGAGTTCCATTTCACTAGCAACTAATTTTTTCTGGATAGTTTTTTCGTCATTTGCCTTTGCTTCGGCATCATCACTAATTTTCTTTTCCTCTGCTTGTTTATCTTCAAGAAGTTTTGTTTTTCGAGCTTCTATGTTTTGTGCTAAGGTTTCCAAAGCAAGCTTTTTCTTTTCTTCATCGACTCCAGTTACCAGGTAGGATGCATAGTAGATAACTGACTCAAGACTTTTCTGGGAAACATCCATGAATGTTGCTAGTGGACTGCTGGCACCTTTAAAGAACCAAACGTGTGCAACAGGGGCAGAAAGGGAAATATGTCCCATTCTCTCGCGTCGTACTCGGGAAAGCGTTACTTCAACACCGCATTTATCGCAGATAATACCTTTATATCTAATTCTCTTGTACTTTCCGCAGTAACATTCCCAGTCTTTGGTTGGCCCAAAAATTCTCTCATCAAACAAACCATCTTTTTCTGGCCTTAATGTTCGGTAGTTAATCGTTTCTGGCTTAGTAACTTCTCCAAATGATGCACCCAAAATATCATCTCGAGAGGCAAGAAGAATCTTCAGACCCTTAAAGTCAACAATGGTTATGTCTTTCATTTTTTTCATTCGTGCGTTTGTATCCATAAAATTACTCAGTTACCTCACTTTCCTGCGAAGTCTTATTTTCGCTCATTTCGCCTGTTTCTGCAAGGTCCAAACCTTTTTCCTCGGCAACTTCTTCTCCACCAAGTTCTTCTTCTAATTCTGCTGCTTGTTCGCGAACAGTCTCTTCCTGAGCATCTGCAACTGTTTCTGGAGTTGCTGCAACTGTTTCATCAACGATGAGGTCTGCTTCAATAGGATCAATCCGAAGTCCTAAGGCTTGCAATTCTTTTACCAAAACCTTGAATGATTCTGGAACTCGTGGAGTTGGGATATCTGTTCCCTTAACAATTGCCTCAAATGCTTTGGTTCTTCCCACAACATCATCAGATTTATAGGTAAGCATTTCTTGCAAAATATGCTGTGCTCGGTGAGACTCAAGTGCCCAGACTTCCATTTCTCCAAGTCTTTGTCCTCCCATTTGAGCTTTTCCTCCAAGAGGTTGCTGTGTAACGAGTGAGTATGGTCCTGTACTTCGTGCATGCGCTTTATCTTCAACCATGTGGATAAGCTTCATGATATATTCGATTCCTACCACAACTGGATGTTCGAATGGTTCGCCTGTTCGTCCATCAAAAATCTTTGCTTTTCCGTCTACTGGAAGACCTGCTTCTTTGAGAAGGTCTGTGATTCTTTCTTCGCTAATTTTCTCAAAAACAGGTGTTGCTACCTTAATATTGAGCTTTTGTGCTGCCCAGCCAAGATGTGCTTCAAGCAACTGTCCCAAATTCATACGAGCAAGCACAGAAATTGGTGAAATAACAATATCAACTGGTGTTCCATCTTCCAGGTATGGCATGTCTGCTGCTGAAAGGATTCGAGAAATAACACCTTTATTCCCATGTCGTCCTGCAAGTTTATCTCCAACGACAACATGTCTGAATTGTGCAACCTCAACAATGATTTTTCTGATTGTTCCTGGCTCAAGTTCATCGCCTTTTTTACGATCTAGAATCTGAACATCAACAACTGTTCCACGTTCTCCATGAGGAATTCGAAGAGATGTATCTCTCACTTCTCGTGCCTGCTCTCCAAAGATTGCTCGAAGAAGTCTTTCTTCTGCTGTTAATTCTGTCTCACCTTTTGGAGCAATTTTTCCAACTAAGATATCACCTGGTCCAACTTCAGAACCGATAACAACAATTCCGTCTTCATCCAAATTGGCTAAATCTTCTTCTGAAACATTCGGAATATCTCGTGTTGTTTCTTCCGGTCCAAGCTTGGTCTCAACGACTGCTGCTTCATACTTTTCAATATGAATACTGGAGAGAAGATCTTCCCGAACAACTCTATCTGAAATAACAATAGCATCTTCGTATCCAAGACCTTCAAAAGAAGTGTAGGCAATAAGGAGATTTTGTCCAAGTGCCAATTCCCCATTTTGAGAGGCTGGTCCGTCAATCAGGATATCTCCTTTTTTGACTAATTGTCCACCTTTCACTAATGCTTTTTGTGTATATGCGGTGGTATTTGCTGTTCTGTGGAATGATTCTAAGTTGTACATTCTCTTCTCATTCTTGCCTTCCAAGATAATTGTTCGGGCATCTGCATGAGTAATTTTTCCATCAAATGGAGCTCTGATAACTCTTCCCATCACTTCAGACACTGTGCCTTCCATACCTGTTCCAACAATTGGACTATCTGGTCTTACAAGGGGAACAGCCTGACATTGCATGTGGGTTCCCATCAAGGCTCGGTTGGCTTCATCATGAGCAACGAATGGAATAAGAGAAGCACTGGCTCCAACGACTTGTCGTGGAGTTACATCAACATACTCAACTTGTGTACTATCTGCTTCTAAAAATTCTCCCCTGAATCTAGCTGGAACTCTATCTGCAGCAATAGTATCGTCATCGGTCAGGGATGCTGCATCGGTCACATAATGCTTTTGTTCGTCTTCTGCATCAAGATATACAATTTCTTCTGTAGCACGGACAACTGTCTTGGAACCTTTTTTCTCAACAACAACTTTTCTATATGGTGCCTCGAGAAAACCGTATTCATTAACCCTTGTATAGAGTGCAAGATAGGTAACAAGTCCAATGTTTGGACCCTCAGGACTACGAATTGGACAAACTCTACTATATTGTGATGCATTGATATCTCGGATAGAGAAGGCTGCACGCTCTCGTGAAATACCACCGGTTCCCATAACAGTAAGTCTATTTAAGTTATCTACTTCAGCAAGTGGGTTTGTTTGGTCAAGAATGGTTGAAAGCTGTGAGGTTCGGAAGAATTCATTGAGGGAGGCCATTATTGGTCGTGCATTAATAAGGTTTGCAATACTTGACGGCACGTCTGTTTGCATAAGAGACATTCTCTCCTTGATACTTCTCTCAAGTCTAAGTACTCCGACTCGGAATGCAGTGGATGCAACAA
>Ga0134128_10011759_pt1 | contig 10444 bp, 7 predicted proteins | sample KB31754_FD_96462 | JGI IMG/M metagenome (GOLD analysis project Ga0134128, IMG submission 96462) | Terrestrial soil microbial communities with excess Nitrogen fertilizer from Kellogg Biological Station, Michigan, USA - KB3-175-4 | ecosystem: Environmental > Terrestrial > Soil > Unclassified ...
ATGCCGATCGACGACTTCAGCACGTCTTCCATCGGCGGCTTCGGAATCCGCGCCACGAACTCGAGCCCGAGCTTCGCCGGATCGTAGTTCCAGATCTTGCGGTTGTACGGGAGGAAGTACTTGTCGGAGATGCCTTCGCCGAAGGTCTTGTACGCCCACTCGGCGAGGTTGTGCGGCTCGTCGTTCGCGTGCGGGTTGACGATGTAGTGGTAGATGCAGTCGAAGTTGTCGTCCTTCGGCAGCGCCGCGAGATCGTTCTCGAACGGATACTTCACCAGGCGGTCCTTGAACCAGATCTTGTTCTCGCGGCGGCGCTGGTGAACGTTGTCGCCGAGGACCTCGACCATGTGCGCGAGCACGTCCTTGTTCTTGCTGAACATGATGTGCGGCCCGGCGGCGTCGAAGGTAAAGCCTTGCTCGATGATGGAGCCGGAGAGCCCGCCGAGGCGCGCGCGCTTCTCGACGACCTGAACGTCGTCGCCGAGGTGGGCGGCGAGAGCGATGCCGGAGACGCCGCCGCCGAGGATGCCGATGGAGACCTGGTTCATCGGGGCGCGGCATTGTAGCCGAGCCGCGGCACGTGCCAGCGCGGCGAGGCCTCGGCGTCGAGACTCGCGCCGGGCGGGCGGGCGACGCGGATTCCGCCGCCGTGCGGCAGCCAGACGTCGCCGGCCGTGACGTAGCGCTCGCGCACCCAGCGCAGCAGCGCGGGATGCGCGACGAGCCAGCGGCGCGTGTCGTGGTCGGCGATGATCGCGTCGGGCGGCCTCTGCGGCGCGAACGGCGCGATGACGCCGCGCGCCTCCAGCACGAACGTGATCTCGCGCAGGAACCAGTAGTCGTACGCCGGCTTGCGGTGCAGCGCCCACCCGACGCTGTCGAAAACCGTGCCGTCCGGCGGCGTGACGGCGTCGACGGTCTTCATGACCAGGTCCTGGTAGGCCATGTCCGCTTCCTTGCCGCGGAACAGCGCGACGGCGACGTTCATGGCCGTGCTGACGATGAGGACGACGACGAGGCTCTTGCGCACTTGGCTGGCCACGAGCGGCACGGCGAGGAGGACGGCGATCTCGAGGTGATAGTTGAAGACGGACTTCATCAGCGCGATGAAGAGCAGGTTCGCGGCGTTGACGACGGCGAGAAAACGCAGCTCGCCGCGCGCGCGGACGAGGCCGACGACCGCCAGGACGATGACGGCGATGCCGCCGGGATCGATCGCGGAAAAGGAAAAGGAGTGGCCGAGGAGGTTGACGCCGAACGGCGCGAGCACGCGGTGAAGAAACATCCCGGGGATGCTCTCCGCGAGGCGGTCGGCGAGAAGGTTTTCGGTGAAGAGACGGCGGATCGCGATGCCGGCGGAGTGCGTGGCGACGAAGTAGAGCGAGGCGAGCGCAGTGGCCGCGGCAGCGCCGCCGATGGCCCACGCCGCGCGGCGGCCGTAGAACCAGAGCGCTGCGAGCATGGCCACGACGACGACGGGGCCGATGCGGAGATTGGCGAAGCCGGCGAGCGCGAACGCGGCGCCGGCCCAGATGAAGCGCGCGCGCTGCAACAGAACGAGCCCCAGCAACATCAGCACGCCCGCCAGGACGTCGACGCGGTACTCGACCGCCGGCAGCATGAAGAGCGAGCTGGTGAGCGCGAATCCCATCGCGCACCACCGCGCGAAGGGCGCGATGCCGGCGTTGCGCATCCACGCGGCAAGCAGCACGAACGCCGCGACCCACAGCGGCACTTGCGCCCAGCGCAGCGCGATGACCGAGGCCACGCCGGGCGAGTGCACGAGCGCCGCGAACGGCGCGAACACGAACCATTGCAGCGGCGTGTGGTGCTCCCAGAAATCGCGGTACGGGACGAGCCCCTGGCGCACCCAGTCGGTGGCGCGGAAGTACTCGACTTCGTCCCACTGCAGCGGATGGAGCCATTGCAACTGCGCGAGGCGCGCGGCCACGGAGGCAGCGATCAGCGCACCGGGGAGAGCGATGCCGCGCCCGTCTTCCACTCCGTGCGAGTATAGCGTTGCGTCGTGATCGGATTCGTGCTGACAGCGGGGGCGATTTTCTTCTGCGGACTCGCCGTTTCCGATCGGCTTTGGACGAGCGGGCAGCGGGCGGAGCGCCTGCTGCGCGGCGCCGTCCTCGGGCTGGCCATTTGGCTGGCCGCGAATTGGGTGCTCGCCGTCGCGCATCTCTTCTATCGAAGTGCGTTGATCGGCGTCGCGGCCGCGATGGCCATCGCCGCGATCGCGCTGCGGCCGCGCCTGTCGTTGCGCGTCTCGCCGCTGCTCATCCCGCTCGCGCTCTGGGTTCTCTTCGCGCTCTGGAAAGGTGCGGTCCTCCCGCCGCAGACGCACGACGCGCTCGCCTATCACCTGCCGAAGGCGGCGATGATCGCGCAGGCGCACGGGTTCGAGCACTTCGTCGCGCCCGATCCGCGCATCGTCTCGCTGCCCGCGAACTACGAGCTGCTGCTCGCCGACGTGCTGGTGATGGCGAAGAGCGACGCCTGCACGGAGTGGCTCGGCACGCTCTTCTTCCTCCTCTTTCTCTGCGCCACCGCGGCGATGGCGGAGCGCTTCTGGCCCGAGCATCCGCACCGCGCCGCCACGATCCTCGCCGCCGCCGGCGCGCCGCTGCTGCTCCTGCACAGCACGGCGGACAAAAACGACATCCTGCTCGCGGCGCTCTGCGTCGCCGCGATCGTTTGGGCGTCGCAGTCGGTATCCCTCACGATCATCGCCCTGGCGATGGCCGGCGGCACGAAGCCGACCGCCGCCGCGGTATTGCTCGCGGTCGCGCCGTTCGTCCTCCGCCGCATCCGCCTCCGCGACGTCGCCCTCGCCGTCCTCGCCTTCCTCCTCCTCGGCGGCGTCGCCTACATCGACATCTTCGGCTTCGGCCACGCCGGCGCCGGCGGCGCGCCCGCGGGACTGGAGAACGCCGCGCAGTACGGCGACTTCGCGAACCTCTGGCGCGTGCCGCTGCTCGCGCTGCTCGTGCCGTTCGAGCCGAAGCCGAACGCGGTGTGGGTGCCGTGGCGGCACGAGTACTGGTACTGGCCGCACTACGAAGTCTTCTTCTCGCACTACGGCGCGCTGGTCTCGATCCTCGTCGTCTTCGCGGTGGCCGTGGCGCTGCGCCGCAACGCGCCGAACCGCGAGCGGACGATCGCCACGGCCGCCACGCTCATCGCCGCCGCGCTCCTCCTGCCGATCGTGATGCGCCCCCTCGGCATGTTCGCGGCGATGCCGCGCTACGTCGCGTTCGTGCTGCCGCTCATCGTCTGCTGGAGCGTGCCGCCGATGATCGAGCTCCTCCGCGCGCGCTCGGCGCTCATCGCCAAGACGTTCACCGGCGCCATCGCGGCGTTCTTCCTCGTCAGCGCGTTCGACGTCGCCGTCAGCGACCGCATGGCGCCGTTGCGCTTCGTCTGGTGGGAGGCGCAGCATCGCGGCGACCGCCACGTCTGGTTCATGCCGAACCGCGCCGCGAGCGTCGCCGACCGCCTCGCCGGCCCGCGCGACACGATCGCCATCGACGGCGGCTTCGACACCTGGACGTATCCGGCGTTCGGCGCGCAGCTCACGCGCCGCGTCGTCACGATCCGCAACGACCAGGTTCCCGCCGACGCGCAGTGGATCGCCATCGACCACGCCTACAACCGCGTCTGGGGCGATGTGCCGGACATGGGGAAGTTCTGGACCACTGTCGGACGCGCGAAGCCGGCGCAGCCGGAGGTGCGGCTTCTCCTCGCGCTCGAGCGCGACCCGCGCTTCGCCGAAGTGTTTTATGACCCGAGGTTGAATCAGGCGGTGTTCCGGCGGAGATAGGAGATGGGTTGTAGGTTGTAGGCTGTAGGTCGCCGATCCCCTATCCCCTACAACCTATCCCCTACAACCTATCTCCTATCTCCTATCTCCCATCCCGATCCCCTCGATCCCGCGTGCTATCTTCGCGGCATCGAAACGGCCATCCCCGAGCTCTCCATCGTGATGCCGTGCCTCGACGAGGCCGAGACGATTGGCGCGTGCATCGCCAAGGCCCGGCGGTTCCTCGAGGCCAGCGGCGTCGACGGCGAGATCGTCGTCGCCGACAACGGCAGCACCGACGGCTCGCAGGCGCTCGCCGAGCGCGAGGGCGCGCGCGTCGTCGCCGTCACCGAGCGCGGCTACGGCAGCGCGCTGCAGGGCGGCATCGCCGCCGCGCGCGGGCGCTTCATCGTCATGGGCGACGCCGACGACTCCTACGATTTCTCCGCCATCGCCGGCTTCCTCGAAAAGCTGCGCGCCGGCGCCGACGTGGTCATGGGCAACCGCTTCGCCGGCGGCGTCGAGCCGGGCGCGATGCCGCCATTGCACCGCTGGCTCGGCAACCCGGTCCTCTCCGCGCTCGGCCGCCTCTTCTTCCACAGCCCCGTGCGCGATTTTCATTGCGGCCTGCGCGGCTTCTCGAAGACGGCGTACGAGCGGATGGGCCTGCGCACGACGGGGATGGAGTTCGCCAGCGAGATGGTGGTCAAGGCCACGCTCCTCGGCATGCGCGTCGACGAAGTGCCGATCGTCCTTCACCGCGACGGCCGCAGCCGCCCGCCGCACCTCCGCTCGTGGCGCGACGGCTGGCGCCACCTCCGCTTCCTCCTCCTCTACAGCCCGCGCTGGCTCTTCCTCTACCCCGGCGTGCTGCTGATGCTCGCCGGCGCGGCGGTGGCGGGATGGCTGCTGCCGGGGCCGCGCAGCGTCGGCCGCGTGACGCTTGACGTGCAGACGCTGCTCTACGCCGGCATGGCCGTCCTCATCGGATTTCAAGCCGTGCTCTTCGCCGTCTTCACGAAAGTCTTCGCCATCAACAGCGGACTGCTGCCCGAGGATCGCAAGCTGAAGAGCGTGCTGCGCAGCGTCACGCTCGAGTCGGGACTCATCGCCGGCGCGCTGCTCTTCCTCTTCGGCATCGCCGGCTCGCTGTACGCCGTCGGGATCTGGGGCGAGGCGCGCTTCGGCGCGCTCGATCCGTCGCAGACGCTGCGGGCGATCATCCCCTCGGTGATCTGCCTGACGCTCGGCTGCGAGATCATCCTGTCGAGCTTTTTCCTGAGCGTGCTCGGATTGCAGCGGCGCTGATGATCACGATCGTGATGCCGGTCTACAACGGCGCGCGCCACCTGCGTGAGGCGATCGCGTCGCTGCGGCCGGCGCGCGTGATCGCCGTCGACGACGCGTCGAGTGACGACTCCGCCGCCATCGCCCGCGCCGCCGGCGCCGAGGTCGTGCGCAACGACCGCCGTCTCGGCCTGGCCGCGAATTGGAACCGCTGCGTCGAGCTCGTCGCGACGCCGTTCTTCGTCCTCGCGCACCAGGATGACGTCTACGAGCCGGGCTTCGCAGCGACGATGCTTGCGCTGATCGAGGCGCATCCGCGCGCGTTCATCGCGCACTGCAAAACGACGTCGATCGACGGCGACGGCCGCGCCATCGACACGCCCGCCGCGCGCTACAAGGAATCGCTCTGGCCCGCGCACGATCCGTACGAGGAGGGAGGCGACGCAGCGCTGCGGCGGCTGGCGCGCGGCAACTTCATCGTCGCGCCGTCGGTCGTGTTCCGCACCGAGGCCGTTCGCGCGATCGGAGCGTTCTCGCCGTTCGACTTCGTGCTCGACTGGGAGTACTGGCTCCGCGGCGTCCTCGGCGGCTGGACGATCGCCGGCACGCACCGGCGCCTGGTCCGCTTCCGCCGCCACGCCGCCACCGCCACGCGCGCGCTGGAGCGCACGCTCGACCGCTACCGCGAGGAGATCGCGCTGCAGCACTGGATCGAGCGCGAAGCGAAGCTGCCGGCGCAGTTCACGACGGTGTCGCGGATCATCCTCAGCGAGATCGCCGCGGCGCTGGCGAACTGCGAGCGCCCCCGCGCGGCGGAGCTGCTGTCGTTCGCGCGCGCCGAGGTGCCGGGGTTCCGCGGCGCGCCGCTCGTCCGCGCGGCCATCGCCTCGGGAAAGCTCGGCGGCCGGGCCATGCTGGCGGCGCAGGCGCTGGCGTTACGCTTCGCATCATGACGCCGCCGCTCGTCTCCGTGATCGTGCCGGCGTACAACTACGCGCGCTATCTCCACGACGCGCTGGCCAGCGTGCGCGATCAGACGTACCAGCGGTGGGAGTGCATCGTCGTCAACGACGCGTCGACCGACGAGACCGCCGCGGTCGCCGAAAAATGGGCCGCGGCGGATCCGCGCTTCCGCGTCGTCCACCACTACATGAACAAGGGCGTGTCGGCGTCGCGCAACCGCGGCGTCCGGGAGTCGAGCGGCGACTTCATCCAGTTCCTCGACGCCGATGACCGCCTGCTGACGGAGAAGATCGTCCGCCACGTCCGCTTCCTCGAGGAGCATCCCGAGACCGGCGTCGTCTACTCCGAGGGATGGTTTTTTCGCGACGGCAATCCGGAGCGGCTCATGGCGTCGTTGCACGGCACGCTGTCGCGGTCGATCATGGCCCGCGTGAACGGCGACGCCTGGGAGAAGCTGCAGCACTACAACATCATGCCGACGCCGTGCGCGCTGCTGCGCCGCGGCGCCGTCCCCGAGTTTCTCGAGACGATCGCCGGTTTCGAGGATTGGGATTTCTGGCTGCGCTGCGCCGCCGCCGGCGTGCGCTTCGATTTCGCCGGCGACGACGATCCGCTCGTAGCCATTCGCGCGCACGGCCGCAGCGCCAGCCGCGACGCGATGCGCATGGTGGACGGCCTCATCGCCGCTGCCAAGGCCTGGCCGCACGCCCAGCTCCCGCTGATTTACGACGTCGCCCTCGGCGCCGACGCGGTGCTGAGCGGCGACCGCCGCGGCGGAGCGGCGCGCATCGCTGCCGCCGCGTCGCGCGCCACGGAGCCGCTGACGGCGAAGCGCTGGCGCGCGTACGCGGCCGCCGCGCGCGTGCTGCCGCGCCGCGCGTTCCTTTACGTCTTCGCCCGGCCGATGCCGGAGTGGCCGCTTGCGCTCTACCGGCGCCTGCGAGGCCGCACGTGATCGTCTCGGCGATCGTTTCCGTCTACAACGCCGAGCGTTTCCTGCGCGGCTGCCTCGACGATCTGCGCGCGCAGACGATCGCGGACGACGTCGAGATCATCGTCGTCGACGCCGCCTCGCCGCAGAACGAAGCGGCCATCGTCCGCGAATACGACGGCGTCGTTTATCTCCGCGCGCCGCAGCGCGAGCCGCTGTACGCGTCGTGGAACCGCGGCATTCGCGCCGCGCGCGGCACGTACGTCACGACCGCGAACGCGGACGACCGCCACCGCCGCGACGCCCTGGAGCGCCTCGTCGATGCGCTGGAGCGCGACCGCGGCGCCGCCCTGGCCTACGCCGACGCCGCCGTGACGATGCGCGAGAACGCCACGTTCGACGACACCCGCCCGCCGGTTTTCCACCGCTGGCCGGACTTCGACCGCCGCCGCCTCTTCCGCGCCGCGTTCATCGGCCCGCAGCCGCTGTGGCGCCGCGAGCTGCACGAGCGCTACGGCTGGTTCGACGAGTCGTTCGCCACCGCCGGCGATTACGAGTGGTGGCTGCGCCTGGCCGCTGCCGGCGAGCGCTTCGTGCACATCGCCGAGCCGCTCACGCTCTACCTCGCGTCGGCGTCGAGCATCGAGCACCGCGATCCGCAGTTGAACTGGCGCGAGTCGGAAGCGGCGCGCGAGCGCCACTGGCGCGCCGAGTGGGGCGCGCGTCCGCGCCCGGGCGGCGTCTTCCTCCGCCCCGACCTGCCGTTCGTCGCTTCGCGCCTCCTGCGCGGCGATCTCGCGCCGGCAGCCGAGATGCTCGCCCACGCGCGCATGCTCGTGCACGGACGCTCGCGAAGGAGCTCATGACGCGCCGGTATACTTTTTCGCCATGCTGACATTGGGCGCGGCGATCGCGGAGCGGCATCGCCGCACATGATCGGCTTCGTCGTCGTCTGCGTCGCGCTCTATCTCGTCGGAGAGTCCGTCGCGCGGCGCCTGTTCGCGCGCGACGGCTGCGAGGCCGGAACCGCGGAGCGGATCGCCGCCGCGAGCGTGATCGGGATCGCCCTTTGGCTCGCCGTGCTCTGGTGCCTGGCGATCGCGCACCGGCTCAACCGCGTGAGCCTGATCGTGGCGGCGGTCGCGTTCTGCGTCGCCGCCCTCTTCGCCATTCGCGGTCTGCGGCCGCGGGACCTTTCGCGCTGGACGGCCGCGGCGCTGCTGCCAATCGCGCTCTGGACGATGTTCATTCTCTGGCGCTCCGCGGTCGTGCCGCCGCAAAACCACGACGCCATGACCTACCACCTGCCGAAGGCGGTGCTGATGCTGCAGGCGGAAGGATTCGAGCGCTTCGACTCGCCCGACGTGCGCATCGTCGCATTTCCGTCGAATTACGAGCTCCTGCTGACGAGCGTTCTCGTTCTCGAGCGCAGCGATCAGCTCACGGAATGGATCGGCACCGCGTTCTATCTCCTCTTCCTCGTCTGTGTGGCGATGGTTGCCGAGCGATGGTGGGGCGGCGGGCCGCACGTCGTCGCCTGCGTCCTTGCGGCCGCGGGAGTCCCGATTCTGTTGCTCCACAGCGGCGCGGACAAGAACGACGTCATGACCGCGGTCTTCGCCTGCGGTGCGCTGTTCTGGGCCGCGCAGTGGTGCGTGGCGCGCGGCGCGGCAGCGCTGATTCTGGCCGCGCTCTGCGGCGCGATCGCGGTCGGAACGAAGCCGACTGCCGGCGGGATCGCGCCGGCGCTCGCGCCGTTCCTGATCGTCGCAGTCGTGCGCCGGCGTCCGTCGCTTCGGCACGTTGCGCTCACCGCCGCATTCTGTGTCGCCGCGTTTCTGCTTCTGGGCGGATGGGTGTTCGTCTCGAACGCGATGGCGCCCGCGCCGCTCGACTACGAAGGAGAAGGTCTTGTCGGCGGCATGGTGGTCATGCCGTTCGCGAACTGGGCGTACCTCTGGCAAATCCCCCTCGCCCTCGTCCGCGTCTCCCTCGGACTGCGCGGCCCCGTCTTCTGGCCGCGCTACAACGTGTTCAACTCCCATTTCGGCGTGCTCGTGGCGCTGTCGATCCTGTTTCTGCCGATCGCGATCTGGCGATTTCGCGGCGAAGGCGACCGCGCGCTGCGCAACGAGCGTTTGATCGCCACCGCGGCGGCGATCCTCTCCGTCTTGGTGCTCTATCCCTTCCTCCCGAGCCACATCTTCGCGGCTGCGGCCCGCTATTCGGTCGTGGTCGTGCCGTTCGTCGTCGGATGGTCGGTCGCGGCGCCGCTGCGCAAGCTCCCATCCGGCGTGATGGTCGTGATCATGGCCGGACTGATTGCCGCGTTCGGCTTCGCCGCCGTCGACGTCGCGTGGCACGACACGTTCGTCCCGCCGGCGTACCTGCGCTGGGCGGTCGAACATCCGGGAACGCGCCGCCCCAGCCGGTACATGCTGCGCGCCGCGTCGGCCGCCGACGCCATCGCCGGCCCGAACGACACGGCCGCATTTCTCGGCGGCGCGGACGGCTGGCTCTATCCGCTCTATGGCCGTCAGTTCACGCGCCGCGTCCGGCATCTGCGCTACGCCGCTCGTATGCAGGACGTTCCCACCGACGCAAAGTGGCTGGTGATCGATCGCGAGCCGCAACTTCCCGGCCGCCCTCCCACCGAGGCGGACGTCCGCCTGATGAATGAGGCGCTGGCCACCGGCCGGTTCCGCAGCGTCTATTACGACCGGATGCACAATCAAGCCGTGTTGGAGCGGATCGCGCGCTGACATAATCGCCGGCGATGACACTGCGAGGCATCGCCGCCGCCCTGCTGCCGCGCGCGGCACGCGAGCGCATTCTTCTCCGCTCGCGTCTCGCCGCCGCGCTGCCGCCGCCCGGCAGCGTTTCCCTCGGCGACCTGCGCCGCCTCGAACCGATCAGCCGCGGCTTCGGCAGCGGACGTGGCCAGCCGATCGACCGCTACTACATCGAGTCGTTCCTCGACGCGCACCGCGCCGGCATCCGCGGCGCCGTGCTGGAGATCGGCGACGACGTGTACACGCGCCGCTTCGGCTCCGCCGTGAGCGCGTCGGACGTCCTCGACGTCGCTGCCGGCGAGGGCGTCACGATCGTCGGCGATCTCGCTGCCGGAACCGCCATCGAGACGGACCGCTTCGACTGCATCGTGCTGACGCAGACGCTGCCGTTCATCTTCGACCTGCGCGCCGCCGTCGCCGAGCTCCGCCGCATCCTGAAGCCCGGCGGCGTGCTCCTGGCTACGCTGCCCGGCATCTCGCAGATCAGCCGCTACGACATGGAGCGGTGGGGCGACTTCTGGCGCTTCACGTCGCTCGCCGCGCGGCGGCTGTTCGAGGCCGAATTCGCCGAGGTGACGACGAGCGCGTATGGCAACGTGCTGTCGGCGATCGCCTTTCTGACCGGATTGGCCTCGGAGGAGCTGACGCGCGAGGAGCTCGGCC
>Ga0134128_10011760_pt1 | contig 10444 bp, 6 predicted proteins | sample KB31754_FD_96462 | JGI IMG/M metagenome (GOLD analysis project Ga0134128, IMG submission 96462) | Terrestrial soil microbial communities with excess Nitrogen fertilizer from Kellogg Biological Station, Michigan, USA - KB3-175-4 | ecosystem: Environmental > Terrestrial > Soil > Unclassified ...
CTGATGCAGCCGGATCGATTCGCCGATCTGCTCGCCCACCGGAAACACCGGGTTGAGCGAGGTCATCGGCTCCTGGAAGATCATCGCGATCTCGGCGCCGCGGATGTCGCGCAGCGTCGCGGCATCGGCGCGGGCGAGATCGACGCTCGCGCCTGCCGGTCGTGTGAACGTGATGCGCCCATCGACGATGCGCCCGCCGCCGTGCTCGACGAGCCGCATGATCGACAGCGCAGTCACCGACTTGCCTGACCCCGATTCGCCGACGATGGCGACGGTTTCGCCGCGTCCGATCGCGAACGACAGGTCGCGTACCGCCGTGACGACGCGGTCTGTCGTGACGAATTCGACAGTCAGCCGCTCGACGGCGAGGACGGACGGTGCAGGCACCGTCCGATGTTACAGCTTGTCAAGCGACAGGCCGCTCAGTCGCGGATCTTGACGAGGCGGCAGGTGAAACGAGGAACGAAATCACCGCTGGCGCCAGGCGAGTTGGGTACAGGCGTGCCAAGGATTTCGCGCCCGTCGTCGACAACGGCAAAGTCGACCGACACCGTCGGAAGCGGTATGGCGCCGCCACCGGGAAGCAGAATCTCGTTGGTCGTGTAGTCGATGTGGCCCCAGCAGTTGCGTGCGGTGAACGCTTCACAATCGGCGTGCCCCTCGCAATTCGTTCCGTAACGCGCCTGACCGGATGAATGCACGTGCGCCGAGCCGCCGCTCGTGTTGAAGGTTCCATACCCCTCGTAGAAGCCCCTCGCGTCTCCTTGGACGACGCCTCCGAAGCTGATCGGCTCCAGCGGGCCACCGCTCGACGCGCTGCCTGAGCAGTTGAAGCCATACGTCCCCTTGCCCATTGCGAAGCATGCGTTCGCCGGACTTCCGGGGGACCTTCCGTCAGCAGCGGCGGCGATTGGTGTCGCGCAAGCGGCTGCGGCGGCCAGCGCGATGGCAAGACGAATCCAATGGGTCATGGCAAGACTCCCTGTCGATGAGTGAGGTGATCGGTGGCAGCACCGCCGCGGGCCCGATCGAATTCAGCATCGCGCCGATCCGCCAACGCGCACCTACGAATGACCTACGGATGTAAATCTTCGGCGTGCGACGCGATTGGAGGGAATAGGCGATCGGTAGGTGATTCGTAGGCAGTGCACGCACGACGCGACATACGCTGCGCACGAGACGTTTCGCCGTGCGCGTCCGGGCGGCATGGGTCAGGTGCCCCATACGCACCTCGTCGTTTCAAGGAAAAGCCAATGAATGCTGACCGCATCGGATGTCGTGTTGCGACTTGCGCTGGCGTCGTCGCGCTGGCCATTGCCACACTCGGATCGGCGTATGCCAAGTCCGGCCCGAACGAATTCGATCCAGGTTCGGAACCTTACGGCCGGACTTTCGGGGAATGGACGGCCGAATGGTGGCAGCTGATGTTTTCGATCCCGACGCCCGACAATCCCCTTACCGATGTCACGGGCGAAGACTGCATGGTCGGGCAGCGGGGCCCGGTATGGTTCCTGGCCGGCACTTTCGGCGGCGGGCCAACGACGCGAAGCTGCTCGATTCCCGAAGGCAAGGCGATCTTCTTTCCGGTGCTGAATCTCGTCGACGTCAACACGGCCACGCAGAGCGCGCGCGAATTGCGCGCGGAAACGGCACCCTGTCTCGCGGCAGCATCGACACTCATCGCCGAGGTCGACGGCGAGCCTGTCGACGATCTGTTGCGCAAGCATCGCGTCCGATCCGAGGTATTCGAGATCACGTTGCCGAGCGACAACCTGTTCTCATTCGTGCCCCTCCCCGCGGGTACGTACTCGCCGGTGATCGACGACGGGTTCTACGTGATGCTGAAGCCGCTCGCAGTCGGCGATCACACGCTGCGGATCGTGGGCGAGAGCAGCGGTTGTCCGCTCACCGGCGGACCGTTTGGCGTCGATGTTACGTACAACCTCACGATCGTGCCGGTGACACGATGATGCGCGGTTCGGCGCGGGTAGGCAGCCGCGATTCCCGAGAGCGGTGAACGATTCGCCGAATGCCGGACTCTGCATGAGTTTGCCCGCGCGGCACCTTTTCGCGGGCAACGCGCATTTGCCGCACGTCGCATCTTCTGCTGAACGCGGTCGCCGACGTGTCGCAGGGCCCCTTGCGACATTCGAATGCCGCGCCGCTGCTGTGCATCACCAGCGGCGCGACAGCATGACGACCACCGCAAGGTACGACGCGCGCGCCTCAGCGCCCGGGCCGAACGGCAACTGGGGATTGTCGTAAGTGACGCGCTTCGGAACGAGGTATTCGAGCGCCGCAGAAACGCTCCAGAGGTCGCTCAATCGGTGCGCGAAGCCGCCGGTAACGTGCGCTTCACCGATCGTTGCGAGCAGCGGATTCAGCGTGTTGGACGGTATCGGATTGCGCCCGTAGTTCAAGCCGCCGTAGATGAGCGTGGCGTCATCGATCGCGTACGCGATACCTGCCGCGATCACAGTCTGATCGTGCCAGCCGAGCGTGGCCGTGCTCGAGATCGGCGGTGCGGCAAGGTTATCCGCCCCCGTCGCGAACAGCGTTTGCGTCCGCAGCGCGTGGCTGTAGTCGGACCACATCAGGTCGAGCGCGATCAGAACCTTCGGCGTCGCTTGCCACGCGACGCCGCCCGCGATCTCCTGCGGCAGTGCAAGACCATGCAGGTGCACTTCGCGATACGTGACCACTCCGAGGCCAAGCGCGGTCAGATTGGCAACGAGCGTCCCGCGATCGAACGGGATTCGGACCTCGGGCGAATAGGTAAGCCCGAGCGATAGCGTCGGCGTCGGCTTGTACAGCACGCCGAGCTTGGCTCCCACACGCAGCGACGAGGCATGCTCGATGCTCGTGCCGAAGAAACTGCGCTCGGCATCGTCGGCGTCGAGGACGGACGTGTTCGGGAATACGCGCTGTTCCAGCGAGGCGTAAAAAACGTTGACCGCCGCGCCGAGGGCAAGGCGGTCCGTTGCGCGCCACGCGAAACCCGGTGTGAACTTGACCACGCCGAACTGCGCACGAAGCGTGTCCTTGCCGCCGAAGGGCGTGTTGAGTCCGTTGTACACGCTGCCGGCGCCGGCCTGCGCGAAGAATCCTGCACCGACCGTAAGCCCGGTACCGTCGATGTGTCTGGAAATCCCGGCACCGGCGATCGGCGCGGCCCAATTGTCCACTTTCGTGTCGTTGCCGAACTGGTCGGCGTGCGCCACGTCGAGCGCGAAGGCCGCGGCGAAAAAACCATCGTGTGTCCAACCTCGCAGCTGGCTGAGCCCCGCGGGATTGGTGCTGAGCGCGGAGGTGTCGCGGGCGACGGCCGCGTCGGCACCTGCCATCCCGACTGACTCGGCGCCCGTGCCGATCAGCGTGAGCCCGTTGTTCGCGATCGATGGCGCTGCTACGGCGAGCACGGCGCATGCGAGCACCGTGCTCCCGAGCAATGCTCTCCTTGGCATCGCTTCCCCCTGCCGATCCCGGAACGGAAGCGGCGCACGTGCCGCTCAACATACCGAAACGCAGCATACCGAACGCGGCACACCGGGGGAAGCGGTTGTCCGCGGGTTAGCTTTCGGCAGCGCTCGGAACCCGCGTCGCTGCGTGTCGCGCCACCACACGGTATGCACAGCCGGTCGAACGCGGCACTTTGCGTCGTTGTCCGGGCAGCGCATGGATCTCGAAGCTTCGCGGCGTGCGGTTCTGCACGAATACGAACACGGCGTCGTAGCTGGTCAGGAAAACCTGGTAGGGCGCCGTATTCGCCACCGCCGTGAAATCGTCCGCGACGCGCACCTCGGCCCACCCGCCGATCAGCTCCACCTCGCCGATCTGTTCCAGCCAGCCGCCGTGCTCCGCGATCAGGAACGGTTCGAGGACCAAGCGGGAGCAATCATGAGAACGCAACCAACGCGACTCGGCGCGCTCGCGACAGCATCATCGTCGCAGTCGCGGGCGCCCGAGTCGATGTGAGCCGCCACGAATTCAGTTCCTCAATGCGATCGCATTGACGAAGGTGATTCCTTGAGTCCCCAGCGTGACGGGACGGCCCTTGAGCGAACCCGTCGACGTGTTCGTGCACACGCCCGTGCTCGCCTGCATGATCGACATGAAGTTGTGATTCGACGGTGCCTGGTTGAAGTCCGGCGTATACAGATCGACGATGATCGCCGCGCCATACGTCAGCGACGGCGAGCCCGGTTGCAGCAGCATCAGATCCTGGTCGGTCGAGATGACGGCGTCGACCGTGTACGCGCCTCCGGTGCATCCTTGCGCGAGGAAATGCAGATTCCGTCCCAATGCGGTGATGAACCACGTGGTCGTATGCGTCGCCGGGTCGTCGGTGCTGCTCATGCTGATGCCGGTCGCGAATCGACCCGTCGACGTCGACATCCACCAGTAGTTGGGCGGAATGCCGATCTGTTGCGGCATCAATCCGAACTCCGGTGCCGTAGCGTTCGTCGGCGAGTTTCTGAAACGCTGGGAACCTGCGGGGCCAACCGGTCCAGGATCGCCGGTGTCGCCCTTGTCCCCTTTGTCCCCTTTGTCCCCTTTGTCGCCTTTGGCGCCATCGAGTCCCGAATCGCCTTTGTCGCCCTTCAATCCCTGGTCGCCTTTGTCGCCTTTGTCCCCCTTGTCGCCTTTGTCTCCCTTTTGGCCGTCGGCGCCTGCCGGCCCGACCAGCGAGATTCCGGTCGTCGGCCACGCGCCTGCGGCCTTCGGTCCGTAAAGAACGTTCGTCTGCGTGTCGACGAAGAAATCGCCGTCGACACCGTCTGCGGGAGTCGGGGCCGCCGTACCATTGAGCACCGTGTTGCCATTCGCGCCGTCGGCGCCGTTAGTTCCGTTCGCGCCCGGTGCACCGTTCGTTCCGGCAGCACCCGGAGTGCCGGCAGCACCCGGCGCACCCGTGGCTCCCCTCGGAATCGTGAAGTTGAACGTGGCCGCCGACGATGTGCCGACGTTCGAGACGATGGCTGCGGATTCCGGAGCACCTGTAATGGTCGCGCCGACTTGAATCGTCGCGGCGGCGCCGGGCGGCCCAGCGGGTCCGACGGTGTCGCCGCCGACCAACGTGATGTCAACGATCGGCGGATGCCCGGGATTCTCGCGGCTGTCCATTCTCGAGAGGAAGGAGACCCTTTGTGGATCCTGGCCGACGTCGGGAAACAGCGCGATCCCGTAATTGGAGCCGGGCACGTCGAGCCACGTACGGACCTGCTGCGTCACATCGACGGCGACATACTGATTCTTGAGCGTACCGGTGACCGGAATGGTTGCGAAAGGCGCACCGATCGCCGGCTGACTGTTGAAAGTGACTGCCGTTTCCGACCATGCCGAATTCACCACGGAAACGTTTATGAGGTTATGGGCCAGGTTTCCGGAATAGGCTGTGGCGGCGCTCACCCAGATGAGCAACGTTGCCTTCTCGACGTCGGCGCCGACCGTCCCGTTCGGCAACAACGAGAGGTCGAACTTGAGCAGTGAATTGCTGGAGTTGAAACTGCCGGCCAACCATGTGCCGGTGACTGCAAGATTGGTATCGCTCCCAAAGTTGGTCCTGGACTGGAGTCCGTTCGAGATGAACGCATCCGCCGCGATCGGCGCGAAAACAGCCGCAGCCTCCGAAGCCAGCCCCACGCCGACACAGAACAGGATCACGTCGCATGCCCTGACGATCCCTCCGCGCGCTCGAGACGCTGCACCAAGCCGTTTCCATCCCGCCGTTGCATGCGTGGCGCATAACGCATCCCGCAGGTCCGTTGTCCCCATGTTCGTCTCCCTTGCGCGAGTGAGAACAGGCGTCGAGGCGAACAGCCCGACGCGCCGACATCCACGCAAAGGATTGCGGCGCGCGTGCCGTCCGAGCCTACGGATCGCCTACCGATCGCTGATTTTGTGTGCAGCGACCGGAGGTCGAACGACCCCGAATCGTGGGAAGGCGGAAAACGCGCCGGTACTTGCTACGGTACGAGTAACCGCCTGTAGACGGCTTGTGTCTCGGGCGTCGGCGCGATACCCAGCGTGACCGAAAGCGACTGGCGACAGCGGCGGAATACCTCGAGGGCCTCGGCGCGCTGTCCCAGCGCCTGCAGGCAGACCATCTGGCGCCGGTAGAACGATTCCTGCAGAGCGTCGAGCTCTGTCGCACGTTGATAGAGTTCGAGCGCGCGCTGCCATTGCTGCCGCGACTCCCAATACTGTCCGAGCCGCAGCACGAAGCGCTGGAAACGCCCGGCGAGGCGATTCCTGATTGGTACCTGCCACGGCTCTTCGACGTCGCCAGCGAGGAAGTGGCCCCGGTACAGCCTCAGCACGTCGGGCGCCGCCGCTTCGAGTAGCCTGATCTCCGGCTCCGCCGCATTGACTGGGGCGATGAGCGGCGCGAGCGTGCGTTCCAGTGCCCACACGTCCACCCACACCATGTGCGCGTCGAGTGTCGCGCGACGATCGGCCACGTGAACTGCGTGATCCGATCCGAGCAGCTTGCGCAAGCGATGCACGGTGATGTCGAACGCCTTGCGCCCGTCGCCCTCCGAGGGATCGGGCCAAAGGATGTCGGTCACCTTGTCGGCCGGCACATCGCGACCGCCCAGCGCGATCAGCACCTTCGCGAGGTCGATCGGTTTGCGCTGCGCCTTGCCTTCGAAGTGCAGGGGATCGCCGTGCGTGCGCACTTCGAATTGCCCCAGCGTGTAGATCATGACCGGCCACGGCCAGCTTTCCACCGGCTCGTCGGGCGTGAGCTGTCGCCGCGCAATCAGCCGCCTGACGTAATCGGTCTCGATGTCGTGCTCGAGCGCGAAGCGGCAAAGCCTCGACATCATCCGGGCATACCAGTTAAACGTCGTGACGTACCGATTGGTTCGGCCGAGCCGCAATGCGGCTCGCAACGCAGTGGCACAACGAGCATCGTCGCGTTGCGCGAGCGCGCCGTAGGCCTCCACCAGCAGTACGTTGAATTCGAAAACGGGGCTGTCCATGCGGCCGAACGTGGCCCGAAAGCGCGATAGCCACTCGTCCGCTTGCGCATGTTCCCGAAGCTCGATCAGCACCTCGGCCATCATCAGGATGTGGTAGCTCTGCGTATAAATCGCTCCGTTCGCGGCGGCAAGGACGTGCGCGGTCTCGACCTCCTGCCGGGCCAGGACGAACCGTTCCTCGATCAGCGCCAGCCAACCCTTGACGAGATGGAAATGCGCGACGTCCATGCCCCGTCCGGCGGCGAGTGCGCCTTCCAGTTTGTCGAGTACCGCCGCCACGGTCTTGTGCTCGCGACGATCCAGCCGATGCCAGCAGTCGGCGGCCTGCATCCAGAACACCACGTACGACAAACCAAACGCGTCGGCGATGGCAAACGCACGCGCGAAAAGAGCATCCGCTTCGGCATGGTCGGCGCGCGTATAGGAAGCGTAGGCGAGACTCATCGATGCCCACACTTTGTGTACCGGCAGAATGTCCTCGCGCGCCAATAGTGGTCCTGCAATACCACAAACCCGCAATGAACTCTCGGCATTCCCGAGCCATGCGAAGCGGTGGCTCAGCGTCACGGCGGCCATGAGCCGCTGACCCGGCGCCGCGTCGCTCTCCACAAGCGCCAGCAGACGATCCGAATACGCAGGCACCTGCGGATGCCAGGGCGCGCGGAAATTCAGTGCCTGCAGCAAAGCCGTCAGCACGCGAATCTCGGTGGCCGCATCCGGGAACGCGACTTCGTTCGCGAGGTCGCCTTCCAACGCATCGATCCACCGATCGAGCAATGAGAAATCGGCCCACAGGATGAACTGGATCTCGATGATCGTCGCAGCCGTGAGCATTCGGCCAACGATATCCTGATTTCGAGCAAACGCTTCGTGGGCTCCAATCATGGTTGCGCGCGCCGCGATCGGATCGACCGCCATCTGGCTTGCGCCGAACCAGAACTGCAGCCAGGGCGCGGATCTGTATGCGTCGGCAGGGAACGCCGCGATGCGCGCTTGCAATGTCTGCCAGCGGCCCTGCATCAACAGGATGGGCGCGAGTGCCAGCACGAGTTGACTCGCGCGCAGCCAATCGCCCGCTTCACCGAAAAGAACGGCCGCCTCTTCGTTCTCCCCGCATTCCGCAAGCGCGTCGGCCGTCTGGCGCAACTTCTCCAGGCGTTCCGCGGGCGTGCAGCGCTGACTGACGACTTCGATCAGGAACTGGCGAAACAATGCGTGCAATTGATACGTTGGCTCGTCGCTTGCGCGCTGCGTGACGAAATAGTTCTTGTCGTGAAGCTCGTGCAGCAGGCGCTCCGCCTGTTCGTTGCCGCTGAGACGCACGGCAAGGCGACCGGTGATGAGCGTCAGGAATGCAGTACTGAGCAGCACATCGCGCGTTGCGGCGAAAAACGTGCCGGCGAAGATGCCGGCAAAGTAGTTGAACAGCGATTTCGACGATGGCACGAGCGCGGGTGCAGACGCGGGTGACGCAGCGGCCGGTGTCCCGAGCAGCAGAATCAAACCCGCGACCCAGCCGTCCGATCGCCGGCGCGCCACGTCGATGACGCGCTCATCGGTTACGCGCCGAGTCCGCGCGACCGCCGTTGTCTCGTCTTCGGTGAGGCGCAATGCTTCCGAGCCAAGCGGGACGATCGTTTGATTGGCGAGCAGCCGCGCGTAATCGGGCGGGGGGTCGGTGCGGCTCGCCAGGACGCAACGGACGCCCTCCGGCAGTTCCGCCAGCGCACACGCAATCACGTCCCGCAAAGGCGAGCTCGAGGGCACCTCGTGATAGTCATCCAGCGCGAGCAGGGCGCCGTCGGGCAGCCGTGCAAATAACCGCCGAAAGAACCGTCGCGTGAACCCGATCAGGTCGGGCAGATATTCCGGCGTCAGTGCGGGCAGGGGCTCCACGCGACGGGCGCCCGAAAAAGCTTGCCCTGCGACGCCGAGGTAGTGAAAGAATGTGGCGACGTCGGCATCGCTGCTGTCGAGCTGATACCAGAGCGTCGGACGCTTGCGCGACTGGGCGTAACCGGACAAGAGCGTCGTCTTGCCCGCGCCTGGGGGGCCGGTGATCCAGGCAGTCCGATACGCGAGGCGATCGTCGAGAAGCTGGAACAGCCGTTCGCGTTCAGCGACGGCGACCAGCCTCGGACGCGTCAGCTTCGCCAGCGAGGCCCGCTTCTCGCTCATCGTCGATGTCCCCCCTTCGGGCACCCAACGAGCGGCAGCCCGGCATCGCCTTTGGCTGATTATAGAGCGCGGCGTGCCAATGCGCGCACGAGCGCGCAGCCGGTTGTCCACCCGGCGGCTACGGGACCCGGGATGATGCCTGGAGTGCAGGCGCGGGTGAAAGCGCCCGTCAGACCTCTTCGGGTTCGGGGACGCGACGTTTCTGCAGCAGCATCGGTACCGGTTTCGTTTTGCGGGCGGCATGCATGTGCGCATGCGGATGCGCCGTGCTGCTCGTGCCGCCGTTGGCGGGCCCCACGATGGGTTGATCGGGATTCTTCGCGTAGGCGGCCTCGCGTTCGGCGCGCCGTGCATCGCCATTCGACGTGAATGGAACCGATGCCTCGTTGCCCGTGTCGCGTTTCACTGCCGCGCGGGGAGGGCGCGCACGCGATGCGGCCGTTTCGCCGCGTTCGCGGCCGGCCGTACGATGCTCGTCGCGGCTCGCGTTCGCCGCTCGCGGCGCGCGCGTGCCGCGGGCACCGTTCGCGGCACGCGGCGCACGCTCGCGCGCCGTTGCCAATGCCGCCGTCGCATCGAAACCTTCGGCAGCACAAAGCACAATTTTCTTCTTCAGCAGCCTCTCGATTTCGACAAGGTATTTCTCTTCCTCGGGTGCCACGAAGGAGATCGCTTCACCGGTTGCGCCTGCGCGCCCGGTACGCCCGATCCGGTGGATGTAATCCTCGGGCACGTGCGGCAACTCGTAGTTGACGACGAGCGGCATGTCATCGATGTCGAGACCGCGTGCCGCGACGTCGGTGGCGACGAGCACCTGCAGCTTGCCCTCCTTGAACTGCGACAACGCCTCGAGCCGTGCCGCCTGCGTCTTGTCGCCGTGGATGGCCGACGCGGCGAGGCCTTCGCGCTCGAGCTGGCGCGCGAGACGCGACGCGCCGTGCTTGGTGCGCATGAAGCAGAGCACCTGCCAGACGCTGCGCGACGTGACGAGATGTACGAGCAGCGCGCGCTTCGCCTCCTGCGGCACTTTGTACGCGCTTTGCGAGACGTTTTCGGCCGCGGCGTTGCGGCGCGCAACTTCAATGAGCCGCGGCTTGTTTAGGAGCTCGTCGGCCAGCTTCTTGATCTCGTTGCTGAACGTCGCGGAGAAGAGCAGGTTCTGACGCTTCGCCGGCAGCAGCCGCATGATGCGCTTGATGTCCGGGATGAAGCCCATGTCGAGCATCCGGTCGGCTTCGTCCAGCACCAGGATCTCGACCTGGCCGAGATTGACGCTTTTC
>Ga0134128_10011761_pt1 | contig 10444 bp, 6 predicted proteins | sample KB31754_FD_96462 | JGI IMG/M metagenome (GOLD analysis project Ga0134128, IMG submission 96462) | Terrestrial soil microbial communities with excess Nitrogen fertilizer from Kellogg Biological Station, Michigan, USA - KB3-175-4 | ecosystem: Environmental > Terrestrial > Soil > Unclassified ...
CACCCAAATCGCCAACACGGCAGGTAAGCCGGTCATCTCGCGCCATTGCTGGGCCATGTCATACACAAACAAGGTTTCGATGCCCTTCACGGGATGTTCGTCTTCTCCGCCGCAGCAACAGCAATCTTCACCCGATGGAGTTTTGGCCTGCAGCGCGTCAATTTCCAGCCGCAATCGCAACGCGGGATCGCCGATCACAAGCGCCGCATCCGCGCGTGCCAGCATTTTGTCGGGATCGGGCGGCATGTCGATAAATTCGGGATCGATCTTCCAGTGGCGGCGGCTGAGAATCCGGGTCAGGCCCACGGTGCTGCGAGAATTCGTATCCAACGCAAAACTTGTGGCCATTTCGATCGGCACCTTGGACACTACGAGAAGGCTGCGCACTTCTTGCTTGGAAGCAATCGCCATTCCAGGAAGTGCGACAACATCCTCCATGCGCTGGTACTCAATGGACGGAATGATGCCCACATCGGCGCGCCCGGCGCGCAAATCATCCGCGCATTGCGAAGGCACGGCAAACGAAAGTTCGTACTTGCCCGTCAGAGGTCCGTCCGTGAAACCCCAGACGAGCGGCGCGGTATTCAGGAATTCCACAATGGAGATGCGCAGTTTGCCCATATCTGTCTAACACCACGGAACGATTGAATATAGCATAGCCCACACATACGCCGACGGCTTCTTGACTTCCGCCACGGCAAGAGGTTTACTAACGGCACTTCGATCAGATTGAGATGACGATCAAATTCAATATTCAATGATCCCCGTTCGCAGAGTCAAACTGCGCCGTCCAGATTCCGGGGAAATGGAATGGAGCGAAGCATGAAAAATCGCAGAGATTTCCTGAAGACCGTCGCGGGCGCAACAACCGGGGCTTTGCTGACGGGGAACACATTTGCCCATGCTGCGCTGCAGGGCGCGGCCGCGACGGCCGCTCCCGTAAAACGCCGCGAAGTTTCCATTGGCGGCAAGCGCATTAAGGTGGTCGATGTACATGCTCACTGCGTCATCCCGGAAGTGTGGGAGATCGTGAAAGACACCCCACTTGCGCCAAATGCCGGGCCGCGTGCGCGTGGCCCAAACTTGATGGGACCGGACCGGATTCGCGCAATTGATGAGCTGGGAATCGACGTCCAGGTTTTGAGTATCAACGGATTCTGGTTTTATGGCGCGGATCGCGAACTCGCGGCAAAAATCGTCAAGCTGCAGGATGAAAAACTGGCGGATTGGGTAAACGCTCATTCTGACCGCTACGTTGGGGTCTCCTCGGTCGCGCTGCAATTCCCTGATCTGGCCGCCGAGCAGCTCGAGTACGCGGTCAAGAAACTTGGCGCTCGCGGCGCGGCAATTGGCGGCCACGTTCAAGGCGAAGACATTTCCTTGCCCAAGTACGATCCTTTCTGGGCCAAGGCGCAGGAACTCGGCGTGATGGTTTTTATGCATCCGCAGGGCGCCGAAAATGTGATCAAGCCGGATGCCCTCAAAGGCCGTGGCGACCTGGGCAATATCATTGGAAATCCTTTGGAAACTACAATTTTTCTGACGCGCATGATCGTAAACGGAACCTTTGATCGTTTCCCCAATCTGAAAATCTGCGCGGCGCATTCAGGCGGCTACCTGCCGTCTTATCTCGGGCGAACGGAGATCGCCTGCGAAGTAAGGCCCAATGCCGATTGCTTGAACAAGAAGCATCCCAGCGAATATTTGAAAGCACAGGTCCTGGTGGACACGATCATTATTTCAGAAGAGGGATTGCGCCATCTTGTGGCGGAAGAGGGAGTAGGCCAAGTCGTCTTTGGAACGGACATGCCGTTCAATTGGCACTCCAATGTGGATTTGGTATTGAATGCATCGTTCCTCAGCGACGCTCAAAAAGAAGCCGTCCTTGGCGGCACGCTCGTCAAACTTCTGAAACTCTAAACGGGTCGAGCCTGTGTCGCGGCTTCCCGCTTCTGTGTTGGAACCGCATTTGAAAGCATGGCTGGTCATGAAGCCTTTCGTTCGGAGCGCACATGTAGGGGTACGGCACACCATCCTTCCATGGGTGTATCGTGTCTTCGCCTTGGCAAAATCCATCGGACTCGCGTTTAAGTTATTTCGGCCGCGGCTGAAACTTGGTCTAGCGATATTTTTATTGTCCTGCCTTTCAGCAAGTGCCTGTCACGCGCAAAACCGGGATGTCCTGTGCCGCGATGGTGTTGGCGATTTCGACGTGGAATTCCTGACGGGCGTTAAAGTGCACGTGGGAGCCGGCAGAAATCAGGAATTAGCGGCGCGCATCTGCGATGCATCCCTCAGCTGGAGCGATCAAACACTTGCCCTGACTTCCGCCGCTTCCGAACTGGACATCGATGCGCTTGGAGTGGACCTGGGCGTGGGCGCTCCCGTTCTCGCGCTGCAGGTAAAAAAGTTAAAGACCGAGTGCTGCATGGCTTATGAGATTTATTCGTTGAAACAGCCTCCGGCGCTGCTGCGCAGAATCGCCGGAGGCGCATATTTCAGCGCCGCAGATACCGACCTGGACGGGCGAGTCGAAATATGGACCGACGATGCAGCAGCGGTCGAAGGTTTCGAAAATTTACGTTTATCGGACTTGGACTTCGCGCCGCCCATCGTCCTTCGCTTCGCTCGCGGCAGATTGCTGGATGTAAGTTCCGAGTTCCGCCCCTACTATAATCAAAAAATTGCCGAAGAACAGGCCAAGATCGTTCCCGAGGACCTTGATGATTTTAAAAAAAGTGACGGAAAACTTGAGTCCAGCTCCATGATTCCTGTCGTAAAACTGAGCCGCATGCGTAACGCAAAAATAAAAGTCCTGGAAATCGTCTGGTCTTATCTGTATAGCGGCCGCGAACCGGATGCCTGGCATGCCCTGCAGGAAATGTGGCCACCCTCGGATGGCGATCGTATTCGGAGCGCTGTTTTGGGAGCCCGCGCGCGAGGAATTCGCTCTCAGGTAGACGGAGTACTGACTGTGACCCATCCCGGCAAGCAAGCCTACGCTAAGATTTTTGATGGAACGGTCGTCGTTTCTGCACCTGCTGGACTCACGCCTAAGAACGCGAAAGTTGCTCCCCCCATTACACCGCCGAGAGCCATATTAATGGAGCGGGAACCTCCACTCACCGCGACGGAGCAGGAACTTGCTAAAAACGAATCTACATTAAAATTGGTGATCGATTCCGCAGGCAAAGTTCGGTCGGCGGAAGTTCTTGGGAATGTTGAAAAGGTTGACGAGCAACTGTTGCGATCAACTACAGGATGGAAATTTATTCCCGCGTTCCATGCCGACCAGCCCGTTGCCAGCCAAATCTTGCTTGGTGTTTCCCTGAGAAGATAAATTCCCGCAGCAGGTGCAAGTCGGAAGGCTTGGCTGAGTCTTCTTGCGGCGTGTGACTAGAAAAGCTAGACTTCCAAATCGAAGAAACAATGTCGGTCCATGTGCAAGGCAGCGCTTCGCGTTGCCACTTGCGGATTCGGCGGCAATGCGATGAAAATTTTCCTTAGGAGCGCCCCATGGCAAAAGGATACTGGATTTGTTTCTATCGGTCGATCTCGGATGCGGACAAAGTAGCTGAATATGCGAAGTTCGCAGGGCCCGCAATCCAGGCCGGCGGCGGACGTTTTCTCGGACGTGGCTTGCCTTCGAAGACGTACGAAGCGGGGAAGAGCATGCGTACCGTGGTGATCGAATTCGAAAGCGTGCAGCAGGCAACGACCACGTTTGAAAGCCCTGCTTACCAGGCGGCGTGCCGCGTGCTTGATGGCGCCGCCGAGCGCGACATCCGAATCATTGAGGGACTCGCTTGACCTAATTCGCAGCTCGAAGCGGGACAAATTTCGCGCGCTGCGGGAGAGCAATTTATTCTGTCATTCCTCTCGGAACGACAAGAAGTTTAGTTTCTTCCGCGGATTGTCCTGCTGGAGTTATCTAGTCCGCGTTACCGCCAGTATTTTCCTTTAGCAAGATCGCAATCCATCCAACGAATGTAAGCACAAGAAACGGATAGGCAAAAAACGGCAATGGAGACGAAAGTGGAGTGATGGCAGCGCCCCAGAAGATTTTTGTAGCCGTAACGTAGAAAAGCGCGGAAGCAATAAAACCGATCAGCCGGACCCATAATGAAAATTCCGCTGGAATGCTGACGATCAATATCGCCGTTGCCCACATCGAAGTTCCGGCTGCGAAGGAAGGCGCACTTGCGTCCAGCCCCGCCGCTGTTCCCGCCAGCATCACGGATTCGCCAATCGCGAACACCAGAAATCAAGCCGCAATAAAATCGCACCCTTTTCTAAAATATTTAATTGTGAGGAGGCTGGCAGCTACGATTAAACCAAGCCCGTCGATTTCCCAAAAAATATTTCTAAAATTCGTCTGGCCGACAAAAGTTCCAGCCATTCCGAATACTCCACCGAGCGCCAGGCCGACAGAAGTAATGACATTTAATTTTTGGCTCTTATCTGCGTTCATCTGTTTAAAAGGGAAACTTTCTGCCTCGCCTTTGAGTTTCGCCAATCAAATGAGCGGCATCCCCAACTACCGCATTAAATAGTTTTCAGCAATGAGGTAACTCATCCGATGTCTGCCCAAATCTACTGCTCCAGGGGATCAGGCTGCAACTGGAAATGGAGCAAGATTGACATCGCCGACTTCCCTCCCTCGATGTGCCACGTCCCACAGGCCGAATTCCTTTGCCACGCAAACCACCTATTGACACATATGGTGACACGGTAGTACGGTCGCGCCTGCGTGGAACTGGAAGCTTCTCTCGATTGGCTGTCACTTTCGATGACGCCGGGCCTCGGCTCGCGTCTGACAGGGAAATTGCTGCGCCAATTCGGTACGCCCTCGGGCGTTTTTCGCGCTTCGCTTACCGAACTTGAAGCCTGCCACCTTCCGGTCGCGCCCGCTCGTGCGATCCACACAAAACTCGCGCATAAAGATGCCGAAGTAGAACTCGCGCAAGTCCGCACTCTCGGCTACCGCCTGCTGAACTGGAGCGAACCGGAATATCCGCAAAGACTGCTGGAAATCTACGACCCGCCACCTTTACTTTATGCGCGAGGAGATATCGGCCTGCTCAATCGGCATTCCATCTCCATGGTCGGCACGCGTCGCCCAACTCCCTATGGCAACCAGATCGCCGAGCGTCTGGCACATGACCTGGCAGAGCGTGGCCTCGTAATCGTAAGCGGGATGGCGCGCGGCATCGATAGTCTTGCGCATCAAGGCGCTTGCCGAGCCACGAACGGAGCAACGATCGGCGTTCTCGGCACCGGGGTGGACGTAATCTACCCAAAAGAAAACAAAAAATTGTTCGCCGAGGTGGAAAAGCGCGGGGTGCTGATCAGCGAATTCCCTTTGGGCACGCATCCGGCTCCTGAAAATTTTCCGATACGGAATCGAGTGGTCGCAGGAATGGCCCTGGGCGTACTCGTGATCCAGGGAGCGCAGTATTCCGGATCTCTGATCACCGCGCGACTGGGGATGGAGTTCGGACGTGAGGTGTATGGAGTCCCCGGGAACGTAACCGTGGACGTAAGTTTTGCCCCCAATCAGATGATCAAGCAAGGGGCGAAACTGGTCACCTCCTGGGAGGATGTGGTTGAGGAGCTGCCCACGGAAATTCGGGTTGAGCTGTTTCCCGTGGAAGCGAGCTCTAAGGCCGAGCGCGCATCCCTATTTGAAAACGCTTTATCCGCAGCGGAAAAGAAGATTTTTGCCCTGCTGGATACGGACGAATCGATTCATGTCGATGAACTCGTGGAAAAGTCGGAATTGAACTCATCGGAAGTCCTGGCCTCACTATTCGAAATGGAAATGAAGGGAATGGTCCGGCAAATGCCGGGGAAGCAATTTCTGAAAATCCTGCTGTAACGGTATTCCTGCCTTGTAACCAATACGAAATCATACTGTGCAGGGCCAGCTTTCTAATTCATTCAAAAGAAAGGACCTATTCGGCTTTTCGTCGCCACTTAGCATCAAACAGGACACATGACGCATCTATCTAGCGTTGACAAACGGTGTCAACGGGGGCCACGCTAAGATATTGATAGGGGAAAAGCTTCCTTCAGGAAGCATTGAGGTTTCGAAAAAAGTCATGGGAAGATCGCTGGTCATCGTCGAATCGCCCGCAAAAGCGAAGACAATCAATAAGTATTTAGGGCGAAATTATGTGGTCAAAGCCTCGTACGGGCATGTGATGGACCTGCCCAAGAGGGTTATGGGCATAGATATTGACCACGGGTTTGAGCCGACGTATGAGGTAAATCCCGATAAAAAAAATGTGGTCACGCAGTTACAAAAAGCGGCGTCCACTGCGGATGCGGTGTATCTGGCGGGCGACCCGGACCGCGAGGGTGAGGCGATTTGCGCGCATCTGGCCGATGTACTGAGCGGCCCTAAACTAATTTTCCTTACCGACGAAGAAATCGCCACGGAAGAAGCCAAAGCAAAAGAAAAAGACAAGGGCAAAGGGAAAAAGGGCAAGAAGAAAACCAAGACGCGGGTGAAGACGGTAATCGCCAAGGGCAAGCCTGTGATTGCCCGCAAGAATATCTACCGCGTCATGTTTAATGAAATTACGTCCAAAGCAATTAAAGCTGCCTTCGAGCACCCCGGAGAGATCAACGAAAATTTGGTGGACGCGCAGCAGGCTCGCCGCGTGCTGGACCGCCTCGTCGGCTATAAAATTTCTCCACTTTTATGGGACAAGGTGCGCCGCGGTTTATCCGCTGGACGCGTACAAACGGTTGCGCTGCGCCTGATTGTGGATCGGGAAATGGAAATCCGCGCGTTCATCCCCGTGGAATATTGGACGATCCACGCGATGTTGGGAGCCGGCGTGCCGCCTTCGTTCGAGGCCAAACTCACCAAGTTCAAGGGCGAAGATATTGAAGTCCACACGCAGGCTGAGGCGGATGTGATTGTTGCCGCGATTGGAAGCGCGGAGTGGAAAGTTGCGAACGTTACTCAAAAAGAGAAGCGCCGCTTTGCGCCACCGCCATTCACCACTTCCAAACTGCAACAGGCCGCCTACAACCGCCTGCGCTACACCGCGAAGCGCACGATGGGCCTGGCACAGCGGCTTTATGAGGGCGTGGAACTGGGCGAAGAAGGCTCCATTGCACTGATCACTTATATGCGTACGGATTCGGTGCGCGTATCGAACGACGCGCTTGACCAGGTCCGGGGGCTGATTGGCGCAAAGTTTGGGCAACCTTACCTGCCCGAAAAACCGAATTTTTTCAAGTCCAAGAAAGATGCGCAGGACGCCCACGAGGCCATTCGTCCGACAGATGCCGCGCGCACTCCCGAGGACGTGAAGCCCTTCCTGAGCGAAGACATGTTCAAGCTCTACCAGCTAATCTGGCAGCGCTTTGTGGCTTCGCAGATGGTTCCCGCTGTGTTCGATCAAACGTCGGTTGACGTAAGCGCCGCGGATTACACGTTTCGCGCCAGCGGTTCGGTGCAGAAATTTGACGGTTATCTGGCTGTCTACCAGGTATCTGCGGATGACGACGAAGAGGGTGAGGCAGATCCAGCGAAGGCCCTATTGCCGCCGCTTTCCGAAAGCGAAATCTTAAAGCTGGAAAATTTGCGGCCCGATCAGCATTTTACGGAGCCGCCACCGCGCTACACGGAAGCCACGCTGGTAAAAGAGCTGGAAGAAAAAGGAATCGGCCGTCCGTCGACCTATGCGTCCATCATTTCGACGATTGTCGAACGCGAATATGTGACGAAGGATCAAGGCCGCTTCGCTCCGACCATGCTGGGCGAAAAAGTAAGCATTCTGCTCGTAAAAAGCTTCGAGGATATTTTCGATGTGGGCTTCACCGCTCGCATGGAAGAGGAACTCGACGAAATTGAAGAAGGAAAACTTCCCTGGAAAAAAGCGGTCAAGGAGTTCTATGGCCGGTTCGACGCCGACCTCGAACAAGCTCAGGACGAAATGGAATCCTACAAAGCCGGGATTCCCACCGGACAGAAGTGCGAGAAGTGCGGCGAAGGCGAACTTCTCGAGCGCATCAGCCGCCACGGATTCTTTCTGGGCTGCTCACGTTACCCCGATTGCGATTTCATTCGCGATCTCTCGCCGGAGTTGCCTCCCGAGGGTGAAGATGGCGCGGCGAAAATCGAAGCCTGCGACAATTGCGGCCGCGAAATGATCATCAAGCGCGGACGCTGGGGAATGTTTTTGGCTTGCACGGGATATCCCGACTGCAAGACGACGCGCCGCCTGAAAGCAGGCACGCGCAAAGCTCTGCAGCCAGACGAGCTGCTGGACGAAAAATGCCCGCAATGCAATTCACAACTCGTCAAGAAATACGGCCAATATGGCGAATTTGTGGGCTGCACGGCATATCCAAAATGCAAATTTATTCGGTCGAAGACTCTGGGAATCAAGTGTCCGAAGTGCGAAACTGGCGAACTGGTGGAGCGCGTTGCGAAGAAGGGCCGCAGGCGCACTTTCTACGGCTGCAATAAATATCCCGAATGCGATTTTACGACGCCGCATCTGCCGATTGCCGAGCCTTGCCCGAAATGCGGCGCGGCATTTATTGTCGAAAAGCGCGGTAAATTCGGCGCCATCAGAAGTTGCGTCAAGGACGGTTGCGATTGGGAAGCGGTTGTGTCGGAAGCTCCCGCTGCGGCTGTTCCTGAACCTGTGGGAACTGCTCAGTAGTAAGCGCTTGCACATCGTCCAGCGGAAATCCGCCGGGTCGGCAGTTTTACAGGGGGGAAATGGATTCCGCAGTAAAGCAGTTTTTGAACTATTTGCGTTCGGTGCGAAATTCTTCTCCGAATACGATTCGCAGCTACGAATCTGACCTCGGACAGTTTCTTCTGTTTTTGACCCCGCCTGGCGTGGCGATGCCACCTCCGCAAGACGTTACGCACCTCATGATTCGTGAATTCATGGCGCAGCTCCACGACCTGCGCCTGGAAAAATCGTCGATTGCACGCAAGCTTGCCGCAATTCGATCGTTCTTCAAATACGCGGTCCGCGAAGGCAGCGTCGCACGAAATCCGGCGCGCATGGTTTCCACTCCCAAGCTACCGAAACGCATTCCCTCGGTTCTGAGCGCGGAAGATTTGAACGCATTTCTGGATGGAGTGGTGGAAAGGCCCAGGCGCGCTTCCAGCCGCCGCAAGAATAGAGGGATGCACGACGATAGTCACCTGATGGTGAAACGCGATCGCGCCATTCTCGAACTGCTTTACGCCTCAGGACTGCGCGTCAGTGAGTTGACCGGATTGAATCTCGTCGATATAGACCGAAAAGACCTCATGCTTCGTGTGCGCGGCAAAGGCAACAAGGAACGCATCGTTCCTTATGGCGGAAAAGCGGAGGTGTCACTGGAAGCGTACGAACCTCTGCGCCAGGAATTATTGCGGAAAGCTGGAGGGCGTGGAGACCAGCAAGCCATTTTTCTTAATCATTTCGGAACCAGGCTCACGCAAAGATCAGTCGCTCGGATTGTTAAAAAATATGCGCGTCTCGCCAATGTGAATTGGGATTTGCATCCGCATTCTCTGCGGCACGCGTTCGCGACTCACCTGCTGGCGGACGGCGCGGACCTTCGCGCGATTCAGGAATTGCTGGGCCACTCTTCGCTCTCCACGACGCAGCGCTACACCCACGCCACCATCCGCCAGCTGCTTGAAGTTTTTGACAAGGCGCATCCCCGCGCCTAGCGTGGCGTCACAATTTCCAACTCTCATTGAAACTTTTTTTGATCCTTCATCGAGGTCGAAGCGCCGGCAGGCTTGAATTAGTCTTCGATGGGACTCGAGACGTTGACCGTTGATCCCCCACGCCGCTTTCGGAAGAAAAAAGTTAGATGTCTCGCACTGCACTGGCGGCAGCGGAATGGCCGTATCAGCAGAACTAGCAGGATCGTCCATTCCAGCACGCCGCTGCGGCGGGAACGTATAACACTGTCGCTCCCGCACAGCGGGCATTGCCGAGGACCCATCCAGAGCGAAACTGCATGCGTTCGAGCCATGGTCAAATTGTATCGCATTGCGATACTACTCCACGGAAACGGGGATTGAAAAGGAGAATTGCCCGCAAGCTGCCACATGGGTTACCCTTAGCGGGCCTTGGCTCAGGGTGGAGTCCCAGGCAAAAGCGCCCGCGATATCCCATTTGTGGCAATAAAGAATGAGACCATTCCGAATCGGGGTGATCGTCCGCGCCTATCGCGAAAATATATCCGGAACCCGCTCGAGGACCTGAGCTGAACTTTCGGGGAGACGATTAATAAAAATGAAATTCCTCCATAAGAATTTATATCTTGTTTTGGCCTGGATCGCGTTCGGCTTTTTCGCCGCTCCTGCGATAACTTTCGCGCAAACGGACGAAATCCAGGTTTACGATGCCGAGATTGAGAATCCAGGAAAGTTTAATATCATGATCCATAATAATTTCACGCCCTC